>Ga0102955_1000395_pt1 | contig 9454 bp, 6 predicted proteins | sample SalPonF2_A_D1_MG_FD_78512 | JGI IMG/M metagenome (GOLD analysis project Ga0102955, IMG submission 78512) | Salt pond soil microbial communities from South San Francisco under conditions of wetland restoration - Salt Pond MetaG SF2_A_D1_MG ... | reverse complement strand
TAGAGTACGAGACCGTTGACTACTCTTACAAGGCCCCGCAAGCTATCGCCACCTACAAGAAATGGCTTTCGGGTATCAAGCCCGTGGCGATCCAGGGTTGGGGGACTGCGGACACCGAAGCTCTGGTACAGTTCATTGCCAAGGATGAAATTCCTTACTATTCGGCCTCCTACTCCGGTCACCTCACCGACCCGACCGGCAAGTCGCCCAAGACCAAGTCACCGGCACCCTACAACTTCTTCTACGGCCCCTCCTATTCAGACACCTGCCGTGGCCTGGTGCAGTGGGCGGCCGACGACTGGGCGGCAAAGGGCGGCAAAGGTGTGCCGAAGTTCATCCACATGGGTGCCAACCACCCCTATCCGAACTCCCCCAAAGAAGCCTGTGCCGAATATGCCAAGGAACTTGGCTTCGAAGTTCTTAACCCGATCGTTTACGATCTCAAGCCCGGCGATGCCAAGGCTCAGTGTCTGACTCTCAAGGATTCCGGTGCCAACTATGCCTATATGGGCAATACAGCCGGTTCCAACATCTCCCTGCTCAACTCCTGCGGTACCGTAGGGGCCAAGCCGCAGTTCATGGCGAATGTCTGGGGCTGGGATGAGAACTCCATCAAAGCTGCCCAGGAATCCGGTGATGGCGTTGCAGTACCTCTCGGTTCCCCATCCTGGAAATCTGATGCTCCCGGCATGGCCACGGTTCGTGCTATTTCCAAGACATCTGATCCAAGCGGTGAAACCTACCGCAACCTGCACTACATGCGCGGCGTATGCGCCGTCTTCTTCATGAAGGACGCCATGGCCGTCGCCGACAAGATGGACGGCGGCATCACTGGGCCGAATATCAAAAAGGGCATGGAGCAGATGAAGGATCATGTCCCCGCCGGTCTGGAAGGGGTCTGCAAGCCTTCGACCTGGACCAGCGAAGATCACCGTGGTACGACCGAGGTTTCGGTCTACACCACTACCTACAACGGCGGTGATTTTAAGTTTAATCAGCAATCAACGGTAGTCGTGCCGCGTCGCGACGATTGGCTCGGTTGGTAAGATGAATGATGGAGGGGCGGTGGCCTTGCCGTCCCTCCATTTCAACCTGTTTGAAGTCCCAGGTTGTCAGTCTGGCCCGGAACTGTCGGACTGACAACCTGGAATTTGAAGCCCAGAGAAGAGGAGCCAAGACAATGGGTGAAGCGGTAAAGAAGACCGAGACCAAGGAATCGATCCTGTCGATTAATAACATCGAGGTCGTTTATGACGAAGTTATCTTGGTGTTGCGCGGAATCAGCCTGGAAGTGCCCAAGGGCGAGATCGTCACCCTGCTCGGGCCGAACGGTGCTGGAAAATCGACGACTCTCAAGGCCGTGTCCGGCCTACTCAAAACCGAAGACGGCGAGGTGACTAAGGGCTCCATCACGTTCAAGGGGGAATCGATCAGCAACCGCGACCCGGACGATATCGTTCGCCGGGGCATCTTCCAGGTTATGGAAGGGCGCCGTATCGTCGAGGACATGACCGTTATCGAGAATCTTCGCCTGGGCGCCTACACCCGCCGCGACCGGTTTATCAAGGACGATATCGACAAGGTCTTTCACTATTTCCCGCGGCTCAGGGAGCGGACCGGTATGGCCGGCTATCTTTCCGGCGGCGAGCAACAGATGTTGGCTATCGGCCGCGCGGTCATGGCCCGTCCGGAAATGATCCTGCTCGATGAACCTTCCATGGGGCTTTCGCCACTTTTGGTCAAAGAGGTTTTTGGTATTATACGCAACATCAACCAGGAACAGGGGATCACCATGCTGCTGGTTGAACAGAATGCCAACATGGCCTTGCGCTGCGCCTCGTACGCCTATGTCATGGAATCCGGCAAAATCGCTCTCGACGGCACCGGCGAGGAGTTGCTCAATAACGAGGACATGAAAGAGTTCTACCTCTCCGGCGGTGACAAAGATCGCAAGTCATTCAAGAACCTCAAGTCGTATAAACGCCGCAAGCGTTGGATGTAAAGGTCGTTCCGCTAAAGGCCGACTGGGGCGTTATGTATGTTTTTCGGGTTTTATCGACCGCCTCAATTAAGATCCTCAATTCATTTAGATCAAAGCGATGCTTTTTAAACATCACAAGTTCAGACATTCTATTAGATCGGATAAGCTATGAGTGAATTCTTCGACATCCTGGAAACCCGCCCGCCGGAACAGCGCGAGGCTGAACTTTTTACTCTCCTCTCGGCCCAGGTCGCACACGCTCAAGAGTCTGCGCCGGCTGTCGCCGATATGCTTGCCGGTGTCGATGCCACGACCCTGGTTCGCCGCAGTGTCCTTGAAAAATTGCCCCTTCTCCAAAAGTCAGAGTTGATCGAACGCCAAAAGCAGACGCCTATTTTTGGAGGTCTGACCGCTCTAGCTCCTCCCGAACTGGGTCAGATTTTCGTTTCACCCGGACCGATTTTCGAGCCGGGTGCACGTCGCCCAGATTTCTGGCGCTTCTCCAGGGCCTTGCATGCCGCAGGCCTCAGGGGCGGTGAAACCGTGCAGAATTGTTTCTCCTACCATTTCACACCAGCGGGGATGATGTTCGAATCGGGAGCCCAGGCGCTTGGCTGTGCTGTGGTTCCGGCCGGTGTCGGTCAGACCGAGCTCCAGGTCCAGGTCATGCAACACGTTCGGCCGCAAGCTTATGTGGGTACTCCCTCATTTCTTAAACTGATTATCGACAAAGCCGATGAACTTGGTGCTGACATCTCCTGCTTGAGCAAGGCGCTGGTCTCCGGTGAATATCTGCCGCCGAGTCTACGTGAATTCTTCTCCGTGCGCGGCATCGCCGTGCTGCAATGCTATGCCACGGCCGATCTCGGGTTGATCGCTTATGAATCTCCGGCTCGTGAAGGAATGATCGTCGACGAGGGGATCATTCTCGAAATTGTGCGACCGGGGACGGGAGATCCGGTGGCAGAAGGTGAGGTCGGTGAAGTTGTTGTGACCTCGCTCTCTCCGGAATACCCTCTGCTCCGTTTTGCGACCGGTGACCTGTCTGCCTTCTTGCCTGGGGTGAGTCCCTGTGGTCGCACCAATCGACGCATCAAGGGTTGGATGGGGCGGGCAGATCAAACGGCCAAGATTCGCGGCATGTTTGTTCGACCGACGCAAGTGGCCGAGGTTCTGCGTCAGCACCCGGAACTTATCAAGGGTCGGCTGGTCGTAGAGCGTATCAATGACGCAGATTCAATGGTTCTTCACTGCGAGCTGGCGGCCGGAGTCTCAGCACCTCCGGCGGAAGAAATTGTGGCAACAATCCGGAAAATCTGCAACCTGCGCGGCGAAGTCGTTTTCGTCTCTGCCGGCACTCTCGCCAATGACGGCAAAGTCATTGACGATCTCCGTCCTATTGAAGGCTAGACGTACTGCTATGCTTGATGACACTCTCCAGGGCTGCCGGGTCCTCGATCTCAGCCAGTACCTTCCCGGTCCCTTTGCGACGCGCCTGCTCGCCGATCTCGGCGCTGAAGTCGTCAAGGTCGAGCCACCGGCTGGCGACCCGATGCGCTTCTTTATCTTTCTCGACGATGACGGCCTCTCCCCTCTTTACAAACAGGTCAATGCAGGTAAGAGCGTGATTAAGCTCGACCTGAAAAGTAAATCCGGCTGTGACTGCTTTGCAGAACTGGTGGCGAGCGCCGATGTGCTGCTTGAATCTTACCGGCCTGGGGTGATGGATCGTCTTGGCTTCAGCCAAGCACAGCTGCATGCACTCAATCCACGACTGATTCATTGTGCCCTTTCAGGGTTTGGCCAGGATGGCCCTGCGTCACACCGCGCCGGTCACGATCTGACTTACATGGCGTTGAGCGGTATGTTGCATCACACTGGAACAGTTGAAACTCCTGTTATTCCTTTTCCCCCCATATCAGATTATGCCGGCGGTCAGCATGCAGCCAGCATGGTTCTGGCAGGCTTGCTAAGAAGAGAACGCACTGGTCAAGGCTGCTATATCGACACCAGCCTTTTCGAGACGGTTCTTTCTTGGCAATCGTTTGGACAGGCTGGAGTGGGTCGATCAGGGCGAAGTCTTGAGCCAGGGCATGGACTGATTACTGGCGGCATGGCATGCTACCAGATCTATCAGACCAAGGATCAGAAGTTCGTTGTGCTCGGTGCACTTGAGGAAAAGTTCTGGCAAGCTTTCTGCCTTGCTGTTGATCGACCGGAATGGGTTGGCCGTCAGTATGAAAAGACTCCGCAGGCTGGCCTGATCAAAGAGTTGCGAGCACTTTTTGTTAAAGCATCTCGGGACTCATGGGTCGCGTTGCTTGCCGGAACCGATTGTTGTTTCGAGCCGCTGCTGGATCCGGATGAAGTGACCGGACATCCTCATGTCCAATCTCGGCAGTTGCTGGAACCGTCCCAGGGGCAAGCGTTGCCGGCGGAGGTTCGCTTTCCTGCCATTTTGAATCAACAAATACCGCACAATCGTCAACCTCTTCGTGAAGTTTCTGCTCAGTTGATTGCGTCCAGATGGCAGGAAGGTTAATCTCTCTATAAGCGTAATCCAGGTTAACTTAAAGAAATAGGCCTTTCTGTCCTTATAAAGATTGGTTAATTTCAGGAGACCACTATGTTGCCTTTTCCCGAAATGAAGGATTCCACTCTTGCCCTTAACGACCATGTCGCAATCCTGACGCTTGCGCGTGACGATCTGCGCAATGCTCTCACCGGTACTGAGCTGGTAAGCGATATCGTCAATACTGTAGAGTGGGTCAACCGTTGCGAAGAAGTGGCTGTAATGGTCCTTACCGGAGCAGGTTCGGCTTTCTCCGCTGGGGGCAATATCAAGGAAATGCAATCTCGCCAAGGAATCTTTGCCGGTTCAGCCATTGAAATCGAGCAAAGCTATCGGCAAGGCATTCAACGCATGACTCTTGCCATGGGCAGGGCAGAAGTTCCGATTGTCGCAGCAGTCAACGGTCCGGCGATAGGGGCAGGGTTCGATCTTGCCTGTATGTGTGATCTACGAATCGCTTCTGACAATGCGATCATCGGTGAAACTTTTATCAACCTTGGCATTATTCCTGGTGACGGTGGTGCCTGGTATCTGCAGCGACTGGTCGGCTATCAGCGCGCTGCCGAACTGACTCTGAGCGGACGCCTGGTGAAGGCAGAAGAAGCATTGGCTCTCGGCCTCTTCCTTGAAGTCGTTGCTCCGGAACAGCTTATGTCAAGGACGTTGGAGCTTGCAGGTCAACTTGCCGCAAAACCCCGGCAGGCTCTCCGTATGACCAAACGTCTGCTGCGTATGGCTCGCGATCATGAACTCGATGATGTCCTCCAGGCCTCTGCGGCTTTTCAGGGGATGTTGCACCAGACCGAAGACCACATGGAAGCGGTTAACGCATTTATTGAAAAACGTACGGCCCGTTTCTGCGGGCGCTAGTTCGTGACCTCCCTTTGGTTTTTTTGTTTATGTAAGTTCCCGTCAAGCAATTTTATGCGGCTGTAAACAGTGGGATAAAGTGTCACCAACGCAACACCTGTAACCCTGCTTTTCTAATCTCTTCTTTTCGCTGACCATTCCAAGATTATTCCCTGAGCTTTGAAGACCTCTTATCCTGTGCGGTTTATCTGGTAAATCAACAATTTCATTACTATTTGATGCTGACAGAACAGTGTTTGGTATCTTCCTTGCTCTATAATGTTGCCGTGGCTTAATAAGGTCGCGCGATGACTACAAATGGAACAGTCTATGGAATTCACAAGAGAAATTTATTGGAACGTAGGTCATGGCGCAGGGACACTTGTTCCGATGTATGTGCTGCTGTTAGCAGCGCTTTGTATTCTTGTCTGGGGTAGCTGGCAGCGCATCAAAATCTATCGTCTTGGCAGGGAATTGCAACGTATCGATGACCTCCCGCGGCGCTTTGTTGAGGCACTCTACCAGGTCCTGGCCCAGTTGCGAGTGATGCGGGTCAAGGGTGCCGGAACCGCACATGGGCTATTTTTCTGGGGGTTCTTCCTGCTCTTTGTCGGCACTTGTCTGATCGTGCTCCAGGCTGACGTGACCGACCCGCTCTTCGATGTGAAATTTCTCAAAGGGCCTTTTTACCTGCTTTTCTCCTTGGTGCTGGATATCGCCGGTGCCATAGCAATCATTATGCTTGCCGGCCTCTTTGTTCGGCGTTATCTCCTGAAACCTCCCGGTCTGGAAACCCGCAGGGAGGATGCTTTCATCCACGTCCTGCTCATGGTTATCCTGCTGACTGGATTTGTCATCGAAGGCGCGCGCATGGCAGTGACTGAAATCGGTACCAATCTCTCTCTGTGGTCGCCGGTTGGATTGCTCTTTGCCAAAGGCTTGGCCGGTATCGGCGAGGACGGCCAGCGTGCCCTGCATGCCGGGCTCTGGTGGTTGCACCTGCTGCTTGCACTCGCTTTTGTTGCGGCGCTGCCCTTTACCAAGTTACGTCATATCCTGACGACCAGTGCCAATTATATCTTTGTCGATCATGGCCCGAAGGGTGGTCTGGTCACGCTCGATATGGAGAACGATGAGGTCGAACGTTTCGGAACTGCCAACCTTGGTGACTTAACCTGGAAGGATATCTTTGATGCTGATGCCTGTACCCTTTGCAAGCGCTGTCAGGATCGCTGCCCTGCCTATGCGACGGAAAAACCGCTTTCGCCAATGAAGGTGATCAATCAGCTGCAGGAGATTGCATTCAATTCACCTGCATCGAGCTTGACGGAAACCGTTGGCCAAGACGAGATATGGAGCTGCACAACCTGCCGCGCCTGCCAGGAGATCTGTCCTGCGGTCATTGAACATGTGCCCAAGTTTGTAGATATGCGGCGCAACCTGGTGTTGATGGAAGGTCAATTCCCCGGTGAAGAAGTTATGACAGCGGTGGATAACACCGAGGTCAACGGCAACCCTCTCGGGTTGGCTTTTGCTGCTCGTGGTGACTGGACGGAGGGCCTTGGCATCAAGGCCCTGGCCGACGATCCGGATGTCGATCTGCTATATTTTGTCGGCTGTTACGCCTCTTTTGACAAGCGCAACATCAAGATTGCCAGAAGCTTTGTCACGCTCTGTCAGGCAGCCGGACTCAAGGTCGGTATCCTCGGCAAAGAGGAAAAATGCTGCGGTGAGCCGGTCAGGAAACTCGGCAACGAATATCTTTACCAGAGCCTGGCCAGTGAAAACATCGAACGCATTCAAGGCTATGGCGTCAAACAGATTGTCACGACCTGTCCGCACTGCTTCAACACGTTAGGAAAAGATTACGCCGACCTCGGCCTGGATGTCCCGGTTGAGCATTACACCGTTTTTCTTGACCGACTGCTGGATAAGGGGCTTTTAAAACTCGTCACGCCGCAGTCCTTTGCCTGCTCCTACCACGACAGCTGTTACCTTGGCCGTTACAACGATATTTACGAAGCACCACGTCGCCTGCTTTCCATGGTTGGAGGGGCTCTGGCCGAGATGACCAAATCCCATGCAGAAAGTTTCTGCTGCGGCGCAGGCGGCGGGCGGATTCTGGCTGAGGAAAAGCTTGGTACACGCATCAGTGAAAGTCGTGTCCGGATGGCCGCCGAAACTGGCGCGCCGCTGCTTGTTTCAAGTTGCCCGTTTTGTTTGACCATGTTCGAAGACGGTATCAAGGGCGCTGGCTTCGAGGAAACTATGGCGTCTAAGGATATTGCCGAAATCCTGGTTGAACGTTTGCCGACAGGATAACCCCCGGCGAACGGTATTTTTTGAGAACAATGCACACTTAAGAGGAGGAACATCGCATGAAAATTCTCATCTGCATCAAGCAGGTGCCTGACATGGAATCGCGCTTCAAGATCAATGCCGCAGGGACCTGGTACAGTGATCAGGATCTGGCATGGCGAATGAACGAATATGACGAGTTTGCCGTTGAGCAGGCGGTAAAACTGCGTGAGCAGCTCGGCGAGGCCGAAGTTGTGGTGCTTTCGGTTGGGCCCGACAAGGTTAAGGAAACCATGAAAAAGGCCCTTGCCATGGGCGCTGACAGGGGCGTGCATATTCATGATGAGGCAAGCTACGAAAAAGATTCTTTTCAGATTGCCTCGGCAATTGCTGCCTATGCCGGCGAGCAGGGTTTCGACGCGATCTTTACCGGTATGCAATCGCAAGACCGCGGCTCGGCTCAAGTTGGAGTCTTGCTGGCCGGGCTGCTTGGTCTTCCGGCGGTGACCACAATTGTTGATTTCGTTTGCGATGGGAAGACGGCGACCGTAAAGCGTGAACTGGAAGGCGGCCTCAAAGCAGTGGTCAAATTGCCTCTGCCGGCTCTGTTCACCTGTCAGCTTGGACTGAACACGCCACGTTACCCGACTCTACCGAACATAATGAAGGCCAAGAAGAAGGAGCTGGTTTCGCTGCCAATCGCCGACCTACATACAGCCGAGGCGATGACGACGACCAACCTGATCCGGTTGCCGGCAAAGAGGGGAGCAGGGCTGATTCTCGAGGGTGATATTAGTCAACTTACCGAGCAGCTGGTTGCCATACTTAAAGACAAGACTGCGGTCTTAAAATAGGAGGAGACGATGAAAGCTCTGCTTATTGCAGAATCCCGGCAAGGCAAGCTACTGACGGGCAGTTATGAAACGCTGGCCTTTGCGAGGCAGGTTGGTGCAGAAGTCACCATGTTCTTGGTCGGCAGCGAAAGTGACCTGCCAAAGTTCGATGGTCGTCTCTACCTGGCCGACTACAACGAGGTTGGCGAATATAATCCTGAGGAGCATTTGCGGCTACTACTGGAGGTGATCAACAAGGAAAAGCCACAATTGGTCATTTTGTCACATTCTTCTTATGGTTGGGACCTGGCACCGCGCATTGCGTTGGCTTTGCAAGCGGGGCAGATCTCAGAAGTGGTCGACTTCCAGGGGGCCTCCATGGTGGTCCCTGCATGTAATGCCAAGCTTCAACGTGTGGTTCAAACGCAAAAGGAACTCACCGTTATAACCTTGCAGGCCGGTGCGTTCAGTCTAGCCGATGACCCGTCCGGGGTGCCGACTGTAGAAAAACTCGCTGTTCAGGTCGCATCGAAGATGGAATTTATCGGTTACGAAGAGCCGGAAGCAGGCGGTGTCGATCTGAGCAAAGCCGAAGTCATTGTCAGCGCCGGCCGCGGCATTGGCAAGCCGGAGAACCTGGCAATGATTGAATCTCTGGCTAAGGCCCTGGGAGGCGAATACGGCGCCAGTCGACCGGTCGTGGATTCCGGTTGGGCTGAGCATAATCGTCAGGTCGGCAGCACCGGCCAGATGGTGTCGCCAAAGTTATATGTCGCCTGCGGGATTTCCGGGGCGATCCAACATATGGCCGGCATGAAAAAGTCGGAGTTTATCGTTGCAATCAATACTGATCGCGATGCACCGATCGGCGAAGTGGCTGATGTCCTGGTCGTCGCCGACCTTAAACAATTCCTTCCCGCG
>Ga0102955_1000394_pt1 | contig 9458 bp, 10 predicted proteins | sample SalPonF2_A_D1_MG_FD_78512 | JGI IMG/M metagenome (GOLD analysis project Ga0102955, IMG submission 78512) | Salt pond soil microbial communities from South San Francisco under conditions of wetland restoration - Salt Pond MetaG SF2_A_D1_MG ... | reverse complement strand
TCGCGATCCCGTTGTAAACATGGGCGAACATATTGGAGCCCACGCAATCATGGGCCGCGACGCTGGCATGCTGGGTCATTTCCCAGGCGCGCGCGCTGAACCTGTACGGTTTGTTGTTCAAAGCGCCGACCGGGCACAGGTCGATAATATTGCCCGACATTTCATGATCGACGCTCTTTTCCACATAGGTGCCGATCTGGGTGTGCTCGCCGCGGCCAGTCGTCCCTAACTCCTGAATTCCGGCAATCTCCTGGCCAAACCGGACACAGCGCGTGCAATGAATGCAGCGGGTCATATCCGTCGAAATCAGCGGTCCGAGATTCTTATCCCTGACAACCCGTTTGCGCTCGCTGTAGCGCGAGACCCCGCGGCCATATCCCATCGCAAGATCCTGCAACTCGCACTCGCCACCCTGATCGCAAATAGGACAATCCAGCGGATGGTTGATCAGCAGGAACTCCATCGTGGCCTTCTGTGCCGATATCGCCCGCGCCGAGGCCGTAAATACTTTCATGCCATCCATGACTGGCGTTGCGCATGCCGGAAGCGGTTTTGGTGCCTTCTCGACCTCGACCAGACACATCCTGCAATTAGCGGCGATCGAAAGTTTTTCGTGGTAACAGAAACGCGGAATGTAAATGCCGGCCGCATCCGTGGCCTCGATCAGCATCTGCCCCTTGCGGGCCGGCAACGTCACGCCGTTGACTTCGATTTCGAGCTGGTCGTCGTTACTCATCGCCCTGTTCCGTCAGTACTTTCATCATTCAGGCCGCGGCCGATTGTTGCGAAACAATGCTGCAACCATGCTCAATATAGTGCTCGAATTCGTGGCGGTAGTGGTGAACGAAACTCTGTACCGGCCATGCCGACGCATCGCCAAGCGCGCAGATCGTATGTCCCTCGATCTTGTTCGCGACATCCACGAGCATATCCATATCGGCCGGCTTGCCACGACCCGCCAGAATCCGTCCTATCACGCGATTCATCCAGCCGGTGCCCTCGCGGCACGGAGTGCACTGACCGCACGACTCCGAGTAATAGAATCGCGAGATGCGCTCGAGCACCCGCACCATATCGGTCGTCTCGTCCATCACGATTACTGCCGCGGACCCGAGCGATGACCCGGCTTCCTGGAGCGACTTGTGGTCCATATTCGCCTCGAGGATCAACTCGGCCGGAAGAACCCGAACCGAGGATCCGCCCGGGATCACAGCCTTCAGTTTTCGGCCATCACGCACGCCGCCGGCGAGTTCCAGCAAATCGCGAAATGGAATACCCAGCCCTACCTCGAAGTTGCCCGGCCGGTTGACATGCCCGGACACCGAAAATACGACCGGTCCGCCCGAGCCCTCGGAACCCATATCCGAGAACCACTTCGCGCCGTTGCGCATAATTGAAGGTACCGAGGCAAACGACTGCGTGTTGTTGATCGTCGTGGGTTTGCCATAAAGACCGAATTGCGCGGGAAACGGCGGCTTGAACCGCGGCTTGCCCTGCTTTCCCTCGAGAGACTCCAGCAGAGCGGTCTCTTCTCCGCAAATGTATGCGCCCGCACCGACAAATGAGTACAGATCGAAATCAACGCCGCTACCGAGAATATCCTTGCCGAGGAGTCCCGCGGCATAGGCGGCCTCGAGCGCTTCCTCGAAACGTGGCACTGGTTCGGCGAGAAACTCGCCACGTATATAGTTGTAGCCGACTGTGGCGCCCATTGCGTAGCCGCCTATCGCCATGCCCTCGACGACGGAATGCGGGTTGAATCTCAGAATGTCCCGGTCATGGCAGGTTCCGGGTTCGCTTTCGTCGGAGTTGCATACGACGTATTTTTGCACCGGCGCGTTGCGCGGCATGAAACTCCATTTCACGCCAGTTGGAAAACCGGCGCCGCCACGGCCGCGCAGACCCGAGGCCTTGAGTTCTTCAATCACCTGTTCCGGCGGAATTTTCTCACGCAGAATTTTCTCCCACGCGTCGTAGCCGCCGATGCGCCGGTAGGTTTCAAGCGATGCCGGGTTATCAAAGCCAAGCGTTGTGAAACAGACCTGATTCTTATCCACCCGCCCTACTCCAGGTTATCCAGAATCTCATCCACCTTCTGCGGGGTGAGGTTCTCGTAATAGACGTGGTCGACCATCATCATCGGCGCGCCATTGCATGCCGCGAGACACTCCTCTTCCTGTTTCAGAAAAATTCTGCCATCGGCGGTGCTTTCACCGGTTTTAATACCCAGCTTCTTTTCCACATGAGCGACGATGTCATCGCTGCCGCAAAGCATGCAGGAGATATTCGTACAAACCGACACATGGTGCCGGCCCACCGGCCGGGTCTCGAACATCGAATAAAAAGTTGCGACCTCATAGACCTGGATCGGCGGCAGATCGAGGTATTCGGCAACCGCATCCATCAGTTCGGGAGTCAGAAACCCCTGGTTGTCATGCTGCACCTCGCGCAGGGCCGCGATTATCGCCGAGCGCTGTTGCCCCTCGGGAAATTTGGCTACCCAATGATCGATCACATCGCGGGCATGTTGCGAGAGCGGACCGGTATACGACTTGACTGCGTCGCTCATCAGCGGTCGACCTCTCCGAAAACGATATCCATTGTACCGATTACCGCCACGACGTCGGCCAGCATATGGCCCTGGACCATTTCGTTCATCGCCGACATATGCACGAAACCCGGCGCACGAACTTTCAGCCGAAACGGTTTGTTGGCCCCGTCCGACACGAGATACACACCGAATTCTCCCTTGGGGTGTTCAACCGCGGCATAAGCCTCGCCCGCCGGAACGCAATAGCCTTCCGTAAACAGTTTGAAATGGTGAATCATCGACTCCATGTCGTCTTTCATGTCCGTACGCGAGGGCGCCGCCACTTTCGTGTCGTCTGTCATGACCGGTCCGGGATTCTCTCGCAGCCATTCGACACACTGGCGGATAATACGGTTCGACTGCCGGAGCTCCTCGACTCTTACGAGGTAACGATCGTAACAATCTCCGTTGACTCCGACCGGGATATCGAAATCCAGATCGGCATAGGTCTCGTACGGCTGTTTTTTGCGCAGATCCCACTCCACGCCGGAGCCACGCAGCATTGGCCCCGTGAATCCGAGAGCGAGGGCCCGCTCGGGTGTCACGACGCCAATATTGACCGTCCGCTGTTTCCAGATCCGGTTATCGGTCAGAAGCGTCTCGTACTCGTCGACACATCCCGGGAAGCGATCGGTGAATGCCTCGATGAAATCGAGAACGGAACCCTCACGGGTCTCATTGAGCTTATCGATTTCCTTGTTACTGCGGTATTTCGAATACTGGTGTTTTGGCATTTGTCGCGGCAAATCGCGATAGACACCGCCGGGACGATAGTAAGTTGCATGCATTCGCGTGCCCGAAACCGCTTCGTAGCAGTCCATCAGGTCTTCGCGTTCGCGGAAGCAATACAGGAACATCGTCATCGCGCCGATGTCGAGCCCATGCGCCCCCAGCCACATCAGGTGATTCAGAATCCGGGTAATCTCGTCAAACATGACCCGGATGTATTGCGCGCGCAGAGGCGCCTCGATACCGAGCAGTTTTTCTATCGCCAGCACATAACCATGTTCGTTACACATCATCGACACGTAGTCCAGCCGATCCATGTAACCAATGCTCTGATTGAATGGCTTGCTCTCCGCGAGCTTTTCAGTGCCACGATGCAGTAACCCGACGTGCGGATCGGCTTTCTGGATGGTCTCGCCATCCATCTCCAGCACCAGCCGCAACACGCCATGCGCCGCCGGGTGCTGCGGACCGAAGTTCAGCGTGTAGTTATGGATATCAGCCATCGCCGGGCGCCTCTTCGTTCAACACATCCTCATAACGATGATCGTCACGGATCACACGTGGCACGAGGGTTCTCGGCTCAATACTGACCGGCTGATAAACGACCCGTTGTTTCTCCGGGTCGTAGCGAACTTCGACGTTACCCGACAACGGGAAATCCTTGCGAAACGGGTGGCCGATAAAACCGTAATCGGTAAGTATGCGCCGCAGATCCGGGTGGCCGCGAAACAGGATACCGAACAGATCGAAAGCCTCGCGCTCGAACCAGTCGGCGCTTGGCCAGATAGTCATAACGCTGTCCACCACGGGGACATGTTCGGAAGGAACAAAAACGCGCAGACGGATGCGCCAGTTATTCCGTACAGAAAGCAGATGATAGACCACCGCGAAGCGGCGCGGATCGCCATTCTCACCGTCGTCGCCATCGCTGCGGGAAACGCCGCGACTGAACCCGCTGGAAGTAGCACCGAGCGTATTCCACTCGGCCTTGCCGTAACCCAGATAATCGACACCACAAATGTCGATCAGCTGTTCGAACGCAAACGCTTCCTCGCCTTGCAGCTGCGCACAAACCTCAATGAGCTGCTCCGCATCGAGCTCATAGGTGAGCTCCCCGCAAGTCGATTCAACCCGCTGCAATACGCCCGCGAAAGACGCATCAATTCGCTCAGCCAGGTTGTCCAGTGCCCTGCTCATCTGACCACTAACGTGAAATCGTGTTGGTGCGGCGAATTTTGTTCTGCAACTGCAGAATTCCGTAAAGGAGCGCTTCCGCGGTGGGAGGGCACCCCGGGACATAAACATCGACCGGAACGATGCGGTCGCAGCCGCGAACAACCGAATAGGAATAATGGTAGTAGCCGCCACCATTGGCGCACGAGCCCATTGAGATCACCCACCGCGGTTCCGGCATTTGATCGTAGACCTTGCGTAACGCGGGCGCCATTTTGTTTACCAGGGTACCGGCAACGATCATTACGTCCGATTGGCGGGGACTCGGCCGGAATACGATGCCGAAGCGATCGAGATCGTAGCGGGCAGCGCCTGCGTGCATCATTTCAACCGCACAGCAGGCGAGACCGAAAGTCATCGGCCACATGGAACCGGTTCGGGCCCAGTTGATCAGGTTATCCAGCGTGGTCGTGCGAAACCCCGACTCCTCGACTGGTGCAGCCGCGCTCTCTGCTAATCCCACTCGAGCGCCCCTTTCTTCCACTCATAAATGAAACCGACCACCAGCAAGAGCAGAAAAACCGCCATTGCAGCCAGTCCGAACAGGCCAATGCTGTCGAGGGCGACCGCCCACGGGAAAAGAAAAGCGATCTCGAGATCGAAAATAATGAAGAGAATTGCCACCAGGTAGTACCGCACATCGAACTTCATGCGCGAATCCTCGAAGGCCTCGAATCCGCACTCGTAGGGTGACAGTTTTTCGGAGTCTTTCGAGCCGCTGCCAAAGACGAACCCGAGAGTCAAAAGCACAACACCGAGGGCGGCACTGATGGCCAGGAATATCAAGATCGGCAGGTACTGTTGCAGCACGAAGTGCTCCTGGTACTCATTGTACGAACCTGTGGGCTGGCAAAGCCCCGCCGGTTACGTGTCCTTTTAGTTGGTGCCGATGGCCGGACTCGAACCGGCACGGCTTGCGCCACTGCCCCCTCAAGACAGCGTGTCTACCAATTCCACCACATCGGCTAATCGACGGCCACTTTTATTCTTCGACCGCTTCGTCCCCGCTCTCGGAAGGCTGCTCACCGTCCGCGCTGACCGGAATCTCGGGTAATTCGATACCCTCGTCCGGCAACGTCACATCTGGCGCGGGCAGCATCTGCTGAATCGACTCGGCTGCCGGCTCGATCTGCTCGAGCAGGCTTTGCGGCGCCTGGCGCTGGCTTGCAAGGAATGCCAGCGTCATGCTGGTGGCAAAGAACAGCGTTGCCAATACCGCCGTGGAACGACTCAGAAAACTGGATGATCCGCGCGCGCCGAAGACGGTCCCGGACGCACCGGCCCCGAATGCCGCGCCCGCCTCGGCGCCCTTGCCTTTCTGCATGAGGACGAGGCCGATCAGGGCCATGGCCACAAAAACATGCACGATCAAGATTGTCGTCTGGAGCATTGGATACTTTCCTCAAGCCTTGGCGGCAGCGCAAATCCGGAGAAACTCCTCCGCCTGCAGGGACGCACCGCCTATCAGGCCGCCATCGATATCGGGCATCGCCAAAAGCTGAGCGGCATTCGCTGCTTTGACGCTGCCACCATAGAGCAGCCTGATCGAGCCGGCAATTTTATCATCCTTGGCGGCAATCATCCCACGAATCAATGCGTGAACGGCCTGCGCCTGCTCAGGCGAAGCGGTTTTGCCGGTTCCAATCGCCCAAACCGGCTCATACGCGATCACGGCACGGGCAAACGCCGCAACGCCTGCCACGTCCAGCACTGCATTGACCTGGCGTTCGATCACCAGCCGGGTCTCGTCGGCATCGCGCTGCGCCAGCGTTTCGCCAACACACAAAATCGGCTCAAGCTGCGCCTGCTGCACAGCCACGAACTTGCGCGCTACCGTGCTGTCGGTCTCGCCAAAAATCTCACGCCGTTCCGAATGGCCAACGATTACGTACTTGCAGCCGGTCTCACCCAGCATCGATGCGGCAACTTCGCCGGTGTAGGCGCCACTTTCCTCGGTCGAACAATTCTGGGCACCCATCAGGATACCGCTACCATTGAGCAGCCGGGCGACTTCAGCCAGATACGGAAACGGTGGGCAGACCAGGATATCGCAGCCCCCGCGCACGTCGTATCCGTCCAGCAATCCACCGATCAGCCGGGAATTGGCATCCCTGCTGCCATGCATCTTCCAGTTGCCTGCAATAAGCGACGTTCTCATGGGCACCTAAGGCTTTGAATTTCAGAAATAAAAAAGAGCACTCCAGCGGACACGGACAAAGTCCGCATACCGGAGGCCCTGACAAATCGCGCGCAAGCTTACCGGGCTGACCGCCTTAAATCAATGATACGCCCGGCGTCCCTGCACTTAGGCGGGGCTCCGTACGGCGGCTTCGACGGCCTGCGCGAGCTCGGAGGCGGTTTTCTCCACCAGACCCAACTCATCTCCCTCGACCATTACGCGAATAACGGGCTCGGTTCCGGAGGCACGCAACACTACCCGGCCACGATCCCCAAGATCGCTTTCAGCCCGTGCCTGGGCCGCCTGGATGCCTTCATGCGTCTGCAGATCCACCCTTGCCCCGGCACGCACATTGATAAGCTGCTGCGGATAGAGCCTCATTCCCCGCCCAAGCTCGCTCAGCGACTTTCCGGCGCGTTTCACTATCGCCAGAACCTGCAGCGCCGTAACCAGGCCATCGCCGGTCGTGGTCCGGTCCAGACAGATCATGTGACCGGAGGTTTCGCCCCCCAGGATGCCGCCGGACTGCCTGAGTTTTTCCAAAACATAGAGATCACCGACCTTTGCACGGACAAACTCAATGCCACGTTCCTGAAGCGCGCGCTCGAGCCCGAGATTGCTCATCACGGTTCCGACGACCGGCCCCTCCAGCTCACCCGCGGCCTGTTTTTCCGTGGCCAGCAGGAACAGAAGCTGGTCCCCGTCAAGCAACGTGCCCTTCTCGTCCACCATCAGCAGGCGGTCGCCATCGCCGTCCAGCGCGATTCCGAGATCGGCACCGACACCCTTGACGGTGGTCTGCAAAAACCCGGGTGCGGTCGATCCGCAACCATCGTTGATATTGCGGCCATTGGGGGAGCAGCCGATCGGCACGATTTCGGCACCCAGCTCGGCAAGGCATCGCGGCCCAACCTTGTACCCGGCGCCGTGCGATGTATCGATGACTATCTTCATTCCGGTAAGGTCCAGGTCGGCCGGAAACGTCGAGCGCAGAAAATCCTGGTACTTGATTCGAGCGGTATCTACACGTTTCGCCCGCCCCAGACGGCTTGAGTCCCGGGTCAGCACCGGCCCGTCGACCAGCGCCTCTATCTGCAATTCGATTTCGTCCGAGAGCTTTGCGCCATTGGAATCGAAGAACTTGATGCCATTGTCGAAAAACGGATTATGCGAGGCGCTGATTACGACCCCGAGATTAGCGTCGAAACTGTTCGTGATGTAGGCAATGCCCGGGGTCGGCAGCGGCCCCAGCATGTAAACGTCAAATCCGGCCGCAACGAAACCGGCTTCCAAAGCGGATTCGAACATGTATCCGGAAACCCGGGTGTCCTTGCCAATGACGACGGAACCGCCATCTGGCGCCATGACTCTCGCCGCAGCGTTGGCCAGGCGCAACGCAAAATCAACGGTCATGGGCTCACGGCCAACCTGCCCACGAACCCCGTCCGTGCCGAAATACTTCCTGCTCATCTGCTCAACTTCCCTTTATTTCCGGACTGCACCAAGTGCCGTCACAACCCGCAACGCATCCACCGTTGGCGCGACATCATGGGTGCGTATGATACTCGCACCCTTCATCAATGAAATCGTCGCCGCAGCGAGGCTGCCGTACAGTCGCTGATCGACCGCGCGATCAAGAATCGCCCCGATCATGCTCTTGCGCGATATACCTACCAGAACCGGCAGGCCGAATTCCGTGAGTCGGTGCAGATTATTGAGAAGAAGCAGGTTGTGTCGCAGCGTTTTGCCAAATCCGAACCCCGGATCGATCACCAGCCGCTCACGCGCCATTCCTGCCCGGCAACAGCTTTCGACACGTTCGCCAAGGAAAGCGGCAACGTCGGTCACTACGTCATCGTAGTCGGGTGCGTCCTGCATCGTTCGCGGCTGGCCCTGCATGTGCATCAGGCAAACCGGGACCTCGAGCGAAGCCGCCACTTCCAAAGCGCCTGGCTCACGCAAGGCCCGCACATCGTTGATGAAAGCGGCTCCGGCGGCGACTGCCGCCCGCATAACTTCAGGCTTGCTGGTATCGATCGAGATAACCGCGTCACAGCTGGCACGAATCGCCTCGATTACCGGGACGACCCGCGAGATCTCGGTTTCACTGTCTACCGCGGCTGCGCCTGGACGGGTCGACTCGCCGCCCACGTCGATCAGCTCGGCGCCCTCCTCGACCATCTGCCGTGCCCTGGCCGCTGCTTGCGCGGTATCCGGATAGGCGCCACCGTCGGAAAACGAATCCGGCGTAACGTTGAGGATACCCATCACTACCGGGCGTGACAGGTCCAGAAGTCTATGACCACAATTTAGCTGCATAAACCAGTGCCTGAAACGAAAGGACCGGCAGCGGAAAACCACTGCCGGTCGGTTTAGTCGAACCTGTGGAGCGGACTAGTGCTGGCTCGCAGGACCGCCAATCTGGCCCTCGCCGCCCTTCGATTCATCCGACTCCACCCCGGTCGGCGCCGCAGGCGGCGTCGGCGTGTCCGTCCAGTCCGGCGGCGGCCGCGGATCCCGTCCCGCCATAATGTCGCTGATCTGCTCTTCCGAAATCGTCTCGTATTTGATTAGCGCATCCGCCATCGAATGCAGCTTGTCGAGATTTTCCGTCAGGATCGACTCCGCACGTTCGTAATTGCGGTCGATAATCGAGCGAACTTCTTCGTCTATCACGTGCGCGGTAACGTCGGATACCTGCTTGTGCTGGGTTACCGATCTCCCGAG
>Ga0102955_1000393_pt1 | contig 9479 bp, 9 predicted proteins | sample SalPonF2_A_D1_MG_FD_78512 | JGI IMG/M metagenome (GOLD analysis project Ga0102955, IMG submission 78512) | Salt pond soil microbial communities from South San Francisco under conditions of wetland restoration - Salt Pond MetaG SF2_A_D1_MG ... | reverse complement strand
CGATGATCGCTACACGCAGGTCATTAACAAGTATGTCATTCCGATCGCATTCTCGCCGGATTTCGAAATTTCGCTGGATTGACGCTTCGGGTCAGTGTGCGATTGATCGCTGCAGTTGGCCGTTGGCGGATGGCCGTCATAGCCGGGTCCAAACGTCAGTTGACGCAGATCGCTACCGTCGATGTTCATTACGAATACATCGTTGTTACCCTCGGCGACGTAGATTGCCAGAACGATCTTCGTTCCGTCGGGCGAGATCACCGGCGTCTCCGCGCCAAACTCGGAATTCGTCAATTTTATTGTCGATGCGTCGCCCGCCTCGTCGCCCAAAATTCTGGCGTAGACCTGGCTTGTACCGGACCGATTTGATTCGAAGACCAAGAGCCGGCCATCGGGGGAAATGCTCGGGTACATGTCACGAACGTTGAGCAGCCGCTCGGGCTCGCTCGCAGAAATGATGGTGGGAATCAGAAGCGACCAGACGATGACAGCGGAAGCACGGCACATAGCAGAATATTCCAGGAAATCGAATGGAGATATTACTGCAACGGGTGACGGGCGGTCTTTCAGTGACCGACGGCCGCTTCGACGGCTTCGTCGATTTCAACTATTTTCTTATCCACTCGGCCGTAGTCGTAGAGGCCAGCTTCGTCGAAGATGACACGATCCTCGTAATCGTCGAACCAGATGGCGTCCGGGTTGCGCCCGACGATACAGACCTTGCCGCGGTCCGGCGCATCCAGTGCGTTGCGCAGGATCTTGAAAATCACCACGCCGTTTTCGGATCCGGGAATCCCATGAAGAGGCTCGTTGGTAACCGCGGCCACCTCGGTTTTGCCCTTGTAGTGCGTTATCGACAGGCGTGCGTGCGTTTCCACGCCGGACAGCCCTTTCTGTGACTCGTTCAGGATATTCCATGCGGTTTCGATCGGCACGTTAAAAGCCCGGTAGGCCACGATGTCTCTGCCGCAGAAGAAGTAGTGGTTTCCAATTCCGACCCGGTACAGGGCACGTTGCATCACTCTGAGCGCGTCGGGATCGTCATTGATGCCCTTGATGATAGGCGCCTGGTTTTCGACATTGATCCAGCCACGGGACGTAATCCCCTCCATGGCCTTGCGGGTGTCCTCGTGCCACTTGAGCGAGCCGTTGGGATTGGTGAGATAGGCACCATCGGCATCCTTCAGCAGGAATTCGTCCGGGTGATTAAAGTGGATCATCAGCCGAAAACCGATATCCGGGTAAGTCTGGTGGAAATTGTCGAGCATTGACAGAAATGCTTCGTCAAAACGCTTCGGGAAAAAAGACATCTCCTTTGTGCCAATGCGAATCGACTCCACGCCCGCCTCTGCGAGCGCGGCCATCCAGGCACCAACCTTGCGGTTTGGCAACACCATCGGGTCGCCACCGGACAGCAGAACTTCCCTGAGTTTCTCGCGGCCGGTTTCCGGGTGCAGCCCGCCGTTAGCGGCGACGATTCTGTTGTGTTCGCGTATGTAATCGGTGACGTCCTTGATCTTCGCCAGTCCTTTCTTGGCGACGGTGCCATCCTGGCGTTCGACTTCCTTCTGGCTGATCAGCTCTTCGCGATAACAGAATCGGCAATGCGCCGAACAAGTGGAGACCGCATACACCAGCCCCATTTCATACTTGTGCAACAAGCCTTCGACCGGCGCGAAATCCATCTGATATCCGGGATCTTCGGAACCCGCCAGGTTGAGCGTCTCATCCGGGCTGGCCTTGACGAGTCTCTGCAGCGGTTTGCTGTTTCTGGCCAACTCGAAAAAATGGCCAGTCACCTTCACCGGCATCCGGGCCTCGACATCGCGCTCCGTGCCTTTCACGCTTGCCAATGCGGAAAGCTCGTCCCGGGAATAGAAACCCCTGAACTCCGGGGGCGCCGTATCCTGCAGAAAAGGCTTCAGACCATTGATTGTCTGACGATCGTGTTTCGGACTCTCAATCGTGTCCAGGAACGCTTGTTCTCTTTCCGTCGGAACGTATCTGCCTGCAGTTGCCACGTCACTCCCCGTTTTCATGTTGCCATCGGCAATAATGTAACACATAGCACGATACCGTTGTGCTAATGTAACAATATGAACATAACGGGCCCGGAAGCATCCGTTCTGGATTTGGTCGCGGCTGTCAGCGCTGAGCTCACGCCCACGGAGCGGCGTATCGCGGAGGCGGTGCTTGCCGAGCCCACCTTGCTTGCCTTCGGCACCGTCTCGGATCTGGCCGGCCGTGTCGGCACCAGCCGACCGTCTATCGTGCGTTTCGCCGCCAAGCTCGGGTTCGCGGGCTATACCCAGTTGCAACAGCACATTCGCAGCAATTTATCGCATCGTCTGTCACGCCCGAGCGAGCGGATCAGAAGCGATGGCGAAATGACGCTGCCGGCAAAAGTGGCGATCAGCAACGCTATTTCATCCGTTTTTGCCGTCGTTGAAAGCGATCGAATGGCAGCGCTGATCGACCCTGTCGTCCGGGCTGAAAATGTATGGGTTCTTTCCGGGGAGACTTCGCAGGCAGGTGCTCATACGCTTTGCAGCGGCTTGTCGATGGTACGGCCCGGCGTGCGCTCGCTCGAGGAACATGCGTTTGGTACCGCCCTGAGCGACGCGGGGCCAGGCGACGCGGCCGTGGTGTTCGACTTCTTCCGCTACCGGCGGCAGGTCGCTGCCGCAGCCAGTATCTTCGCCAACGCTGGCGTTACCGTCGTGGCGATTACCGATAGTCCACTCTCGCCGCTGGTCGAGTTGGCGGATGTCTGGTGCCAGATCGAGATTCCGGCTATCGGCCCCTTTGACAGCTCGGTTCCTGTCGTCGCGATGTGCGAATTGCTCGTTGCCGGGGTGGCAAAAGCGCTTCAGGATGATGCGACAGACCGTATCGACCGCATCGAGGCAGTTTGGAAAGATACCGAGGTTTTCCTTTAGTTCTTCCTTGTTCAGCAGGAGTCCCAGGTGATTGACAAGAGATGCCCATCGGTCGCAGACGCCGTCGCGGACATTCCGGACGGAGCGGTTGTGATGGTGGGCGGGTTCGGCGCATCAGGCAGCCCGATAGAACTGATTCATGCCCTGATTGACCACGGCGCGACCGGCCTGACGGTAATCAATAACAACACCGGCAACGGCGAGGTGGGGCTGGCAGCCCTGATTGGCAACGGCCAGGTGAGCAAGATGATTTGTTCGTTTCCGCGGTCCAGCCAATCCAGAGTGTTCCCGAAGCTGTACAGGGAGGGCAAAATCGAGCTGGAAATTGTTCCCCAGGGCACGCTTGCCGAACGCATTCGTGCAGCGGGCGCGGGGATTCCTGCTTTCTACACACCGACCACGGTGGGCACGATCCTGGCTGACGGCAAGGAGCTGCGGCAGTTCGATGATCGCACTTACGTCATGGAGCCGTGGCTGAAGGCCGATTTTGCGTTGATCAAGAGCGAAATTGCCGATCCGTTGGGCAACCTGACCTTCAACAAGACTGCCCGCAACTTCAGCCCCCTGATGTGCATGGCGGCCACGACAACCATCGTTCAGACAAAGCAACTTGTGCCTGCCGGTGATATCGATCCCGAGCACGTGATCACGCCCGGAATATTCGTCGATCGCATCGTCGAGGTTTCCCGGCCCGTCCATGAGGACACCCTCATTGCCGCGGGAAGGAGTTACCCATGAGTACAGGTTGGACAAGAGAACAGATGGCAGCAAGAACGGCCCACGACATCCCCGACGGTTCCTACGTGAACCTGGGAATCGGGATTCCGGAACTGGTCGCGAAGTTTGTGCCGCAAGGCCGCGAGTTCATTTATCACACCGAAAACGGCATGCTTGGCATGGGGCCGCCACCGGCTGACGACGAGCGCGACCTCGACCTGATAAATGCCGGCAAGAAATACGTGACCGCGTTGCCCGGCGCCGCTTACTTCCACCATGCCGACAGCTTCAGCATGATTCGTGGCGGTCACATCGATGTTTGTGTGCTCGGCACGATGCAGGTGGCGGAAAACGGCGACCTCGCCAACTGGTCTACGGGTGCGGCAGATGCCATCCCCGCGGTGGGCGGTGCGATGGACCTCGTGCAGGGAGTGAAGAACATCTACGTGATTACCCAGCACACGACCAAAACCGGGGAACCGAAACTGGTCGAGAAGTGCAGCTATCCACTAACCGGGCCTGGCGTTGTGTCTCGCATCTATACCAATCTTGCCGTCGTTGATGTCACCCCCGCCGGATTCCAGGTCATTGAACTGGCGCCGGGCGTCACGTTTGAACAAGTCAGAAGCCGCACCGGCGCATCGATACTGCCACCGCAATAACCACATGATGTCCGGGACATGAAATGGAATCACTGAGTCATGCGATTGAGAGTGCGCGGTCGCGGTATGCGTCTGCAAATCCTCTGAGCCAGGCTGCCGACACAAAGGCGCAGCGTTATCTGCCGGGCGGCAATACCCGCACCGTTCTGCATTACGATCCATTCCCCCTGACCATGGTCGCAGGCGAGGGCGCTGAAGTAACGGACCTCGACGGCCATCGCTACGTCGATTTCGTGGGTGAGTATTCCGCGGCCCTGTTCGGTCATACCAACGAGGTCATCAAGTCGGCAATCTGCAAGGCTCTCGACACCGGTATCGCCATGGGCGCACCGACCTCTTACGAGAGAGAGCTGGCAGGGCTGCTGTGCGAGCGTTTTCCCTCTCTTGAACAGGTCAGGTTTTGCAACTCGGGCACCGAAGCGAACCTGATGGCATTGAGCACGGCGCGAGTCGTGACAGGCCGCGACAAGCTGCTGGTCTTCAATGAGGCCTACCATGGCGGAGTCATCAAATTTCCGGGCGGCCACTGCGCGCTCAACATGCCCTTCGACTTTGTTCTGGCAGACTATAACGACATCGAAGGCACCGCCGAGTTGATCGGTCAGGTCGGTGACCAGCTTGCCGCTGTCATCATCGAACCGATACTGGGTGCCGGCGGTAATATCCCGGCAGACCGGAAGTTCCTGCAGATGCTCAGGCAAAAGACAAGGGAATTCGGGATACTGCTGATCTTCGATGAGATCAAAACGGCGCGGCTCGGCAGCGCCGGCGTCCAGGGAATGCTGGGCATCGCACCCGACCTGACCACGCTGGGCAAGTTCATCGGCGGAGGCCTGCCGACGGGCGCATTCGGCGGGAGCGCCGAAATCATGGCGCAGTTCAACCCGAGACTGCCGGGCGCGCTGGCCCACGCCGGCACGTTCAATAACAACGTCTGCTCCATGGCGGCCGGCTGTGCGGCCCTGAGCAAAGTCTATACGCCGCAACGTGCCGCGGAGTTCTTTGACTGGTCGGAAGCGTTTCGCCTTTCACTCAATGAAATGTTCGCCGCGAAAGCGGTACCGATGTACGCCAACGGCCTGGGTTCGATGATTGCGATTCACTTCTCGAGCGAGCCGACGGAAAGGCCGTCCGACATCAGCGCCGGATGTCAGTCTCTGCGACCTCTTCTGCACCTGGAGTTGCTTCTCGAGGGCGTGTTGGTATGCAAGCGTGGCGACCTGTTTCTGTCTCTCCCGATGGACGAGACGCATCTTGCGAAAGCGCGCCTCGCGCTGGAGAAGTTTGCCGATCGTTACACGCCGCTGATCGAGCGAGTGCTGCACGCTTGACGTCCGATAACCGGCACGCAGGTTTTCAGACAGGCAAGTGTTTTATCGGCTTCATGTGTCGGCAGTGCCTGCTTTGCCTGCCACCTCGAGATTCTTAACTCCGACACGCTGGTGGCTGGCAGGCAGGGCAAACAAACACAGCGCGGCCCGCGACCAACCGGCGCTGCACAACGGCGGTGCAGCGCCGGCAGGGCTCGCCGTGGCGGGCAAATACCCAGTGCCGGTATTGCCCGTAACGTTGCCCCGCGCGCTTTAACGACTGCATCAGTTTCGGCGTCACGGTGACCCCCCCGAGCACATAGGCTCGCCGGCTGACCGTCAGCGTAGCCCGCGCGAGACGCTGGCGTTCCCGTCGGTCGAGGTCGTTTGCTCGCACACCAGGGTGCAGCCGGGCTGCAAAAAGAATCTCGGAACGGAGGTAATTGCCTACGCCGGCCAGAAAGGCCTGGTCGAGGTACAACGCCGCCAGAGTGCGGCGCTGGAAACGTTGCGACTCGAGTCGCATGCAGATATCCGCCGGCTGCAACGTCGAATCCAGAATGTCCGGGCCGAGTTTGCGCAGAAACGGATGTTCGCCAAGCTGCTCGTCCGTCAGTATTTCGACCTCGGTGGCGCTATACAGCCAGGCCGAGTGCGTCCGTCCATGCAGCGCCACGCGCAGACTGCGCCCCGTATTGGGCAGCGTGTCACGGCGGGTGATATACCAGCGGCCGTACAGCTGGTTGTGACTGTATAACGTCAATCCGTTGTCGAACCGCGTCAGCATCGCCTTGCCGTGCGTATCGACGCCGGTCACACGCGCGCCGAGCAGGCGGCTGCGGAAGCGGCGCAATCGCGGCATAGTAAGCCGGACATCCTGCATGACGGAGCCCGCCAGCGAGCGCTCGATCCGGTCGGCCGCGCGGCGAATTTCGGGACCCTCAGGCACTTTCACGCCGACGCCGCCGGCAACGTTGCGAGCAGTAACGGACCTCCGGCCAGCAACGGGCCCATTTTCGCCGCCACGCGAACGGGCGGCCGCAACAGGCGCAGGTCTTTGTTGGCAGATGAGGTTTGGTATGCATTTGTCTGCCTAGCCATTCATGTATAGATTGATTCGCACACCGGGCAAGGGCAGTTTCGCATGGCAGCGAGCCATTTCGCATTTCGGGGACGGATAGATCGGGAGTGCGCCAATGATTGACAGCAAGCAGTATGCGGTGCTGGCCTATGCGGGCACCCTGCCCTTTATCGCCTGTGCGATCCTGCCGTGGATCGGGATGCCGGTTGTTGCCGGCATCGGCAGTTGCGCCTATATCGCGGCAGCCTACGGTGTCGCCATCGTTTCGTTTATGGCCGGCATACATTGGGGAACATTTCTGTACCAGGCAGACTCGCTGCCGGTGAACCTGCTGCTGACCAGTAATGCGATAACTGTAGCCGTGTGGCTCGCTTTCATACTGACGCCCGTCGCAGTCAGTATTGCGGTGATCGCGGCCGCCTTTGTGCTGTTGCTGGCCGTCGATTTCCGGCTTGCGCGGGCCGGACTCCTGACGCCTGATTACCTGCGAACCCGGCGTAACGTGACGTTAATCGTCCTGGCCATGTTAATGCTGACAATAGGGTCGCCGTGAGCCGCGTTGCGATCGTCGGGGCAGGGCTGGCCGGTCTGACGGTTGCCCGGCATATCGGCGATAGCGCACAAGCGGTGGTTTTCGAAAAATCTCGCGGCCCTGGCGGGCGGATGGCGACGCGCCGCGCTCCACCCTTCGCGTTTGATCACGGTGCCCAGTTTTTTACCGCCAACGAACCGGCATTTATCGCTGCTGTCAGGTCATGGCAGCAGGCGGGCGTTGTCAAAATCTGGCAGCCGCGATTTGCCGAACTCGACCGCAGGACCGTGGTGGCTGAACGCGACTGGGATGCCGAGCATCCGCATTTCGTGGGCACTCCCGGGATGAACGAAATCGGCCGCTACCTGTCCTCCGGCCTCGATGTCCGGCTGCAAACTCCAGTCGAATCGGTCAATCCGCGTGGTTCGGGCTGGCAGTTAATCGCCGCCGACGGGGCAGACCTTGGCGTATTCGATTGGCTGATCGTCACGGCACCCGCAACCCAGGCGGCAGCCTTGCTGCCCGAATCGTTCGCCCATCATCGCGCACTGAGCGAGACACAGATGCAAGGCTGCTTTGCTCTGATGCTGGGATTCAACCAGCCGCGCCAGTTACCGTGGCAGGCAGCGCTGGTCCGCAATGCCGATATCAGCTGGGTTTCGGTCAATAGCAGCAAACCGGATCGCCCGGCACCTTTCACGCTGGTCGCGCATTCCACCAATGCCTATGCGGATGCGCAGATGGATGAGCCGCTCGAGAGCCTGCAGCAGCATCTTTGCGCCGAACTGCGCGACGTCACCGGTATCGACGCGAAGCATGCGGATGTCTGCCAGCTGCACCGCTGGCGCTACGCGAACATTGCAGCGCAGTCAGGCTCAGCCGCACTCATCGATGCGGAACGGCGCCTCGCCGCATGCGGAGACTGGTGCATACGCGGCCGCATCGAGTCTGCTTTCAGCAGTGCCATGACCCTGGCAGAGTACCTGCGGACTGCCTTGCAGAGGACTCGCCCATCGAGTCACGATTAGTTTGATGGCCAGGAAAAAGAAACAGCCTGTCGAAGTCCGAATCGAGATCGATGGCCTCGACGTTACCGCCGTGCCGGACAGGCACAGCGCCGAAATCGACCGCTTGCTCGAGCAACGGGGTGCCGGGTCCTTCGTGTTTATTCCGTTGGCGAAACTCGGTAAAAAGGGACAACGACTGCTCGACAACCCGGCCGCCATGCGCCGCAAAAAGGCAAAGTTACCGGAGGTCGATTGGTACGACGGCGAACTGCGACGCCGCGCTGATGACAGCGTGGTACCTGGCGTTCTTGCATTCGACATTCGACGGCGCACCGCTCGCGAGATTGCCATGAAAGTGGGCGTGAATCAGTTCATATGGGGCACGTCGGGCGCGCCTGTCGAACCGCATGACGTCAAGATATTCGAGGACGAAGGTGGCCATACCTGGAAGTCGTGGCGAGCGCGCGCGTTTGCCGGGCTGTCGGACATGGCGGACTCAGCGCGAAATATTGCGGCTCTGCCGACCGCGGTCGAGGAGTCGCAGACGACAATGGAGAGGTTCTGGCAGCTGGTGGCCGCCGTCCTCGGTGCCGCGATCGTGGTCGGCGCCATCAAGGCCGTGCTGTCTGCGCTGCTGAGCTCGGATGAATCGATGTCATGGCTGGCGTCGATCGCCAACGCCCTTTTTTACCCGTTCGTAATACCGGCGGTTCTCGTGGGCATCTACCTGCGAGCGCTGATGCAGAGAGGCGCCAAGCAGGCACGCGATTTCACCGCGGCGGAAGCAGAGCAAAACTGGATCAAGGTGGCGCCCCACCTGCTCGCCCTGTGGGCCCTGTGCTGGATCGCTATTGTGCTGCTCACGTGGCTGCAGTCCGTTCCCAGCGCCAATCTTGGCTTGTTCGGGCGCACCGACGGCGTGACGACGTCGTTTATCATCTGCGTCTGGATGTTGCTGCCGATCGCCCATTCTCATGACGTCGAGACGCTGTTCAAGTCTGCGTTCGAATCGGGAATCACTGCGGCGGTGTCTATATTCACGATCAAGCTGTCGTTGTACGTGACTAACCTCTTCACTGACGCGGCGCTTGGTTTACTCACGAGTCTGTTGCCTTTCGAGCTTCCCGAATGGCTAAGGCAGGTCATCAGTTCGGTCATCAATTTCGGCGCAGAGGTGTTTTTTGTGGCCGTATTGCTGGGTTACGCCTGGTCACGAACGCGACAGCAGTTT
>Ga0102955_1000391_pt1 | contig 9532 bp, 10 predicted proteins | sample SalPonF2_A_D1_MG_FD_78512 | JGI IMG/M metagenome (GOLD analysis project Ga0102955, IMG submission 78512) | Salt pond soil microbial communities from South San Francisco under conditions of wetland restoration - Salt Pond MetaG SF2_A_D1_MG ... | reverse complement strand
CCCGTTTATCATCGCTTCGAAGGTGGTCGTGGTGTGTCGCCAATGATCGGCAGCCTGCTCGTGATTCAACCGCTGTCGATACCGGTCACAATGATCCTGAGCAACGTCGTCGGACTGTTGATATTGCGAGACCCGATGGCGGCCTACACACTCTGGCTGTTTTTTCTGATTCCCTGGATGTGGTTCTTCACAGATAACTGGTTGTTTACGGCCTACGCAGCGCTGCTGCCGGTTCTGTATTTCGTTGCGTCCATTCCGGAGATCAAGAAGTACCGGGTGCTTCAAAAGACCGGTGAATTCAACAAGGCAAACAGTCTCTACGAGTCGCTGGAGCATACCGATCTCGGACGGCCAATAAAGTACCTGCGCAAGTACGGCTTACTCAAAGACCGTGAGGACAATCCCTCTGACAATGAAACTAACGCTTAAGACCGCCGCATTATTCATCCTGTGTCTCACGTTTCCGGTGCTGGCGCACGACGGCGCAGTGCTTCGTTACGGGTCATTCATGGCTGGCCTTACGCACCCCGTGCTTGGCGCGGATCACTTTCTGGCGATGGTAAGTGTAGGCGTGGTGAGCGCGCAGATCGGGGGCAGGGCAATCTGGACCGTGCCCGCAACCTTCGTGTCAGTTATGGCGCTGGGTGGATTGCTGGGGATGCAGGACGTTGGACTTGGCGCCATCGAGTTCGGCATTGCGTTTTCAGTGCTGATACTCGGGGGCGCAATAGCGGCGGACAAACGTCTGCCTGTTGCAGTGGCCATGGTTGCGGTAGCGGTGTTCGCGGTTTTTCACGGCTACGCCCACGGCGGAGAGATGCCGCGAGTTGCGGAGCCGGTACGTTATGCCGCCGGCTTTCTGACGGGTACGGCCGCGCTGCATGTCACGGGCCTCGTGATAGGCGACATCTCCCAACACTATGTGCGCGGCAAGCAGGCACTTCGCGTCGCCGGGGGCATAGTCGCCGTACTTGGCTGCGTCTTTCTCTATTCCGCTTTATCTGGAGGTTGAAGTTTGAGCGCCAAGACTAAACTCGCATTGTGGGAAGTTGGCTGCGTCATCTGGGTCTGTATTGCCGGCTCGATGCTGCATTTTGCTTTCGAATTGACCGAATACTGGACGCCGATGGCCCTGGTGGCAGCGGCCAACGAGAGTGCATGGGAACACACCAAGATCCTCTTCTGGCCGGGCTTCGTTTTCGCCATCGCGCAGTACACGTATACACGGCATTTGCACAGGAATTACTGGCAGGGCAAAGCAGCGGCGCTGGCGGTCACGGTGCTGGCTATTCTCGCGCTCTACTACGGTTACATGGCCGCCTTGGATATCTGGGGTGGAAGTGCCAATCTCCAAGCCATGATGACGATCACGGTCCTCGGTGTCAGTATCGGGCAGTACGTCAGCTATCGAATACTGACAGCGGAGCCCTTTTCCCCGGGCACCGGACGCTACGCAGCGGTAACGATTACGACGCTGGTTGCGATGTTCTCGCTGCTGACGTTCTTCCCGCCGCGAGTATTCCTGTTCGAGAATCTCTTCTGTTACGCCTACACCGGCGAGTATGGCATTCTCGACGACTACGAGCCTTATCGCATATTCACACGCGGCGACGACCCGTCATCAGCGAACATCAACTATTGCGCAAACGCAGATCAGGACAGCAGCTAGCATCGACCTGCTGTAGAATTTCCGACTGAATCCGCAGCCCTTACCGGACGGTGACGAGGAAAGACCTATGAGAAGGTTAGTAGTGGTTGCCCTGTTGGCACTTTCGGCCTGTGCGGGTATTCCCGAAGGCATCGAGCCGGTCGATAACTTCGAGCTTGAGCCGTACCTTGGCACTTGGTACGAGATAGCGCGTCTGGATCACAGTTTCCAGCGCGGGATGTCGAACGTCACGGCCAACTACTCGCTGCGCGAGGACGGTGGCGTCGCCGTCCTAAACCGCGGTTACCGCGATGGGAAAGGCGAGTGGGACGAGGCTCAGGGCAAAGCCTACTTTGTCGGCGATCCCAGTATCGGGCGGCTCAAGGTCTCGTTTTTCGGGCCATTCTACGGCGCGTACAACGTATTCGAGCTTGGTGACAACTACGAGTATTCGATGGTTGCCGGCCCGGATCGCTCTTATCTCTGGATTCTCGCGAGGGAAGCGCGGCCACCTCAGGCGATGCTCGACGAGCTGCTCTCCAAAGCTGAGGCGGCCGGCTACGACACGTCCGAACTGATCCTCGTGGAACACGACAGGACGCCGTGAAGGCTGTGTGCCTCGTTTCGTTCGAGTAAGCAACTTCGCGCGGAGCTTCTGTTCTTCCTATCCGCTTGGTACCGTTGCGTCCTCCGGATGACGCGACACGGGCTCGCCGGGCAGATTGGAGATGGTCTTGGAACTACAGCTGATCGTCCTCGCCGCAGTGCTCGGTTACCTGCTGGGCTCGCTGTCGTTCGCCCGGATCGTGGGCCGCATGGTCGACCCCACCGCAGACGTCACCCGCATCATCGCGGAGTTGCCCGACGGGCACACGTTCGAGTCGGACTCCGCCAGTGCCACTGCCGCCCGCATGGCCCTCGGCACCCGCTGGGGCGTGACGACCGGGTTGCTCGACATGGCGAAGGTCGGCGTCCCGGCTCTGATCTGGGTGCTCCTCTACCCCGATACCCCTGTTTACGGTCTGATCTCGGGCGTCGCCGGGCACCTCGGTCACGTGCTCCCACTGTATCACCGCTTCGTCGGAGGGCGGGGTGAGTCAGCGGTGTATGGTGTGGTGCTCTTACTGGACCCGCTGGGGGTGCTCGCCACCACCGTGGCCGGCGCAGTCCTCGGGTTGGTGATCGGCCACATCCTCATCTTCCGGTGGGCCGGTCTGATCCTGCTCATGCCCTGGATGGCGTGGTGGCACGACGATCCGGCCTACGTGGTCTACATGGTCGCCGCCAACGCCATCTACTGGACCTCGATGGTCCCCGAGTTGCGCCAATACGTGCACCTCCTCAAGCAGGGCGCCCCCGTGACGCAGGAGGAGATCGCCGGCAGTTTCGCCATGGGCGAGTCTCTGGGCAGGATAATGGACCGATACAGCCTGCTGGCGTGGTGGGAGAACCGGAAGCACGCCGAGGAATGAGCCGTCGATAGGCTAGAAGCACCTTGAGGGTCGGCTGATGACACGTCCGGACGCTCCCATCGGTCTGGGTTAGACGGCCAGTGAGCGAGCCCTCGCTCCCCAACACTTGAGTATTCGTTCCAGAGGCACCCGTTCACATATGTTGGCGAACCAGGGTGAGGTTGTTCATTGAACATACGCTGTACACAACGAGTGCAATGGGTAGCGCGCCGACGAAAAGGATTAAGCCGACGGCGAGGACTGTCACATGGTTCTGTCGGCCGGTACACGGCCGCAAGTCGGTGTATCTGAAGTGCGATAAACCTCGTGCACAAAACCGTAACCCACACAACCGGCGCGAGGCGGAATTTTAGGATGTCCGGTTTTCATTTTCGGTTCTGATTTTCATAAGCTGAACAGGGCAAGTTGTGCATTCACAAGGCCGCTGCGTCGCGGTAGAATTCAGTGTCCTTGGAGGAAACTACTGGGTCACCTGCGTGCATCCTTCGACCGGGCGCGCGAAAAGAGAGGCTGTTCCTCTCTCCTGTCATCCAAATCCTCTCCTGGAGCATCTAAATAGTAGGCTCGCGGAACCGGGTATGCTTTTTTAGGTATCGTCTTGCAAGGGTATAGCGAGTTATCAGGACCCGCATCGCAAACTCGACAACGAACCCGAATGCTTCGCCTCGAGAATATTCACAAGTACTACCCGATGGGTAACCAAACCCTGCACGTGTTGCGTGGCATCAACCTGGATATCGAGGCCGGCGAGTTGGTGTCGATCATGGGGGCGTCGGGCTCCGGGAAATCTACGTTACTCAACATCATCGGCATCCTCGACAACCAGGATGCGGGTGACTATATGCTCGATGGACGGCAGATCAGCATGATCTCGGAAACCATGGCGGCCGGTCTCAGAAATCGCTACATCGGTTTCGTGTTTCAGTCCTTCAACCTGCTGAGTTTCAAGAATGCGGCAGAGAACGTCGCCCTGCCCCTCTATTACCAGGGGGTGAGCAGACGCAAGCGCAATGCAATCGCGATGAAGTATCTCGAGATGGTCGGGCTGACGGACTGGGCAATGCACTTGCCAAGCGAAATGTCCGGCGGACAGCGCCAGCGAGTCGCGATCGCCCGGGCACTGATCGCTGAGCCGAGCGTGATCCTCGCCGACGAACCGACCGGCGCTCTGGACAGCAGCACATCGGCCGAAGTCATCGAGATACTGAAGCGCCTTAACGCCGATGGCAAGACGATCCTGATCGTCACGCACGAGTCGGATATCGCTGCGCAGACGCGACGCATCATCCGTATACACGACGGCGTCATCGTCGACGACGACCTGGACCCGGCTCATGTTCAGTCTTGATCAGTGGCAGGAAATCATCCAGGCGATCCTCGCCAACAAGGTCAGGACCTTCGCCACTGCATTCGGCGTATTCTGGGGCATCCTGATGCTGGTCCTGCTGCTCGGCGCCGGCCAGGGACTGCAGAACGGCGTGCAGCAGAACATGCTTCTCGATGCGATCAACAGCATCTGGATCATCCCGTCACGTACAACGATGGCCTACCAGGGGATGCCCGCCGGCCGCGAACACCCTTTCTTCGAGGAAGACCTGGAAAGTGTCGCAGACAACGTGGCCGGTATCGACCTGATGTCGCCCGAAAATCAGCTCATGGGAGAGTTCGAGGTCAAATACGGCAATCGTTCCACATCGTTTCCGGTGTTCGGTGCCGATTCGGAGTACTTCGGCATCAAGGTCACGCAAAAGGTCATCAATGGCCGCTCCATCAACCCACTGGACGACAGGGAACGGCGCAAGGTATGCCTGATTGGCAACAAGGCCGCCGAAGTCATCTTTGCCGAGGGAATCGACCCGGTCGGCAAGTACGTGCAGATAAGGGGTGTCAATTTCCGCGTCGTCGGCGTGTTTTCGTTCGAGTCGTCCGCCATGGACCAGGCGCAGCGCATCTACATCCCATTCTCGACGTTTCAGGGCATTTTCAATCCTGACCGCGACGTGACCCTGTTCGCCGTGACCACTGCAGAAGGTTTCTCGGGCAAGAAACTCGAGGCCGACATCCTCAAGTTCGCCAAGCAACGCCAGACCGTGCATCCGGATGACAATAGCGCCTATTGGGTACACAACCAGGAGGAGCAGCACCGTAGCGTTACGAACCTGTTCCTCGCGATCAAAATCTTTATCTGGCTGGTTGGTCTCGGCACGCTGACGGCCGGCATTGTAGGTGTCAGCAACATCATGATCATCATCGTCCGGGAACGCACGCGCGAGATCGGCGTTCGCAAGGCGCTCGGTGCGACGCCGGCCTCGGTGATCGGTATGATCCTGCAGGAGTCGGTATTCATCACGACCGTTGCGGGGTACACCGGGCTGTTGCTGGGCGTACTGCTGCTCGAGAGTGTCAACAAAGCGCTTACTGCACTCGGCGCGGACAAGCAGTATTTCAACCGCCCGGAGATTGACCTGCGTATCGCACTGTCAGCACTGGCCATACTGGTCGTCGCCGGCGCCATCGCCGGCTTCGTGCCTGCGCTCAAGGCGGCACATGTCAAGCCCGCCGAAGCCCTGAGGAGCGAATAGCCGTGTTCGATCTCGATAAGTGGGAGGAGATCTGGCGGACCATGATACAGCACAAGCTGCGCACTACATTGACCGCTTTCGGGGTGTTCTGGGGCATCTTCATGCTCGTGATACTGCTCGGCGCAGGCAACGGCCTGCAGAACGGCGCCATGCAGAACTTCGATATCGCGAAGAATGCCGTATTCGTCTGGACAGCGGAGACGACCGTGCCTTTCGAGGGCTTCGAGGCCGGTCGTACCGTGCAACTGAACAACAACGACCTCGCCGCCCTGGCACGACTCCAAGAGGTGCAGACCATCGCTCCGCGCCTGGAAGTGGGCAATCTCTTCAGTGACCAGGCGCTACCGATCGTGCGCGGCGACAAGTCCGTCGCGTTCGCTATCATGGGCGACAGTCCCGAGTTCCTCGATATCAAGCCGTATATTCTCGAGCAGGGTCGCTTTATCAACCAGTTGGACATGCAGCACAGTCGCAAAGTCGCCGTGATCGGCAAACGCGTCCGTGACGAACTGTTCGACGCCGAAGAGGACGCCCTTGGTGACTACGTCCGCATCGGCGGCGTGCCTTTCCTGGTAGTCGGCATATTCGACACGCGGGTGATCGGCGAACAGGCCATCAATGACCTGCAGACCATACATATTCCGCTGCCAACAGCCCAAAGGACCTTCAACCTGGCGAACCGCATCGACTGGTTCGGCTTCATCCCCGCCTCCGGTGTAGCGGCGCTCGACACCGAAGAAGCCGTGAAACAGGTGTTCCGGACACGTCACCATGTTTCGCCGGAAGACCGCCAGGCGTTACAGAGCTTCAACGTCGAGCGCGAGTTCAGGGAAATGCAGGGCGTGTTCACGGGGATAAGCGGCTTCAGCTGGTTCGTGGCAATCGGCACGATCATCGCCGGCATGGTTGGCGTCGCCAACATCATGCTGATTATCGTCAAGGAGCGTACCCGCGAGATCGGCATCCGCAAGTCGGTTGGCGCCAGGCCCACCTCGATCGTCAGCATGATCGTGCTCGAGGCACTGGTGATCTCCGGTGTTGCCGGGTATCTCGGGCTCGTCAGTGGCGTGCTACTGATCGAGGGTATCTCGCTGGCGATGGATCAACTGGGTGCGCAAAGCGAGTTCTTCGCAAACCCCGAGATCGATTTCGATGTCGCGATCTCGGCGATCGCCGTGCTGGTCTTGTCCGGTAGCCTGGCAGGTCTGTTCCCGGGCCTCATTGCTGCCCGGGTCAATCCCGTTCTCGCGCTGCGCGATGAATAGAGCAAGAGTAAATATGCCATGAAGAAAGTTTTCGTTGTTCTCATACTGGTGTTGTTTCTTGTAGCGTTTCTCGGCACCGTGCTGTTCCTGTATGGCAAGTCGCAGGAATCGCCGGTCGTCTACCAGACCGACCAACCGTTCGTTACCGACATCGTTCGCAAGACCGTCGCGACGGGTTCCATCGTGCCGCGGCGCGAAGTCGCGCTGAAGTCGCGGGTTCCCGGCGTCGTGGACGAACTGTATTTCGAGGAAGGCGACAGCATCGCACGGGGCGACCTGGTTGCAAGGATCCGGCTGATCCCGGACATGGTGCGACTCAATGACGCCGAAGCAGCGCTCGAAGCTGCACGTATCGATTTCGAAGATGCCGAACGTGAACTCGAGCGGCGACAAGAACTCCATACCGACAACCTGATCTCGGACTTCGACTTCAATCGCTTCAAGCTGGAGGTGCGGCGCGTTGAGCAACGGCTGGAAGCGGCACAGAACAATCTTGACCTGATACGCGAGGGTTCGGCGAGACGGTCGGGCAACGTGTCGAACCTGGTCGAATCGACGGTCGATGGCATGGTACTCGATCTCCCCGTGAAGGAAGGTACCTTCATCATCGAATCCAATATGTTCAACGAAGGCACGACGATCGCCAGCGTCGCCGATATGGGTGAGATGATCTTCGAGGGGCGCATTGATGAAGCCGAAGTCGGGCGTATTGCCGTCGGCATGGACCTGATTCTTTCGGTGGGCGCGATCGAGGGCGAAACGTTCAACGCCAGGCTTGAGTTTATCTCGCCGAAAGGCGAGGTCGACCAGGGTGCCGTGAAATTCGACATGCGCGCCGCGATCGAACTCAGGGAAACAACCTTCCTGCGGGCCGGCTATAGCGCTACGGCGGACATCGTCCTCGAGAAACGCAACCAGGTACTGGCTATCAGGGAAGGCAACCTAATCTTCGAGGATGACCGTACATTTGTCGACTTCATGATCGGAGAGCAGCAGTTCGAGCGCCGCGAAGTGCAGACCGGTTTGTCGGACGGCATTAATATAGAGATCGTCGGAGGCCTTAGCGAAGGCGACACGATCAGGAAATTGTAGTCGGCGGCGCCTTGGCGACGTCATTCACTCGCTCTTAAGCGGTAACCGGCTTAGCTTATTCACTGTGGTGCGGGGAGTATGAAGCGACTGATCAGGCCGAAGACCTGATTTACCGCGTCCGGGTGACCATCATAATCATTGGCATTAATGGCGATTACCAGCTCGCGCTCCGGAATAACCATCAAGGTCTGCTGCCCCCAGCCTCTTGCAGCAAAGGCGCTGAGAGTCTGGCCGTTGTGCTCGAAGTGGCCGACCCACCATTGATAACCGTAACCGTCTACCTTCCAGTCCCTACTGTCTGGCTCGGTCCAGGCTAGTTCAGTGTACGTCTGGATCGATGCCGCAACCCACTCACTGCTGACGATTTGCTGCCCGTTCCAGTGGCCATCGTCCATGTACAACTGGCCGAACTTCAGCATGTCTCTACCGGACAAATACAGTCCGCCACCAAGGTCCGGCAAGCCGGTTGGTGTTTCGACCCAGGCTACTCGTGCGATGCTTAACGGGTCCAGCAGATAGGTCTTGAGAAAGTCGACACAGGTCAGTGGCCCCTGGTTTTGAACGGCCTGGCACAACGACACAGAAGCGATCGTGTTGTACGCAAACTTGGTCCCCGGATCCGTTTCCACCGGCAGATCCAGCAAGCCTTTGCTGTAGTCGTGGTGTGTATTGAAGAACCGAACTACTGCATTGTCAGGGTCACCGTAGGGCACGCTCCATTCGTCCCATTGCAGGCCAAGGCGCATGGTCAGGACGTGATGCAAAGTGATCTGATTCTTGCGTTCGTCCCAGTTGTCATAGCTCGGGTAGTCGAAGAGAGTCAAATAGGGCACATCCACCCCGCCTATATTCCCCAGATCTATCGCAATGCCGATAAGGATGGAGGCGATACTCTTCGATGAAGAAAACTGTGCGTGCAAGGAAAGGTCCCCATTTCCCACCCACTGGTCCTTGTCGTCGAGGCGAGTCCTGATGGTTTCGTCGAAGACGAGCGTGCCCTGGCTGGCGATGGCGATTGAATCGACGATTGGGTACTCGCCGCGGTCAATGGCAGCCATCATTTCTTCGAGCCGTTCCACCGAGAGGCCCTGATTGCTGGCGTCGCCGACGATCCAGCCATCGCCGATAGCCGGCGGGGGATGATATGTGTAGCCAGGGGCGGCCCCGCCGCCTCCTGCATTGCCCGTTGTCGCACTATCACTGCCGCCACATGCAGATAGCAAAACAAGGAGCAGGCCTGCGAATAACAGGTCACGGCGGCTCTTCAGCTGAAAGTGAGCGAAAATCTTCACGATCGAATTGCTATGCAACGTGCATGCATTCGACTGAAAAAGGGGGCGTTCGTTCCTAACCAGCCGATGATCAAGTTTCCGGCCATCCGCCGCGCTGGCCTGTTATCTTGCGGCTACGCTCGATACTACAAAATCAGCGCTAGACGATCATCGCCAAGCACGTCGCGCTGTTCGGTCGATG
>Ga0102955_1000390_pt1 | contig 9539 bp, 9 predicted proteins | sample SalPonF2_A_D1_MG_FD_78512 | JGI IMG/M metagenome (GOLD analysis project Ga0102955, IMG submission 78512) | Salt pond soil microbial communities from South San Francisco under conditions of wetland restoration - Salt Pond MetaG SF2_A_D1_MG ... | reverse complement strand
TGCCGCTCTACGCTTGTCTACCGTATCGGAAATGAAAGCATCCCAGGCATCTCCCACGATGCGCCTGGACTGATTGACCTGATCTTCCAGCATCTTCTGCTGGTTTTCGATGATCAACTGCGAGGTCAGCTTAATGTCAATGCCGAGCGCAGTCATTTCATCCTCGAGACGCTTCTTTTGAGCCTCGAGCATTGCGATGTTCTTGTCGAAACCTTCCATCGCGGAGGCTGGCATACCAGCCTTCCCTTTTGCTGCCTTCAGATTGGCAATGTTTTCATCAATCAGGTTGATCTGATCTACAAAGCCGCCCTGTCCACTAACTTTCTTGGCGTACTCTTCCTTCAGAGCGACCAGTTCCTGCTTGGCTTCCTCGAAACGCTCAGGCGAGATAGCCGTGAGATACTTTTCCAGGTCTTCCGTTGCGGTTGGAACGACCTCTTCGTTCTCTTTGAAGACCAGGAACCACGTCGCGAGAGCAGTAGCAGCCGTTACTAGCCAGCCAATCGGGTTCGTCAGGTTGAACAGGCGCATGGCTAGTGTAGCTACGCGTGTTCTTGCGGCCATAGCTGTCATTGCCAGGCCAAGATTTCGCAGCCACTTGACCACACCGGACATCATGCTCAAGCCCATGACGGTGTTCCAGGCTGCCAGCGCTTTAGTGCCTGCGATAATGGAAATTCTCAGAGTAGCGTAGGCTTTAACAGCAAGGATGATGCCATCCTTGTGGTCTTTCCAAATCTGTATTGCCTTTCCAACCGTCTCCTCAATCGCCACCAGCATTTCTCGCATTGCTACGGCGATGTCAATACCAAAGCGTCGAGCTTCCGGGTCATTCAAGGTGACGATCAGGTCCTGAACGATACGCTTGGCCTCGTCCAGCAAGCCGCTGGAGTTGCCCATCTCATTCAGGAGCAGTTGCCAGTTCGTGTTCAACCGTGCCACAGAACCCGTGAAGGTTTCCATGAGCAGTTTCGACCTGCCACCAAAGGCAAGCTCGAACTCGTTGAACAGTTTTTCCAGGGCTGGCTTGGCTACGACCGTACCCTTGGAGATAGCGTCTACCATCTCCTGTACGCTCATGTTCATGCCCTTTGCGAGCAGAACCATAGCCTGTGGAACAGCTTCACCCATCTGCTGGCGAAGTTCTTCCATCGAGATAACGCCCTTACCAGCCATCTGCTGTACGGCGATTGTCGCTCGATGAAGGATGTCGTCGGTTCCACCAAAGGCTGATACTGCGTCAACCAGAGAGCGCATGGAGCCGTCTGCTGGGTCAAGTCCAACGGACTTGAACTTGACCCAGGAGTTGGTGAGTTCCTTGACGGTGAACGGCGCGTTCTTGGCTTCGTTCATGACCTGATTGAACTGTTTGGCTGCGTCAGCCGCACGTTCCATCTGGGTCGCGCCATCTGCCATGCCCTGCAAGAGAACATTCAGGCGCTCGAACTCAGCACTAACCTTGACTACTTCTGTGAGGGCACGACCTGTAACGGCCCACACAGTTCGCATAGCTTCTCGCAGCAGACCGAGAGTGACCACCGCATGACGAAAAGAAGCGGTAAGTGACTTGACTTGCCGCTCCTGCTGTTTCATGCCGGTGTTCGTGACACCGATCATCTTCTTGAGCTTTGCGAGGTCCCTTGTGGAACCTCTCACACCCATGCGGAAGTCTTTATCGTCAAAGTCGATTTCGACTACGAGCCTTGATACAGTGTCTGCCATTACTTCATCGGTCCTTGCTGAAGATTCTTCAGTTTACCAAGCCCCTTTCGATCCAACTTCGGCTGCGATTGCGCTACAACACCGATCTCTTGCGTGAACCTCATGTGGGTTGCTTCGTAGCCATCCTTGCTTTGCGAGGCGGCTTGGATATTCAACCGTTCGAGATTCTGTGCTGCCTGGATTCTGGAAATATTCTTTTCCAGCAACCAGAACCTTTCCACCGGCATCTGCAAAATTTCATCGGGCGTGTAACTGTAAAAGTGGCAGGCTCGACAAAACAAGAAGCCAAAATCAATTACTGCTGGGGCGTCTCCTCCGTCATCACTACTTTTCCCTCGGCTGCTGCCTCTGCAACAACTTCCTCCGAGCCTTCTGAAGCTATTTTACGAGTGAAGTCCAGTAGCGCCGCCAGCTTGTCGAAACCCATGCTGCGGAACTCCTGATCTTCGATAGTGGGGAACTGGCGACCGAGAACCTCGATCATCATGTTGATCATCTTAGACGGGTCTGTTTCATCCCCATCCCTGATCTCGGCCTCTTTCGTCGCCCAGACGAAATCCTCGACCGTCATCTGCTTCATCTCATGGTCTTTGCCATTGAGCTTGATACGGATGATTTCCTTGGGCGCGAGTGCGTCCAGGTCCAGAAACTTGACTTGTTTTTCAGACATTGTATTTCCCTCTAGTTAAAAGCGGTGGCCCCTATGCGGGGCCACCAAACCATTTAGTCTACTTACGCGGCTGATTCATCTCCAACCTTGAACAGCAGACCATTCTGCGTATCGTCAGGATAGGCATTGAACTCTACACTGTAGATACGCTCCTCATCGAGCTTGTACGAGTACTGCAAGGCACCGCCAGTTGCTGCCAGCGGGATAATGAAGTCCTCGTTCAGATCGGTGCCAGCCGAAACCGGATGCAGCTTCAGAGTGCTTGCAATCGCTTTCAGGTCAGCACTGACGTTCGTGGTGACATCCACACGCTTGGCACCCGTAGCAGCGGCAGTCGTCTCGGTGATCGAGTCGAACGTGCCCGTGCTTGCGGCAGCTTCAGCAACCGAATACGAAACGCCCGACACGCGAGCAGTCAGTACCAGGTCATTAGCGACGTTGGCCGCATCCATAGCCCGCGCACCGTCAGCATTGATTACTGCGACAAAGCCGTCAGCAAACTCAGCCTGGGTAGGCGTTCCATCGGTCGTGTACGAGTAGTTCGTACCGTTGACCGTCAGGATGTACTCAGTCGTAGCAGCAGGGCTTGCTTCTACGACAGTCGTCACCTGCTTGGTGGCGTTGTCTACGAGACTCGCGCCCGGCATGATCTGGTTCAACACTTCCAGGGTCGTCTCTGCCAGAGGTGCCCTCACAACACAGGTTCGTGCCGTGATGTACTCCTTGACTGGCGTATTGCCGAACTGATCAATCATGACCTTATAGGTCTCGGTTGCCACTTCGACTTCGACACCGCCTTTGGTGTAGCCAAGATCGACGCCGCCATACTCGATGGTGCAAACACCTAGTTTGACGTTGTTAGTCGATGATGCCATGAGCTACTCCTTATACGGCGGATTCGTCACCAATGCGGAAGAGCAGACCACCTGCTGTGTCATCCGGGTAGGCTTGGAATTCAACATTGAAAATCCTCTCCTCGTCCAGCTTGTAAGCGTACTGGAGAGCGCCGCCCGTAGCGGCAAGAGGGATGACAAAATCTTCGTTGAGATCAGCACCGGCAGACACAGGATGCAGCACCAACTTCTGGGCGATTGCCTTGAGGTCAGCACTTACGTTGGTCGTGACATCGACGCGAGCCGCAGCAGGTTCTGTACCCGTCTTGGTCGCGCCAGGCATGATCTCTACGAGATTATCAAGGGTCGTTTCCGCAAGGGGCACTCGCACCATGCAAGTACGTGCGGTAATGTACTCCTTGACGGGGGTGTTGCCGAACTGGTCGATCATAACCTTATAGGTTTCTGTCGCCACCTCAACTTCCACACCACCCTTCGTGTAACCCAGGTCCGTGCCGCCGAAAGTAACGGTGCAGACGCCGAGCTTCACATTATTTGTGGATGAAGCCATGAAAAATCTCCTAACTAGCTAGTCATACAAAAATTCGTGTCAAACATGATCAACCATTCCAGGTAATCACCTTCAGACACCGGAAAGACAATTGGCACATGGCGAGGACGAATGTAATTCACATTCAATGAACCTATTGTCTGATTCAGGATCGTCAGAGTCGATGAGATAGCTTCAGATTTTTCCTCGCCTTCAGCATATCCCCTCGATCTCACGATTACCTGAAACTCTGTTGGGAAGTAGCCCGGTAACTCATGATCTATCATTGTACCAAGCGGTGCATCCTTTAGCAGAATACCTTCCACAAGCGTTTCGGGCATGGAAAAGACAAAAATGTCCTTATCCCTGCCCTCTGCGTAACCATGTCCCTGTTCTTCCAGGTACGTAGCTATGTCAAGTAGATACGTCACCTACGTCTCCGTCTCCGTGCCGCCTTTCGCATCTCGGTCTTATACAGCTTCCGAATGCGTCGATCCCATTTGTCCATGACAGCCGCACTTGTTCTAGCCATGAACTGATCACCAACATAGGTGCCAAAGCGCGAACGCTTGACACCCAATGAAGCCAGACGCCTCTTGTTGGAATAGCTTTCCTTCTCCAACGAGAGTTTGCCCAAATTACTAAAGAGTCCGTATTCCATCTTGTAGATGTAATCCGAAACCCTCGATTTTGAGCGCGGTGGTCTGGCGTTCAGATTTACCATGACCTTCCAGCCCTTACCGCTTTTCGCCCAATAAAAGGCGTTCTGCAAAGTGCCGGTCTTATATGGCACCAAATCCTGAAGCGTATATACCGTCTCCTCAGTAGCTTCTTCCAGAGCTTCCTCGATCTTGTCCGAGGTGACTCTTACAGGCGTCTCAAGATCGCGCATCACCTGCGCTACCGTGAAGTTAGCTATTATGCCCATACCATCAGGTCCACTTGGTTGTGGTCGTGCTGTCCTCCTATCGTGGTGCGCGGGAAAACCGACACTACCTTCAGGTTATGGCCCATCACAACCACCTTATCGTCGATGTTGACATCCACCGTCTTCGGGAACAGAAGACGGGCGTCTGCCACAATCTCTCTCGCTGCACCTCTGGATGCCGAGCTATCTGTTCTTACAGAGGTAGGCTCGGAAACCTGGGTCAGCTTAACAACAGCGCACTTGGCCGTATAAGAGTTGCCCAACTGTTCCTTACCGTATCTGTCATAGCCTACAGTGGGAGTGATGGAGCATGGTACGGTTGCACGTAGTCGCATCTCAGAATTATATCACAGAAAAGCCTGTGGTTAAGCACCACGGGCCGTGAAGATGACCGAAGGCCCTGTCACGTCTGCCTGTGCAGAACCATTCGCTGTGGGCTTCTGAACCTGCGGCGAACCAGATGCCTTGTAACCAATCTTGGCTGCGCCAGTTGCTGTGGGCTTCGTGACCGTGGGCGAACCCGTGGCCGTCTTGATAACAGTGGCTGCGCCAGTTGCTGTGGGCTTGAGGACGCTTGGCGAGCCAGATGCTGGCCGTATAAGCTCTGTGACCGCTGTAACAGTCGGCTTGGTGACCTGGGGCGAACCACTGGCCTCCCGCACGACAAACGCAGCACCCGTGGCCGTTGGCTTGGTGACAGAGGGTGAACCAGATGCTGTCTTCTCACCAGCCTTGGACGCTGTACCCGTGGAGGTCGGCTTGGTGACGCTGGGCGAACCTGACGCTACACGAATAAGCTCAGTTGTGGCCGTAACAGTGGGCTTGCCTACGCTCGGTGCGCCCGTTGACGTAAGGATACGAGTAGCCGCACCCGTAGCGGTGGGCTTGACCACGCTGGGCGCACCCGATGCCTTACGAATAAGCTCAGTCGTAGCTGCCGTGGTGGGCTTCGTGATTTGCGCTGTGCCAGTCGATGTGACAATTCGCGTGGCTTCGCCAGCAGTCGTGGGTTTCGTCGTTTGTGGCGCACCAGACGCAGCGTAAACGCTCTTAGCTGATCCAGTTGTCGTGGGTTTCGTGACGCTGGGGCTACCAGACGCAATCCTGATGAGTTCTGTGACACCAGTTGCTGTCGGCTTGGTGATGACTGCCGTGCCAGTAGCCGTCTCATCAGCAGCAGAGACAGTGACCGTGACGGGCGTCCAAGCCTCGTCGCCATTGACCTGGTTGACCACGCCCAAGAAGACGCTGCCGGTGGGCGCTCCCGCAGGGTCTGTGAACGTGATTGAGGTGCCGTCTGCCGAAACAGCGGTGACGGTCATCTCTGTGGCGCCGACAGTGGTCTCTGATGTGTTCAGATAAACCTTCGGCCACAGGAAGCTGGAGCCAGTCGCCGTGGGCTTGGCAACAGACGGTGAACCAGTAGCGGTCCTTATCAGTTCCGTTGTGGCCGTGACTGTTGGCTTGGTGACACTAGGCGTACCCGTGGATGTCCACGTCGTTGATGGGTTTAGCTCTGCAACACCCGTGGAAGTAGGCTTGGTGACACTTGGGCTACCGCTGGCCGGTCTGATTAGCTCCGTGGTAGCGGTGGTCGTGGGCTTGGTGACGCTAGGCGTACCCGTGGCCTTCCTTATCAGTTCGGTGGTGGCCGTAACTGTCGGCTTCGCAACCGAAGGTGTACCAGTGGCTGAGTTCGTCGGAACCGTAATGTTGGCAGTCGGGACGTTGCTGAACGTCAGTGCCGAGCCTGCGGGTCCAATGTAGCGAAAAGTAACGGTGTCACCATCGCTGAATGTACCGGCAAAGTCGATGGTATACTCGAACTCGGCCATGTCGTTCGACCAAATCTGGCCCATCGCTGCCGGGCTGTTGTTGGCCGTGAACGTGCCGTCTTGGTCAGTCTCGTTGCTGCTGTAGGGCAGAACGTGAAGCGCCTTGCTGATAGTCGTATTGTCGGTGACATTCGACGAGGTGAAGTAGCGAACGTCTGTGGCTGCACCCACCGTTGTCCAGGTGCCACCATTGATTGCATACTGGAGATAGGGCGCGGCTGTAAACTCGTTGCCTGCGCCAGAAGCACCGTCCGTCTCACCCAGGTCCGTGCGAAGGCGATATTGCGTTGTGCCAGTGACATCAACCGTGATGGCTGTATTGTTAGCAGCAGCATAGGTGGCCTGGCCAGCCGTGCCACCCGTGGTATCTTCCGTTAGCGTACCGTCATCATTGACCCAGCGATAGTTCTCGGCCAGCCAGACCGGGGCCGTATCCATCGCGAGGGCCATCGGGCCGTCATACCAGTAACCTTCGGAATCTACGGTCACATATCGCTGGCGAGTGTCATCCCACTCCATTTCAGCGCGAGTGTTAATCCACCTGTGTTTAGGCGACGGACGCGGCCCTCTTAGAGCCTTAGAGATAATTTTGCGGAGGTCGCTCATCGGTCCTGCCAACGAACCAGTCCCGATGCTTCACGATGTACGCCTTGGCGGTCTTATGAAGTTCGGCCCAAGCTCGGTTAGTCAACATGCTACCGTACACAATGCACGGATATTTTGCTCGAGTCAGGTGAATTGTCACGGTCATCAGGTCTCGAGCCTCGCACCAGCCACCTCTGTCCTTCTCGTAGTAGTATTGGTCGTACTGGTTTATCTGATACCAGTCATTGTCCTTGGCATCCTTGCTCTGGGCGATGATCTGGGCGCCTGTCCTTGGAGCGTCCCAGGGGGTGCCGTCAGCACTACAGAAAGTGCTGCCGTCCTCGTAGAGAATCATCCATCTGTCGCCCTGATTGATCATTACACGAACCCGCTGCCTGCGATTGTTATGCCGGTTGCCCCGTCCTGCCAAGTGTTAGTGCCGCTATTGACGCTGGTAATTATAACAGTCGAGGGGGCCTCTGGGGTGGACTCCGTTATGATGACCTCGCCAATTGTCGGCACGAAGTACCTTTGGGGAGCGAATATCTGCCACGGATGATCCACCATTGCATTCCATTCGCCATCAGTAAGAGCGCGATCCCAAAATGCTCCGAAAGCCACCCAGCCGTCCCAACTATTTGTACCACCAACATTAGCAGAACCTAATCGTGGAACATTATCAGCGTTGACATCTGCATCAACCATTACCCCAGAGGTAGCTGTTGGGGAGGTATCTTTTCGATGCTGCCATCTACCTGTAAGAGTGTCGTTTTTCCATGTAGCGCCCCACAAAGCCCAACGATCAGGCTCTACTCCAACAACATTATAATCAGCACCAACTGAAGAGTAACTAGCAACAGTGGTCCGAATTATGGCGGCAAAGTTTCCATCATTACCTAGAGAGAGATAGAACGGATCATTGCCGGTTCCCATATAGCCATACGGTCTCTGGCCTGCTGCAACAGTTGAACTCCTATTTCTTGTAAAACACATAATGGTGCATTCACTAATACCATTATAAATTTCATCGTGTTTTGGAAATTCAACAGCGTTAGTTCTTCCGTCAAGATCGTTAATGGTCATAGCCATTACACCATCTACAGGGTCCATACCACGCCACGCTGAACCCGGAATTCCGTGTTCTCGCGCCACATAATCATACGGATAACCTTCGTGGAAAGAGCCGAAGAACTTTAATCCTGTAGTTAATGGATTCTTCCAATCAATTTTACTTTTCATCGTGGCTGACCATCCCACGGTTTCTCGAAGCTAACCAAGTCAGGCAATTCTTCGTTGAAAGGTAGAGCAAGCCCTGTCGAGTGCTTGGTCTCAGGTAACATCCCACCTCGGAACCAGAGACAATGCCTGTCTTGTTCAACCGCTCCATTATGCCCATAGGAAATGCCCGGTGCTGTGCCGGGAATCGTTGAAGATACATGGGTGACCCTGTTCGTCACAGAATCTGCATATTCACCGATAAGCTCACCGTTCAACCACCATTTCAGCAGTATCTGATCGCCCTGATCTCTTGCCTCCAAGCGCACTCTAACTGGCTTATTTGCCGGATCAGGTGCAGTTGAATCAGTTTGCAGCGCCGTCCAGCCACCTGAGTATCTATAAAGTCTCCAAGTAGTTGCACCGTCGCCGCTACCAACGGTATTGGCTAAAACCGCATAGCAATAATTTATACCAGTACCGGCATTTGCAAGATCACCACCGTTAAAAACGGCAGGACCCATCCATATATCTGAAAAGCCTCCAGACGAGGCGAACCATTCGCCTTCACAAAACTGGGCCGACCCGAAACTTCCAAAATGCGAGGGCGACAAGAACAATTGAGGTATTGCTACGGCATCATTGTCTACGGTCACACCAGAACCATACGCTGACTGTCTGATGGTAAACGTATGACTGTCGCCTGTCGCAAGAATGCCATGCGTTTTGTAAGTGTCTGACGCTCCACCTAACCATTGCTTGCCTGTTGCCATCTTACGAAAGTCAACCGTGTACCCATGCACCCCTTGATACTCTTCCGGCACGTAAGCGAAGCGCACATCTTCGGGAACGTCTGCTAGAGCAATATGACCTCTTGGCTGCAATATCTCAGGCAAGCGAACACGACGAGTCCCGTCTGGGGGGTTGCCTCCAGTCATGTGCATGTTACCCGCCAAGTCTCGAAAGCTCTCAGAAGGCTCGTAGTACGCCACAAGGTCGCCTGCTCGAATGTGATCCGGGCGAGCGCCTCTGGCGAGCTTCTGGAAATCATCAGCAACTAGCCGTCGCTTCCATATTCCCACTCTGGCATAGGCACCACCGGATTGTGCAATCTGATTACCTAATCTAATACGGGCATCCCCCGCTGCAATAGATGACTGCTCCGTGTAGCTAGTATTTGAGTATCGCAGAACGCCGTCTC
>Ga0102955_1000384_pt1 | contig 9612 bp, 6 predicted proteins | sample SalPonF2_A_D1_MG_FD_78512 | JGI IMG/M metagenome (GOLD analysis project Ga0102955, IMG submission 78512) | Salt pond soil microbial communities from South San Francisco under conditions of wetland restoration - Salt Pond MetaG SF2_A_D1_MG ... | reverse complement strand
GCCGGGAAGAAACCGAATACCGCGCGCGGCTGCAACCAGCCCTCATCCGCAATTCGAGCCAGCATTGCCTCCGCATCGCGGAACAACTCGCTGGCGGCCACGCCACGCTCGGGATGGCTGAGCACTTCGGGAAAACGCCCGGGCATCTCCCAGGCGGCAAAAAACGGCGTCCAGTCGATGTAGGACGACAACGTATCTACATCGGTTTCCAGCGTCTGGATACCGTCTACGGCCGGCCGTTGCGCTGAAAATCCGGTCCATTCCGGGGCAAACTTTCTGCCGCGCGACTCGGCCAGCGACAGCATGTTGCCGCGCCGGTGCTTGGTAGCATGCAACTCGCGCCTGCGTGCGCAATCAGCCTTGATTTCACTGATATAGGTCGCGGCGGACGCCTCGGTCACGAGCCTCTGCGCGACCGCCACCGAACGCGATGCGTCCTTCACATAGACAACGGGACCCTCGTATTCAGGATCAATTCTCACGGAGGTGTGGGCCGGCGATGTCGTTGCACCTCCGATCAGCAGCGGGATATCGAAATCGAGGCGTTGCATCTCTTTTGCAATCTCCACCATTTCGTCAAGCGACGGCGTGATCAGTCCGGAAAGCCCGACCATGTCGGCGTTCTCACGCCGCGCGGCCTCGAGAATTTTCTGCCCCGGCACCATCACCCCGAGATCGATGACCTCGAAATTGTTGCACTGGAGCACCACGCCAACGATGTTCTTGCCAATGTCGTGGACGTCACCTTTGACTGTGGCCATGATGATGCGGCCTTTCGACGAGGACGCGCCTTCGTGTCCTTCCTCGATAAACGGAATCAGGTGTGCGACCGCCTTTTTCATCACTCTTGCGGACTTGACGACCTGCGGAAGAAACATCTTTCCGGCACCGAACAGGTCACCGACCACATTCATGCCCTGCATCAACGGACCTTCGATCACGGCAAGCGGTCTGTCCGCGGCGAGCCGCGCCTCCTCGGTATCAGCCACGACGAATTCGTCGATACCCTTCACCAAGGCATGTTCGAGCCGCTTTTCGACCGGCCATTCGCGCCAGGCAAGATCGTCGCGCTGCTCTATCCGGGTCGACTTGCCGCGAAAAGAGGCGGCGATCTCAAGCAAACGCTCAGTCGCGTCGGCGCGCCGGTTCTGCACGACATCTTCGACCCGTTCACGAAGCTCCGGCGCGATTTCCTGATAAATCTCCAGCTGCCCGGCATTGACGATTCCCATGTCCATACCGGCCGCGATGGCATGGTAGAGAAACACCGAGTGCATGGCTTCCCTTACCGGGTTGTTGCCGCGGAACGAAAACGACACGTTCGACACGCCACCACTTACCAGCGCATGCGGCAGCTCGGCCTTGATCCGCGCGGTCGCCGCGATGAAATCGGCCGCATAGGCGTTGTGCTCCTCGATTCCGGTGGCCACGGCAAATATGTTGGGATCGAAGATGATGTCCTCGGGCGGAAAACCGACCTCGGTCGTAAGCAGTCTGTAGGCGCGCTCACAGATGGCAACCCGTCGCTCCACGGTTTCGGCCTGCCCGGCTTCGTCAAACGCCATAACGATTATCGCGGCACCATAACGGCGCGCGAGCCTTGCCTGCTCGAGGAACGGCGCCTCGCCTTCCTTGAGGCTCAACGAGTTAACCACGCCCTTGCCCTGCATGCACTTGAGCCCCGCCTCGAGCACGCTCCATTTCGACGAATCGAGCATGAACGGCACTTTGGAGATATCGGGCTCCGATGCGAGCAAATTAAGGAAGCGCACCATCACCGCCTCCGAATCCAGCATGCCTTCATCCATGTTGATGTCGATAATCTGCGCGCCGGCCTCGACCTGCTGGCGCGCCACTTCAAGGGCGGTCGCGAAATCCTCCGCTTCAATGAGTTTGCGAAACCTCGCGGAGCCGGTGACATTGGTACGCTCGCCGACATTTACGAACAGACTATCCGGGCCGATATTGAAAGGTTCCAGTCCGCTCAGTCGGCACGCGACGGGGATCTCCGGCACGTCGCGCGGTGGCCGTTGTGCCACCGCCTCGGCAAGCGCCTCTATATGCGCCGGGGTGGTTCCGCAACAGCCTCCGACCATGTTGAGCAACCCGCTGGCGGCGAACTCATCCAGCAACTCCGCCATCTGCTCCGGCGTGTCGTCGTAGCCCCCGAACTCGTTTGGCAGGCCAGCGTTTGGATGGACGCTGACGTAGCAGTCCGCGATCCTGGAAAGCTCCAGCACATAAGGACGAAGCTGCTCCGCACCGAGCGCACAATTAAGCCCGACGACCAGCGGCCGTGCATGCCGGACCGAGTTCCAGAAAGCCTCTGTTGTCTGGCCGCTTAGCGTGCGCCCGGAAGCATCGGTAATCGTCCCGGATATCATCAGCGGCAAATCGCATTCGCCACTGTCGCGCAGCGCGCCGAATGCAAACAGCGCGGCTTTCGCATTCAGGGTATCGAAGATTGTCTCGACCATGACAAGATCCGCGCCACCTGCAACCAGGCCGCGAATCGCGTCGCCATAGGTAGCGACCAGAGAATCGAAATCGATGTTGCGAAACGCCGGATCGTTGACGTCCGGGGACAGAGATGCCGTGCGGCTGGTCGGGCCGAGTACCCCGGCGACGAAGCGGCGCCGGCCGCTGCGTTGGGCCACGTCGTCGGCTGCCTTCCGAGCCAGCCGCGCACCCTCGTGATTGAGCTCGTAGACCAATGCCTCGAGCCCGTAATCTGCCTGCGACGGCGCGCTCGCATTAAAGGTATTCGTCTCTACGATATCGGCGCCCGCCTCGAGATAAGCGCGGTGGATTCCCTCGATCAGATCGGGCCGGGTCAACGACAGAAGGTCGTTGTTCCCCTTCAGGTCCATGCGCCAGGCAGCAAAGCGATCGCCGCGATAGTCCGTCTCGCCGAGCTGATGCTCCTGGATCATCGTTCCCATCGCGCCATCGAGTACCGCGATGCGCCGTTGCAGCAATTGTTCCAGTTCCACGCTCGCTTCCCTTGTCATCAGATTTTTCCTAACCGGCCGCAATCGCAGCGGGCACCGGCCTGACGCCGAGTGAATGGCAAATTGCGAACGTGAGCTGCGAACGATTCAGCGTGTAAAAGTGAAAATCCTCGACACCCTCGCGCTGAAGTTGCCTTACCTGGTGAATGGCGACATTGGCCGCGATCATACGGCGAGTGTCGCGATCGTCCTCAAGGCCCTCAAACTCTGCCTCGAGCCATTGCGGAACGCTTGCGCCGCAGGCCTTTGCGAATCGTTGCAGCTGGGGGAAGCGCGTGATCGGCAGAATGCCCGGCACGATCGGCACATCAATTCCTGCCGCGGCGCAGCGATCGCGAAACCGCAGGTACAGGCCGGTATCGAAAAAGAACTGGGTGATGGCGCGGCTGGCACCGGCATCCAGTTTGCGTTTGAGATTATCGATATCGGATGCGGAATCCGGCGCCTCGGGATGGGTTTCAGGATAAGCCGCAACGGATATATCGAAATCGGCAACCTCGCGCAGACCGCGGACCAGGTCGACAGCGTAAGCGTAGCCATCGCGACGGGGCCGATAGGCCGGCTGATCCTGTGGCGGGTCCCCGCGCAACGCGACGATATGACGCACGCCTAGGTCCCAGTAGTCGCGAGCGACCGCCTTGATGTCGTCCCGACTCGCACCAATACAGGTCAGGTGCGGCGCTGCCGTCAAATCGGTCTCACGCAGCAGCCGGCTGACGACCCGATGGGTGCGGTCACGGGTCGAGCCGTCTGCACCGTAGGTGACCGAAACGAAGGTCGGGCCAAGTGGCGCAAGGTGCTGAATCGATTGCCACAGCGTCGCTTCCATTTTCTCGCTGGCCGGCGGAAAAAACTCGAACGAGACGTTGACCGGATTGTCGGAAACAGCACCCAATGCGCTGCCGGATTGCACTGCAGTCGAACCTGCCATGACGAATTCCTCTTGGTTTCAGGCGGCTGGCCGCCGCACGTCGCTCATTTGCACCAGCATCACCATCAGCGTTGCCGACGCGAGCCGCAGCGGAACGCTGCGCAGTGGGCGCATATCCAGATTGGCAAACTGGGCCGCCAACCCGGCGGTATCGAGCTCCGGCGAATTTCCGGCAATCCGGTCAACGATGAGTATTCGCGCGCCAGGCTTGAGCACTCGCGCCGCCTCGGCGAGCGCCAGACCCGGACGCTCGGCAATACTCAGCACTTCGTCGAACGTCACGGTGTCGAATTCCGCATCGGCGAAAGGCAACGCATACATATCGCCCTGACGCAGCGTGCAATGCCTGAGGCCGGCGCCGTGTATCACGCCGCGGGCACCAGCCAACACCCGGGCCGAAATGTCCACGCCTACCGCCTCTCCGGTGCGCCGTCCAAGCAAACGCAGCATCCGCCCCGAGCCGGTCCCGACATCGAGCAGCCGGCCCACCGGCGAATCACCGAGCAGATTCAGCACCGCCCAGCGTATCCGGCCCTCATCGGCGGCCGACCCCGCGCTCCCCGTCCAGTTCCGGTCGCGTTCAAACTCGACACCGGCCAAGCGGACCCGCTCCTCGAGCACATGCCGATGTGTGTCGGCGTCTTTTTCGATGGCAGCTTCATCGGGATCGATGCTCGCGAGCAACTGCGCCACCAGCGCGGAAAACGGACCGTTTGCGGGAACCCGGTAAAAAACGCTGTGGCGTTCCCGGAAACGCTCCAGCAACCTCGCATCGCACAGGATTTTCAGATGCCGCGATACCCGCGGCTGGCTCTGACCGAGAATGCGCGTGATCTCGCCAACTGTCAGCTCTCCGCCCTGGCACAACAACAACATGCGCAACCGGCTGGGTTCGCCGGCGGCCTTAAGCGCCAGAATCAGGTCTGAGGAGTTCATATCCGGATAGAATATCCATAAATAAAGATGTCTTTATATTTTAGATGAGCGATGATATCAAGGGATTCGTCAAGTCGCAATGGGGATCAGTGCAGGGTCCGCGTACCCAGGCCTGCCTCTTTGTCGAGAAAAAGCCTTTCCACGTCAATGGGATCGAACGAGTAAGGCTTATTGCAGAATTCGCAGCACACCTCGACGCTGCCCTTTTCCGCAATGATGCCGGCGACCTCCTCGCGGCCCAGCATCTTGAGCACGGTCTCGACCCTGTCACGGGTGCAACTGCAACGGAATGAAACGGGTGATCCGGAGAACAGCCGCACGTCTTCCTCGCAAAACAGCCGCCGCAACAGGGTTTCGTCTTCCAGGTTCAGCAGTTCCCGGTCGGTGAGAGTCTCAGCCAGCATGCTGACACGCGGCCAGCCATCGGCATCGCCCTCTTCGCCCCCGTGTTCCGCCGGCAGTTTCTGCAGCATCATGCCGACCGCGCGCTGGTCGTCGGCGGTCAGCCATAACCGGGTGGGCATCTGCTCGGACTGCGCAAAATAAGCCTGCAGGCACTCGGCAATGCCGGCGCCATCGAGCGGCACGATACCCTGGTAACGGCGCTCGTCGGACATCTCGATCGTGACCGACAGACGTCCGCCGCCGGTCATCTGCGCAAGGCTGCCCTCCGGAACGTCCTCGCGCCAGCGCGCCAGCCCGCGCAACGCCAGTTCACTGCTGCACTGAACCAGCAGCAAATTGAGCGGGCCCGCACCCTGCATTTGCAGGGTCAGCCGACCGTCGAATTTCAGCGTGGCCGCCAGCATCGCGGTAGCCGCCATTGCCTCGCCGAGCACTGCCCTGACCGCAGGAGGATAGTCGTGGCGCTCGAGCACGGCGCGCCACGACGCATCGAGGTGCACCAGCTTGCCGCGCACCGGGAACTTCTCGAAAAGAAAGCGGTGCAAAGTATCTCGATCTTTCATGACTCGTCTTGTTACCAGGTGCCGGCGTGTCGCGGTTCAAGCATCGTCGCGGATGCGCGCCGCTGCAATCTGATCTAGCCCGCCAGCTTCCTTCGCAGCAATTCGTTGACCTGGGCCGGATTGGCCTTGCCCGATGTGGCCTTCATGACCTGGCCGACGAAGAAACCGAACAGCTTGTCCTTGCCGTCACGAAACTGCCCGAGCTGATCCGGAAACCTGGTCATCACCTCGTCAATAATCTGTTCGATTGCCGAAGAGTCGGTAATCTGGGTCAATCCGCGCGCCGCGATGATGTCATCCGCGGCACCCTCGCCCTCCCACATTGCCTCGAACACTTCCTTCGCGATCTTGCCCGAGATAGTGTTATCGGCAATCCGGCGCAGCAAATCGGCCAATGCCGCCGAACTGACCCGACTGGCGCCGATATCCAGCCCCGCCTTGTTCAGTGCGCCCGACAACTCGCCCATGACCCAGTTGGCCGCAAGCTTGGGATCGCCGCCGGAACTCGCGACGACACGTTCGAAATAGTCGGCGAGTTCGCGACTCGTGGTCAACACATCCGCGTCGTACTCCGACAATCCGTACTCGGCGCAAAACCGCTGCCGCTTGGCTGCCGGCAATTCCGGCAACCCGATTGCAATCTGCTCCAGAAACGCGTCATCGAGCACGACAGGCAGGAGATCCGGGTCGGGAAAATAGCGATAGTCGTTCGCCTCTTCCTTGCTCCGCATCGGCCGCGTCTCATCCTTGTTGGGATCATACAAGCGCGTTTCCTGTCTAACGCTGCCACCCGACTCGATGATGTCGATCTGGCGTTCCACCTCGAAATTGATCGCTTTTTCGATAAAGCGGAATGAATTGAGGTTCTTGAGCTCGGCCCGGGTGCCAAAGGCGTGCTCGCCCTTCGGCCGGACCGAGACATTGGCATCGCAGCGAAACGAACCCTCCTGCATATTGCCATCGCAAATTTCGAGATAACGCACGAGCTGATGAATGGTCTTCATGTATGCGACCGCCTCGCGGGCCGAGCGCATGTCCGGCTCCGAAACAATCTCGACGAGAGGGGTTCCTGCACGATTGAGGTCGATACCGCTCATGCCGTGGAAATCCTCATGCAGACTCTTGCCCGCATCCTCTTCAAGATGCGCCCGGGTAATCCCCACGCGCTTGCGGCTACCATCTTCAAGGACAATTTCAACCTCCCCGCCCTCGACAATCGGCAATTCGTACTGGCTGATCTGGTACCCCTTGGGCAGGTCGGGATAAAAGTAGTTTTTGCGCGCAAATACCGAACGGCGCGAGATTGTCGCGCCCACCGCGAGGCCGAATTTGACGGCCTTGCGAACCGTCTCGACATTCAACACCGGCAGCACGCCCGGGTAGCCGAGATCCACGAGACAGGCCTGGGTGTTCGGTTCCGCGCCATAAGCAGTTGCGGCGGCTGAAAATATCTTACTGCTGGTGTTGAGCTGGGCATGTATTTCCAGCCCGATGACCGTCTCCCACTCCATTTCCTTGCTCTCTGCTAAAGGTTTGATTGCGCCGGATCAGCCGAAGTCGGCCGCGGGAAGCTGCCGATGCCAGTCAGTTTCTTTCTGATAGGCATGCGCGGTCTGCAACAGCCGCGACTCGGCAAATGCCGGTCCCATCAGCTGCAGCCCCACCGGCAGTCCGTCGACCAGGCCACAGGGAATTGACATGCCCGGCAACCCGGCCAGATTTACCCCGATCGTGTAGATATCGTTCAGATACATCGTGATCGGATCCGCCGTTTTGGCTCCGATTTCGAAGGCCGGGGTTGGCGTAGTCGGCCCCATCAACACGTCGACCTTCTCGAAAGCCGCCTTAAAATCGGCGCTGATCAATTGCCGGGCCTGCTGAGCCTTCAGGTAATATGCATCGTAGTAGCCGGCCGACAGCGCGTAAGTCCCGGTCATGATCCGGCGCTTGACTTCGTCGCCAAATCCCTCGCCCCGCGATCGCGAGTACATGTCAAACAGGTCTCCGGACTGTTCGCTGCGGTAACCGAATCGAACACCGTCGAAACGGGAGAGGTTTGACGAACATTCCGCCGGCGCCACTACGTAGTAAGTCGGTACCGACAAGGCGAGATTCGGCAGACTGACCTCGACAATCTCACAGCCGAGGTGGCGGTAAACGTCGAGCGCCTGCTCGATCCTCACCCGGTTCTCGCCAGCCAGGCCTTCATCGAAAAACTCGATCGGGATACCTACACGCAATCCCGCAATCGAGTCGTTGAGGTGCAGGCTGTAGTCCGGCACCTCGCGATCGACGCTGGTTGAGTCTTTCTCGTCGAATCCGGCCATTGCGCCGAGCAAAAGCGCCGCGTCTTCCGCACTCGCGGTGAGCGTGCCGGCCTGATCGAGACTCGAGGCAAACGCAATCATGCCGAATCGCGATACCCGGCCGTAGGTCGGCTTCAGTCCGGTGATGCCGGTCAGTGCCGCGGGCTGCCGGATCGAACCGCCGGTATCGGTGCCGGTGGCGCCCGGCGCCAGTCGCGCGGCAACCGCAGCCGCGGAGCCACCCGAAGACCCGCCCGGCACGCGCGCGGTGTCCCACGGATTGCGAACCGGACCGTAGAAGCTCGTTTCGTTCGACGAACCCATCGCGAATTCGTCCATGTTCGTCTTGCCGAGCATGACCACGCCCGCAGCTTTCAACCGCGCAACCACCGTTGCATCGTAGGGCGATACGAAGTTGTCCAGCATGCGCGAGCCGCAACTGGTACGAACTCCGCTGGTGCAAAAGATATCCTTGTGGGCAATCGGGATACCGGTCAGCGGCCCGGCCTCGCCGGCGGCGATCCGTCGATCGGCGGCAGCCGCCGCAGCCATGGCTTCGTCCGCCGTCACGGTCACGAAGCTGTTCAGCGCCGGATCCAGCCTGCCGATCCGCTCGAGATAATGCCCCGTCAACGCCTCGCTACTGAATTCGCGCGCCTGCAGCGCGGCGGAGAGCTCGGCCAGTGTCTTGGTATGCATGGGTGTATGGGATCCCTTGAATTCTGCGTGACCAGGCAACGTCCGCCGCTATTTTCGCGGCGGGAACCGTACGTGGCCGCTTGGAAATTACTCGATGACCTTCGGCACCAGGTACAGGCCTGCTTCTACGGCCGGTGCATTGGCCTGATAAAGATCGCGCTGATCCTGCTCGGTGACTGCGTCGGCTCGCAGACGCTGGACCATATCGAGCGGATGCGCCATCGGCTCGACTCCAGTCGTATCCACCGCCTGCAGTTGATCCACGAATTCGATAATTCGCGACAGATTCTCGATCACATTTGGCAACTCATCGTCGCCAAGCTGCAGCCTCGCGAGATGGGCGATATTTTCCACCTCGGCTTTGCTTAATGACATCGATCGGCCTCCACGGCTGCTCGGCAAAACGGCAATGATAGCGCTTGCTTGCCGCAAGTCCCACCCGTTGTTACAGTACCGCGTTATTTTTGCCAAACCACCCCCCGGGCCACGACACCCCTATGTTCAAAAACCTGTTGGGCTACTTCTCCAACGATCTGTCCATCGATCTCGGGACAGCCAATACGCTGATTTACGTTCGCGGCCGGGGTATCGTCCTGGACGAACCGTCAGTCGTGGCCATTCGCGAACAACCGGGCCGCGGCGGTCGAGTCATCGAGGCCGTCGGTTCAGACGCAAAAAACATGCTCGGGCGTACTCCCGGCAACATTACTGCGATCCGGCCCCTGAAGGACGGTGTCATCGCCGACTTCACCGTGACCGAG
>Ga0102955_1000379_pt1 | contig 9669 bp, 8 predicted proteins | sample SalPonF2_A_D1_MG_FD_78512 | JGI IMG/M metagenome (GOLD analysis project Ga0102955, IMG submission 78512) | Salt pond soil microbial communities from South San Francisco under conditions of wetland restoration - Salt Pond MetaG SF2_A_D1_MG ... | reverse complement strand
TTTACGGCTATATTTTCATATTTTCTTTTCAAAGAAAATGTCAGTCGGATGTTCATTGGCGCCATTGTAATGGCTACCTTCGGAATGTTTTTCATCACAGGGATTGAACTAAGTTCTCTAGACGAAGGCTACCGTCTTGGCATCCTCTTTGGCTTTGGAACAGCGATCTTCTACTCTGCGTATATTCTTTTGCTCAAAAGCGCAATGAATCATCAAGCGATAAGTGGTGTATCGGCAATGCTTGTTGTTGCTGTCACATGCACTAGTTTCTTCGGAGTCATCACTCCTGTCACTGACTCTTCCTTCATGATTCCTGACGCCATATCTCTATGGGCTTTGGTCGGCGCAGGAGTCATCTGCACCACGATCGGATGGTCTTTAATCTCTACTGCGATTAAAAAAACCACCGCTACAATTACTGGCCTCTTCCTTCTTATGCAACCCGCTCTTGCCTTCGTGTGGGACGTACTATTTTTCTCACGTCCAACGGAAGGCAGAGAAGTTGTCGGCGTATTGCTTATCCTCTCTGCAATTTATGTGGGGTCATACCGACGATAGGGAACAGGGTTGACTATTTTTATTTATCACGACTTGTGAGAAGAAAATCGGCTTCTTTTTGATAGAGGTATTTAGGAAGCTCTTTAATCCACAAAATGATGGCCATCTGATGAGGGGTGGTCTTTTCTTGTTATGAATAGCCTTTTCGTTAAAGAGAAGGGTTTCTTTTAAACGCAGGCATCGACATTGAGACGACAAAGTGAGAGAGGATTAAAGCACTCGTTAATGACGTTACCGTTATTGCTAACACCCCATCGAGAATGAAACTAAAAAGTACGAATAAGCCAAAAGCGTAGATTGCAAAGCCTGCTGGGATTCTTCGCTTTAAAATTTGTATCTTCTCGAGAGGGTCTACTCCAAAGTTACAGTCTTTACCACAGACCCAGCAGACTCTTGTCCCATACAAGAAGCTTACTGTTGCCGTTACAAAACAAAACATTCCGCTAACCATGTCAAACATAATTCAACCTTTCGTTAGGAAGGGCCAATCATACTCTCACAAGACTAATTGTAAAGAATTTTAATCTTGAGGGAAAAACACTCCACGAACAGTTAAATTCTTAAAAGTCACGACATATGAGAGAAAAACCGGCTTCTTATTGATAGCGGTATTTAGGAAGCTCGTTAATACACAAAACGATGGCCACCAGGATCATCTCCGAGTGGCCATTTATTGTTTGACTGGATAAATATAAAGGTTCAAATCTCTTTTGTATAACTTTAGGTCTACTCCCTTTAAACTTTGTCTGTATTGAAACATCTTCATTACCTTTTATCATTAAAATCAACTGGGTCTCTTTGCGGGAGAGGCTGTTATAGTTTACCTTAAGTCGTCGTTGTTGAGACAATTGAATGGCTCGGCATACTCAGGGGGATTTATGAAAAAGGCTATAACTGTGTTGGTCGGGGGGTTAATTCTGGGCCTGGTCGGCGTTGCAAGTGCAACTACGCTTGCATATGAAGATATTATTGATTTTGATTCTACCGGCACCTATTTATCAAAAACCTACACTTTGGTCAGCGACTTGAACCCGAGTACAGCTACTGATGGAGCATACACTCACACTGTTGCTTTCAGTCCTGCTGTCGCGTCGATAAATAGCGCATCAGTGACAATTGATTATGCATATGCTAATGACAAAGCCGGCGCTAGCAGCAACCCTGTAGAAGCTTTTTTCCTCTGGGATAATGGCACTACTCCAGTACAAATAGGAGAACTTACAGGTGCGTTGGGTAGCACCTCATGGCAATCTCAAACCTTTGATCTCACCACCTTTATCGCAGATGAAATAGCAGCGGCTTCAGGGTCAAGTTGGAGCATTGCCTTTACATTCCTAGAAAATACCAATAGCCCAGACATTTTTTACTTAGACCAGAGTAAGCTTTTCGGAGAATACACAGATGCAACCATCGGCGGACTTGCTGTAGTCCCCGAACCCTCCACATTCCTCCTCCTCGGTGGCGGCCTCATAGGTCTAGCATTTGTCGCTCGCCAGAGAAGGAAAGAATAGCTGAGGCTACAAGTAAAAAAACAAACGGCTCTAAGTAAATAGCTCGGGGCCGTTCTTATTTGTAACGATTAACAGTTAACTCGCAAAGCCCCAGAAAGCGATTATTGTAAATCCTCTCGCAAGTCATTCTCGGCAGGTGTCAAGATAGTTGTCGCCTCATTTGATTATGCCGCTATGTTTAGGCCCTCTTCGGAGGGCCTTTTTGGTGCCGGATTGAGAACTACAACTTCAATCGGTTCCCAATTTCGAGTCTGCCGGGTCCATCGACCAGGGTTCTTCTGTCGAGCCATCTCGTAAACTTCTTTGCGCTTGTCCAGAATGGCCTTTTCCTGTCCGTAGTGACGTTCATCCGGTGTCACGAAGCGGACCTCGCTATGATGATGTTCGGTGTTGTACCAGTGAACGAAGTGATCAACCCATTGCTGCGCGATGACCAGAAACGCTTCAACCGTGGCCGCATCAAGACCAACGCAGTTAGCGTAATCCATCAACTGAAAGACTCGGCTGTGGAAGGGGGATGGTTTTGTAGCGACGTTACTGTGAATTCCCATAGATGATCCTAAGAAATCCCGCAAAACTTGAAATTTTGAGAGTTTTTTATCCCTGCTTTAGCCAATTTCTTCCACAGAAGCCACTACAGATTGGTCAGAATCCCAAAGTGCAAACGAAAAAATTGTCTGACGCTGAATTCCTTATTCAAATTACACAATCAAAAAGCATGTTCAGACTTATTCACCATTTCCTTTTTCAACATCTTCTGATGTGAGTGTATTTTTCATGATTGATGGAAAAATTACGTTTATCCGATATCTTATATGTATCCTTGTGGTTTTCTAATGCAAGCCAGAGATCGTTGGTCATTGTCCACGAAAGGATCGCCTCATGGAAGACATCTACAAATTCTACGATGAACTCGGGCCAACCAAGATCGTTCATGTCTATGAACCCAGGATCAATCTTAAAGCTGTTCTGGTCGTCGACAACGTGGCTGCAGGACCTTCTATCGGCGGGATACGCATGGCACCAGATGTCAGTACCCAGGAGTGCTTCCGCTTGGCGAGGGCAATGACCATGAAAAATGCCGCAGCAGGTCTGGCCCATGGCGGTGGTAAGGCAGTTGTTTACGGCGATCCCAAAATGCCTCGCGACGAGAAAGAGCTTGTTATCCGCGGCCTTGCCAATGCATTACGGGATATCAAGGAATACATTCTTGCCCCGGATATGGGAACAGACGAAGAATGTATGGCTTGGATCAAAGACGAGATTGGCAGGGTGGTAGGTTTGCCCCAGGAGATCGGCGGCATTCCTCTGGACGAAATCGGCGCAACAGGATTCGGCCTTTGCCACGCCGCAGAGGTGGCTCTGGCCGATTGCGATTTCGAGTTAGCGGGCTCTCGAGTGGTGATACAGGGGTTTGGAGCGGTTGGTAAACATGCGGCGCGTTTCTTGGTGGACAAAGGTGCCACCCTGATCGGGGCATGCGATAGTAAGGGTTCAATTCACAATCTGGAGGGGATCGATGTTGAGGATTTGATCGCTCTTAAAGCTGCCGGCAGGAGTGTGGCGGACCACCCAGATGGCCAGAAGGGTGACCGGGAGGCTGTGATCGATATGGAATGTGACATCTGGATACCCGCAGCGCGCCCCGATGTCATCCACGAGGACAATGTTGGTCGTCTCAAGACCCGGCTCGTCATCGAGGGCGCTAACATTCCGATCACCCACGATGCGGAAAAAACACTCCATGAGCGCGGCATTCTTGTGGTTCCTGATTTTATCGCCAACGCCGGCGGGGTGATTTGCGCCGCCATGGAATACAAGGGGGCAACCAAAACAATGGCGTTTGAAGCCATCGAAGAGCGGTTGCGCCAAAACACCCGGCAGGTGTTGGACAATGTAAAAAACAAGCAGATCCTGCCGCGACAGGCCGCTATCGACCTGGCATTGCAACGAATCAAAAGGGCTGTCAGCTACAAACGCTGGTCGATCTTCTAAAACACCCGGGCCACCAATTACCGGGGCGAAGGCGAGGGCACATGTACCGGATCCGTTTTCATGGACGGGGCGGCCAGGGCATGAAAACTGCCAGCCGCATCCTGGGCACAGCGTTCTTCAGGGAAGGCTACGAAGTCCAGGACGCCCCACGCTATGGTGCAGAGCGGCGGGGAGCCCCGATTTTTGCCTACGTTCGAGCCTCGCACAACAAGATATTTGAACGCGGCGTTATCCGTAACCCAAACCTGGTGGTCGTCGCCGACGAAACGTTGGTGACGATGCCGGCCGCAGGAGTAATGCAGGGGGTTAACACCACAACGGTCTTGTTGATCCACAGCCGTCTCACGTCTCGGGAATGGCAAGACCGGCTCCGCCTATCCAATCCTGTCTGCATACTTCCTCTTGGTGAGGAGGGAGAAGCGTTTATGGCCTGGCACTTTATCGGCGTGATGTGCGCCGCGGCTGCTGCGCGACTGACAGGAGCCCTGTCCCGGGAAACATTCGACTTGGCGTTGGGTGAAGAGCTGTCCGGCCTGACAACTTCCGTGATCGAAGAAAATCTGGTTCATGCTCGCTGGGCTTATGATCAAATGCAAAATGTCCAGGGCTGCGTCCATTCTATCTCGCCCATTCCAGCCTCATCATATATGAAGCCGGACTGGATTGATTTGTCTTTTGAAGATGCCAAGACTTCGACCCCGGCCATCCATCGTGAACTGACCAGCGAAGACGTGAAAACCGGACTTTGGCGAACCATGCGGCCGGTGATAAACCGCGACCACTGCAAATCCTGCTACTGGATTTGCAGTACATACTGCCCGGACGGCGCTATCCGGGTAGACGGTGACGGACGACCTCATATTGACTACGTCCATTGCAAAGGCTGTTTAGTGTGTGCCAAACAATGCCCGAACAATGCCATCGAAGCGGTTCCTGAAAAAGAGGGGGACGTATGAGCAATCACTTGATGCTGACCGGCAACGTGGCCGCTGCATGGGGAGCTCGCTTGGCAGGAATCGATTATGTGCCAGCCTTCCCGATTACCCCACAGACCGAGATCATTGAAACCCTCGCGCGATGGATCGAGTTTGGCGAAATGGAAGCAAAGTTTTTGACTCTCGACTCGGAGCACTCAATGATAACTGCGGCTGGGGCAGCTGCAGCCACCGGTGTCCGTGTGTTTTCTGCGACGTCAAGCCAGGGGCTGCTCTATGGTATGGAAATGCTATATACCGTAGCCGGTTGGCGTTCGCCTTTTGTGCTTGTCAACGTCTCGCGTGGCCTGGCATCACCCATCACGCTGGAGCCTGACCATAACGATATCTTTGCGGCAAGGGACAGCGGATTCCTGCAGTTGCATTGCTCCACCTGCCAGGAAATTGTTGACGGTATTCTGCTTGCGTACAAAATGGCTGAGGATAGGCGAGTCCGATTGCCGGTGATCGTCAACCTCGACGGCTTTTATCTATCGTTCACCCGCGAGCCGGTCGATATCCCGGATGCTGATCATGTTGCCCAATTTCTGCCGTCATTCGATCCATTCAACCAGGGTTTCCAGGCCGTAGCCCCCTTTAATGAGGCTGTCGCCGTACTCGGTGGATCGTCTTACTCCTACTTCCGCTACCAGACTCACTTGGCGGCCATGAATGCTGAGGCTGTCATGTCCGAATGCGCAGCGCTCTTTGCCGAAACCTTTGGTCGTCAATATTCTGCGATCGAGAGTTATAGATGTGACGATGCAGAGGTAGTTTTTGTCATGATGGGCTCCTTTGCGACCAAGGCAAAAGCCGCAGTAGATAGTTTGCGCGAAGCCGGCCAGGCAGTCGGGCTTTTGCGACCTTTTCTTTTCAGGCCGTTTCCTTCTAAGGCTTTCCGCGAAGCTTTGGCTGGCAAGCATGGTGTTGCGGTTGTCGATCAGAACCTTGCTCCGGGCCTTGGTGGTGTCATCCATACGGAATTAGCTGCGCATCTTTATGGACACAGCGGTGATAAGCCGGTCTTGGTCAGCTTCATCGGTGGGCTAGGTGGCCGAGATATTGAGCAGGAAGAATTTTTCGAGATGGCCCAAATCACCCAACAAGCTGCTGACGATGGGCATCCACCACCGCCAAGGTTGCTTTATACCTCGTCCGAGTTACGGGAAATCAAGAAAATGCAGACCATTGCCCTCCACCAGGGCGGGGAGAAGTGCATATGAGCCAATCCCGCTTTAAAACCTTCAAAGACCTGCCGAAAGAACATTTGCTCGGCACCGGGACGGCGATGTGCGCCGGCTGCGGTGGTCTTGAAGCCCTGCATGAAATCTACGATATCCTCGGTGAAAAGACTGTGATTATCAATGCCGCCGGCTGCATGACTTTATTGTCCGTCTATCCATACACGCCTTTCCGTGGGGGATGGTTGTACACATCGATGGCTTCGGCACCCGCCGGAGCGCAAGGCGTAAGAGATGCCATGGATATCCTTCTGGCCAAGGGACGAATGTCCACAGCAGAAGATATGGAGACTGTTGTGCTGACCGGTGATGGGGCGGCCTATGGTATGGGCCTCTCATCAACTTCCGGTGCCATAGAACGCAATCTGCATTTTCTTTACCTCTGCTACGATAACGAGGGGTATGGCAATACCGGACAGCAAACATCTGGAGCCACACCTCATGCGGCTCGAACGGCCACAAATAGAGGGGTGGTAGGATATCCAGGCTTTAAAAAAGACCTATTTGCGATCTGGGCGGCACATGAACCAGCTTATGTTGCTTCTGTAATCGGCGCGGAACCGCTTGACCTGGCGCGCAAGGTCGATCTGGCGAAAAACATACATGGCCCACGCTTGATCCTGGCTCTGGCACCTTGTCCTACCGGCTGGGACTTTGAACCGGAAGAAACGGTTGAGATCGGCAAACTGGCCGTTCAAAGCGGTGTCTGGCCCCTCAAGGAGTATCGAAACGGCCAGATAAAGCACACCAAGATCCCGAAAAAAAGGATCCCGGTCGAAGACTACTTAAAACGCCAGGGTCGATTTGCTCACCTCTTTGAACCAAAACGCAACGATTCGCTTTTGCAGGAGATACAGACTCGGGTTGATGCTTACTGGTCCAGGTTCGAATGAGAAGACGAGACGACAGGAGAGGGCAGATGACATGACCGGTTTGAAGTGGAGTTATTTCCACCGCGGCGGCACAGAGAGATTACTTGGCAAGACGATCCCTGACATGCTGGCAGAAGTCGTCTGTCGTCATCCAGACAATGATGCCATTGTCTCACGTCATCAGAACCGTCGCATGTCGTATACCGAACTGGCCGAAGCCATAGACCAATTGGCCAAAGGGCTACTTGGTTTGGGTTTCGGGCGCGGTGACCGGGTCGGTGTCTGGTCGACGAACAACATCGAATGGGTGCTCCTCCAGATGGCCACCGCCCGGATAGGAGTTGTTCTGATCAACATCAATCCTGCTTATCAAAAGAAGGAGCTTTCATTCGCACTTGAGCGTTCCGAGGTTCAAGGGCTTTTCATCATCCCCTCTTTTCGAACCAGTAATTACGTGACCATGCTCACGGAGTTGATCCCGCAATTAAAGAACACTCAATGGTCATCTATGGAGACAGAAAAATTCCCTTTTCTCAGGATGATCGTCCTATTTGATCCTGCAGCGCCGAAACAGACCACCAAACCGCTCCCGGGATTCACGACTTGGGAAGAAGTTTTGAGCTGCGGTGACGGGATTCACACGAAAGACTTGAACGAGGTGACAGCGGCCCTGGACCGTGACGATCCAATCAACATCGAGTACACCTCGGGTACCACCGGCTTCCCCAAGGCTGTTATTCTTTCACATCATAACATTCTCAACAACGCCTGGTTCGGCGCCAAGGCTATGAACTTTACCGAGCGTGATCGTCTGTGCGTGCCGGTTCCATTTTACCACTGCTTCGGGATGGTCCTGTCCAACTTACTTTGCCTCTCTGCGGGAGCATGTATTGTACTACCAGACGAGCATTTCGACCCCTTAGCCACTTTGCAGGCGATCGAAGAAGAACACTGTACTGCGGTCCACGGCGTTCCGACGATGTTCATCGCGGAGCTCGAACATCCCCGGTTTGCCGATTTTGACTTGACCTCTTTGCGCACAGGCATTATGGCCGGCGCAACATGCCCCCCTGTACTGATGAAGCGCGTTATCGAAGACATGAATTGCAAAGACATCTTGATCGGCTATGGGGAAACCGAAGCTTCACCACTCACGCACTTGACCGACAGCAATGATAGTTTGGAAATAAGGACTGAGACGGTGGGCCGGAATTTACCGCATCAGGAAGTCAAGGTTGTCGACACAGCCACTGGACGTACCATGAGGGTTGGAGAGTCCGGGGAGATCTGCTTCCGGGGCTATCACGTCATGCGGGGCTACTATGGCGACCCGGAAGCTACGCGTGAGGCCATCGATACGAATGGGTGGTTACACTCTGGCGATCTTGGCGTGATGGACGGGGAGGGGTGTGTGCGCATCACGGGACGTTTGAAAGAAATGATTGTCCGCTCTGGAGAAAATATCTACCCCCGGGAAATCGAGGATTTCCTTTTCACCCATCCGAAGGTAGCCGAAGTTGCTGTGTTCGGGCTCCCGGACGACTATTACGGTGAGGTGGTTATGGCTTGGTTAAAACTTCACTCTGGCAAAAGCGCTACTGCCGAGGAGATCCAGGATTACTGTCGTGGTGAGATCGCTCACTTCAAGATCCCGAAATATGTTTGGTTCGTCGATGAGTTCCCGATGACGGTTACCGGTAAGTTGCAAAAGTTCAGAATGCAGGAGATGGCATTGGAAAAGATGGGCAGGACATCGCCGTAAGCCGCCGAATGTCAGATGTGAACACCCTGGACTAGATCCTGAAAATTGACAGTGGGTATCGTCGGCGGTGATAAAGGTACAATGACTAGCCCATATGCCCGTCAATATGATTGATTAAAAACCCCAGCTTTTGATGTAAAAGCTGAGGTTGAGTGCTAACTTAAATAAAAAAGTTAGCTCTGTTTCGGGAGAGATTGTCGTCAACGTTTGATGGCGAGTTTATTCCTATTATATTGCAGGGTTAGTAAGAATTTCGTATTTCGGCCAATCTGAGCATGTCCAAACAATGTAGGAGGATTTATAAGAAGGATACCTTTGCATGTCGTCATTTCTATAGTTAGCTATGTTGAGATAGAGGTGTTGACCTGAATCGCCCAAAATCTGATGACGCTAAGGATTGCAACAAGCTGTCTGCCACTTGGCTGCACAATTCCCTTTATTCAGAGCTTCAACTTTGCATAAAACTACCGGCTGGTTATAATTTGTCTGCTATATTTATTTGACGGAAGGAGACAATTTTTTATGTTTAGAAGACGGTTAATAGGGCCCGGACTCCTCTGCCTTCTTGTGTTAATTACTCCGGCATGCAATGAACGGAGTGAGCAAACATCAAAAGCTCCTTCCGTACAGAATAGTCAAATGATGCGGGGTCAAGAAATCTACTTGCAGAAATGTGCAGCCTGCCATGGAACCGGATTATCCGGAGCTCCAAAGTTTAGAGACAAGGAAGCTTGGGCCCCGCGGATAACTCTGGGT
>Ga0102955_1000377_pt1 | contig 9674 bp, 10 predicted proteins | sample SalPonF2_A_D1_MG_FD_78512 | JGI IMG/M metagenome (GOLD analysis project Ga0102955, IMG submission 78512) | Salt pond soil microbial communities from South San Francisco under conditions of wetland restoration - Salt Pond MetaG SF2_A_D1_MG ... | reverse complement strand
CAAATATTGAATGCCTTGGTATAACATATCAAAGGAATTTGTTCAGTAAAATGAACATTAAAGTGTCTATTACCCAATAAATTAGACGTTATAATCCTTGATGATATCGGAAATCTTGAAAACCATGTTTGAGGGGATGTTAAATATGATATATCAATCTTCATTGGCAAATCCTGTATGTCTTTTCTCCTTTAATTGGTTTAAATTCATCTATTCCCCATTGTTTAGCATAACTGTACCATATTCCATCACAAACATGTACATATTTACACGCTAAACACTTGGTTGAATGGTTAGCAACATGCTTGATAGAGCTTTGAAGTGCCTTTTTCTCAAGTATCCATTTATCTGTCTCAAGATCAAGCTTTGGAATGTCCTGATTAGCTCTTGCTCTTTCGAAATTTCTTATTGTGTACTCATTCCATTCATATTCATCAAATACTCTCTGAAGGTATCCTGCAACATGCTTCTCATATCCCTCAAACAGGCAAAATGGAACATATCTTATCCTAACTTTGATTTTATCATCAAGAATATCAATAGCTTCCTTGATATATGGTGCAATTTGTGAATAGCGAACCATATTATTTCTCATTGCATTGTTTTCTACCCTGAAAGGAAGGAAATTGAAAGCTACAGGTCGAACATGATTAGCATATTCAGCTAATTTTGGTAGGTTATGATAATTGGTTCTTGTAACAACCACATTGAACCTGATTTTCATGTTTAGGTATACAGCATTTGCTATTGCTGTTGTTAATTTATCATATGACCCTTCAACTTGGGTCATTGCATCATGAATTGTCTTTGTACTCCCATGCAATGAGAACAAAAGCTCATTGAGACCTGTCATTTTGCTATGCATCATGAAACTTGGGTCTGCAAATTTATATCCATTTGTGATACAGGCAATGTTTCTGAACCCAAATTTCTTCAGGTCTTCTAAAATATTAAACCAATAAGGTAAAATTGAAGGTTCACCACCTGATATATCCCAATCCTTTATGCCGAACTTATGAGCTTGAATAACCTGTTGCTCAATCTTGTCTTTTATATCAACATGCTTCATGTTCCGATAGAAACAGAAAGCACATCGGATATTACATCTATATCCTGTAAACAGTCTTGATCTTTCGGTTAATTTACCACATTGTTCTAAATTCTGATAGTCCACAAGGTTAAATAATTTTGTCATGATCTTGACTCCTTTAGTAGTTCATCATTTGATTTCATAAATAGGTTGCTCATAAAATCCATTCTTGATATTTTGAGGTTTTCATAGTCTGAAAACCCATCCCATCCGAACAGATTCATATAATACCACATCCCATCTTTGGTATAGATTCCATCTGAATGATAATTGACCCTTTTCTTGAACCATAAATGCTCAAATAACTGCTTTCCTATGTTCTCAAAGTAGTTTCCATCCCCAATATCTCCTTTGTCACTCCTTGTTCTTCTGAAATCCAAGGTGTCCTTAATGTGTCCACTTTTTTTAAGTGCATCCAATCTCCTGTAACTGAATTTATGATAATATTCCCTTTGGTCATACCTACTTTCCCTCATAGTTGCAGGATTCGAAAACTGAATGACATGAGTATTCTTGAACATAGTATCAAATAGATCATCCAAATCAGGGAACATACCGATCTTGCTCTTGTATGTATCCAAACTATCAACCACAAGTAGCTTTTCACACTCAAGCTCAATATCTGCTCCCATCAGGATTTCATAAAGCAGTCTTGCCGAACATATAATTTTATCATCCTTGAACTTCCTCTTGTCACTCTGCTTTATAGTATAGAGTAGTGTGAAATCTCCAAAGTTCCTGTTATATCTCAAAAAAGGAACTGAGGATGTAAGCTCATTTTTAGCACACCTGAACCCTCTTTTGATCATGTCTTCATCATGTTCATATGGTCTGACTTCCAATCCTCTATCATTTACATACTCATACCATTGAGTTTCCTCTAATGGGATGTTGTAATAATCATCTATGTCCATTAAGTATAGTTCAGGACAAATGATCTCCATATTGACAGTCCATTCATTCTGTAGTGCTCTCCTTAGATTGAAAAACAGGTCAATCATGGAAGTCAATACACCATCTATGGTACTTTTATAGTAATGCAATACTATCATTCGTGTTTAATATTTCTCCTGTTCATATAATCAATCTCTTTGTTGTCACCACAATAAAGTTGACATGCAAAGTTTACCATTGTGCCGGGGTGTCTTGCTAAACATTCCTTTCTTGGATTCCTGTACATAACCTTTTCCTCAATGCTCTTTAGCCAAGTCTTGTCTAATTTACTATCATATGGCATTGATTCATCATACATATGATCAAACACATGATTGAACATTTTGGATTTCAATACAATCTCATCCAATGGAGTATTCATAATATTATGAAAATCTCTTTCTTCTGAATAAAGATTAGATACAGGATTATTTGGATATGCTCTCTCCTTGAATCCGAAATGGCATCTCATAAAACAGCAAGGCCAAACACCACCATACACATCAACATACACTCTTTCTCCCATGTGAAATCTACAATTGATCTTATCAGGTGGAGAATCTAATAATATATCTTCTTTGGTCTTCCCATACTGCTTTTTTGGTTTCTTAAACTTTTCATTATAATATCTTGAGTTGATAACCCAAGTATTTGAACAACCAATAGCCTTTGATAAATTTTTGATAATTTTTAGCTGATGTTCATTGTGTCTGAATAGAATCATCTGCCAAATAGCTTTTCCACCACCTGCTATATATGCCTTCATATTCTGAATGACATTCACCCAATTTGTATTTCGATAAAATTCATGGGTATTTTTTAGACCATCAATAGCAAATATAATTTGGTCTCCATCAGTCATTTTTTGACCCAAATCATACCACCAATTTGGGTCAAAACGGTCTCCATTCGTATTCATCTCAAACCTTGACCCACTTGACTTTATCATGTCAATTACGGTATCAATTTCAGGATGAAAGATAGCTTCACCCCTATTGCAACATAAATGGATATCTTTAATGCCTTGATCAATCATTTTTTGGATACCCTCAACAGGAAAATCAATATTGCCTTCCTGCCTTCCTGCTCTCTTTAATTCTTCCCTAAAACAGAAATAACAATTACTGTTGCATCTTGTTGTCAGTCCAACTTGAACCCATTTAACAAAGTTCTTCTTCATCTACTATATCTCCAAAAGAAGCTCTACACTTCTGATTGCATCTGTATAAATGTTTATAGTTTTTTCGTATCCACATATAATACCTTGATTCCATTATCTCCACAAAAGAACGAAAATGCAAGTTAATGGATTTCGGGTCTTTGAGATAGTTGATTAAATGTTGTGGATGCTTGATATCCTGCTTCAAATGAACTCTGAAATTGCCCTTATAATCATCATCTGCCATAAAACAACATGGTCTAATCTCTCCATCAACTGTCAATACGAAACTTGGTTTTTCAAGGTGAACACAACTTATATCCTGTCTTGTCCTGTCTTTATTGATCTCATGTCTTGTCTTTGCACCTTCAGGTCTCTCTAAAACATCATTGAATTCTCTTGATTTTCTTATCCATAGCTTCTGACTTCCTATGGATGTTATCAGCTTCCGAACATCATCAATTTGATGCTCATTATTTTTGAATTTTAGGAATTGACAAGTACTTAACCCACCTTTTGCATTGAAATGTGTAATATTTTCTACAATTTTATGAAAATCTGTACCAATTCTATGCAGTTTATGAGTATCTTCCAATCCATCCAAGGCATAAACAACTGCTCCATTGCCTTTTAATAATTTAGCAAGTTCAGTCCACCAATATTTGTCATGTCCTGATGCATTTGTATGGATGGTAATCCAATTCCTATCGAACTGCCGAACATACTCTATTAGTTTGAACAGCTTTGGATAAAATATACAGTCTCCTTTGTTTCCTAACAGGAGAACATTCTTTATTTCATCAAATGGAAGCTTCTTGATAACTTCAAACTCTAAATGTTTTGGTTTGAACCCCACCATATTAGTTCTATTGCAAAATGGACACTTTGCATTACAATAACTTGTGGTTTCTATATCTACGAACTCAAACATTTATCAATATGCTCCATTATCTCATCATCTCTTTTTAGCCAAAGCTTCATCCAATCATCTTCCATTGTGTCCTTCCATCTATAATAACCACCTGATTTGATATGTTCAAACCCTTTATTGTAAAAATGTACAGGTTTATTGTAATATGCACATTCAGGAATGAGTCTTGGAGTGGCATCCGAACCATCTTTATAGGGAATATAAATGAATTCCCTGAATAGGCCCATAAACTCATCAACAGGTGGAATGACAAGCTCAACACCATCTAAAAGCTCAAACCATTTGTAATATTCCACATTCTTATGACCTGTATAAGCACCGAACATCACATGCCGATACCCAAAGTGCTCAAATAAGTCCATCATCCAATCTTTAGGAAATCTTCTTTCCTTTAACGAAAGATTTAACATGTAATCATACTTGCTTGCCAAATAATCTTTTGGTTTATATCTATCAAACAGAATTTTCTTCCGATAAGGCAACCAATTACAAGAATCACCATAATCATATACCCTTTCATCACAAAGTATCAAATGATTTTTATAATACCTGTTTTGTTTCGGGTGAATATCCTTCCAATCTCCCAATCCAATGTACCATCTTGCGGCTTGAATATTTCCATGTTCCAAAAACCAATACATTGCTGAATTGGTAGGACAAATAAGAATATCAACCATCAATGGATTCCTATAGAAAGTTTTTGAGGTATGTTTCACAACCTCAATATCCTTCCAAACCTTATCCTCAATCCTTTCATACTTGTCTTGAAGCAAAGCAAGGACTTCCTCTCTTGGATGTGATGTGATACATCTCCATTTTACTGTACAGTCCTTGAATACCTGTTTGACCCTATAATAATATTCGAAATTATCAAAGAATCCACCATGCACAATGCATGTATCAAACATTAGAAAGTATATTGATTTCCTGTTCAATCTCTATTCTCCATCCACCAAAGGTTTTTTCAATTCCATGTTTCTTTAGAATGGCATCCATGCCAACAGGATTCACATAATGAGGATATGCATAATACTTGGGTCTCATTGCAAGATGTTTCTCAAACCAATCCATCATGCTTATAATATCCTGTTCAATCTGTATACGATTATGGTAATACTTGATATGATTATGACCATGACCACCAATAACAACATTATGTTCCTGCATTATATCCTGAAGTTCCTCTAACCTCATATAGTTTTCTCTGTTGCCTGTCTCTCTGTAATCATCCAAAGCTTCAAAGCAATCAGGGAACTCTTGCATTTTACCTTTCCATTTCTTTCTTTTGCCCAATCCATCTATGCCGATCAGATTAGTAGTTATAAAAAATATCTTTGTGATGGGTATCCCCTTCAGTAAAGGCCAATAGTAATATTGACTGAACAGACCATCATCAAATGTTAGATTATAGTCTCTCCATTGTATTTTACCAAAAAAATTAGGGTCAATCCCATGAATAGTTAAAGTTTTCAAATACTCTCTCCTTATCATTTTGTATCATGCTATCTAACCACTTATTATCATAAAAAAAATCATCAACTTTAGCTTTACACTCCTTGGAATGTTCAGCTTCCCATGACTTTTCCATTGTATTGAGTTTCGGTAGCTCAACATCAATCGGTGTAACTCCCAAGAACTCACATATATCCCACACTCTCATATCCTCAAACTTGAAAATGAAAACATGCTCTGTAATTTTAAATGCTCTTGAAATATTTTCATAATCCAACAATGTAGGAATAAAATATTTCAACATATCCACATCTATATCAAACTTTCCCCTCATAAATGGATGATTTTTATAGAGATATGGTTTTAAAGCATGAGTCAAGATCATCTGCTTTATGGTTGAGTAAATCCTATCATATGGATTTCTCATCGGATATATTATCTTTACAGGCAACCGTAATGTTTTAATTTTATCAAAAAAATAATGATATGCCGCAGGAGTGGCATCCAATAAAATCTTTGTTTTGTCTGTCCTTTCGAATTCTTTAAAATAAAATTCAGGAAATATTACTCTTTTAGGTGAAAAATTAAATGGTTCTTTTCTAATCGAACATGCAACCTCATCATGATTATTGAAAACCTTCCAAATAGATGTAGTTGCTGTCCTTGGAGCACCTAAAAATGCATGTGTCAACATAATTGCCTTATAATCTCATCATTCTTGCTTAATGTTCTGTTTTCTAAATAATTTACCCTTAAATCTTCCCATCTATACCAACTTCCATCCTTCAAATTATGAGGATTCACATATGTCATGATCTTATCATAAAATCTACACTCAAGAAACAATCTTGGATGTGGGTCAAACCATTTATTGGCATGATAATAGACATAATGAGTAAATTGTTCAAATAGATTTTCTTCAGGTTCAGTCTTGCTTTTGAATATAAATGGTTCAGGGAGATATATATATTTTTTCAGATCAATATTCTTATCATTCCTTGGTGAATTGACATATGTTCCTTTCTTAACCTCACCAAGTTTCTTATACCGATCAAAAAGACATTTCATCCTATATTCATGATCTTTGTAATGAAATGGCATCTCACCGTAATACTCCACATTGTAGAGTGATTTATCATAATAGATTGTATCTGTATATTTCTCTGAAATAACAAGTATTTTGTTAGCTCTTATTATCCCCCTTGTCTCACTTATTGTAACATAATCCAATACTAAAACTGTATCAAAAGATAAACTTGGAAAACGATATTTTGATACAAGCTCCATGTTCATTACTGCCTTTTCCCACTCTCCTTTACCAAAAACATATCTTTCATGTATAAGTTTTTGAATTTTTCTTTTGAAACTATTGTTTCCATTTATAAACAATAGTTTAAGATCAGGATTATGCTCCAATCCTGCCAAATAATATTCAATTGCATTGATTGTTGAACCTGTCAACCTGAAGGTAGGCACAACATAGAATAAAATAGCTTTCATATCTCATTATTACAATATTTTACAGTCTTTGTCAAGTCTCTTTTCATATTGTATCCTATAGTACAAACTTTTGTATGAATGAGGACAAATCTTTGTATGTATCTCTACAAAAATCGAACTCCCAATTATTATCAAATACTTTTTGGTAGAACTTTTTCCAAGTTTTGCTATTAAGTGGTTGATCTTTATTCAAATTGTCAATAAATGGGTTAAAATCTTCATGCCAATGAATAACATCTTTCAGATCATCAATTCCATCCTTGAAGTCTCTTTCTATCTTGGGAAAGATAATTGTTTTACCACATTGTACAGCTTCTAATACAGAATGAGGAAAAGGGTCAACAAAATGTTTAGAAGTTGGATAGAAATAATGCGTTATTTCACTAAAAAATTGCACGTTATCATTGGTATGGTTATAGTGCAAAACATTGTTATGGTTTTCAATTTCGGGAGAAGGGTCTCCCATGATTGTAACTCTAATCTTGTACTTGAATGAGTCTAAAATACTCATAAAACACTCAAATGAATCAGGAGTCAACCATTTTCGAACATAAAAACCTAAACATTCATGTTGTGGCATGGAAACTTTAGGAAAATCGGTAATCATAGGAATGTAATTATCAAACCCTTTATGTATCTGATAATAATAAAACCCATTTGTACAATTATTATACAATGGGTTTATATACTTTGCTCTGAGATAAATCAAGTGGTTGATTTTTCGTAATCTGACAAAATTAACAGGTTGATTATAACACCTTGGAACTTGAGTCCTGAATATAAGTCTCCTGTATTGATCTTGTAACTTTTCAAAATCCCTTGCTTTCTTATCTTCTAAAAATTCACATTCATCAGGATGTTCATCACAAAATCTCTTGGATATATGGTATCCCCCTCTACCAAGAGCACCGAATTTATGTCCTATGACAAGATATTTCATACATATTAGTTAATTAACCATCCTCTGTTGGCTTTTACAACATCTTCTAATTCTTCCTCTGTATCGCATTCATCAATTTCTCTAAAATACCGCTTGAGTCCTCTATATTTCTTCATCATGTTATCGAACACATCTTTGATCTCAAGATATCTCTCAAGATCAGTAATCAGGTCTTCATTGCCTGTTTCAATTATTTGAAGGTAGGTTTCTTCCTTCTTTCCTTCATCAAATATATTGAATCCCAAGGATTGAAGTTTACCTGATATCACAAAGAACTCAAAAATATCATATGCAGAAAGCAATGCCGTATAAGCATTAATTCTTGCATGAACTTTAGCTTTTGCGGCTGATTTCTTTTGATCAATGGTTTCTGCAACTTTTATTGTGAAATTTTCTAATGGTATATCTTTGCTTTTTGGATTGTCAATATAATCTTTTTCAATCGAAATAACCTTACCCTGATTCAATTCATTCTTTAGGATAAGAGCTACCTGATTCGGCAAGGCAACATATTTTGCTGTCGGCAAAACATATTTTGCTTCTGATGGGATTATATTATTGACAACATATCTATTACCGAACTCTGATAATTGAGCATTAAAAATACTTGGCATAACATTTTCTCCTTATACAACATAATAGTAGTAATCATCTGATGGACATTCACCATTGCAACCACAATCTGAAGGGTCACAATTACAATGACTGTCACAAATACATGCATTTCTTGTTTCATTTATTTTGGTCTGAAGGTCATTAATTCCACCTGAAAAAACAACTGATGCTTCAGTAGGGTTATCTTGTTGACGTGTATAGAATTTTGTTATTAAAGTTCCATATCCGCTACCATAGACAACTTCATTATTGGCAAAAGCAATATTATTGAAATCTGCCGCTTCAATAACATCACCTACATCACCACCAAAGAAGCTCCATTGACCGAATGTATTATTTGGACATGCTACATCACCGTCTATATGTGTTAAACAATATGTTGGGTCTGCCGCATAATACCTTCTACCACTATCCCCTCTTTCTTGATTTATAGCTGTTTCTAATTCTCTTAGATGAGAAGCTCTTACAATAGTTCCTACCGAAATTGATGTGAATGCGTAACTGTTTACACATGCAGGAGCATGACCTGTACAAATCTGATTTGCACCACAATCATTATCACAAATAGCATTACATGTACAAGTTCCACCACCACCTGAACCTTGTGAATTAATGGCAAGTTGGATACCCATTGAATTACCACCATAAACACCACCACCCACAGGCCCACCACCATATCTTGTCCAAACAGTACTGATATTTAATCCTGCCGTTGCATTGACATTATATCCAACTGCAAATCCCATAAAATATGTAGTTCCACTAAAATAAACACCTGCCGCTTGTTCAGCTTCATGACCTTCTCCAACATATATATCTGTAACTGCTCCTGTATCACTTGTCCAATGAGTAATTCCTTCATCACTCAAACCATCTACAGGAGCATACTGAACCCAATGAGGAATTGATAAAACAAAAGCATTATCATTAGTAGTAGTAACACCTGTAATTGTTCTTGTTACATTATAGTCATTTCCTACAGATACGATTTGGTAGCCGGGGTCTGAAAAATAGACTCCCCTCAATGAAAAAACAACTACTCTAGTAACAGGAT
>Ga0102955_1000373_pt1 | contig 9714 bp, 9 predicted proteins | sample SalPonF2_A_D1_MG_FD_78512 | JGI IMG/M metagenome (GOLD analysis project Ga0102955, IMG submission 78512) | Salt pond soil microbial communities from South San Francisco under conditions of wetland restoration - Salt Pond MetaG SF2_A_D1_MG ... | reverse complement strand
GAAGACGGGTCGTAATCTAATGTCTCGGATATTCTATAACTTATTGTATTTATGAGTATTTTACAATGTCAAGGCTTGAGATCTCCGCTGGAATGATGGAATATTGGGTATAAAAATGAAAACATTGATTTTAAATGGGATAGAATTCCTTAAAACCATCATTCCAATTGTGGCGAAGCCCTAAGTTTTGCTTTTACATTTTGTAAAGAAGTTCGACACTCATATCTTTTTTATCCAAAACAAAAAATCCATCCAGTCTCATAAAATTTTCTAATTTATCAGAATGTTAATTCATCTTGCCTCCAGCAATCCTTTTTGGCATGTCTTTTGCGGTCATTGTTTATGACGTAAAACTGAAAAGATGAATGAACGCCTCGCGCACGAGAAATAGCCGGGTTGAGGCGGTCAAAAAAGGAGCGTATCGTGGCAAAATCCAAAAGAAAAATTTTATTGGCGGTGGATGGTTCGAATCAGGCTTTTGAAGCGGTAGGCTATGCCAGCCGGTTGTTTCCACCAGAGCGTATGGAAGTCGTTCTTTTTCATGTGTTGACAAAGTTTCCAGAGAGCTTTTGGGATATCGAGAAGGCGCCTGAATACGGGCATGAAGGCGCCGACATACATATCTGGGAGGCACAACAAAACCAGGAAATTCGAACATTCATGGAAAAAGCCCGTCAGTTGTTTCTGGATCAAAACGTTCCGAAAAATGCTGTTCATATTAACATCCAGGAAAGGAAAACAGGTATTGCAAGAGACATCCTCCATGAGTCACAAAACAATTATGACGGCGTGGTTGTAGGCCGCTGGGGAACGAGCATGTTGAAAGATTTTTTATGGGGAAGCATTGCCAGTAAACTTATCGGGCGTCTGACCCATACGCCTGTCTGCGTTGTGGGGGGCACACCGCAAATCGGCAAAATACTCGTGGCAATAGATACTTCGGAAAGAGCAAAGAGAGTCATAGATTACGTTTGCACCATGGTGGACAGCTCGCACTGGGAAGTCACCCTGTTTCATGTGATTAGAGATATCGATAGAAAAAAATTGCATAAGACTGAAAAAATCATGTCGTCTATTTTTAAAGAGGCCTTCACTCATTTGGAAAAAGCCGGCTTTAATCATCATAAAATCAATACCAAGATCGTTACCAAAGCACCCAGCCGGGCGAGTGCGATTGTCGTAGAAGCTTTAAATGGGGGATATGGAACCATTGTCGTCGGACGAAGAGGTCTTTCGAATGTGGAAGAGTTTTACATGGGCCGGGTGAGCAACAAAATCATTCAAATGGCGAGGGAAATGGCGGTCTGGATTGTAACCTAAAAATGCAAATTCCAAGAACCAATAAAATAGAAAATAGAAAATAGAAAAGAGGAAAGAGGAAAGAGGAAAGAGCATAAGGAAACCACCCCGCCCGCCTCGCCTGAGCGAGAGCGATGGCGGGCAGGGGATGAACACAAATATTTTGAAAAATAAGAAAGCAAGAAGGTGAAGAGCAAGGGGGTGAGAAGGTGGGAAGGTAAGAAGGTTGGCATGTCTTAGAGCCTCCGACTTTCTGATTTTCTAACCTTCTTAACTTCCTGTTTTCCGAGACCTTCTCATTGGCTAACGCATAAAGACTTATGAAAATATCCATTCCAAAAGAAGCCATAACGCAAATCATGGCGAATTATAATTGTTCTGAGGAAGAAGCCGCCAAAGCATATCTTGACGCGCAAGAAAGGGCCGGCGAGGCATTTCAATCTTTTCTTGAACATCGATTTTCTTCACAGAAAAAGATGCCGGAACCTATTGAACCTAAAATCTATACGCCCAAAGAAATTAAAAAACATTTGGACAAGTATGTCATTGGTCAGGAGGAATATAAAAAGCGGTTGGCCATTGCCGCAGCCTATCATTTTGCCATGATCAAATATCTGAGAGAACACCCGGAAGATAAAACGGTAAAAAGATTCCGAAAGAAAAATACGCTTACTGCAGGGCCGTCAGGCAGCGGTAAAACCTATTGTGTGGAGGTTTTAGGGGATCTTTTACAAATTCCTACGCTTATTATTGATGCCACGGATTATACGGAAGCCGGTTATGTGGGGAAAAGTGCTGATGACATGATTCGCGAGTTGATTGATTTGGCGCCTGGGCATCATCGGGAAGAACAGTCAAGATTTATAAGCAGATATGGCGGCCTGATCTGCATTGATGAAATTGATAAAAAAGCAAAAGACGGTTCTTGGGCCGGACATGATATTTCAAGAGAAGGATTTCAAAGATCGGTTTTAAAACTTATCGAAAGAAAACTCGTTCCCATCAACAATCCGTATTCCGCCGCCTCGCAAATTCAGGAGGTCATCGATCGACAGAAGGGAGAAAAAGCCGACAAACAGGACAGCATGATCAGCACGGAGAACATCTTGTTTATATTGGGGGGCTCTTTTGAAAGGCTGGGTGACAATCTGGAGTCCATTGTCAAAAAGCGTTATCGGCATAAAGGCCGAGTACGGGAAGATGGTAGTTTCGAGATCAAAGGATTCGCTTCTGACGAAAAAAAGAACGGAAAAAGCCAGTTGAAAGACTTTTATAGGGAAGCAGAAGCGGATGATTTTATTAGTTTTGGACTTCTTCCTGAATTGATCGGCAGATCCCCAATAAGAACTTTTGTCAATTTGTTGTCCAAAAACGATTTGATTCGTATTATGCAGGACACCGAAGACTCGATCCTCAATCAATACAAAATGGAATTTAAGCTGTTCAATATCGATCTGGATTTTACGTCGAACGCCGTTGAATATGTGGCGGAAATATCGGAGAATCGAAAGACGGGCGCCCGGGCCCTTGTCAGTGTATGGGAGAATATCTTAACGGATCTTCAATTTGAACTCCCGGGCTCCAACTTTTTAACGCTAAAAGTGAATCGGGAGCTGTGTGAAAAACCCAAAGATTATCTTTTGAAAATGCTGGAAAAATCTCCATTTGTCGATTTTGTTGAAAATTTTAAGAAAGAGTATGAGATTGAACTCATCCTGGACGAAGAGGTTCAAAATTATTTTGAACACTATGCCCAACAGAATAATCTCCAGATATCCGAAACGCTGAAAAAGTTTCTTTATGGCGCATCCGCATTAAATTACATGGGTATTAGAGGGACATATAACATCACGAAAGAGATGATCGAAGATGAGACGTATTTTGATAAACTGTTTGCGAAATGGTATGAAAATCAAAAGAAATAAATCAATTGACACCCAGAAGATTTCAAGCCTATATTTATTCCAAATAATATCTAATTCTAATTCTTTTTACATCTTGTAAAAAATTTCGACACAAATTCCTTTTTATTTAGGACGAAAAGCCAATAGATAACCGCTGAATGTAATGACTTATCAAGGTATTATTTGATCTTACCGACATCATTTATTCTTGGCATGTCTTTTGCCATTCTATTTTATAAAGTTACGCATTAAAAAATTGCCATACAGAAGATGAAAAGATAAGATCAGGGAAATCATAAAAATTTTTTAATAGGATACGTCTCTGATTTTAAACAAAAGAAAGGAGGAACTGATGACAACGCTTATTATCATTTTTGGTTTTTCCATTTATTTAATCCTTTACCTAACATACGGGAAGAAACTTGAACGGGATGTGGTGAAGGCCTCAAACGAGCAATCGACACCGTCTCATCGCCTTTATGACGGTGTCGATTATATTTCGGCACGAAAGGAGGTTCTTTTAGGGCATCATTTTGCCTCCATTGCCGGTGCGGCCCCGATCATCGGTCCGGCACTGGCGATTTGCTGGGGTTGGGCGCCGGCGCTCCTCTGGGTCTGGCTCGGTAACATTTTTATCGGCGCTGTCCATGACTATCTGTCGTTGATGGCATCGGTCCGTTATGATGGAAAATCGGTGCAATTCGTTGCCACCGATCTTATCGGCAAGCGGACGGGTTATGCGTTTTACTGGATCGTTTTTTTCCTGTTGATCCTTGTCGTCGCCGCCTTTGCAGCCATTATCGGCGGAATGTTCGTAAGAACGCCGGCAATTGCATCGGCTTATATCTATAAAATCATGGCCGCTCTGGCTCTGGGTGTGCTGATCTATCGGGCGAAGATGAACTTCAGCCTGGCAACGATCATCGGTATCGTCATGCTTGGCTTCGCCATCTGGCTCGGCACTGTCACACCCATCAAAGCGTCCTATATGACCTGGATGTGGGTCTTCTTTTTCTACATTATCGTTGCATCTTCAATCCCCGTAAATGTTCTCCTCCAGCCCAGAGATTATCTAAACTCCTGGCTGCTCTATGCCGGACTTGTACTGGGATTTTTGGCGGCCATCTTTGCATTCAGAGGTTTCGAAGTTCCTGCATTTGCCGGCTTTTCCCCAGTACTGCTGGGGGGTAAGGCGACACCCTTTTGGCCGGCGATCCCCCTTGTCATTGCCTGCGGTTCGCTGTCCGGATTCCACTCACTGGTGGCTTCGGGAACCTCTTCAAAACAGCTTGACAAGGAAAGCGACGGCCTTCTAATCGGCTACGGCGCCATGTTTCTGGAAGGATTCCTTTCAACAATTGTTATTGTTGCTATCGCCGGTTTCGGTTATACGGCCCTCAAGACGGCTGCTGCGGCAAAAGCTGTGGAATTCACCCTCAACGCCTCCAACTGGGGAGCAACCTTTACAGGCATCTCCGGGAAATTGGGCCTTTCCAAGGCCAACCTCTTTGTCCAGTCTTACGCTGACATGGCGGCAGCCACATGGCTCTCTTTCATTCCCGGTAAATATGTTAAAGTTCTTGCCGGGATGTGGGTCGCGTCTTTTGCCATGACCACGTTGGACACGACGAATCGCCTGGCCAGATATTGCCTGGCGGAAATGGCCGCACCGTTGAAGGAAAGCGCCACAGGATTATACAATTTTCTGGCCAATCGTTGGGTGGCCTCGGTTATTCCTGCCGCCATCGGTATCTACCTTGCAGCCAGCGGCAACTGGCTTATTATTTGGGGCTCCTTTGGCGCTTCAAACCAGTTGATCGCGTCTATTGCGCTCATGACCGGTGCCGCTTATGTGGCGAAAAAACTGAAATCCGGATTTGCCAATGCTGCCCTGATTCCTGCCGGGTTGCTCTGGATCACCGTAACAGCGGCGCTCCTATGGTTCATCATCGTGGTTCAGCCCGGTGCGATCGCTGCAAAACCCGTTCCCGGCTGGACGGTGACGGTGATTCTGGTGGTTATGTTCATCTTAAACTTTGTCTTTGTGTTTGATTTCATTAAATCGAAGTCCTTTAAAAAGGCGGGATAAAACGCCTGAATGAACATGTTACACAGCATTCCGGTGCACGGTGTTGGTTATGCCGTGCACCGGTTTTCTTAAGAATTAGGATGGGTTATGATTTCGTCGATTGTTCAAAGGATTCGTCGCATTTTCGCCGATTTTGATGCAACGCATCGAGAGAAGGCCACAGCACTCACTGTAATGGAGATGGAGGAACTGGAAAATATTTTTGCGCTCCTTCTTTTAGGTTCCTTTGCCGGTTTTCCATCACCGCCGACGTTTATAGCTGTGGAATTGCTTCCTTATATGGAGCGTGAACTACAGGTCCTTTGCAAGCGGGCAAAAGACTGCAACGACATGTTGGCCGAAATGTGCGGTACCATTGGGTTGGAATAGATGAAAATTCTCTTTTTTACCGGAAAGGGAGGGGTGGGCAAATCGACGATGTCCGCAGCTTCGGCGTGGCAATTGTCCAAAAAGTATCGGGTTCTCATTGTCTCACTGGACCCGGCCCACAATCTCGGCGATGTCTTCGGTGTTGTGCTCAACCATAAAAAACAGCGGTTCACCGATTCCCTCTATCTCAAAGAGGTGAATCTAAAGAAGCTGTGCCGGGAATATCTCCAACGGGAAATCAGTGTGTTTACCAACACCTATCGCTATCTTCAAACCATCAACCTGGACAACTATTTCTCGGTTTTGAAATATTCACCGGGAATTGAAGAATATGCTCTGCTGACCAGTATCGAAGAAACCGTCAGGTCCGAAAGAGACTTCGATTACATTGTCTTTGATACGCCGCCCACAGGATTGACCCTCAGATTCTTTGCGCTTCCGTGGATAACCATGACATGGGTCGACCGGCTTATAGAGATCAGACGGGATATTTTGGAAAAACGGCACACCATATATCGAATCCGCGGGATTCTCGATGATAAGGAAACCATATTAAGCTACGATGAAAATGACGATGATATTATAAAGCGCCTTAAAACACTCAAAGGGAATTATCAGGCCCTATCCTCAGTCCTTCAAGGCAAAGACTGCGGAATCGTCCTCGTTTATAATCCTGACATCCTATCGCTGAAAGAGTCGAAGCGACTTGTGGACGGTCTTGGAGAGCTGAAACTTCCGCTGCGACTCCTGATCAACAATAAAATTCAAAAGAAGTATACGACCATGGCCGATCACGTGGATTCGGCGATGCAGCCTCTCGCACCGGCGGTTCCCATCCAGCGTGTTGCTTTCTCGGAGCGTCTCCTTGACGGGCAAAACAGCACATTATACAATATTGAGGAAACCATTCTATCTCCCTTTGAAATGAAATAAGGCACAAAAATGGAAAACTATGCGAACATTGTCCATCAACCGATATTTTTTCTTTTTATCGGGTTCAGCTTTTTGCTGACGCTGGGGTATTTTTGGGGACGTCGTTCAAACAGAAAAATCTACCAATCCGCTTTCAGCGATCTTGCAGACGTCGTCAAGCCGAATGATCAAACGTTTACGAACATCGGCGGTGCCGTCGGGTTTCACGCGAATTTGTTCGTTAAGAAAAAGGGGGCACCTTTTTCCCGTGTAGACGCAACCATAACGCTGTTGCCCAGACAATCCTGGCTTTATTTGCCCATTTCAAAATTGATACGAAAATATGATCGCCTTTTCATCACCCTCTACCTGAAGAAACCGTTTTCAGAAGAGGCGCATTTGATTGAAAGCAAATACAGCAAATTCATGGGGTCGAAGATCGAGAATGCTCATCATTTGCATCATGAAACCGTCAAATGGGAAGATCTCGATTTTCACCTTTACTACAGCAGCCGGGAGATGCTCGAGAAGATGCGATCCTTTATTAAAAAACATCCTGCCCCGGGCATCATCAGGCACATCGCTCTTGTTCCCGAACAGAAAAAAGGCTTCATCTTCATGATTCCAAAACCCGATCAGGTCGCACGCTATTTCGCTCCGATCTATCACTGGCTGCCCTCGATCGTAAAAGAATAAACCCTTGCATAAGCAACATGGCAAAAGGGAGATTAACTATTCGAGTTTCAAACAAAAATCACAGAAATGCTTCCCTTTATGATTTCCAACCCACGATGAATTCAAAGGATAGGGCCTATTTGATGCCATGTTGTTTACCCTGCGGAAAAGCCGGAGGACTCCAGATCCGGCGTCGCCAAGGATTCGCAGTAGATTTACTACGGCTTCATTCTTGGCGCCTTGGCTCTGAAGCCCTCCGACTTTTGCAACGATAGGGTAAACTTCCGAAAAAGGAAAGTCAATGGGGACTTTTGGAGATACCGCAACGGTTTCTGTATTGATCGTCATCGTGGCCATCGGCGCTTTTATCGTTTTTTCTTTTCACTCCGGCAAACGAAAAAACAGAGAGATTTGCACCGCTATCTTTAACGAACTTATGAAGGTCTTTAAACCGGACGACCAGACCTTCACCAATATCGGAGGCGTTGTCGGACATCATGGCACTTTTTCTTTCAAAGAGCGAGGTTTGGTCTCTCGAATCGATGTCACGCTAACCCTGCTTCCGCGGCAGGCGCCCCTGTATATGCCCATCTCAAAGTTCCTTATGAGAAATGACCGGCTCTTTATTTCTGTTTACATGAGGTATCCTCCGCCAGGCGAAGGTCACATCATCGAAAAGGGGTATACCGGATTCCAAGGACCTGAAATCACCAATATTTCACGGCTTCATGAGATGGAATTCCAGTGGGGCGATTTGGTCTTCCTCCTTTATTACGAACAAGACCGAATGATTGACCGCTTCAAAGAACTTATCGAGTCCCTGCCGAACCCCGGACCGATCAGGCACATTGCCATTGTCCCTGATCAACGAAAGGGATTTATTCTTATGGGTCTTCAACAAGAACCCATTGAAGCATACCTGGCACCGGTTTATGAATGGTTGTCTCGTGTTTTCGAACCATACGAGTAAAACTTTATCCGTATTAAATTTCGCTACAAATTCCTTTTACATCTTGTAAAAAACATTTACACTTATTTTGTCTTCCGATGAAGAAGGAAACTCCACCAAGCTCAAAAAATAGTTTAACATAATAAAGAGTTAATTAACCCGACGTCGCAAACGCATCCATGGCATAGCTTTTGCGTTTAAGTAAAACAATGCCATCTAAAAACCACTTTTGTTAATTATCCGGTCACGGAGTGATAATGAGGTCGAAAAATGGAATTATTAATTCTGTAAATACGGAGAGAGATATGTATAAGAACATATTGGTTCCCCTGGACGGCTCGAAACGGGCTGAATCCATATTGCCCCACGTGGAGACCCTTGCACGAAGTTTCAAAGGCAAAGTGATTTTCTTTGTCGCTATTGAACCGGTGTTAATGTTGGAATATAATGAGATAATCGGCATGTCGGAGTTTATGGAAAAAAACGATTATCTGAAAGAGAAAACAGCGGCGTATCTTGATTCTCTTGAAAAAAAGTTTTCCCAAAAGGGTATCGAGGTCCGGACGCTTATCAGCCATGGTTCGGCGGTGAAGGCGATTGTCGATGCTGCCGAACGCGAAAATGCAGATCTTGTGGCGATGGCCAGTCACGGCCGCACCGGTTTGTCCAGAACATTTTATGGAAGTATTGCAGCCGGTGTGCTGCAACGTATCGATCGTCCTCTGCTCCTCATTCGTTCTCGAGGTGACGAATGAGGCTTATGAAGATATCGATTCCAAAAAAAAGCCATAAATCAAATCATGTCGAATTATAATTGCTCTGAGGAAGAAACTGCCAAGGTATCTCTTGATGCCGTGAAAGACGTCGTTTCCATAAACCCTTTATGAAGCCATCTCAAAATAAAGATTTTGGTTCAAGATCCCCCGTTAAAAGCCAGCGGGATAAAAAGGCGGGGCCGAGTTTTAACCCGCAGACATACTCAAGTATGTCGAGGATTTAAAACGAGGCACCAACGCCGAGGTTGGGCCAAAAGATTATTTTGAGATAGCTTCATTTTGAATCACGGATCGTCACTTCCATTCAAACCTGGTTTCTTTTACACCCTGTAAAGAAGTCCGACACCGATTCCTTCCCATCCCCAGTGAAAACTATATAAAATAATATAAAATATTGCGACTTATCAAAGTGTTATTTCTTGTTACCTTTAAGGACATTTCTTGGCATATCTTTTGCGTTATTGTTTATAGGAATATTGACTTGGAGATTCTGGGGAAGGGAGAAGAATATGCAACAAATGGCACAAAGCTTTTTTATATCGGGATCGGAATTTTCAGGAACAACCGTCTTAAAAACCACGCTGTATGAATTGATTGAAGCGGTGCATGAAGAAATAAAACCCGGTGAAGAACATTGGGTGTCTTTAATCGTAGATCACATGATGTTCTATGGAAAATCGATTCCATCATATAAATAAGAACAAACGCCTATTATTTTTCAGGATGAAAAATTAGCTCTTT
>Ga0102955_1000369_pt1 | contig 9731 bp, 7 predicted proteins | sample SalPonF2_A_D1_MG_FD_78512 | JGI IMG/M metagenome (GOLD analysis project Ga0102955, IMG submission 78512) | Salt pond soil microbial communities from South San Francisco under conditions of wetland restoration - Salt Pond MetaG SF2_A_D1_MG ... | reverse complement strand
CTGCGTCTGGTCATGATCGATGCCGAGCTCTTCAGTCGGTGCCTCAGTTGTAATTGTCTTCTCGATACAGTCAACAGGGACGAAGTTCGCGCAGAGGTGCCGGATTACATTTACCAGACACAGAGCCAGTTTCATCGTTGCTGCGATTGCGGCAAGGTCTACTGGTCAGGAAGTCATTCAGAAAAGATGCGCCAGCAGCTGGAGGAGATATTGGCAGACTCTGACTAGGTAGCTCTGCGTTGCACGACTATGGATTTATCGGCAAGTTCCCGGTACCGCATTCCAAGTTATGCTTTCTACTCGGATAAATCTCCGCATTCACTGGGATCGCCCTGGATTTTTTCCAAAGCGTGATGAAGGCCCGGGAGTATTACTTCCAGATTTTCCCGGGCACCTTTGACACTACCCGGGAGATTAATGATGAGTGTCTGCCCCCTGATTCCGGCTACTGCCCTGGAGAGCATGGCATGGGGGGTTTTGAGCAGGCTTGCGGTTCTCATCGCTTCGGCCATACCTGGCACCTGGCGATCAACAACCGCAAGAGTGGCATCAGGCGTTACATCCTGTGGGCTGACCCCGGTGCCGCCGGTAGAAACCACCAGATCCAGACAAAGTTCGTCAGTAAGGTAGCGTAGTCGTTGTTCAATGAGGTGTTGCTCATCTGGAAGCACCTCCTGATGAGCTATGAAAAATCCAGCTTTGTCCAGAATCTCCTGCACCGCTGGACCGCTTCCATCCTGGCGCTCACCCCTGAAACCCCGATCGCTGATTGTCAGTATTGCCGCCCGTCTCATATCCACCACTATACCTAGCCCGGATATTTCCCTCTCACTTAACGCCCTTTCTCATTACAAAACGCTGGGCAGCCGAACTCAGAACGTTCGACACGCCCTTGTTCTTGGACAATCGCTTGAGATCGGCGAGCATCAGAGTTCCGATGATCTTAAGACCCATTGGCAGAGGGGTTTTTGGATTGTTCACCAGACCCAGACGAACCTGGTAGTTTTTCATCCATTGCCTGTTGACGGCAATCTTGCGCAGCATCTCATCAGGCACATTACGCGAGTTGGCAATAGCAACAATCTCCATATCAGTGATCCGTGGGCTGTCAAGCACTGAATCCTGAACCTGCTTGTTGCTGTCCTTGATAAGAATGGAACGCGCCTCTTTGTCTCCGGTCATAGCCAATTTGATTTTATCAGGAACCGGCAGATCCTGGATCTCCTGGAACCTGCTCTTGGCTTTTTTCTCAGCTATCGGTGCTTTCGTTTGTACGGGGGCACGTCGGTCAGTTCCTCGCTCGGCTGCAGTGCGCTCAGCCGCTACGATTAAGTCTTCACTCACCTCCGCGTTTTTGGCCAGTTGCTTGAGGTCGGCATCCAAGAGGGTGGGAACCAGTTTAAGGGCTATGGGAAGAGACGTTTTGGGGTTGTTCACCAGAGCTCGACGGACTTGGTAATTCTTTAACCATTGCACGTTGGCAGCAATTGTACGCAATAAATCATCGTCAAGCTTCTTTGATTTGGCAATAGCCACGATCTCCACTTCGGTGATTCGTGGACTGGTAAGCACCGCCTCCCGAACTTGTTTGTTTGAATCTGTGATGAGAACGGCGCGCACCTGGCGCCCGGCCATGTGGGCCAGTTCAATTTTCTTGGAGACCGGCAGATTCAAGATCCGGCTGGGTTCAATTTTTTTTACCTTGCCAGTCTCACTCATGTATTCGCCCTCTCTTGTGGGGGCTGTAGTTTGACCCTAACGTTGCATACCCAAACCGGCAAAAATCGCTGCGCTCGCGTGATAGCGCGCCATCTGCGGCCGTGCTCGCCTCGGACAGGATCTCACGTACGGTCAAGTACTGTTCATCCTGTCCCAGCCTGCGCTCGCCCACATCTGGTGCACTCTGACGCCTTTTTCCTCGGCGTGGGTATACAACGTTAGGGTCTAGTCTTCTTTCTCTTTCTGGGCTTCTGCTACCAGTTGTTCCTGAAGGTGGGCCGGTACCTCCTCATAGTGCGAGTGTTTCATAGTGAACATGCCGCGGCCGCCGGTTTTGGAACGGAGATCGGGAGCATATTTGAGTACTTCAGACATGGCCACATGAGCTCTCACTATTTGATTTCTCCCCTTCGAGTCCATTCCCAACACTCTGCCTCGCCTGGAGTTGAGATCACCAATCACATCTCCCATGTGCTCATCTGGAACAGTCACCTCCACTTCCATGATCGGCTCCAGCAAGGTGGGCTCCGCTTCCGCAAGCCCCTTCTTGAAGCACATGGATGCGGCTATCTTGAAGGCCATTTCCGAGGAGTCCACATCATGTGATTTACCATCGTAAAAACGGACTTTTAAATCCACCACCGGGTAGCCTGCTCGCACCCCCATCTCCTTGGCCTCATTAAGCCCTTTTTCCACGGCCGGAACAAAGCCGCGGGGGACATTCATTCCCACCAAAGCCTCTTCGAATTCAAAACCCGTGCCACGTTCAAGCGGAGAGAGATCAAAATGTACCTCGGCAAACTGGCCGCGACCGCCAGTCTGTTTCTTGTGCCGATAAACAACACCCGTCACAGCCTTCTTGATTGTCTCCCGGTATGGGACCTTCGGCGGCGATAGAACGACCTCGACGCCGAACTTCCTTTTTAGTTTGCCCATGGAAGCTTCGATGTGGATTTCGCCCATTCCCGATAGGATTGTTTCTCTTGTCTCTTCTTCGCGGTGTACTTGTAAGGTAGGGTCTTCTTCCATAATTCGAGCCAGAGAAGAGAAAATCTTGTCCTCATCTCCTTTACTCTTGGGTTGCACCGCCATTGAAACAATGGGATTCATGGTTTCGGGAACAGGGTAGACAATCGGATTATTCGGATCGCAGAGGGTATCGCCGGTGAGCGTCTCTTTCAACTTGGCCACCGCGACAATTTCGCCAGGGCCGGCACTTTTGATGGTTTGCTGGCTCTTCCCCTGCATGAGCATGAGGGTGCCGAAACGTTCTTTTGCCTCTTTGCTGGCGTTGTAGAAATTGCTGTCGGCTGTCAAGATTCCGGAAAAAATTCTCATGATGGTAAGTCTGCCGGCGTAAGGATCGCTAACAGTCTTGATTACCTGAGCACTTAACGGTTCGCCCTCTTCAGGCTTGCGCACCATTTCCTCACCATTCTTGGGGTTAACGCCCGTTTTGTCACCACGGTCCAGAGGAGTCGGCAGACACTGGACAATGAGGTCTAGCAACATCTGGGTCCCCATATTTTTGGTGGCAGAACCACAAGTGATAGGAATGATATCACCTGCCACGCAGCCGTTGCGGAGTCCTTCCACCAGTTCCACGTCGGTGAGTTCCTCGCCTTCCAGGTATTTCTCCAACAACACGTCGTCTGATTCGGCGATGCGCTCAATAATCTGTTCTTGCTGACTTGCCACCAGGTCTTCCAGGTCAGAAGGAACATCAATCTCCTGCATTTTGCCACTGCCGTCATCCTGAAACTGGTACGCTTTACCGCCGAGCAGATCTACCAGACCGCTGAAAGTCTCGGCCGCTCCTATGGGAAGGTGTACCGGGGTGGCTTTGTCACCGAATATCTCTTTGATCTCCTTGACAACTTTGAAGAAATCAGCACGTTCGCGGTCCATTTTGTTGATGGCTATAAGTCGTGGAAGATTGAGCTCGTCGGCAAATTCCCAGACCTTCTCTGTCTGCACCTTTACGCCGTCGATGGCGTCAATCAACACCACAGCCCCGTCCGCTCCGTGGAGACAGGTCTTGGTGTCGACCAGGAAGTTAAAATCACCCGGGGTATCAATGATGGTGATGGATGAATTCTGCCAGGTGAAGGTGCAGAAAGACGAACTTAAGGTTATTTTTCTGGCAATCTCTTCGGGGTCATAGTCCATAAGAGAAGCGCCGTCATCAACTTTACCCAGCCTCTTGGAGTTACCTGTGGTAAAGAGCATCGCTTCTGCCAGGCTGGTTTTTCCTGCGCCTCCATGGGAGATAATTCCCACCGTTCTCAGATTGGCAATAACTGTACTCATGAACACTCCTCTCTGGTGTTGTTGTCTACATTATGTTGTACTGAGTGTACTTTCCGAGTGATGTGCGATCCGTTTGGATTGCTTTCTGAATACGGACGGGGATTCACAGGTTGACTGTTGGTCTGATTGCGCCTCGTTTGTTGCTAGTTCCGCATTCTCAAACAGGTCCTGCCGGGCAAACCCTGGAAAAAATGTGACATGTGAAATTACCTCAGCGCAGAAAACAAAGTCAAGGGAAAGTTTGACTACCACTTTTTCGTTGATTCTTTTTCTGGCACTGTGCTAAAGGTTAAGTTTTCCGTTGCTTGCAGGGAGAAAACCGCGGTGGAAAAAGCATTTACGGACTTCCTCCGTTACCTCAGGGTGGAAAGAAATTATTCTGACCACACAGTGAGAAATTACCAGAGCGATCTGCGGCAATTTGTGGGGTTCATGCGACAGAGGGGTAAGCAAATAGAGGGAGAGGATAACACGCCTTTGGTTCCGGGACAGATAGACCATCTGGATATTCGCGCCTATCTCGCCTCACTGTATCGCCGGAATGCCAAGAGTTCAGTGGCGAGAAAACTGTCGACGCTTCGTTCTTTTTTCGGCTATCTGGTCAGGCAGGCAGAGATCAAACAGAATCCTGCAGACATGGTTTCCGCACCCAAGATGGGGAAGCCGATACCGGATTTTCTGCCAGTGGACGAAGCCTTCCAGCTTATGCACGGTCCAGACACCGATAACGTGCTTGGGAGTCGTGACCGGGCTATTCTGGAAGTTCTTTACTCATGTGGTCTGAGGGTAAGCGAACTCACAGGTTTGAATCTTGACAGCTTGAATTTAGAGCTCGGTATTGCACGAGTAATCGGTAAAGGGGACAAGGAAAGGGTAGTACCTATAGGGGATAAAGCAAAGAACGCCCTCTCCGATTATTTAGAAAAGAGGGGGGAGTTGTTGAGCGGGCGGCCAGAGCACCGGGCATTTTTTCTCAATAACCGCGGTGGCCGGCTCAGCTCTAGAAGTGTTGCGCGGCTAGTGAAGAAGCATATGCAGAGATGCAACCTGGGTAGGCCACTAAGCCCTCACGGTCTCCGGCATAGCTTTGCCACTCATTTGCTGGATGCCGGAGCTGACCTTCGGGCTGTTCAGGAGATGTTGGGCCACGTCAGCTTGTCTACCACTCAGCGATACACGCATCTCAGTGTAGACAAGCTCATGGCCGAGTATGATAAGGCCCACCCTAGAAGTCGGCTACAACGCAAGGAGAAGGCAGACGAAGAAGAGGTCTAAAATTCGAAATTGGTCCTGCGGACTCCCCACCCTGCGGGCGGGTCCCCAGTTTCGAAGCACGAAGCACGAAACAAATCCGAAATACGAATTTTCCAATGTTCAAAACAATTCAGCCCGAAATGATGTATCTAGTTTTGGTCATTGGAATTTGGGAAATTTGGAAATTGTTTCGGATTTCGATATTCGAGATTCGGATTTAATTAGCTACGTAGAGACAACAAATAACCGGGTGGTGTAACTGACTATGAAGGGTACAACCATACTTGTAGTGCGTCGAGGGAACCGGGTTGTGGTTGCCGGCGATGGCCAGGTGACCATGGGTGATACCGTCCTGAAACACAAGGCGCGCAAGGTTCGTCGGCTTTATCATGACAAGGTGATCGCTGGCTTTGCCGGCACCACTGCAGATGCGTTCACCCTGTTCGAGCGATTCGAAGCCAAACTGGAGCAGTACAGCGGTAATTTGCGCCGAGCGGCTGTTGAACTTGCAAAAGATTGGCGTACCGACAGGATGCTCCGTCGCTTGGAAGCCTTGCTTGCTGCAGTGGACAGTGATGGTTCTCTGGTGATTTCCGGGACAGGTGATGTGATCGAACCGGATGATGGCCTGTTGGCAATTGGCTCAGGCGCCCCAAAGCGCTGGCTGCGGCGCGTGCTCTGGCAAAGCATACTGATCTCAATGCCCGCCAGATTGCCGAGGCGGCAATGGAGATCACTGCTGGGCTATGTATATATACCAATGATGAGTTTGTTTTTGAAGAACTGAGCGCAGACAATGAAGGCACTGACTCCACCTGAAATAGTTAAAGAGTTGGACAAATATATCGTTGGCCAGGAAGACGCCAAACGATCGGTGGCCATCGCCCTCAGAAATCGCTGGCGGCGCCAACAGGTACCCGTGCATCTCAGGGACGAGATCGCCCCGAAAAACATAATCATGATTGGCCCCACGGGCGTGGGCAAGACCGAAATAGCCCGCCGTCTCGCTTCTTTGGCCAATTCACCGTTTTTGAAGCTTGAGGCCTCTAAGTTTACGGAGGTGGGGTATGTAGGACGTGATGTGGAATCTATGATTCGTGATCTCTGCGAGCTGGCAGTGAACATGGTCAGGGGGGAAGAACAAGAAAAGGTAATGGTGCGGGCCGGCGAAATCGCTGAGGAGAAAACCCTGGATATTTTGCTGCCCCGCGAAAGAGGTCAAGAGTACCCGGCAGAAATCGGTTCTGAAACCACCACTGAGTTCGAAGGGCCCGAGACAGCGGATCGTTCCGGTACGCGTGAAAAACTCCGCCGGCTGTTGCGAGAAGGGAGGCTTGACGAGCGCTATGTGGATCTGGAGGTCAGTGATCGCAATCACCCTATGGTCGAGATTTTCAGCAGTGCCGGGCTGGAAGAGATGGACATCAACTTCCGGGAGATGCTGAGCAACATGATGCCTCGCCGCACCAAACGGCGCAAGGTTAAGCTCCCGGAAGCGCTGGAAATCCTTACCCAAGAGGAAGCGCAGCGGTTGATCGATATGGATAAGGTAGTCAAGTTGGCCATCGAAAGGGTGGAACATTCTGGCATTATCTTCCTGGATGAAATTGACAAAATAGCTTCTCGGGAGAGTACCAGGGGACCCGATGTGTCGCGGGAGGGAGTGCAGCGGGATTTGTTGCCCATTGTCGAGGGTTCCACCGTGAATACCAAGTACGGGATGGTCCGCACCGATCATATTCTATTCATAGCTTCGGGGGCTTTTCACGCCTCTAAACCGTCTGATCTGATCCCTGAACTCCAGGGACGGTTTCCGATTCGGGTGGAGCTGCATCCTCTTGGCAAGGAGGACTTTGTCCGTATTCTCAGGGAACCCGAAAATGCATTAACCATTCAGTATGAAGCATTGATGGCCACCGAGGGGATTGAACTTGTTTACGAACAGGACGCCATAGAGGAAGTGGCCCAGATAGCCCACGACGTCAACTCTCGCACAGAGAACATTGGCGCCAGACGGCTGCACACTGTGATGGAGAGGCTCCTGGATGAAGTTTCCTTTAATGCGCACCAATTGAAGGGACAGCAAATCGCCGTTACCCGGCAGTACGTCCAGGATAAACTTCATGACATAGTCAAGGACGAAGACCTCAGTAGATATATTTTGTGATTAGCTCTCGGCCATCAGCCGTCAGCTATCAGCAAAATAAGGAAAAGGTCAGAAATTATATATGAATCTTCCTTTGACGAATGTAGGTCTTTTTTCTAAACCTTTGTTGTTGCTGAAAGCTGATCGCTGATTGCTGAAAGCTTATGAGACCATGAAAGAACTAATCGAAAAAGCAAATGTTCTCATAGAAGCGCTGCCTTGGATGCGCCAGTTTTTCCAGAGAACCATTGTCATCAAATACGGTGGCCATGCCATGGTGGACGAACGCCTCAAGGACAGTTTCGCCCAGGACATCGTTCTGCTCAAGTACGCCGGTATCAATCCGGTGGTGGTTCATGGCGGCGGGCCGCAGATAGGGCAGACCCTGGAGCGACTAGGCAAGAAGTCCGACTTCCGCGAGGGCATGAGAGTCACCGACCGGGAAACCATGGACGTGGTGGAAATGGTGCTGGTTGGCAAGGTCAATAAGGAAATTGTGGCGCTTATCAACAAGCATGGGGGCCAGGCCGTTGGCCTCAGCGGTAAAGATGGCCGTTTGATCCAGGCCAGCAAGCTAGAGCTATACAGTGATCAGGAGGGGGATAAACCCCCGGAGCTTATCGATCTGGGAATGGTAGGTAAGGTGGATACCATTCAAGCTGAAGTAATTCAGACCTTGGAGGCGAGCCGGTTCATCCCAGTGATCGCTCCGGTCGGCGTGGGGGCTCAAGGCGAGACCTACAACATCAATGCCGACCTTGTCGCCGGTAAGCTCGCCTCGGCCCTCAATGCTACCAAGCTGATCTTGCTTACCGACGTTCTGGGAGTGTTGGATTCTGACGGCAACCTCATCTCAAGTTTGGACACAACTCATGCTGCCGAGCTTATTAAGGAGGGAATTCTTACTGGAGGCATGATTCCCAAGGTACGCTATGCCATTGAGGCTGTGAACGGCGGGGTGGACAAGGCTCACATAATTGACGGCAGGGTAGAACATGCCGTACTTCTCGAGATTTTTATGGATCGAGGCATTGGCACGGAAATAGTGAGCAGGGAGCATAGGGCATAGGGTAAGGAATCAGAGGACAGACGACAGAAAACAGAGGACAGAAGACAGGTTGGTTAATTAGAAAATTAGAGAATTAGAAAATTAGTCAAACAAATGAATTGTTTTGTTTGCCGCTTACCGCTTACTGCTCACTGCTTACCGTTTACGATTTGATAAATCGACCAATTGACGCCATGCGTTATGCGGGATTCGAAGGAACCCATGGACACACAAGATCTCATGCAGGAGTCCCGGGCTCACATTTGCCAGACCTACAATCGCTTCAATCTGGCGATTCTCAGCGGCAGTGGCTGCAACCTGTGGGATCAGGAAGGTCGCCAGTATCTGGATTTTGTGGCCGGAATCGCGGTCTGCAATCTGGGTCACTGCCCCCCTGAGCTTGCCAGGGTTTTGTATGAGCAGGCGCAGCAGTTGGTGCATGTTTCGAACCTCTACTACACCGAGCCCCAGGCGAAGTTGGCCGGTGATCTAACCAGTGTTTGCTTTGCCGACAAGGTTTTTTTCGGCAACAGCGGGGCCGAGGCCAACGAAGCAGCCATCAAGTTGGCGCGCAAATACTCGCGGCAGAGATATGGCCCCGGGCGCTACGGTATTATTACCATGAAGGACTCATTTCACGGGCGCACCCTGGCCACCCTCTCCGCCACCGGGCAGCACAAGATACAGGAGGGCTTTGAACCCTTGGTGGATGGGTTTCGCTATGTGGATTTCGATGAGTTGGATGCGGTGGCCGAGGCTATTGACGAAACGACATGTGCGGTTCTGGTGGAGCCCATCCAGGGGGAGGGCGGAGTTCGTGTCCCGAAGGCAAATTACCTGGCTGGTCTGCGAGAGCTCTGTTCCAAGCAAAATTTGCTCCTGATCTACGACGAAATTCAGGTGGGAATGGGGAGAACCGGGAAACTTTTCTCCCACCAGCATGAGGGTGTGGCCCCGGACATCATGACTCTGGCCAAAGCGCTGGCAAATGGAATTCCAATAGGCGCCATGCTTGCCAGCAGTGAGGTGGCGGAAGCATTCACTCCCGGCAGCCATGCCAGCACTTTTGGGGGTACTCCCCTGGTCACAGCGGTGGCAATTGAGGTCCTCCGGCAAATCAGCCGGCAGAGTTTTTTGGACAGGGTCCAGGTTGTAGGAGACTACTTTAGGGAGCAGCTCCTTTCCCTGCAACAAAAGTACTCTTTTGTTCGTGAAGTGCGAGGCCGTGGCCTTATAATTGGCATGGAACTCGAT
>Ga0102955_1000367_pt1 | contig 9756 bp, 9 predicted proteins | sample SalPonF2_A_D1_MG_FD_78512 | JGI IMG/M metagenome (GOLD analysis project Ga0102955, IMG submission 78512) | Salt pond soil microbial communities from South San Francisco under conditions of wetland restoration - Salt Pond MetaG SF2_A_D1_MG ... | reverse complement strand
AGGAATGGCTTTAATCTGACATAAGCAAATTTACTAAATAAGGAATGAGCTTATTATGACATACAGAAAAGAAAAAGACTCATTGGGAACCATAGAAGTTCCGGCAGATGCGTATTTTGGAGCAAGTACTCAGAGGGCGGTGAACAATTTTCCTGTGAGCGGTCTTAGATTTCACGCTTCATTTATTTATTCCCTTGCTCTGATAAAACAATGTGCTGCAATGGTGAACCATGAACTGGGCCTTCTTGACAAAAAGGTATCAGAACCCATTGTCACATCCGCTAAAGAAATTATTCAAGGAAAATTGGAAGACCAGTTTGTGGTGGATGTATTTCAAACTGGATCAGGCACTTCAACGAACATGAACGTGAACGAGGTCATTGCATCAAGGGCAAACGAAATTGTTACAGGGAAAAAAGGAGGAAAATTTCCGGTTCATCCCAATGATCATGTCAATCTCGGGCAATCAAGCAATGACGTCATCCCTTCTGCCATCCACATCTCTGCATTAACCCTTATTAAAAAAAGTCTTATTCCTTCATTGGGCAGTCTCAAAAGAAGCCTTTCAGATAAAGTCGTTGAATTTAAAGATGTAAAAAAAATCGGAAGAACCCATCTGCAGGATGCCGTACCCATATTTTTGGGTCAGGCGTTTTCAGGATATGAAAGACAAATAGCGCTTGCCATAAAAAGAATTGAGACCGCTCAAGACCATCTCTCAGAACTTGCCTTGGGTGGAACTGCTGTTGGAAACGGCCTGAATACCCATCCTTATTTTGCAAAAAAAGTTGTCGCCCTGATCTCGAAACATTCAAAATTCAACTTTAGGGAAGCAGAAAACCATTTTGAAGCCCAGGGCGCACAGGACGCGGCGGTCGAAACCAGCGGCGCCTTAAAAACCATCGCCGGCAGTCTGGTGAAAATTTGCAATGACATCCGATGGCTTGCATCCGGCCCCAGGTGCGGGCTGGGTGAAATATCGATTCCTTCTCTTCAGCCCGGGTCTTCTATTATGCCCGGAAAGATTAATCCGGTTATTCCGGAAGCCGTCATTCAGGTATGCGCTCAGGTCATGGGAAACGACACCACAATTACCATAAGCGGACAGGCGGGCAATTTTGAATTAAATGTGATGCTGCCGGTGATTGCCTATAACCTTCTGCAATCCATAGACCTACTTTCTTCTGCAACCAAGCTTTTAGCTGAAAAATGCATCAGCGGGATTCGCGCCAATCGACAAATATGTGCCGCCAACATCGATAAAAGCCTGGCCATGGCAACCTATCTGGTGCCCCATATCGGATATGACAAGGCAGCCACCATTGCAAATAAGGCCCATGAAACCGGCAAAACCATTATTGAAGTTGTACGAGAGGAAAAGATTCTTTCTGAGAAAGAATTGGCAAGAATCTTTTTTTCTTAAGAAGAGGACTGTTATGACAATCCCCGGAAATCTAAATACAACCGCCATGGCTGTCATGCCCCATAAAGATGCGGACAGGGCACTCGAATTAGCCCTGTCCATGGATATTCCATTCTGGCCCCAGCTGCCGCACGTTAATTACTATGAAGACATGTATGTTCAGGCCGCCGAAAATTTTCCCGGTATTCTTCTGGATATGGAAAAACGAACCCTTCGTTTTTCCATGGATAAATTTATCAATGAATTTGAAGAGACCATGACCCATTTTGACGAACCTGAATACTTTGACATCAGCAAAGCGTATTCGGTGGTTTATCATAAATTTCTAGAAATGAATCTTTCCGACCGACCCGCCATAAGAGGGCAACTGGAAGGACCCGTCAGTTTTGGCTTAAATGTACTTGACCAAGATGACCGACCGATTCTCTTTGAAGACACCATCCGCCCATTTATGCTCGAATTTATGGCAAAGCGCATCAATGTCCAGCTGCAACGGCTTCAAAAAATGAATTCTAATGCATTTATGTTTGTTGATGAACCGGGACTGCAATTTTTATTCAGTGCACTTTCGGGTTATGACAACATAAAGGCCAAAGACGACCTAGAGCACTTTTTCTCTATGGTGCATAGACCTCGCGGCATCCATCTGTGTGGAAATCCGGACTGGGATTTCCGTTTGAATCTTGATCTTGACATCCTTTCTCTGGATATATACCAAAACGGAGAAGTATTTTCATCCTATTCTAAATCGATAAAAAAATTCCTTGACCGCGGCGGGGTCATTGTATGGGGAATTGTACCCACAAATTTTGAGCCTTTTGAAGCTGAAGATATCGGTTCGCTGGAAACAAGGGTGTCGACGTTGTGGGATTTATTGGATGATAAAGGCATCGATAAAGCGTTTTTAATATCGAGAAGTCTTTTATCTCCGGCAACCTGCTGTCTGGTCAACCCGGATGGAGAAAAAACCGTTGAAAAAGCGTTTCAGGTTGTGCGGGAATTATCACACCGACTGCGGGACAGGTATGGAGTTTAACAAACCCAATTTAATTTTTCAGAAAATCATTAAGAAGCCTTCCTACAATCGCCAAACATTCGGGGTCCAGGTAATGTTCCGCACGTCTTTCGAAAAGAACTTTGCACTGGGCCGGAAATTCTTCATCCACATCATCGAAAAGTAAAAGCACAGGAACTTTCGGCAACGGATAGAGTTTCATGATAAGTTGATAATTAAGATCTAAACCCGGATCCCTCCCACCAAGTTTTTCACATGCCGCTGCCAGATTTTCCAGGCGATTCGAAAAATTTCGGACAATCGGTTGTTCCGTATGATTCACGAAGCTATGAACCAAAGGAGCAGTATCTTTAAAATCTCTATAGGAAAACCATTCCTTGTCCAGAGAAGGTATATCCGGACATAGAAGCAGGTATTTGCAAAGGACAACGCTGATTCCCATAGACGGCTCTTTGCCGGAGGGGTCTGTTATCCCCCGGCTTGATATCCTGTAAGGTCGCCCGAAAAAGGAAAGGACCATCTCATCTTTTTCAATACGCCCCCCTAATTTTTCGGCTCTTGAATCGAGATCAATTTTGCCAATTTGATCCAAATAATTTTGATACGTTTCTATAAAAACAGACGATTTTGTCACAATATATCACCCCTATTTTTGGAATATGAACACATTAACCCATTATAAAGTTATGCCAATTAGTAGTATAATTTTAAGAACATGTCAATTCTCTATGATTTTTCAAAACGCCTCTACCAGCGAATGTCTTTTTCAGTTTTTCATTGACAAACCTCATCAAAAGTGCATAAAAATATAGTTAATATCAATAGTTGTAAATTTTGATCCTGGAATATTATGGACTCCTTAAATAACGCCTCGCATTTTTATTAAAAAACCCATAACCACTTATTACTCGCAACGTTTTTTGAAATGATGATCTTGAATGAAGGGTTATTCCAAAAGATTCGGAGAATCTTTCCATGAACACAAAACCAACCTATAAAGAATTGGAAAAAAAAATTGCGGAATTGGAAAAAACGATTGCAGAGCTGGAAGGGAGCAAAAAGGCCATTCAAAGAAGTGAAGAAAGGTTGAAAGAAGCCGAAAGGATCGCAAAGATAGGACATTGGGAATTGAATTTGATTACCGATACTTTATATTGGTCGGACGAAATTTATCGTATTTTTGATTCAGATCCTCATGAATTTGGCGCGAATTATGAAGCTTTCTTGGATGTCGTGCACCCTGAAGACAGAACGGCTGTAGACAAAGCGTTTACAGACTCAGTAAAAAAAAGAACCGGCTATGATATCGTTCACAGGCTGCTCCTTAAAAACGGCACATTGAAATATGTGCATGAAAAATGTCGGACCATATACGATGCGAATGGAAAACCGTTACGCTCCCTTGGTACGGTGCAGGATATCTCTGAGCTAAAGCAAAAAAAAGACAGCTTTTCCGGAATTATCGGACGCGACCCGAAGATGAAAGACCTTTTCGAGATGATAAGAGAGATTACTGAAGTCGATATTCCTGTCTTCATTCAGGGAGAAAGCGGAACCGGAAAAGAACTGGTAGCCCGTGCCATACATAACGAAGGCCCACGTGTGCATAAAGCCTTCGTACCGGTCAATTGCGGGGCTCTGCCCGAGGGGTTGCTGGAAAGCGAGCTTTTCGGTCACGTGAAGGGTTCTTTTACCGGGGCCTTGAGAGACAGGAAAGGCCGATTTGAAATGGCAAACGGCGGCACGCTGTTTCTGGACGAAATAGGAGATTTGCCCAAAGTGATGCAGGCAAAGTTACTGAGGGTTCTACAGGAAGGCAAATTCGAACGGGTGGGGGATGAAAAAACCATTTCAGTGGATGTTCGAATTATCAGCGCCGCAAATCGAAACCTGAAACACGAAGTGGAGAAGGGGAATTTCCGTGATGATCTATATTATCGGGTCAGCGTGGTTCCCATTCATATGCCGCCGCTGAGAAAGCGTAAAAACGATATTCCTCTCCTCATCAACGACTTTCTCGAAAAAGCCACTTATAAAGGACAAAAAACAAAAACCATTTCCGAAAGCGCGCTATCCGTTATGATTGATTACGCTTGGCCCGGGAATGTCCGGGAGCTTCAAAGTGCCATTCATTATGCACTTATAAAATCCAGAGGAAAAATCATTCAACCTGCTCACCTCCCTATAGAATTGAGAAAGCAGAAAATTGATCGGTTATCCCGTGGACCGTCTCTGAGACTGGATTCGAAAACCGTAAAAGAAGCTCTGATTCGAAGCGGCGGAAATAAGGCCAAAGCTTCAAGATATCTGGGTGTGGGACGGGCCACATTATATCGCTTTTTAAAGAATTTCCCAGATATCGCTTCAAATATTTACGAATCTGAATAGCGATCACTTTATATTTTGTGCCGTACGATAATGCGCCAATAAAATATTTTATATTCTCGCCGGTCGAATATGCCGCTTTGTCGAAGATCCCGCTTGCGGGGCGGTGAGGCGGACAAGAATAAATTTATTTCGGCCCTCTAATCCAAAGGCTTTTTAGCAATATTGGGGTGCAAAACTCAAATTGATCTTTAATAGGAACTCTTAACAAAACCCAACGACAAGATTCAAAGATGCGAGATAGCTAATGAACTTCAACTGCAAAAGATGCGGAAATTGCTGTAAAAATATTGGCATTCCATGGTCTGAATTGAATCCTCGTCTTGCTTCGGATTATTTGGACATGAACATTGAGGATTTTATTGATTTATATGGTTTTGTTCGAAACGAATATTCCGGAGAAATCGAAAATACCGAATATAACGCAGCACCCTGTCCCTTTCTGAAATACAGTATGGAACATGCGTTTTGTAAAATTTATCCTGTCAGACCTTGGATCTGTAAAGGCTATCCGGGACCAGAAACATCATGTATCGGAGGACGAAAGCGGTCTTGATTCAACCTGCCGTTGATTGTCCTTTCATTTTTTTTCATATTTGGCTGCAGCAAAACCTGCGACACAGCCTTCCCCACAGCTAAGTCAATGAAATGACGAATCTACTTCGCCAATATCGTTACACGATGAAACACACACCACATTTCTATTTAAACACATTACTCAAGTTTCGCACCCTTAATTTGCTGCCTGCTAACTACGAGGCTTTTTAGCAATTGGGGTGCGAAACTCGAGTACCTTACTTACCAACACATGCTAGGCCACTTCTTGATAGTCTGCATCAACCACATCATCTTCCGATCCGGAAGAAGTGTTTTGCCAATTATCTTCAGCAGCATATCCATGCTGCGGCTCTTCTGAACCGGAATCTTTCTGATAAACAGAAGCCGCCATCTTATGAGTAGCCTGGGTCAACACTTCGGTCAACCGCTTGATCTCATCCGTATCTTCACCTTCCATCGCACCTTTCAGATTTTTGACCGCATCTTCGATCTCGGTCTGGGTTCCTTCATCAATTTTATCTGTAAATTCACTCAGCGATTTTTCGGTGGTATAAATGAGCGCATCGGCTGTATTTCGTGCGTCCACAAGATCCTTCTTATTTCTATCAGATTCAGCATGAAGCGCTGCATCTTGCACCAAACGATCGATCTCATCTTTGGTCAAACCGGAAGAAGCGGTAATCCTTATGGACTGCTGCTTTCCTGTGGCCATATCTTTTGCTGAAACATCCACAATACCGTTGGCATCGATATCAAAGGCAACTTCAATCTGTGGCATGCCTCTGGGCGCCGGAGGAATACCCGTCAACTCGAAACGTCCCAAGGCTTTGTTCCCGGAAGCCATCTCACGCTCGCCCTGGAGCACATGAATCGAAACCGCCGGTTGGTTGTCCTCGGCAGTTGAAAAAATCTGACTCTTTTTGGCCGGGATGGTGGTGTTTTTTTCGATGAGCTTTGTCATGACACCGCCCAGTGTTTCGATACCCAGGGATAGGGGTGTTACGTCAAGGAGTAGAACATCTTTCACATCTCCTTTCAATACAGCACCCTGAATCGCCGCACCTAAAGCAACCACCTCATCCGGATTTACGCCTTTGCCGGGGGATTTACCAAAGATTCTCTTGACCCGCTCCTGGACTGCCGGCATGCGGGTCATACCCCCGACAAGAATCACTTCATTAATATCTCCTGTCGATGTACCCGCGTCATTCATCGCTGTTTTACAGGGACCTTCAAGCTTGTCCAACAAATCGCTGATCAGAGCTTCAAGTTTGGCCCGGGTGATTCTAATATTCAAGTGTTTCGGACCGCTGGCATCAGCTGTAATAAACGGCAAATTTACATCCGTCTCCATGGAGGAAGAGAGTTCCATCTTGGCCTTCTCAGCGGCTTCTTTTAACCGTTGTAAGGCCATGGTGTCTTTTCTCAGATCAATTCCCTGGTCTTTTTTGAACTCGTCGGCCAGATAATCGACCATCCGGAGATCAAAATCTTCACCCCCCAAGTGTGTATCCCCATTGGTGGCTTTGACTTCAAAAACACCATCACCAACTTCGAGGATGGAAACATCAAACGTTCCACCGCCCAGATCGAATACGACAATCGTACCTTCATTTTTTTTATCCAATCCATAGGCAAGAGAGGCAGCCGTAGGTTCATTGATAATCCTCAATACATTGAGGCCCGAAATTTTCCCGGCATCCTTTGTCGCTTGTCTTTGGCTGTCATTAAAATAAGCCGGCACCGTAATCACGGCATCTGTTACCTTTTCACCCAGATATTCTTCCGCCGATTTTTTGATATTGGCCAGAATATAAGAAGAAATTTCTGCCGGGCTGTAATGTTTGCCCTTTAAATTGATTCGCACATCACCGTTGGCCGCCTTTTCAATCTTGAAAGGCAAAATTTTAATGTCCTTTTGCACTTCGATTGAATCATACTTGCGGCCGATAAGCCGTTTTATACCGAATACCGTATTTTCAGGATTGGTAATGGCCTGCCTTTTGGCAATCTGCCCCACCAGTCTTTCACCTCGATCGGTAACCGCAACGATAGAAGGCGTTGTTCTGCCGCCTTCGGCATTGGTGATAACTTTGGGCTCTCCCGCCTCCATGATCGAAACACATGAATTGGTTGTTCCCAAATCGATTCCGATTATTTTACTCATTTTTTATACCTCACTATATTTGGATTTTTGGGGCGGTTTCTGATGAACCGCCCCTTGGTTTTATTGTTCGTCTTTGACACTCAATATTAATGCACGGTAATCTGTTTTGGCTTTTGTTCCTCTGGTTTTGGAATATCGATTTTCAAAACACCGTCTTTGTAATCGGCACTTATTTTTTCAGGATCGACCTTAGCAGGAAGCCTGAAGACTCTTTCAAATTTTCCAAACGTCCTTTCCCTGCAATAATACTTCTTTTCTTTAACCTCATTATCGAAGGATCGTTCACCTTTTAAGGTAAGAACCCCGTCTTTTACATCGATGACGATGTCTTTCTTCTCGATTCCGGGCAATTCGGCTTTTATAACAATGTTTTCGTCATTGTCGTAAATATCGACCGTCGGATTCCAGTCCCACATGGACAACTTGCTATCACCCCGGACAGCCGGTCTAAAAACATCATCAAAAAGATGGTTCATCTGATGTCTAAGGCTAAACATATCTCTTGTTGGATTCCATCTTATAAGTTCCATAATGCTACCTCCTTGGTGTGAATTTGTTTTTCTTGCCAAAAATAATAAACATCAATTTGACCATGTCAATTACTTTTCATTACTTTTTATCATTTTTTTGTTTGAGTAATGTTTTTGTGTTCTTAGATGAGTTAAGCAGGCAGAATAAATGGACAGAACTTAGAGGCTTCGCTATGGCCGAAGCCTCTAAGTGGCTTAATGTTATCAGTTTCACAGGAATTATACGGCAATTGATCTTCTCGTCTGTTTACCCGGTTTTTACCGTTATTTTCCTGGGTGTCGCCTTTTCAATCTTGGGCAGTGTTAATCGCAAAACACCGTCGTTTAACTTGGCGTCAATTTTGCTTTGATCAATCACTTCAGAGAGTGAAAACTGTCTAAAATATTTCCCGGTTTCATATTCAATCATAACATCTTTTTCATCTGCACCCTCTATCTGAACAACCTCACCCGATATAGTCAGAGTGTTTTCCCGAAGATCGATATTCAGATTTTCCGGCACAACGCCTGGAATATCAGCCAGAAGTGTAAGTGCTTTTTCTGTCTCGAATATATCCACATCTGGTGTAAAAAATACTCCTGCCCGGGTCTGTTCCGCAGAACCGGCGACTTCTTGTTTGTCTCTCAATTTAATTTCTTTGCTTTTAGAATCGCTCATGGACATTCTCTCCTATAGATGTTTGCCGATCTTTTGCCCTACTTAATTGATATTTGTCTTGGTTTCGCATTTTCCTTTTTTGGGATAACCACCGTTAAAATTCCATTGATCAGGCTGGCTTCAACCGCATCTGAATCGACATAGTCGGGCAGGCCGACGATTCTGGAAAATTTCCCGGCATCACGCTCTCTTCGGTGATACTTGGCGTTGGACTCCACATCAAAAATTTTCCTTTCCCCGGAAATAGAGATATTCTTTCCAGTTGTTTGAATATCCAAATCTTCGGCTTTAACTCCCGGAAGTTCTGCTCGAAGGTAATAATTATCCATACTTTCCGTCAAATTGATCGCCGGAAATACACCGCTTCCGGTTTTTTTTGTAGAACCATCGGTCAATGCGCCGAACAGCCGGTCCATTTGTCGCCTCATCTGCTCCAATTCATGGAACCGGTCTCTTAACTGCCAATCCGGTAAACCGAACATCCTCCTGTAAATCATCTCTCAACCCTCCATTTTTAAATGATATTGCACTTTTTTTGGTTCTGTTTTTTTCCTTTAAGTTACATTTTAAACCAAATAGGATCATATCCCAGGTGGAACCAGAATTTACTGAAACATCGCGTACAAATTCAATTAATCCTAAATTTTTTAAAAAAATAAAAACTATTTTTTTAATGTCAAGATAATAACTAAAATATTTATTGCATTATTTTTTAAAATAATTAGAATGAAGTAATGATACGCCAAACTCATTTATTGGGAGAAAAAAATGAATCAGAATGATGACAATGAACAGACAAATGGAATTTCACTACCCAAAGCATTCACCTCAGACTTAAGGGGAAGGCAATCTGTTCGTGCGACATTCAAGCTATCCGAAGGATGCATCGAGGCCATCAGCATTGTCGCCGCCCATTTAGGGATCAAACAGAAATCTCTTTTTGATCATTTGGTTGAAGATGCCCGATCCTTAACATCCTTCGCTCGTGAAATTCAGAATATAAAATTAACCCAACAAGGT
>Ga0102955_1000361_pt1 | contig 9788 bp, 6 predicted proteins | sample SalPonF2_A_D1_MG_FD_78512 | JGI IMG/M metagenome (GOLD analysis project Ga0102955, IMG submission 78512) | Salt pond soil microbial communities from South San Francisco under conditions of wetland restoration - Salt Pond MetaG SF2_A_D1_MG ... | reverse complement strand
AAGGTGCGTTTGCCCACGAGCCACCTGCAATTGATACTCTTACAGATTGATGAGTGGTTAAAATTGATGATCAAAATGGCGAGCAGAGTTAAGACTCTGCTCGCCGTTTTTTTTTTACCAACGCTTGCTTAATCTTTAACACCTTTTATTGTTAAACATTAACCATTTGTCATGCTTGTGGGCATCTATTACGAGGCGGTGACGCAGCAGCAATCCGCTGTGGGATTTAAGAAAACACCATGAAATACAAGAAGAAAAGAACTTCAGCTCATTAATTAAGAGGGGTAACCACCGTTTGTCACTTTTCTGGGACATTTAGAATGGCGGAAAACATTACACCCTGTGACGAACCCAAAATGAAAGGAGAGTGTCATGAGGCTGAACAGATTTTATTTCGCGAGTTTTGCTCTAGTTGCTATGACGGTATTTATACCGCCGGCTGCAACCCAGGTTAAGGCAGCTGAGAAGAAGCCCAACATCCTGGTGATCTGGGGTGATGACGTCGGCCAAAGTAATATCAGCGCCTACACCAGGGGTTTGGTCGGTTATAAAACCCCTAACATTGACCGGATTGCCAATGAAGGCATCCTTTTTACTGATTATTATGGCGAGCAATCCTGTACCGCTGGTCGCTCATCTTTTATCATGGGTCAGAGCGTTTTCCGCACCGGCCTGTCGAAGGTCGGACTGCCGGGCGCCAAGGAAGGGATGCAGGTTGAAGATCCGAGCATTGCCGTGTTGTTAAAGGACCAGGGGTATACCACAGGACAATTCGGCAAGAACCACCTCGGTGACCGTGACGAGCACCTGCCAACCAACCATGGCTTCGATGAGTTTTATGGCAACCTGTACCACTTGAATGCAGAAGAAGAGCCGGAAAATGAGGATTACTTCAAGAATCCCGAATTGAAGAAGAAATTCGGCCCGCGCGGCGTGATTCACTCCTGGGCCGAGGCTGACGGGACACAGAAGATTGAAGATACCGGCCCGCTGACCAAAAAACGTATGGAAACCGTCGATGACGATACGTCTGATGTCGCTATCGCATTCATCAAGAAGGCTCACGAGGAAGGAACACCCTGGTTTGTCTGGTGGAGCGGAACGCGCATGCATTTCCGCACCCATGTCAAGGAGGAGCTGCGAGGCATAAGCGGTCAGGACGAGTATGCCGATGGCATGATTGAGCATGACATGCATATCGGCAAATTCCTCAAAGCTCTCGATGAGTTGGGGATAGCAGACAACACCATCGTGCACTATTCGACTGATAACGGTCCACACTACAACACCTGGCCCGATGCTGCCGCTACACCCTTTCGAGGCGAAAAGAACACCAACTGGGAAGGTGGCTGGCGTGTCCCGGCGGCCGTTCGCTGGCCTGGCGTGATCATGCCCGGTTCGGTCAGTAACGGTGTCGTGCATCACATGGATTGGTTGCCGACCTTCGTCGCTGCCGCTGGCAAGAAAGATATCAAGGAAGATTTGCTGGACGGATACACCTCTAAATCACTTTCTCGTGATTACAAGATTCATTTGGATGGCTATGACCTCACGGAGCACTTGAAAAACCCGGACGAGGTCGAAAGCCCGCGCAAGGAGATCTTCTATTTCTCTGACGACGGCGATTTGACGGCGTTGCGTTATAGCGACTGGAAGATTATCTTCATGGAGCAGAAGGCCACTGGCACCTTCCGTGTTTGGATGGAGCCTTTCGTCCCGATGCGAGTTCCTATGATTGAAAACCTCCGGCGTGATCCCTATGAGAGAGCATCAATAACCTCGAACACTTATTTTGATTGGATGCTTGATCGAGCCTTTCTGCTGGTGCCTGCACAGGCCTACGTTGGGAATTTCTTGAAGACATTCAAGGATTATCCGCCACGTCAGAAAGCGGCCAGTTTTAGTCTCGACAAGGTTATGGAACAGATGCAACAGCCTGCCTCGCACTGAGGTTATACTCATCTCAAGGGGCGCACCATTCACGGTGCGCCCCTTTCTAAATGCTTTTAGTTTGAAGCTACGGATAGTTCGTAAAGGTTTACGTTATGAAATCAGCTAAGTTGAAGGTTATGTTTGGTCTTTTAATGTGTGCTTTCATGCTGACTGTGTCTGTTGTACAGGCGAGTTCTGCTCCAAAATTGGTATTACAGATCACCATTGATGCCCTGCGAGGCGATCTACCGACCCGTTACTATGACCGCCTGGGTGAAAACGGTTTCCGCTACCTCTGGGAGAAGGGGACCGTCTATAAGGATGCTCATCATGCTCACGCCAACACCGAGACCATCGTCGGTCATGCAACCCTGGCGACCGGAGCGCACCCTGCCACACACGGTATGATCGGCAACGTCTGGTTTGACCGCACCGAAAACCGGACCATGTATAACATCGAGGATGACCGTTATAAGCTGCTGACGGTCGGCGCTGGTGTCGACCAGGATGCCGAGATCGATTCGACCCAGAAGGCGGCCAAGAGCGACGGTCGCTCGCCGTCAGCGATCATGGTCACAACGACCGGCGATGAGCTGGCGCTCAATACCGCCGGCCGTGCCAAGGTTTTTGCAGTGTCGGTCAAGGATCGCGGCGCCGTGTCGATGGCCGGACATGCCGGTAAAGCCTTCTGGTTCTCCAAGGCCAGTGGTGAATTCGTGACCAGCAATTACTACTACGACGCTTACCCCGAATGGGTCAGCGAGTGGAACGCGCGCAAGCTCTCCTCAGCCTATTCCGGCAAAGCCTGGGAGCTGTTGCATGATCAGGGCAGCTACCTGTTCGGCGATGCCGATGACAAGGCCTGGGAAACCGACCTGGCCGGCTTCGGCAGGACTTTCCCGCACCCCTACGGAGAAGCGGACGGCAAATACTACACAACCCTGTTGACGCTGAGCCCAGCCGGGGATGAGTTGACCCTGTCTTTTGCCAAGGAATTGATCAGCAAGGAGCAGTTGGGCCAGGATGATGTTCCCGATTTTCTCGGCGTCAGTTTCTCTTCCACCGATTACGTTGGACACATTTTCGGTCCGTCCAGCCTGGAAACAGAAGACAACCTGTTGCGCCTTGATCGGTCGCTTGCCGATCTGCTGGCCTTCATTGACAAGCAGGTTGGTCTCGACAATACGCTGATCGTCCTTTCTGCTGACCACGGGGGCCCGGAGGTGCCTGGCTACCTGAATGAATTCGGCATTGACGCTGGCTATTCTGACCCTGAAAAATGGGACAAGCAGCCGGCTCTGGCGGCTTTAAAAAATGAGTTCGGTGTCGATAAGGAGCTGATTTCCGGCTACAATCACCCTTATGTCTACCTCAATCAAGAGGTGATCCAGCAACGTGAGCTGGATCCACGCGCGGTTGAGCAGGCGATCGCTGCAGAGCTGCTGCAATTCGAGGGAATTGCCCAGGCCGTCGGCAGCACTGCATTGCGTGAGGGAAACCTGCCGGATACCGCGCTGAACCAGGCAATCCTCAAGAACTTCAACCCGAACCGTTCCGGTGACATCTATGTGGTCTTTAAACCGCATTGGTTTATTAATGATTTTGACGGCCTGAGTGTGGCCGCGACCCATGGTTCCCCCTGGAAGTATGATACCTACGTGCCGATTGTTTTTGTCGGAGCGAATATCCCCGCGCAGCATATCGAACGCCGGGTGCTGACCGTTGATGTTGCGCCAACTCTGACAGCGCTTCTTGGTATCAAGCCGCCTTCGGGAGCGGCGGGCGTTCCGTTGGTTGAAGTCTTTGGCGGGCAAGCACGATAAGGCCCTTTCTTTTCGGATTGGGGGCACTTACATGAGACTCTTCAGTGTGAGTGCCTCCTCAGTGAAGAACAGAAGAGGCCTGCTCTGATCATCCCAGCTTTAAGTTTTATTTAACCTGCCTTTATGCTAAAGTCCGACCTAAGTTACTAATCACATTGAAGTTAGCGTAACCAAGTACCTCGGGACGATTAATTTCTCATGAAGCAATCCAGGCGGTCGATCACCGATCTTATCCTGCACCTGCATCCGCACACCGTGCCCCGGGAAACGCTACGAGTTTCTCTGAGCTGGGGATTGGGCGGGATGGCCGCGGTGCTGGTCGGCCTGTTGTTTCTGACTGGCATCCTGCAACTCTTCGTTTACCAATCGTCTGTTCATCAAGCCTATGCCTCTGTTCTGACCCTGACCCGGGAGGTGCCCTTCGGCTTGTGGGTCCGCAATATTCATCACTGGAGTGCCAACCTGCTGGTTGTTGCTGCCGTGCTGCACCTGCTGCGGGTAGCTTTGACCGGCGCGTTCGGGCAGGGCAGGCGCCTCAACTGGGTCGTCGGCCTGTTCCTGCTTTTCCTGCTGCTCTCTGCTAACTTCACCGGCTATCTGCTGCCCTGGGACCAGCTTGCTTACTGGGCAGTTACCATCTGCACCAGCATGCTCGGCTACATTCCGATCTGCGGGCCCTGGCTACTGGAACTCTTCCGCGGCGGTTCAGAAGTCGGTGGCCCGACCCTGGCCAATTTCTTTGTCCTGCATGTCGCCTTCATCCCCGGCAGCCTGTTTGTCCTGATGCTCTGGCACTTCTGGTTGGTTCGCCGGGCCGGCGGCCTGGTGCAGGTTAAAAAGGACGAACAGGTTCCAGTCGACCGTGTGCCGACCGTCCCCGACCTGGTGGTACGTGAAGCGGCCTTCGGTCTGTTGCTGATCGCTTTTGTGCTGATTCTGGCGATTGTCTGGGACGCTCCCTTGCTGGAGCAGGCCAACCCGGGCATGAGCCCCAATCCGGCCAAAGCCCCCTGGTATTTCCTCGGCTTCCAGGAGCTGCTGCTGCACCTGCACCCGGTCTTCGCCACCCTTGTCTGGCCGCTGATGGGTGCTCTGGCTTTTCTGTGTGTCCCATTCTGGGCCGACAGCTCTCTACCGACTGGAGTCTGGTTCGGATCAGCGCGTGGGCGGACTTTGGCGGTCTGGACTTCAGCGGTTGGCGCGGGGGCAACCCTGGCCCTTGTCTTGACAGACAACCTGTTGCTGCAGTCGGCCGCGCCGGTGTCCAATACCCTGATGACTCGTGGCCTGCTGCCGACGGGTTTGTTGATTGCCCTGTTGGCAGGCCTTTACTTTTTGCTGGTCAGGAAACTGAAATACACGCGTGCCGAGACCGTGATGGCCGGCATCATCCTGACGTTGGTTGTATTGACGGTCTGCACGATTATCGGCGTCTGGTTTCGTGGTCCGGAGATGCATTTGAGTTGGCCTTAGGGCCGTGACGCGGAACGCGGTACGAGGGACGTGGAAATCTATGATCTAGATCTGCGTGCATGGCTTTTATCTGCGGCTAAGAATAAGGTTTTAAAGATGGTTGAAAACCAAAATAAAGAAACGACAGAAAATCCTGACCGCCGCCGGTTCCTGAACCAAGTCTGGGCGTTTTTTGGTCTCGTGGCTGCAGCCGAATTCGGCTGGCTGGGTCTGTCGTTCATGAACTCACGCAAGGAGCGCAATCGTCCGGCCAAGACGGAGAGTATTGTCACTGCCGGGTCAGTCGAACGGTTCACGCCGGGCACAGTGACCGCTGTTCCTGTTGGTCAGTTCTACTTGGCTTGTTTGGGTGATGGCAGTTTCCTCGCTTTATCGCGAACCTGCACTCATCTTGGCTGTTCGGTGCCCTGGGACGAAGAGAAGAACAAGTTTGTCTGCCCGTGCCATGGCTCCACGTTCAGCCTGACAGGTGAAGTGCTGACGGCACCTGCTCCGCGGCCACTGGATACTTATCCGGTGCGGATTGAGAACGGGATTGTGAAGGTTGATACTTCTGTCACGCAGAAACGTGAGAGGTTTGAACCGGCACAGGCGACACGGATTTGACCTCGGGACGAGGGACGCGAAAGGCTAGGGGACTGTCTCCGGATTATCAAAACAAATGAAGCAATCATCTACTGACATAAATCGCTGGGAACGGATCGCATTGGCTTCGGCCATTGTCATCCTATTGTCTCCAGCACTCTACCTGCTCAAGGCGCAGACTGTTGAACCTCTTCCTGCTGCCGGGCCTGTGGAGTTTGTTGGTAGTGAGAAGTGCAAGAAATGTCATGAAACCGCCTATAACAAGTGGAAGGGTTCTCATCATGATCTGGCCATGGACGTGGCCAATGACACGACGGTGCTTGGCGACTTTAATGATGTCAGTTATACCGACCCATACAACAAGGTCACCTCTCGCTTCTATCGCAAAGGCGATAAATACTTTGTGCAGACCGAGGGGCCGGATGGACAGCCCGGCGAATTTGAGATCACGTACACCTTTGGTTTTTATCCTTTGCAGCAGTACCTGGTGCCGTTTCCTGATGGACGGCTGCAATGTCTGAACATCGCCTGGGATATCGAGAAGAAGGTCTGGTACCGCTTGCCGCCATACGAAGTGGAAGGACCGGATGACTGGCTGCACTGGACCAGAGGAGGGCAGACTTGGAACGTTATGTGTGCCGAGTGCCACTCAACCCGGCTGAACAAGGGTTTTGACCCTGATACCGGGACCTATCAAACCACCTGGTTCGAGATCGATGTTGGTTGTGAAGCTTGCCACGGTCCGGGGTCGGGGCATCTAGCCTGGGCAGACAAGCCTGCTTTCGCAAGGGCAAAGACTGCGAACTATGACCTTGAAGTCCACACCAACAGTCTTGAGACCACAGAACAGATCAAGCTCTGCGCACCCTGTCATTCCCGGCGTTTTCAGCTTGGTGATAACCAGCATGTCGAGGGTGAGTTGCTCGATGTCATGGTACCGCAACTTCTAAACGAAGGGCTCTACTATCCTGACGGCCAGATCCTCGACGAGGTCTATGTCTATGGCTCCTTCGTGCAGAGCAAGATGTACCAGCACGGCGTGCGTTGCAGCGACTGTCACGACGTCCACAGCCTCAAGCGCCACAAGGAGAAGAATGACCTTTGCACCCAGTGTCATCGCGCAGAGACTTATGACAGCAAGGAACATCACTTCCACAAAAAAGTTCACAATGGCCAGCCGAGTGAAGGTCACCTCTGCGTCAAGTGCCATATGCCGGGTCGCATCTACATGGGAGCCGACTATCGACCCGACCACAGCCTGCGCATTCCCCGTCCTGATCTGAGCGCCGAGCTCGGCACCCCGAATGCCTGCTCGGCAATAGGCTGCCATGCCGACAAGCCGTTGTCGTGGAATGTCGAGCATTACACCAAGTGGTACGGGGAGACCCGCAAGCCGCATTACGGCACCATCATCGCCGCTGGTCGCGCTCGTCAACCAGAGGCCGAGGTCGACCTGATCCGCTTAGCTGAAGACCCTTTGGTGCCGACTATTGCCCGTGCGACAGGACTGGAACTGTTGCGTTCTTATCCCAGCCCTGCCAGTCAGGCGACTTTAGCCAAGGCACTAGAGGATGATGACGCGCTGTTACGCTATACAGCGATTCGCAGCCTGGAATATTTTGATGCTGAAACACGGCTGAAACGGATCGCACCGAAACTCTATGATCCAGTCAAGGCGGTGCGTATGGAAGCTGCCATGATGTTGTCGGTTCTGCCGGAAGAGCGGTTGCGAGAGGATGATCGGGAAGCGTTCCGTCAGGGACTTGCGGAATATCGTGAAGCAATGCTCTATAATGCCGATCTCGCCGCCCAACGCTACAATCTCGGCAACCTGGCTGCTAATCTCGGTGATGAGAGCCAGGCTGTTGCAGCCTACCTCAAGGCCATTGCCATCGACGACCAGTTCTACCCGGCCAGGGTCAACCTGGCCATGCTGTACAACCGGCAGGGCAATAATGCTGAAGCCGAGAAATTGTTGCGGGATGTGGTCGATCAGTATCCACAGCTTTACGAAACCGCTTATTCTCTCGGTTTGTTGCTCGCCGAGATGCAGCGCTACGTGGAGGCCGAAAAATACCTGCATCAGGCTGCTGCCGGGATGCCTGACTACGGCCGCATCCATTATAACCATGGCCAGGTTTTGCTGGTACTGAACCGGGAAGAGCAGGCCGAAAGTTCATTGCGCAAGGCACTGTCGGTTGAACCGCTGAACCTGGACTACTTTGTCGTATTGGCCAATCATTACCTCAAGTCCGGGCGCCCCGCGCTGGCGAAAAAACTTGCTGAAAACACCCTTCAGCAATTCCCCGATCATGCCGCGGCACGCAGCTTGTTGCAGCAACTGGGTCAATAACATTTTAACACTTTTGAGATGAAAACTGGTTTTTTCTTGATAGAGTTAAGCGTGAAACCCTTGAACCTACAAACACTTTAACGTTATCCGTGAGTGAATGCTAAGTATGGTGTGTTTATCGATCCCCTTTCAAAAGAGGTCAATAATCATGAGTTTCTATCGTGTTGTTCTGTTCGCTGTATTGACGATCTGCCTGTTGCCCTTTTCAAGCCAAGCCGCCGGCCTCTGGCTCTACGAGCAGGCAGCACCGGATATGGGCCTCGCTGCAGCCGGTCGCGCTGCTCTGGCCCAGGATGCATCGACGGTGGCCTATAACCCCGCTGGGATGACCCTTTTGGATCGCGATCAGCTCGAAGGCGGTCTGCTCGGCATATTCGTGACCGCCAAGTTCGATTCAGACTCCACCACTTTTAGTGGAGGTGATGGCGGCGATGCCGGAGGCTTTGTGCCAGCGGGAAGTTTCTCCTACGTGCACGGACTCTCTGAGGACCTTAAACTCGGTTTGGCGGTGGGCTCTAATTTCGGTCTGGGGCTTGATTACGGCTCACAATGGTCTGGCCGCTACTACGTTCAGGAAGGGGAAATAGTCGTCATGGGGGTTAATCCGAATATCGGCTACCGGGTCAACGATTGGCTCTCGGTCGGCGCCGGTTTCAGCATCCTGTATGGAGAGTTGAACCAAAAAGTTGCGGTCAACAATCCTTTGAACAACCCGGACGGGCAACTGAAGCTCGATGCGGACGACATAGGCTATGGCTATAACTTCGGCGTTCTGGTTGAACCTTCGCAAAAGACCCGCCTGGGGTTGACCTATCGATCCAAGATTGATCTTGAATTTGACGATGCGGTCAGCGCCCGGAACCTATCGCCCGCGCTGTCGACGATTCTCGACCTGGCTCTCGGTTCAAACCGGAAAGTTGATATGGAGCTAACCGTGCCTCAGGCCGTGATGTTCAGCATCTTCCACCAGTTGAACGACCAGTGGGCGATCATGGGCAACGTTGGTTGGCAGGACCAGTCGGATTTTGGCAAGACCGGCATCAGCCTGGCATCGTCCGCCGGCTCAAACTCGGTGACAGCAGATCGTAATTTCCATGACACATGGCATTATGCTTTCGGCACCCAATATCGGTTCGCACCGCAGTGGTTACTCTCGGCCGGAGTTGCTTACGACGATTCACCCGTTGATGATGAAGATCGCACCCCGGATATGCCGCTTGACCGCCAGATTCGCTACGCTACGGGCTTACAGTACGACCTGAGCGAAGATGTAACTATCGGTGCGGCCTACACATTCCTTGATACTGGCGACGCGAAGATCGAAATTGACGGTGCAGACAATCCTTTGCGCGGTGAGTTAGTCGGTGATTACGGCTCCAATTACGTGAACTTTTTCAATGTGAACGTAGTTTACCGGTTCTGATCTGCAATCTGCCCATTGATCTCAGCAAAGACATGCCTGCTGGCTGTGTCTACCCGTTCCTGGATGCGCAGTGTTTCCATTTGTTCAGTGAGTAATGCGGGAAAAGAGGAGGGGTGTAAACCTTTTGGATCACGCCCTTACTTTTGTGGCTCCTCGAATTAGCAAGAACTGTTCAGACCAGTCTGTTTTGGTTTCTCTT
>Ga0102955_1000356_pt1 | contig 9819 bp, 7 predicted proteins | sample SalPonF2_A_D1_MG_FD_78512 | JGI IMG/M metagenome (GOLD analysis project Ga0102955, IMG submission 78512) | Salt pond soil microbial communities from South San Francisco under conditions of wetland restoration - Salt Pond MetaG SF2_A_D1_MG ... | reverse complement strand
GTGCGCGACGGCGTTTTAGTTGAGCAAAAGGTATTCGACCGTATGAAGGCCGCGGTGCTGGAAGCGCTTGGCAACAATGCGGCACCGATTCAGGGCGCGAAATTGTATCCCGATGCGCCGGGGCCAGGCTCCGCGCGCGAGCTTGAACTGACGGTGCCGGTTCCGCCGCAACCGGGTGGCGCGGACCCGGATGCAGACAATGGCACGGGCATCGTCGCGGCGCTGGCCGGCCACGAGGCCGCGCTTGACCGTCTGACCGATGAGACTTTCGACCTTCGCGACGGGGTGATGCCGGACGTTGATAACGCCCCGGCCGGCGAGTGCGAATTCCTGCTGTCGAGTTGCCAGTACCCGGCGGGATTTCTCGATGCTGCGCTGGCCTATCAGTCGTATCGAGAGACGCTGCGGCGACTGCAGGAGGCGGCCGGCCAGGGCGATCCCGTGCCGATCAAACCGCGTTTCGGTCTGTTTGTCGGTGACCAGATCTACGCGGATGCCTCGGCCGGGTTGTTCGACCCGAGCGTGCGCCGGGGCCGTTTCGAATTGCCCTATCACATGTGGCTGCGGTTTCCGTACGTGCGTAGCGTGCTGCGCCGGATTCCCACCTACATGTTGCCGGACGATCATGAGGTCACCGACAACTGGGAACCTCTGCCGAACGATGCGAAAAACACCGCGCTCAAGGAGGCCGGGATCGACGGCTACGAGAAGTACCAGCGCGGAATCGCCGTCGTGCCGCATTTTCATTTCGCGAAAGACGGCTGCGAGTTCTGGATGCTCAATACCCGCAGCCAACGTGAACAGCGCGCCGCGATTAACGCTGCCGCGGCGAAAATCATTGACGATCCGGCGCTTGCCGAGCTTGCGACTCAGCTGGTTTCGCGCGGACCGGATGCGCCGCCGCTGTTTGTCGTTACGCCGTCGATGTTGCTGCCGCGCCATCGCCGTGCGGCGCAGTGGGATGCGGCCGAGAGCTGTCTGTACTCGGACGGCTGGGACGGGTATCCGTTATCCCTGTTTCGTATGCTCAAGCACGCCGTCGACAATGAAGCGAGAAACATGGTCTTTCTGTCGGGTGACGAACACCTGCCCTGTTACGCCCGTATCATGGTCACCGATGTCGTGAATAACCGGGTGAGCGTGTTCTACTCGATCCACACCGCGGCAGCTTATGCGCCATTTCCGTTTGCCAACGGGTTCAAGGCACAACAGCTCGAACAAGAGACGCTGTTTTTCAATGTCGGCGCGAACAGTGTGGAATACCAGAGCGACAAGGTGGCGGCGGAGCCGATTACCGCGAGTTATCAGTACCAGTGCACGATTGAGGCGACGTATCCGCCGCCAGGCGATGCCATGACGAAGATCCGGGTCTGGAAAAACAACGCGCACTGGAGTCTCCGGGCAGAGTTTGGCGCCCATGCCGCGATCATCGATAACCTGTCAGCCTAGGGGGTGTTGCAGCCACGTCCTACATGATGGCCTGACGCCGCCGAAGCCTGTTAACTTCGCATTAGCGGCAAGGTAGTGTGGGGCCATGCATCAGATGCGCGATTCCCCCGGTCAACGGGCTGGTGGTCGCGTACAAATTTACCGGCGACCGCTTCTATCTCGAGCTCGCCTGGACGCGGTACACGAACTGGCAGGCCGCTCGTTCGGGAACGACCGGTCAGCTCGAAAACATTGTCGACTCGCAGATTGCATCGGCGACCGGATTTCGATTCCTTTCCAACAACAAGGGTGAATTGCAATATGTCTATGCGTTGTTCGAGAATGGCGGTGAGCCGCTGACGATTGCGACAGAGACTATCGAGTAACACGTGGACGGGTGCTTGCCCGGGGTAGGGAGCGAGGCTCCGATAATTTGATCCGGTCGTTCCCTGCCGCCCCCGAGGCGGCGGTCCCGGAGTTGATTTATCATGGCTGCCCGAAGCACCGAATGGTCAACCAGCTTTTGCTGATTCGATCTCGGGCGCCAACACGACGACAACAATCCCGGGAGATCCAGGCATGGGCGATGCACCCGCTTCCTTCGAAGAAAAACGAATTCAGCGTGGAGCGATCGAATCCGCGATCCGCATCGCGCTGATTTTTTTGCTGGTATTGTGGTGCTTCAATATCGTCAGACCGTTTCTGCTGCTCACGCTGTGGGGGGCGATTCTCGCGGTAGCCGTTTACCCGTTGTTCGAAAAATTGCAGGCGGCGCTCGGAGGACGGGAGAAACTCAGCGCTACGTTGATGACGGTTATTGCGCTGGCGATGCTGGTGACGCCGACTGTGATGTTGTCGGAGTCCGCCATCGAGAATTCGCAGAACCTTGCAACCGCGATGAGGGAGGGAACGCTTCACATCCCGCCGCCGTCGGCCGGGGTGAAGGACTGGCCGCTGATCGGCGACGAGCTGTTTAATCTGTGGAGCCAGGCCTCGACGAATCTCAGTGCGCTGCTCGGCAATTACACGGAGCAGCTGACGGGAGTCGCGAAATGGGTGCTCGGCGCCGCCGCAGGGGCTGGCGCCACGGTTCTCAAATTCATCGTCTCTATCATCATTGCCGGGGTGTTTCTCGTTTACGCCCGCAGCGGTCAGGCCGCCGTGCAAAAGATTTCGTTGCGGTTGATGGGCGATCCGCTCGGCCAGCAATTCTCCGGCATGGCGGGCGCTACGATTCGCAGTGTCGCCCAGGGCGTGCTGGGTGTTGCCATCATCCAGTCCGTTCTTGCCGGTCTCGGCATGTTGCTGGCCGGCGTGCCCTATGCCGGTATCTGGTCAATGCTGGTCTTGTTCCTGGCTATCGTCCAACTTCCGACCATCATCGTGCTCGGACCGATTATCGTCTATGTATTTTCGGCCTCCACGACCGGGCCGGCCATCGCCTTCATGGTCTGGAGTCTGCTGGTCGGAGTGAGCGACTCTTTCCTCAAACCGATGTTGCTTGGTCGCGGTCTGGAAACCCCGATGCTGGTTATTTTGCTCGGTGCGATCGGCGGCATGATTCTGTCCGGCATCATTGGTTTGTTTGTCGGTGCAGTGGTGCTGGCGGTCGGCTATGAGCTTTTCATGCTGTGGCTAAACGAGGGCGTCGAGCACGGCGCCGATGCCCCGGGCCAGCCTGTCGAAAGTAAAACCGGCTAGATTGACCCACTCGGCCGCATGGCGGTTTCCGGCCGCGGGAATTGGCGACGTGATCGAGCCGGGGCCGCAAGGCGGTAAAGGCACGGATTCAGACCGCGGCGAGTGATCCGTCAGCCGGGCGGCCGGGCAATTGCCTTTGTTAACTCCGCGATGGTGCGGACCGGCGGCCATGTCCCCCCGGTCATCTCCCTGAGCGTCTGCGGAGCCCCTCCCAGGTCGAACACGAGAATTCGCGGCTTGCCGGTCTTTTTTGCCAGACAATGCGCAATTCGCAATTCTTCCTGTGCCCAATTGCCAGCGGCGGGATCGTCCCTGGCCGGGTCCGCATGATCTTTTCCGGCGAGACACAGGAACAAGGAGGACCTTGCGATCGCGTTTTCCAGCAGTTGCGCCAACTCGCTTCGCGGCGGATCCTTGCGCCGTATGGTGCCGTTCTCGCGCCAGATCGGCGTTTTGGCAAACGCCGGAATCTGCAGCCGGTCCAGCCAGATACCGCGGCGCATCGCGAGAATTGCTGCGCCGATTTCCGCAACCGTATCGATATGCTCATTCCAGCGGTAACTCAGGAAAATCGTGTCGTTCCGCCCGCTTTCCGCGAGTCTCTCCAGCCCCGCAATGCCTTTGCCGGCCCCGGTATCGAGTGTGCGTGGCGACATCAGTTTCCAGGCCACCGAACGCGCGCATTCGTCGACCGGGAGATCGACAAGATCGGGGCTGCGCAGAACCTGGCCAAGGACTTTCGTGGCATCGGTATGAGCGAGAAATTGACTGTGGCGGGGGCTGGCAATCGCGGTCCTGACCGATGCCCACGCCGCGGCCTGGGTCAGTCGTTTACCTGACCGGCGGTGCGTGTCCCAGGCTAGTTTCGCAAAGTCCCGCGTTATCCGAAAAACCGATCTTTGGAATGCATCCGCGACGGAGTCGGCGTAGCGCCACGCGCGGAAGCTGGCCTCAGGTCTGGGCACTTTCAGCCTGACGTCACGGTCGGCCGCTGCCCATTCTCTGACCACGTCGCCGGTGACCAGTCTGGCAACACCTATCTTCGCGGTCAGCGACGGCGGAAAGTGCCGGAGGCGGCCGTCTCGCAGGCGGTACTTCGGGTTGGAAATCACCCAGAGCACAGCTGCGGGCGCATGACTGTCGCATTTCGGCCGGCGTTGCCCGGCAATACCGCGCAAAAAATTGCGGCTGCGCGACGCGTAGGCGACGGGTGTGAAATTGCCTGGTCTAGCCGATTGCTGTGCCTGCAGCGACAGGCATTTCCACGCCACCATGCGGTCCGGTGTCAGGAAAGCGATATGGTGAACAGGCATGGTTTTCAAGTTGCGGACCCAAGGCTGGGTATAGTCTACCGCCTTCGGTGGCGACGCGATTGGACCGCCACGAGATAGTCTGTGGCGTGACCGGAACCCAGGCGATGGCGCCATGTGATTTCGCTGTTCCAGGCGTCTTCCCGGTTACGACGCAACGTCAGCCTTGCGCGATGGTGCGGTGTGCGATATCTAATCTCTGGTCATCGGCGCGTCGGGCCAATGCCGCGCCAGCCAGTTTACTACCAGGGAGAGGACTCGCCCGGCTAGCTGCGAATCGCGCCGGCAGGACATCGAATCAAACTGCTATTTGTCCTTTATCTATCGGCCAGCGACCGGGTCGAACAATCGTAAAAAAATTGCGCCATCGGGCCAAGGAGAAGCTTATGCATGCATTAAGTCAACGAGCGTCGGCATTCTGGGTGGCACTGGCAGTGACGCTGGCCGTGCCCGCGGCCGCCGTCGCGCAAAGTCCGGACCAGGCGGAAATTCTCGAGCGCCTGCAGCGCCTCGAGCAAAACCAGGCCCGGTTCGAGGCCTTGCTGGCAGAGCGCGACGCGAGGATCAACGAACTCGAGGCCGAGCTCGATCGCTCCGCCAGCCCGGCCCCGGTTGCCGCGGCGGCCGCCGGCGAGGGCGCGGATATCGAGACGGTGGAGGTAGACGTCCAGCCCGGCGAAGCGGATGCGGATCCGGTCTATTTTGGCCAGTTCCAGCCGGGTGGGCGGGGGTTCAAACTGGCCGAGACGCCGATGGGCGACGTGAACTTCAGCGCCTGGACCTACGCGCGTTACCTCAACCAGCTGGCGCTCGATGATACCTACACCGACTCGTTTGGCCGCGAGCGCGAGATCGATACCCGCAATGACATTCAGCTGAACAAGGTCAATCTCTATTTCAAGGGCTGGGTGTACGATCCGCGGCTCACCTACCTGTTGTATACCTGGACGGCAAATACCAGCCAGGGTGACAGCTCACAAGTGGTTGTCGCCGGTAATCTCGGTTACAACTTTGCCAAGGAGCTGAGTCTTGGTGTCGGCATCGGCGCGCTGCCCGGCACCCGCAGCCTGCGCGGCACGTTTCCGTACTGGAACAAAGTCGATACGCGGCCGATGGCTGACGAGTTCTTCCGTCCGAGTTATACGACGGGACTATGGGCCTCCGGCGACCTGGGCAGAGGCCTGAAATACAAAGTCATGGCGGGCAACAACCTCAGTCAGCTCGGTGTCAATGCGGCTGAGCTCGACGACACCTTCAATACATTCTCGGGATCGCTCTGGTGGATGCCGACGACCGGCGAATTCGGTCCGGCCGCCGGGTACGGCGATTTCGAGCACCATGACGAACTGGCCACGCTGTTCGGTGTCCAGGTAACGCGCAGCCGCGAGGACCGGCAAAGCCAGCCGGGTACCGAGGACATCCAGAACTCGCAGATACGGTTGTCCGACGGGACGGTGATATTCCAGCCCGACGCATTTGCCACGGGCGGGCGTATCAACAAGGCGACCTACCTGATGTCGTCGATCGATGCCGGGTTAAAGTACAAAGGCTATGCGCTTGAAGGTGAGTACTATTTCCGCTGGGTCGACGATTTCAGCACCGAGGGCGATATACCCGAGAACGACCTGTTCGATCACGGGTTCCAGCTCCAGGCATCGATGATGATGGTGCCGCGAACCGTGCAGGCCTATCTCGCCGGCTCGTACATTTTCGGTGAGTACGGCGATCCGTGGGACCTGGCATTGGGCGTGAACTGGTATCCGCTGCAGCGGCGCCTGTTCCGGCTCAACACCGAGGTGCTCTACCTCAAGGACTCGCCGGTGGGCTACTCGAGCGTACCGTTCACGGTCGGTGGCGACGGCCCGGTCTTTTATTCCAGTCTCGAACTGACATTCTGACAAGGAGGTTGCCATGAAAAACGAAGAGGGATTCGTTCGCAATAAAGTAACGGCGCTGGCGGGCGCTATCGCGCTGATGGGTGCTGCCGTGTCGTCTGGCGCCGGTGCCGAGGACTACGAGATGAATGACTCGCACTTTCATCTCACCAACTATGTACAGCAGGGTATCAGCGTCGACCGGATGCTCGAAATCATGGGTAGCCGCACCGGTCGCGTTGCGCTGTTCGGCATACCGTTGCAGCAGACCTGGTCATTCGAGAATTCGGGTGAATACGCGCCGACCTATTACCTGCAGAGCGACGCGCCGCTTTACTACTACTCGTTTACCGATGCGTACATTGCGATGTCGTACCTGGCGCTGCCGGAGAAAAAGCGTGATCGCTTCGACCCGATGATCACCGGCTTCAACCCGGCCGACATGTACGCTGCCGATCATATCCGCCGCGTGCTCGAAACATTCCCCGGCGTATTCTCGGGGATCGGCGAGTTTACGATCCACAAGGAGTTTGTCTCCTCGAAGGTCGCCGGCAACGTCGCGAGCCTTACTGATCCGGCGCTTGATCGCATTCTGGAATTCGCCGGCGAGGCCGGCCTGGTGGTGATTCTCCATAGCGATCTCGATGTGCCCTTTGTCAAGGCCGGGGCGAAGCCGATCTATCTCGACCAAATGAACGCGTTGCTGCGGCGCCATCCGGCTACGACGATCATCTGGGCCCACGTTGGTCTCGGCAGGGTGATTAACCCGGTTCAATCTGCCGCATCCGCGCCGGCCACGGAGCGTAGCCTCGATCATCTCGGGCTGGTCGAGGCCGCGCTGAATGATGCGAGCCTGAATCATGTCTATTTCGATATCTCGTGGGACGAAGTTGCCAAGTACATCGTGGCCACCGACAAGTCGGTCTCCGAGAGCGCAAAGCTGATTAATCGTTTCCCGCAACGTTTCCTGTTCGGCACGGACGTCGTGGCGCCCTCCAGCGCGGAAATGTACTACGCGGTTTTCGATGAGTACCAACCGCTGTGGGATGCACTGACTCCCGAAGCCAGCGAGCTGGTTCGCAAGGGCAATTACGAGCGCCTGTTCGATGAGGCGCGGCGCAAGGTCAGAGCGTGGGAGGCCGCCAACGTAAAAACGCAGCGCAGGTAGCCGGGTAACATTGGCAATTCAGGGACACCGGCCCTGTTGCCATTTTCCTGATCTGCGTTCCCCGGGATCGTGGTCGCGTTGGCGCAAGCCGTGCGGTCCGAACAGGCGCGGTGCTTTTTGCCCATGGCCGAATCCGGTGTCGAGTTTCCGGAGCCGTCGGTCACGGTGAATGTGGTTGCTCATCTACTCCTTTACGGCCACGGCAACGTGAACTGGGAAAAATAAATCCGGAGTCTTTTCCGGCCCGGGTGTTTGCCGGATCCCACAACAATCGCGGCAGCTTGTGCTTCCCTCTTCATTCATCGCTTCCATCGTTCACGATCGGCGCGCGGTGGCGACCTGCTCGCGCAGCGTTGCGATGTGGGCCGGGCCGATGCGACAACATCCGCCAATGATGTCTGCGCCCTCGGCGATCCAGTCCGCGGCCATGGACCGGAAGCCGGATGGCTCGGATAGTCCGAGCCAGGTGCCGGTTGAAGCGTGATATACCTCGCCCGAGTTGGGATAAACGATCACCCGTTTGCCGGGCGCTTCTTGTTTCACGAGCCGGATAATTTCACTGATGTGCGACGGCGCGGTGCAATTGGCGCCGATCGCAAAAACGCTTTTCACGTCCTTGACCGCGGCGATCGCCTCGTGGAGGAATGAGCCGTCGTGGAGATGATTCGCGTCGCGGCAGCAGAACGATACCCATGCCGGCATTTCGATGTCTGCCAGAAGATCGGCGAGTATCGCGATCTCGCGCAGACAGGGCTGGGTCTCGATGGCCAGCAGGTCGGCCCCGCACTGCGCCAGGCACCGCAGCCTCGCGCAGTGGAACTCGCGCAGTTCGGCATCGGTCGCCGAGTAGTTGCCCGTGTACTCGGAGCCGTCGGCGAGGTATGCACCGTATGGGCCAATACTCGCCGCGACCAGCGCTTTGCAGCCATCGCTATTTCGTTCCTCACGAAAAATCTCACGCGCCCGGTCGGCAAGCTCGACAGATCGCAGCAACAGCGCCTCCCCCTCCACCGCGGACAGTCCGGCCTCGACGAATCCCGGGATACTCGCCTGGTAGCTTGCGGTGGTAATGATTTCGGCACCGGCGCGCAGATACGCCAGGTGCGCCTCGACGATGGCTTCAGGATTCGACCGCAGCATCTCGGCGCACCAGAGTTTCTGCTTAAGATCACAACCGCGCGCCTCGAGCAGGTTGGACAACCCACCGTCGAGCACAACGGGGAAAGCCAGTTTCTCGAATTTCTCGGGCATAGAGTCTTTAGTGCCTGTATCTCGTCGCCCACTGACACCGGTCGGGTGCGCGGGCCACCGAAGGCCGGGTTAGCCTGGCGGAAACTCTTTGAGTATTGCCTCCAGGGCCTCGCGAACAAGCTCGTCGGGCGCTTCGCGCTCGGAGCGGCTGATCCGCCGACCGGTGGTGCCGTGCCAGACGGGCCGCGCCTCTGCAACGTCGAATAAGTCCACCGCCAGCTGACCCTCGGTGTACTGTCGGGTGGTTACCGTGTTGCCGGACCAGTAGCCTCTCCAGCCACTGGGTCTTTGCCGCCGGGAAGCCGTATTGAAGCTCCGCGTCGGCAAGGTCTCGATTAGAATTCCATCGCGTGAGCCGATGGTGAAAGCGACAACGAGGTCGGCTTCGGCCGGGTTGTTCTCAAAACGGAAGCCCTTCGAGGTGAGTAGGTTTCTCGTGTTGCTCATCAGGCGGCGCTCGACCAGCGGACTCAGCGGCCTTTGGGTGGCCGAACGGATCAACGGGTGCGGATCGATCCAGGAAAACGTCCGAAACTTCGAAAAATCGACGGAGCTGTCAAAGTCCGTGGTTGCGCTCATGGTGGTGGCACAGCCACTCACCAACAGGCATGCAAACGCTACCAAAACGCTCACCTTTGCACTCATGCTCTCATCCGTTGCAGCAGTCGGGTCAATCGGCTTGGTGCGACGCTGGTAGCGATCATGGCTCTTTCGAACCTGAGATATCCAATGAGAGAAGTCTTCCTGCGATTGCTACGATCGCGTGCGCAAAAGGTCCCGGGTCATTTTGGCGCTTGAGCAATACTAGTCTGAAGCGGCGGTGACTTGAACCATGAATGCAACAATGACCGAACGTGGATAACTGCTCCGGAAACGGTTTCGCTTTACTCGCGGCCGGCCGTAATAAGACAGTGCTGAGTTCAGCAGCATTACGCAGCAACACGTTAGACTGGTAAGGTATTCGAAATGCCCTGGCTCAGGGTTGTCGATATCAATGAGATGTGACCGGCACGATCGCGTGCCTGGCCAGCCGGGTTCAATGCATGCAATATTCCCGACTCCGCTTCCTGATCATTCCAGTCCTTGT
>Ga0102955_1000352_pt1 | contig 9942 bp, 12 predicted proteins | sample SalPonF2_A_D1_MG_FD_78512 | JGI IMG/M metagenome (GOLD analysis project Ga0102955, IMG submission 78512) | Salt pond soil microbial communities from South San Francisco under conditions of wetland restoration - Salt Pond MetaG SF2_A_D1_MG ... | reverse complement strand
AGGCGCTCCACCCGGAACGCCTTTTTTATTTATATTGTGTAACCATTTTAAGCGGTTAAATCTCTTCATCATCATCTATTAAATCCGGATCATAGTCGTCATCGTCGTCATCACCTTCATCTTCGTCATCACTTTCAGAATCTTCCGCCTCTTCTTCGTCTTCAGAGGCCTCACCTTCAATCTCTTCTTCAACCTCTTCTTCGTCAGCCTCCGCATCTTTAGAAACCCTGACAGCCTTTGGTTTGGGGATCTTAGATGGCGGCAGAACGATCTCCCGGATCTTGGCAGCCTCCTGCTTAACGTCCGGATCAGCAAGACATTCTTCGCATTGCGAAATATGTTTTTCCATGAAGGCTACCATTCTGGCAGGCGCCATGGACTCCTCCTGCACTTTCAGATACCAGTTTTTTATAAGAGAAATTAAACGGTTACATTTCATTTTATTTCCCCTTTTTCCCTCAGCAGGAAAGTTGTGAAATTATAATAAAAAAGAAAAAATGTCTTTAAAATCTGCATAGAATGCAATAAGTTATAATTTTGTGCGGAAGTGGAAAGGGCACTGGTGGCCCTCCCGGACTTCAAATCCGGTGCACCGGGTTAACAGCCTGGTGGGTGGGTTCGATTCCCATGCACTTCCGCCATTTCATTCTCTTTTCTCGTCAGGCAGCATTTTCTTTCTTCAGCAGCGGATAACCCATTTCCTGCCTCTGCTCTGTATACTGCATGGCCACCTGCCTGGCAATGTTCCTGATCCTGCCGATGTAGCGCGTGCGTTCCGCCACGCTTATAGCTTTTCGTGCATCAAGCAGATTAAATGTATGGGAACATTTCAGACAGTAATCATAGGCCGGCAGGATCAAACCTTTGGCGACCAGTTTGTGCGCTTCCGACTCATAGGTGTCAAAAAAACCGATCAGGGCCTCGACGTTAGCCTCTTCAAAATTGAACGTTGAAAACTCTATTTCCGCCTGGTGAAAAATCTCACCATATGAGACGTTTTCGTTCCAGGCCAAATGGTAGACATTCTCCACCTTCTGCAGGTACATGGCAATACGTTCAAGGCCATAGGTTATCTCGACTGTAATGGGCTGCAGGTCAAGACTTCCTGCCTGCTGAAAATAGGTGAACTGGGTGATTTCCATGCCGTCCAGCCATACCTCCCAGCCCAGGCCCCAGGCCCCGAGGGTCGGCGACTCCCAGTCATCCTCGACAAAACGGATATCATGTTCCAGCAGGTTTAAGCCGAACCGCTTCAGGCTTTCCAGATACATGTCCTGAATCTCAAGGGGCGACGGCTTGATCACCACCTGGTACTGGTAATAGTGCTGCAGCCGGTTGGGGTTTTCGCCGTAACGCCCGTCGGTGGGGCGTCTTGACGGTTGCACATAGGCGGCCTTCCATGGTTCGGGCCCAAGGGCGCGCAGCAGGGTGGCAGGATGAAAGGTGCCGGCGCCCACCTCCATATCGTACGGCTGTTGAATGACACAGCCCTGTTCAGCCCAGAACCTGTTTAATTCCATGATAATATCTTGAAAATACATATTGCCGCCGATTCCTTTCTCTGTTCAAATATTCTATGATGTTAACAATTAATTTCAAAAAGATAATAAATTACCACAGTAGATACAGATGGCAAAATTATTTTTATAAAATCATAAAAATACTATGAAAACAATTGAAGAAATACGGCTGCGAGCTTCGGAACTGACAAACCTCACCAATATCCTGGCGCTGCTGCAGTGGGACCAGGAAGTAATGATGCCGACCGGAGGAGCTGCTGGACGCGCTGCACAGTTCTCGGCCCTGAGTACCATTGTCCATCGGAAAATTTGCGATCCGGATTTGGGAAAACTTCTGCATGAACTGGCGGGCGGGCTTGACGAGGTCTCAGATGGAGACCAGGCCCTCGTACGGGTGCTGAAACGGGAATACGATAAGAATACAAAGCTGCCTGAAAAATTTGTCGCTGACTTTGCCCGGCTTACCTCTGAAACACTGCCGGTCTGGGTCAAGGCCAGAAAGCACAACGATTTCAATCAATTCCTGCCTCTTCTGGAAAAAGTCATTGCCATGTGCAGGCAGAAAGCTGGTTTCCTGGGCTACGTCCACCATCCATATGACGCGTTGCTTGACCTGTATGAAGAGGGACTGACCACCAATGAACTTGATGCACTTTTTGGAAGCTTGCATACAGAGCTCAGCCAACTTTTACCGCACAAGATTTCTCAAGGGAAAACTCTTCCCAAAACACTGGCAAATATTCAATCGATGCGGCCACAGGACCAGGTAGCTTTTTCAGAAAGGCTCCTGGCTGAAATTGGCTATGATTTCAACCGGGGCAGGCAGGATATTTCAGCCCATCCCTTTACCACAAGCCTTGGCCATAACGACCGCAGGGTGACCAACCGTTTCCGGCCAGACTCGCTGGAGTTCATTTTCAGTGCCCTGCACGAGGGCGGCCATGCCCTGTATGAACAGAATATTTCCGCAGAGCATACCGATTCCCCTCTTGATGAAGGCGTTTCCCTCGGCATCCATGAATCACAGTCACGTCTCTGGGAAAATATAATCGGCCGCAGCCGGCTTTTCTGGGATAAATATTACCCTGTGCTGCAGGAATTTCTGCCGCAGCAGTTTAAGGACGTCGCCCAGAAGGATTTCGTTCACTATATCAACCGGGTGCACCCCGGAATGATCCGGGTGGAGGCTGACGAGGTAAGCTATAATCTGCATGTATTTATCCGCTTTGAACTGGAAAAAGGATTGATCGAAGGCACAGTTACAGCCTCTGATCTGCCTCCGCTGTGGAACGAAAAATACAAGAACTATCTTGGGGTCAAGGTCGATTCGGATGCAAACGGCGCTCTGCAGGATATCCACTGGGCCCATGGCAGCTTCGGCTATTTCCCGACCTATACAATCGGCAACCTGGCGGCGGCCCAGATCTGGCACAGCTACTGCCTTTATGATACGGACTACAGGCAAACCCTGCAACAGGGCAACCTGACAAAAATACGACAATGGCTGACAGAGAATATTTACTGCCACGGAGCCGTCTATCCGCCTGCGGAATTAATGCAACGGGTCTGCGGTGAAGCCCTGAACGCCCGTTATTTTGTTGAGTATCTCAAAAACAAGCCTGAGTTTTCCCTATGATCCCTGCAGCTGCACAGATCGCATCAATACGCAGAATCCTGAGGGATTCCAAAACAATAGCCGTGGTTGGACTTTCCCCGAAGCCGCAGCGGCCCAGCCACCAGGTGGCACGCTATCTTATGGCCGCGGGTTATATCATCATCCCGGTCAATCCCGGGCAGGATACCATCCTTGGTCTTCCCTGTTACCGAAGCCTGAAGGCTATTCCCACGCAGGTGGATATGGTGGATATTTTCCGCCGGCCCGAAGCTGTCTTGCCCATTGTGGAGGATGCCATTGCGATTGGCGCCAAATTCATCTGGATGCAGGAGGGGATCGTGCACAAGGGGGCCGCAGCAAAAGCGGAAGCAGCTGGACTTATTGTAGTCATGGACCGCTGCACCAAGATCGATCACATGAACCTGCTGTGAAACGCCATTAACCCTTCTTGCCTTTCCGCTTCCTGAAGTGCGTATCGTAGCGTTCCTGTTCGCTGTAGATGCAGCCGCAGTATGACTGGCGATAGAGGCCCATGTCCTTGGACATGTCAATGCCCTGCTGCCATCCTTCACGAAAATCATGATAGTAGAAGGGGATCTTGTGCTGCTCGGCAAGCTGTTTCGCCTTGGCGCGGATCTGTTCGTGATTCTGGTAACGGCTGTAGAGGAGGGTGGTGGAAAAGGCATCGGCCCTGATTTTCTTGGCCTGCTCAACGGTCTCGCGCAAGCGCATATCATAACAAAGCCCGCAGCGGCTACTCTCGTTGAATACGACCTGGCGCAGGTAGTCCCGCAGTCCGTATTCCCTGTGGTATTCCACGGCAAGGTTTTCCCTGGCGGCGAGCTGCTCCACGGCCACAAGGCGTTTTTTGAATTCCCGGTATGGGTGGATATTGGGGTTATAAAAAAAGCCGCGCACCCTGATCCCTTGTCCCTGCAGGAAATCAAGGGGATAGGCGGCACAGGGCCCACAGCAGATGTGGAGTAAAATAGACATTTTAAGTTTTAAAGTAACGATACATAATGAAGATGGTGAAAACGTGAAGAGCTACTTGAATGAAATCATCATTTCAGAAATAATTATTACCCATAAAGCAGCGCAAATCTCTCCCAGAAATCAGGAAAGGATTTGGCGACGCATTCCTCGCCAAGTATTTTCACGCCCGGTACGGCAAGGCCTGCCACTGCAAAGCTCATGGCAATGCGATGATCGTTATAGGTGTTTATTTCAGCGCCATGCATGGGTGTGTCAGGGGCATTGCCTTCAATAATCAGGGTGTCCTCCAGTTCTTCGACCCTGGCCCCCAATTTCGCCAGCTCCACCGCCATGACATGGAGCCGGTCGCACTCCTTGATGCGCAGGTGTGCAATGTTTTTTATGACCGTCCTGCCTTTGGCCTGGGATGCCACAACAGCAAGGGTCGGCACCACATCGGGCATGTCAGCCATATCAATGGTAATGCCCCTGAGTTCCTCGGGGCCGCTTACCGTCAAGCCTTCACCTGTCTTGTTGACCTGGCAGCCCATACGCGCCAGAAGGGCAACAAAGGCGGCATCTCCCTGCAGGGAGGGCACAGGCACATTGGGCACCGTGACCTCGCCGCCGGTTATTGCGGCAGCTGCGTAGAAATAGGAGGCATTGGAAGCATCACCCTCAATGGCATACTTCCTGGCCCGGTATATTCCCCGGGGAATACTGTAGCTGTTCAGGGCTTCATTGGCTTCGACCCTGATGCCGAAGGATTCCATCACTGCCAGGGTCATTATGACATAGGGCAGGGAGAGGATCTCTCCTTGCACGTCAAGTTCAGCCTCTTGCCTGGCATACGGCCCGACCAGCAACAGGGAGGAGAGATACTGGCTGCTTTTGCCTGCAGGCAGGATAGTTTTACCGCCCGATAAGCCGTTGGCCTTTATGACCAGTGGCGGGCAGCCGTTGTTGTTAATACTGGCAATATCAACTCCCCAGCCCTGCAGCGCCTGCATCAGGGGTAGAATGGGCCTTTCTGCCATGCGTGCATCACCGCTGATCCGGAAGGTGCCCGCCCCCAAGGCGGCAACAGAGGCGAGAAACCGGGTTGCCGTACCATTATTGCCAAGGAATATTTCCTTCGCAGGTGTTTCAATCCGCCCACCGTTGCCAATGACGGTCCAATTCTCCTTGCCCTTTTCAACGGTCACACCCATCTGCGCAAGGGCTGCAGCAGTATATCGTGTATCCTCGCTTTCCAGGGGCCCGAGCAGGACGCTCTCACCGTCCGCCAGGGCAGCAGCGATGAGGGCCCGCTGGGTGATGCTCTTGGAGCCGGGTACTGCTACCTCGGCTTTAACTTTTGTTGCCGGTCGAATTTCTATCATCTTGTTATACTACTGAAATTATTACGAGATCATATTTATGAGGGCAGCCCGCATTACTTCAACCGGAGCATCCTCTCCGGTCCAGGCTTCAAACTGGGCCACACCCTGATAAAGCAGCATGGAAAGCCCGTTTATAACTTCACAGCCTGCACTTTTTGCCTCCCGGAGCAACCGTGTTTCCAGGGGCGCATAGACAATATCCATCACCACAGGAAAATTCTCCAGGCTGATTGCGGGTACCAGGCTGGCATTTTCAAGGGGCCTCATGCCGACCGAAGTTGCATTGACCAGGCAGTCTGCCTGCACTGTATCAATTTCATCCAGATGAATCCAGTCGCAGGCAAGAGTTTCGGCCAGTGTTTTCAACCTGCCTTCCGTCCGGCTGGCAATGATGACCCGGGCCCCGGCTTCCAGGAGACCAAAGCCGATAGCCTTTGCAGAACCACCTGCCCCCAGGAGAAGAATTCTTTTTCCCTGCAGATCAAGCTTCTCGGCCAGGGCCCTGTTTGCCCCGATCCAGTCGGTATTCAAGCCATGGATTTTTTTATCTTCGGCAAAGATCAGCGTATTGACAGCGCCGATTTTTTCAGCCACAGGATCGATGGAATCGATATGTTCCAGAACCGTTTCCTTGTGCGGAATAGTGACAGAGAGTCCACGCACACCCAAAGCCCGGCAACCGGCCAGGGCTTTTGCTGCATTTGTTGCAGGGAAGGCCACATAAATCTTGTTTAAGCCCAGGGCCTCAAAAGCACTGTTATGCATGATGGGGCTTAAGGAATGGGCAACCGGGTTGCCGATTATGCCATAAATTTCTGTAGAACCGTCAATCTGCATGATTTAATCTCAATAACATTTCGCGGAGACCGGACACCGGTATCTGGCCCGGCGCTGTCTCCTTTCCGCCATCAGGGACGGCATAGGTCATATAGCCGCCAAGCTTTATGGTTGCCAAACGGCTGATCCTGCCAATGGGCCCCATACAAAAAGCAATAAGGGGAAAGTCATTTTCGTCTGCAATTGTTTGCAGGTTCAGGATCCTGAGCACATCCTTATAGTCATTGGCTGTCGTGACGATCTTGCCTATATGTGCCCCGGATTCTATCTGCTGCTGCAAAATTTCTCCCAGTTCAGCACCCGATGGCGTCCCGGTAAAATCATGCCATGAGATGATAAGGGCTGTTTGGGTGTGCTGCAGCAGGACGTCAAGCAGTTCGCCCCGCAATTCGGGTGCTGTTTTAAGTTCCAGGTCCACCAGGGCGCAGTCATGCTGAACCGCCTGCAGCAGCAAGTTAATTCGTGCTGCTTCCGGTCCCGGAAAAAAGCCGCCTTCCCATGCCGGACGATTGGTAAAGAGCAGGGGCTTTGTACAATTTTTCACAAAAGGCTCAATTTCCGGATGGGACAGACTGTCCAGGCGGATCTCTATGACATCTGCATACCGCTCGGAGTGTTTGGCAAGAGCAACAGCCTGGGCGACCTTTTCACAGGCAACTGAAACACACACTCCAGCAGGGGAGACAAGAGGTACGGTCAAATGTTTTACTCCTTGAAAATTTTCCAGTGCTATCTTACACCATCAAAATGAGGTAAAATACCCTATTATATTGGCATGAAGTTGTCAATCAGATCGCCAAACATCCCCTTATCAGAATATTGTCCGCCCAGTTGCAGGAAAAGAGCCTGTACCACTTTTATTTCATGGGGCTCAAGCAGAAACCCGGGCACCGGCTGGGCTGGCAGAAGATGCTCTTTTTCATTGCAGATCGGTGAGTTAACCAGGCTATGCAATATATCGGTCATAGCGGAGCAGTAACCGCCATCGCTGTTTACATGTTCAATGATCTGGGTGAAAACGGTGTTGACCGCAAGGTGAATGGGAGCCATTTGGGCCGCGCTGTCGGCAGTACATTGTACAAATGAGCCAAAGCTTCTGCAGCCAAAGGGACGCGCTTCATAAATTGAGCAGATATTCGCCTCTAAAAAAACGCAGGGCGTGAAATCCCAGCCGCCCATGGTTTCCCGGTCAACCTCCTGGTGGTTGAGACAGGCCCCGGCAAACTGGTTTGTGGTTATTCGTTCCCTGCTTTTGCCTGGTGAAACCCCGGCAAGCTTTGCAAGCAGCCATTTTCCCCGTCCTGTCCCTTTGACAAAATCGAGGACTATTTCGCCTTCCAGGCTTGTCATGCTGACACTCTGAGTGCAGCAGGCGTTACAACCCATTCGGCACGCCAGGGGAAAACGCTCGATCCAGCGCGCATAAACATCATAAACGGCATGCAGCAGTTCTTTTTTGTGGTCAATCTCTGCAGGTATGCCGACCCGCTCTTGAATGATCATTTGGCACCAAAGACTTTTCTTTTCACCCTGGACATTACCTCCTGCGGCACCAGCCTCACCGCCAGGGCAACAATAAACGAGGCAATGGCCAGGTCGTCCAGCCAACCGAACAGGGGAATGGTATCGGCAATGAAATCCACAGGAATAAGGATATACAAAAGGCCGACAGTCAGGATAAGTTTGACAGGCCACGGTGTTTGCCGGTCAAAGAGGATCAGGAAATAATACCTCAGCCTTTGTAAAAAACTGCTCATATTTTGCGCCACCTAACCCGTTTATTAAGTGGAAGAGAATGTTGCGGATGGGATTCAGACCTGCCGGGCCCTGCCGATCAAATCCTGTATCGATGCCATCTTGTTTTCCACAAGAAATGCTCCTATGCCTTGAATGATCTCTTCTGTGGCCCTTGGATTGATAAAGTTTGTCGTGCCCACCTGGACTGCACAGGCTCCGGCAAGGATATATTCTATGGCATCTTCCGTGGTAGTGATCCCGCCTATGCCGATTATGGGGATGGAGACACATTCAGCAACCTGCCACACCATGCGCAGCCCGATCGGTTTGATTGCCGGACCGGACAACCCGCCGAAAATATTAGCAAGTTTTGGCTGGCAGGATTTAATATCTATGGCCATTCCCAATACCGTATTGATGAGGGAAACCGCATCTGCCCCCGCCTCTTCCGCTGCCCTGGCAATCCCGGTTATGTCGGTCACATTGGGTGAGAGCTTGACAATGACCGGGCGGCTGAAATGCTGGCGCACTCCTTTAGTCACAGCATGCGCCATGCCCGGGTCGGTCCCGAAAGCAACACCTCCCTGTTTCACGTTCGGGCACGATATGTTCACTTCAAGTGCGGCTACTTTTTCTTCCTCGTCCAACCTCGCTGCCAGCTGCTGGTAATCCTGCACCGTATCACCCAGGATATTGACAATAAGTGGTGTGTTTATACCCTGCAGAAAGGGAAGTTTTTCCGAGAGGAAGCTTTCCAGTCCCACGTTTTCAAGGCCGATGGCATTAAGCATACCACAGGCTGTTTCGGCAATTCTTGGTGGGGGGGTTCCCTGCCTTGGGAGCAGAGAAATACCCTTGACAATGATGGCCCCGAGCCGGTGCAGGTTAACCAGCGAACCATACTCTTCCCCATACCCGAAGGTGCCGGAGGCGGTCATCACGGGATTTCTTAAGCGTAATGAGCCAATGCTGATTTTCATATCAGGTTGTTCTACAGCCATGCCACATCATCCGCATCAAATACCGGGCCGTCCTTGCACACATGGACGTACCCATTCATGTCAGCCCGCAAAACCGCGCACCCGAGGCAGGCTCCAAGGCCACAGGCCATAATCGTTTCGAGTGATACCTGGCAGGCCCAGCCCCTGTCACGGCTGACACCGGCCACTGCCCGCAGCATGGGGTAAGGCCCGCAGGCATAAACCATCACCGGGATCTTACTGTATAATGGGGCCATGAGGTCTGTTACCAGCCCCTGTTTGCCCAGGCTGCCATCCTCTGTAGAGGTCTGTACCCCAAGCCCCATGTTTGCAAAATCATCTGCCAGGGTAGAAATTTCAGCCTTTGTTCTGGCACCAAGGAGCACCTTTATGGCAGATGACTCATTTTTTTTCAGCAGCTGTCTGGCAAGAAAAAGCAGAGGCGCTACCCCTATGCCGCCCCCGACCAGATAGTGCTCCTGCATGGTATTATGCACAAATCCTCGGCCCAGGGGTCCCAATACATCCATGTTCTGGCCGGGCTTCAGGCTGGCGATCGCCTGCGTCCCTTTGCCAATAACTTTGATCAGTATCTGGACCAGTCCTCCTTCAGCCACCTGGTGAATGGAAAACGGTCTGCGCAACAGCGGATCCAAGCCTTCCCCTGCCCGCACCATAACAAACTGACCGGGTTTTGAGTCAGCAGCGATATCCGGTGCCTTTACGGTAAACCGGTATATATCGTCTGTTACCTTCTCGGTGTTTACTATTTCCGCCTGTTGCTGGTATGCCTGCATGGATATAATTAAGGGTTCAGGGTTGTACTATCGTTCAGATGTTATTATTGAATTTTGAATTTAATTTACAAGCGGCGCGCACTCGACCTGCAGCATGTT
>Ga0102955_1000350_pt1 | contig 9959 bp, 7 predicted proteins | sample SalPonF2_A_D1_MG_FD_78512 | JGI IMG/M metagenome (GOLD analysis project Ga0102955, IMG submission 78512) | Salt pond soil microbial communities from South San Francisco under conditions of wetland restoration - Salt Pond MetaG SF2_A_D1_MG ... | reverse complement strand
CAATGACCGAAATTCGAAACTTCAAATCTGTTTTGGTCATTGAATATTGAAATTTGAGATTTAATTGTAATTTGGTGCTTGGGATTTGGGATTTCGAATTGTTTGACGTTTTGAACGATTTCTACGACTTCAACGATTTTTACGGTTTCTACGATTAACCCCTTACTGCTTACCGTTTACCAAGATGGAAACAAGATGGACGAAGCGAAGAGCAAATACCTCATACTGGTTGGCGATGGCATGGCCGATGAGCCCCTAGGGGAGCTTGACGGTAAGACACCCCTGGAGGCGGCTCATACTCCCCACATGGACCAACTGGCAGCCAAGGGTTTTCTGGGACTTACGGAGACCATTGGCTCGCATCAGGACCCTGGGAGTGACGTGGCTAACATGGCAATCTTGGGTTATGATCCTGATCGGTTCCACTCAGGCCGTGCCCCATTGGAAGCGGCCAGCATGGGGGTGAAACTTTCTTCTGGCGAGGTGGCCTTCAGGTGCAATTTGGTCAGCGTGGAAACCGGTGCTGACGGCGAACTCGTTCTGACAGATTACTCAGCGGGTCATATTTCCAGCGAGCATGGCCGGGTACTCATCACTGCACTGCAGGAAAACTTGGGCAACGAGTCGTTTCATTTCTACCCAGGGGTAAGCTATCGTCACCTTCTGGTCTGGCGGGGCGGGAGGTCTGATCTGAGCATTACTCCCCCCCATGACGTTACTGGTCAGCCGGTGGCTGAGTACTGGCAAGTATATGATGAAGTATCTGAACTGAGATCCTTGATGGAAGCAGCCAGACGGGTCCTTTCAGATCACGAGCTGAACCGGCAGCTGGCCGCAGAGGGAAAGCGGACCGGCAATGCAATATGGCTGTGGGGTCAGGGGGTTGCTCCCATTATGCCCAGCCTCAATGATCAGTTCAACATCCACGGAGTGGTGATTTCCGCAGTTGACCTCCTAAAGGGATTAGGTATCTGTGCTGGTCTGGAAGCGGTGGACGTACCCGGAGCCACCGGATACCTGGACACCAACTACGATGGCAAGGTGGCTGCTGCTCTGGAGTCTTTACAGGATAAAGATTTCGTCTATCTCCACGTAGAGGCCCCCGACGAGGCATCTCATGAGGGCAACCTGGAACTCAAGATAGAGGCAATCGAGGCTTTTGATGCCAGGGTGGTTGGGCCGATATTGGAGAGGTGCAGTGATATGAGCGGAGTTCGGGTAATGATTATTACCGACCATCTTACCCCTATACGGACACGCACCCACGCGAGAGGGTTTGTTCCCTTTGCAGTCTGTGATCTGCCAGCGAGTGCCAGTGAAGTGCAGAGAGGGTTTTCAGAGCGCAGTGCGGAAAGTACGGGACTAGTTGTCAAACCAGGGTATAAGCTTATGGAGAAGTTTATAAAGGGCGAGATTGGATAGTGCGCATAGCTACAACGGCGTTTCCAGCAGGCAGAAGTCAGAGATCAGAAGACAGAAATTCTTTTGTGTGAGCGGCTTTCCCCGACCTGAGCATGTCGAAGGTCAGCCGCGATCTTGCGATTTCAAAGAATTAACTAATTAACTAATTATCTAATTCCCGAATTCTCTAATTTCCTAATCAACTAATTAACATGAAGAGACAATGACTGAACCGTTTCGTGCAGAGCAGCGAGTTCTTTACGGCGACACGGACTCCATGGGAGTAGCCTATTACGCCAATTATTTGAGATGGTTTGAGATCGGCCGCACAGAGCTTTTCCGGAGGGTGGGAAGCACGTATCGACTATTGGAAGAGCAGGGTTGTTTCCTGCCTGTTTATGAGGCCTATTGTCGTTACCACAATCCTGCCCGCTATGACGATATCATTCGTATCGAAACCACCTTTTCCTTTGCCGGAAAAGCAAGACTGCGTTTCGACTATGTGCTCCTGCACAAAGACAACGGGACGGTCCTGGCTGAAGGATACACCGTGCATGTCTGTACTGACAAGGATGGCAGAGTACTCAAACCCCCAGTTGAGCTAAAGCAACTTCTTAAGGAAATGGAAAAAAGTAGGGGAATATAGGTGGTAATAGGTAATAGGTTATGGGATTCGAGTGTTCCTGTCGTTGCTCACCTATAACCTCTGACCCATTACCCATAACCCATAACCAACCAACGGTTTACCCTTTGCCGTTCACCGTTTACGAAACGCGTTTTCCAATCGCCAAACGGAGTATGCGAGAGAAATGTTGATCATTCCAGCCATTGATTTGAAAGAAGGGAAATGTGTGCGGTTGGAGCGGGGAGAAATGTCATCCGCTACCATTTATTCCGAGGACCCTGCAGCTACAGCCCAACGGTGGGAGGCTGAAGGGGCTCAATTGCTGCACGTGGTAGATTTGGACGGCGCCTTCGCCAAGGAACCCAAGAACCGTGAGGCCATCGCCGCCATCGTTCGATCGGTAGACGTTCCAGTTCAATTAGGCGGAGGGGTACGCACGGTCGAGACTCTATCCGCCTATTTGGAACTTGGGGTTGAGCGCGTGGTGATTGGCACTGCCGCCCACAGTAATCCGGAATTGTTGGTGCAGGCCTGTGAGCGATTTCCAGGGAAGGTGGTCCTCGGGATAGACAGCCGCAAGGGCAAGGTTGCCGTTGAGGGCTGGAGCAAAACCACTGAGGTGGGTTCAGGGGAACTTGCGGCCAGATTTGAAAATCTGGCCCTGGCAGCTATCGTCTACACTGATATCTCGAGGGACGGCATGCAGACCGGTCCAAACGTCGAAGCAACCCGGGAGTTGGCCCGGTCAGTGAGTATTCCTGTAATTGCCTCAGGAGGTGTGGGCAGCCTCGAGCACATCAGGGCACTGCTGCCGCTAGAACGAGACGGGGTGGTGGGGGTGATTGCCGGCCGGGCTTTGTATGCCGGGAGCGTGGATTTGGGCGAAGCCATCGCCTTGGCAAAAGGCATAGCGCATAGCGCATAGCGCAAAGAGCAAAGCGCATAGCGTGACTGGTAATAGGTTGACCATAGCAGATGTAACGCTTTGCGCCATGCGCTCTGCGTTACTCTCACTTTTACGTTGACAATTTATTAAGAAAAGCTAAAATTATAAGTTTAAGTACTCATTTACACAGCCATAGATGGCTAGACTTTTTGAAGGGGGGGGATGGCTTGATGCCATTTTGGTCTGTCTGCAGAAGGGTTTCAGCCGACAGGACGCCCACTCATACCCAGGTGAAGGGAGGGTGGGACAATGCCGAATGTAGTGGTCAATTCGAGAGAATCGTTTGAAGCTGCTCTCAGACGTTTTAATAAAGAATGTCAAAAGGAGGGCATCCTTTCCGAGGTCCGCAAGAGAAAGCATTACGAGAAACCCAGTGTTAGGAAGAAAAGGAAAGCACTGGCTGCTAAGAGGCGGGCGCTGAAGCAGATGCGAAAGTTGGGACAAAGACGATGAGTCTCCAGGAGCAAATTAGTGCAGCTTTAAAGGATGCCATGCGGGCGAGGGATGAGGTCAAAATGTCCACCCTGCGCCTTGTGCTTACTGCCATCAAGAAACGGGAAAAAGAGGCTCGCAGCCTCCTTGAGGATCAAGAGGTGATCTCGGTTATCACCACCCAGATCAAACAGAGGCGAGAATCCATAGAGCAGTATCGCCAGGCCGGCAGGGAAGATTTAGCCCAAACGGAAGAGAGCGAACTTCAGATATTGCAGGGTTATATGCCGGAGCAGGTCTCCGAAGAAGAAATATCAAACACACTTGACGAGATTATCGCCGAGGTAGGTGCTGCCAGCATGAAGGACATGGGTACAGTAATGAAGGCAGCCATGGCCAAGCTGGCGGGCAAGGCAGAGGGCGGGGCGATAAATGCAATGGTCAAGGAAAAACTTTCGAGCTGACTCCGGTTTTTTGGGCTAAAATTGGAGAGCGGCGGCTTGCCGGGCGTACTTTTACACCTTGTCAGTGGTGTGAGAGTAGAAGTCGTTGCAGTGCCAGCAGCGGTGGTGAGCAGCCCCTTCGGGCGCCAAAGTCCTCATATCCAACTGCACCTCCTTCTCGTCTAGCGGCACGACCTGTCCAGGAGGCAGGCTTGCGAGTATTCTTCGATTTCTCAGCAAGAACCATTTCTCACTTTGCTTTTCCTTCAAAGGTGAGAGAACCCGGCCTTCGGTCTCTCCCCGGCATGGAGTGATATGGATCACCAGTCTCTTCGTGTCCTTGAATTTCCGCATGTTCAGAGCTTTCTGTACTCACTCGCCTTCACTGACCCGGGACGGCAAGCAACGACACAGGTCCATCCGAGCGCGGACCGAGAGCAAATCCAAGTTTGGCTTGATCAGGTAACTGAACTCAAGGAATACCTGCAAATAGGCAATCCACTCCCTCTTGGTGGTATCCATGAGCTGGAGCCGATTATCGATAGACTCAGGAGCACCGGGGAAGTTTTGTCGCCGGCCGAACTTCTTGATGTAGCAGAGACCGCAAAGGCGGCTCGCACCCTCCAGCAGTTGGTGAGCAGTTGCGAACCACGGTACAGCAGGCTGGCCGAATTGTTGGACAATCTGCAGCCAATTCCGGAGTTGGAAAAGAAGATCGGCCGCGCCATTGCCCAGCGGGGTCATATAAAAGATGGAGCAAGTCCGGAGCTTTCGCGAGTTAGAAAAGAAATTGGTGAGCTGCGCAAAAGGCTCCATGCGGAACTCACTGAAGTTCTTGAGAGGCAGGCTTCCCAGAAAACGCTTCGGGAGAAGCTCATCACCGTCCGTAACGACAGGTTGGTAATCCCTCTTCGAAGCGACGCCAAGGGGGCGCTGGAAGGCATAGTTCACGATACTTCGCACAGTGGTGCCACCTGTTTCGTGGAACCACTGTCTGTTGTTCCTCTCAACAACCGGCTGAGACAGGGCCGTAGTCGGGAAAGAGAAGAAGAGGCTCGCATTCTCCGGGAATTAACCGATGCGGTGATAACTGCAGCGGAGGTGCTCCTTCATAACGAGAGCTGGCTGGGGGTTATTGACTGCGTGCACGCCAAGGTCCGATTGAGTTCTCTCCTCCTTGCCCGTGCACCCAAGTTGAATGACGGCCCAAGGATGCGGTTGCAGCAGGCTTCCCACCCTATTCTAGCATTACAGGAACGGGCGCAGAAGACGTCTACTCTACCGGTCGAACTGGCTGAGATGGTGTTGGGGGCTGAACTTACAGAAACTCGAAAATCTGATCACATCGAAGTTGTGCCCATTGATCTGCATCTCGATGAAAAGCAGAAGACCTTGGTCATCAGCGGTGCCAACACCGGTGGTAAGACGGTATCTCTCAAGACTTTGGGTCTTCTCGGAGCCATGGTCCAGGCTGGGCTGCACGTCCCGGTTGCTGATGGCAGTGAATGGCCGGTGCTCACGGGCATATTTGCCGAAATAGGTGACGAACAGGACGTGAGGGCTCACCTGAGCACATTCTCGGCTAAGGTCCAAAGATTGGTGCACATGCTGAAGCAGGTGGACAACCGATCTCTTGTCCTGCTGGACGAAATCGGCACAGGAACCGATCCAGCAGAGGGAGCTGCCCTGGCCCTGGCTGTACTGGACCAATTCCGTGGCCGCGGCGCTTTTGTGGTTGTTACCACACACTACCACCTGATTAAGGCTTACGGCATGCTCCATCAGGGGGTGGAGAATGTGTCGGTGGCTTTTGATGAAGAGAACAGCCGGCCTACCTATCAGTTGCGTTATGGTCGTCCCGGTACCAGCAACGCCTTTGAGATCGCTGCCGACCTTGGCATGCCACCGGAGATTGTCGAAGAGGCAAGAGGCCATCTGGATCCTGGCGAAGGCCAGACCATTGACCTTATCAATCAACTGACTGAAGCCTGGGACAGAGCCAGGAATGAAGAAGAAAAACTTATACTCCAGCAACAGCGGTTGAAATTGGCCAAAGCGAGTTTGGCCAGGGAACGTAAAGGCTTTGTCCAATCTCGAGAAGAGATTCTCAATGAACTGAGACAGCGGAGCGAGGGCATGCTCACTGAGGCTGAAAAAGAGCTGAAATCGGGAATAGCCAGCTTGCAACAGGGCGGAATGCGTAAGGCGATGGCAGTCCGAAAGAAGGTCAGGGAGATCAGGCAAGAGCTTAGCTCTGCACTGGAGTCGCAAAGCGAGCGAGAGGACAAAGGAGTGATGCCCTCTGCGGAAGGGCAGTTGGTGCGTTTGCGAACCGTGGGTGGCAGGGGTACCTTGCTCAAGATCAAGGACCAGGGGCGCCGTGCAGAGGTGCAAATGGGTCCAAAGCGTGTGGAAGTTGACCTGGAATCCCTGGAACTCCTTCCAGACGAAAAGAATGCGAGCGCTAGAGCGCATCGATCCAACTCCATCAGGGTTTTTCGCGAGGAGCCTGAAACCTGCCAGCAACGGCTGCATCTGGTCGGCCTTAGGGTTGAGGAGGCAATCCCGTTACTGGACAAAACAATTGATCGGGCGATTCTTGATGGTTACAACCAGATCCATGTTGTTCATGGACACGGCACCGGGAGACTTCGCCAGGCGGTGCAGGAATTCCTCACTGAGCATGCTATAGTTAAGGGATTTCACGCCGAGAAGCAGGGTGCTGGAGGCACCGGGGTTACGGTTGTAGAACTGAAGGACTGAGCGCAGTTGGCAGCCGACAGCCCCGCGACAAGCTCCCCGGGACTATGCCCGGGACAGGCAGGACAGGCTAGCAGCAGGCAGGTCAACGCGGGATTTTGGGAGTGGAAAAAAGAACATTAACATGCTAAAATAAATAAATAAATTTACTATTTCCTATAAAATACTTTAAAGTTATAGCTTCATATTGGGAACCTGGAACTTTGTACTCCTTACAACTGTCTTCTCTAGTGGGTAGTGCTTACTACTCACTGCTTACTACTCACTGCTTACTGCTTACTGCTTACTGCTCACCGCTTACTTTAATCGCCATGGAGGGCGATTAATGGGCCAGATCAACCGCGAGATAATCGAAGAAGTTCGAGCCGCAGCCAATATAGTGGATGTCGTAGGCTCCTATATCTCCCTCCGTAAGCGGGGGAAGAATTATTTGGGACTCTGTCCTTTTCATGGCGAAAAGGAGCCGTCATTTACGGTAAATGATGAGAAACAGATTTTTCACTGCTTTGGCTGTGGGGCCAGTGGTAGCGTTTTCGATTTCCTCATGCGCTCGCGCAACCTCTCTTTTGCTGAAGCGGTGAAAGAACTTGCCAAACGCTTCTCAATTCCTCTACCGCAACGGCAGGAGACAGGGCAGGCAAAAAGGATGCGTGAACTGGCCGAGCGCTTACGTCACGTTAATGAGCTCGCTGCTGGCTATTTCAACCAGGTGTTGCTTGACGAGGGTACTGGGAAGATGGCGTTGGCATATCTCCAGAGTCGGGGCATGGGGCCGGAGGTTATCCAGGATTTCCAGTTAGGCTATGCGCCACAAAGTTGGGATGGGTTGAAACGTTTTCTCCTCAGCAGGAAAGTGGACCTGAAAATAGCTGTTCAGGCCGGGTTACTGGTGAAGAAGTCCGAGAGGGACTGCTACGACCGATTCCGACATCGACTGATGTTTCCCATCAAGGACATGGGTGGGCGTACCGTTGCTTTTGGCGGCCGAGCTTTGGATGAAGAAAACCCACCCAAGTACCTCAATAGCCCCGAAACGCCCATATTTCACAAAGGCCGAACCCTCTACGGTCTGGCCACGGCCAGGGAGGCGTGCCGGCGACATAAAGAGGCTCTGGTGGTGGAGGGATACTTTGATCTTCTAGCACTCTACAACCAGGGGATCCAGCAGGTAGTCGCGCCTTTGGGCACCGCACTTACCCTCCACCATGTCCGGCTGCTGAGTCGGCTGGCACCTCAGGCGGTGTTGGTTTTTGACGGAGATCAACCGGGTATGAGGGCGGCCATGCGCAGTCTGGAGTTGTTTCTGAGAGAAAAATTGCCTGCTCGCCTTCTGGCCTTGCCTGAGGGGATGGATCCTGACGACTTTTTGGCCAAGGAGGGTAGGGAGGCATTTGCCTTACTGCTGGAAGAGGCACGGCCCCTTATGGAGATTTTTATTGAACAGTCCATTGCCGAATATGACGGCTCGGTGGAGGGTAAGCTCAAGGTTGTCCGCCAGGTGACTCCCATGCTGAAGTTGCTGGACTCGCGCGTAACCCAGGAGGGCTACTTGCGAATGCTGGACCAAAGGCTAGGGGTGAGTGAAGAAGTATTGTGGGCGGAATTGGGCTTGGACCGTACATCGAGGATGGGGACCGCAAGGGGACCGAAGCCGGACCGGGCCACACGCATTCCCGCCTGGGAGGAAGAGATCGTCCGTATTTTGGTTCATTATCCCAACTGGATCCCGTTGCTTGAAAAAAGCTCCGCTCTGGATAATTTTCAAGTAAATCCCTGGGCGGAGGTTGCAGGACTTTTGAATAAACACTATCAGGAAGGTGGAAACCTGGCCCTAAGTGGGTTATTAATGGACCTACAAGACGATGACCTCAAAAATGTGATAAGCGGATGGTCACTGGAGTCGAGCCCATGGCGAGAGGAGGAGGCCCACGCTCGTCTGCGGGAATATCTTGAGGGAATCGGTTCCAGAAGACGGCAGTTGCAGGATGAGCTGAAACGGCTGAGGGAGGAAATCAGAGCTGCCGAGCGCAGCCAGGATCAGACTCGCATTGCGGAGCTCCTGGCGGAGTTGCAGGCTAAGAAGGCAGCCTTGTTGGCTAAAGAGGCCAATGATAAAGCGAACCTTTCCAGGGGGGAGATGGTTTGATGGCTAAAAAAAGGAATATGGAAGATCTTAGGCGGCTTATCTCGATGGGCAAAGAAAGAGGATACCTTACCTATGATGAGGTAAATAGTATCCTGCCAGACGAGCTCGTATCCTCGGAGAAGATCGACGACATGATGATGATCTTCGATGAGATGGACATTGAGGTCGTCGATTCCTCTCAACAGGCAAAGATGCTCAAGGAAAAGATCGAGAAAGATGGGGAGGACATCGACGAGGAAGATCAAGCCCTGCCATTAGAGGATGATAGCGGAGGCAGGGTGACTGACCCGGTCAAAATGTATCTTCGGGAGATGGGCATGGTCTGTCTTTTGACCAGGGAGGGAGAGGTAGAGATAGCCAAGCGGATCGAACGGGGCGAGGAGGAAGTGATTGACGCCATTATTGCCACCCCGATTGGTGTTCGCAAGATTCTTAACTTGCGTGAGAAGATCGCTCTAGAGAAGCTGAGGGTCCGTGACGTCCTAAAAAACCTGGACGAGGATTTTGAAGAATATAGCAGTGAGGAGGAAGACAAGGAGAAGGAAAGATTAATTGAGTTACTGGAGGAAGTTCAGCAGCTGTATGAAGAAAACCTCAAGATGGAGGAGCTCATCCTGACAAGCAGTGCTGAAGGTAAATCACGAGAAGCGGATGAGGAAGCCCTGCGGGTCGGCAAGGAACGCATTGCCGAGTTGCTTAAGAACCTGCGCTTGGAGAAGCGTCAGGTGGACAGGATTGTGAGCAAACTGCGGAGTTGTGTGGAGAGAATAGAGAAAGGCGAGCGGGAGATCGAGCAGTGCATGATCCGCACCGGTAAGCCAGTTCAAGAACTTCGTCGCCTTTTCCGACATGTAAAGAGCAATCCTGATTCAATGGACCAAACCGCCAAAGATCTTGGCCTTAAGCCAGATGAATTCTTAGAGATGGAAAAAACCATCAAGAACGGCCGGCGCCGCATGCGGCGGATTGGTCAAGAAGCCAAAATGGATATCCGCAGTCTGAAGGAGATCATGAGTCAAGTTGACGCGGGTGAGGTCAAAGCCAAAGAGGCAAAGAGGGAGTTGGTGGAGGCCAACCTGCGGTTGGTGGTAAGCATAGCCAAAAAATATACCAACAGAGGGCTACAGTTCCTTGATCTGATTCAGGAGGGGAACATCGGTCTGATGAAGGCAGTGGATAAGTTTGAGTATCAGCGGGGCTACAAGT
>Ga0102955_1000346_pt1 | contig 10016 bp, 12 predicted proteins | sample SalPonF2_A_D1_MG_FD_78512 | JGI IMG/M metagenome (GOLD analysis project Ga0102955, IMG submission 78512) | Salt pond soil microbial communities from South San Francisco under conditions of wetland restoration - Salt Pond MetaG SF2_A_D1_MG ... | reverse complement strand
GGTGGTCATGCTACAACTATCATTCGTCGGGGTTCGGGTAATGTAACGATTGCTGTTTCGGGTGTTACCAAGTATAATGTAGAAACTTATAGTGACAGTAATATCGCACTACAGAATGGTAGTGCTACGGTTGTTTATACGGCAACCAATGCTGTTCATCTTATGGGTGATATTACCGGTTCCGCTCTTCAGGGTGCCACCGGTTCAACTGGAACTCAGGGTGTTCAGGGTGTTCAAGGTCGCCAAGGTGTTCAAGGTCGCCAAGGTGTTCAGGGTAGACAGGGTGTTGCTGGCACAACTTATACAACCGCATCAAACGTTCAGCTTCGTTCGTTGGGTCTTGGTACTGCTGCGTCTGGTACTACTGGTGAACTGAGAGCAACGAACAATATCACCGCATACTACTCTGATATGCGACTCAAGAAGTTTATTGGTCGTATTGAAGAAGCACTTGAAAAAGTAAGACGAGTTCAAGGTTTCTATTGGGAAGCAAACGAACTGTCACAATCTCTCGGTTATAAGAAGAAGAGAGAAGTTGGTGTTTCTGCGCAGGAAATGAAAGAGATTCTGCCAGAGATTATTGAGAAAGCACCAATTGACGATAAATATATGACTCTTGACTATGCGAAGATTGTTCCGCTTCTGATTGAAGCAATCAAGGAACTAGACCATCAAGTTCAATCGCAGGACAAGAGGATACGCCAACTTGAAGAGAGAGATTAGTAATGGCAGTTCCAACAATTCCTAGCGCAATTTCGGCAACAGCAATTCAGACGGAATTTGGTGGTTCCAACCCGATAGCAATAAACGAATACTATGCGGGGGGATCGTATGTTCCGTCTGGCACTGCTAATGCTACGTCCGTTTCGATTCCAACTAGTGGGACAATTGCTTATTCAAACTTTAGTGGTGCTACTGCGACACTTTTGCAGGTGCGATTAATATTTGTTACATCCTCAAGTCCCTTTTCTCCATATAATTCAATAGCGTATTGTTATTTTAGAGTAGCGGGTGATGTTGATTACTATCCCGGCAGTTCTAATGCTTGGTTATGGGCATCCCCGGCAGGATCATTTACTGCTAGTGATTATAAATTGAGGTGGCTTAGAACCGGTGGAACCTCGCTAATCAATTACACCAATATGCCAAGTAATGGAACCTATTATAGTTTAGCATCACAGCGATATTTTGGACTCCAACGAACCTTCGTTGGATCAGGGTCAGTTAACTGTAATGTGTCCTTGGCATATAACTCCAATTCAGTTATTATTGCTTCGAATGGTGCGTCCTTCTTTTGCACCAATGGAGATTTGTAATGTCTCATATTAGAATATTAATTGCAAAGGGGTTCAATCAGGAACCAGTAAGTGAGTATGTATTCGATGATACTATCAGTGCAAACACAACAAACTATGATATTCGTGCTGCTGCTATTGCGGATGGTTGGGATGGTACAAGTACATTAACAGCAAACGTTGTAATTAATAGTGGAGTATATGTATATTCAACTGTGGCTGCTAATCCTGCGTTTACTACAAATACATCAGGATCATTCCCTACTGGCACCACACTCAAATTAGTAAACAATGGTGTTATTCAAGGTATGGGTGGATATGGTGGTGCTGGTGGTAATGCTTACGCAGTGATAAACACCGAAACCGCTTCGGTTGGTCAGCAAGGACAAAGTGGTGGTCATGCTTGTGACATAGATGCCGCAATCGACATTTGGAATAATGGAACTATCTCCGGTGGTGGGGGTGGTGGTGGCGGCGGCGGCGCAGCCGCATATGCAGCATCCAGTATAGGTAATGCCTGTGTTGGTGGTGGTGGTGCTGGTGGATGGGGTGGTGGTGTTGGTGGTTTGAAAGGAGTTCAGACCGAGAGCGTGACCGATCTATATACTTACGGTCCAAGTGGTGTGTATATTACTGGTAGTGACGGAACTTCTGGATCACTCACATCCAGAGGGACATATGGCTGGTATCAGCGCGTCATGGTATTTACTGAAACTATTTCAAGTTTCAAATCGACTTGGTATCAACGTGCCAGAGGTGGAAACGGTGGAAACGGTGGATTAGCTGGTTCGGCTGGCACCGATGGTAGCAGTGGAATAGATTCGGCACCTGAAAATTTTGTAACGTCATCAGGTGGAAATCTTGGACAGGCTGGATATTGTGTATTAGGAAATTCAAATGTAACGTGGCAAGTTACCGGAACGCGAAACGGTAGTCTTGTTTCATAGGAGATATTATGAACGCACAGGAAGAACGTGATAGAAAGATTATTATAAAGATTCATGAGGTTCATCCCGCATGGATTTTACTTGCATGTATGTTTGAAGATTCGGATTATCATATTGATGATATGGCACCGATGCGCTTTGATCTAGTGAATTTTTCCGACATAGATAATAGAGAAGAGTTACTGAAACGAATTGGTCAAGCTGCTTATGCTCTGGCAGTTCGTCAGGATAAGGAAGAGCATTTACGTGATGCTCCTATTGGTAAGTTGAATTTGAAAGACCTTGTTGGTAATGAAATTATAATGACTATGGCAGATGCCTATTCTGGTAGAAATCATAATCCCCACAGTCGTATTCAAATTCGCAAGAAACCTTGGTATCGTCGTGTATTCAAAGATACTTTTATCGGAAAATACTTGTAATGGCAAGACCTGATCTACACAATTTCGTTGTTCCCGGCACTGTTCTTGATGCGTGGGATCGTGTTCCGTGGAATGATTTTCCGGGGGAGCCGACAATATACGTTCCTAGTGAGGAAACGTGGGGGAGTCCTGTAGTCGAAGCGCGGCAATACCGATATATTTTTGACGCTTTGCGTGAAGCTAATTTGAATGTAACTACCACAGAGGGACAAGGTGATAAGGAACTCATGACCGTTGTTCCGGGGTATTTACGAGTGAAGACCGATTTATCACAATATCTAACTGAACTCAATATTCCAACATTACGCGAAGTTCCGTTTGATCCTGCTACTATCGGTTCGATCAATTATAAGTGTCTACTCAAACCGGTACAGGGTAAGAATTCATTCGATTCACAAATGCCTATCGCATATATGACGTATCCAAACGGTAACGCATTATTGGCTGCTCTTCGTCAATCAAATCACTCTAAAACAGATGAAGTTATTGCTAAACAATATTTCATTCAGGAGTCTGCTGCGGCTCCAAACGGAACTGTCGAAAAGATTCTTGCCTTTGTTTTGATCAATGGAAACAAAGAGGTACGGGTTGTTCATGTTGATGAGCAAACGTGGACACCTAGAGTTCGCTCAACTAATTTGGATATGGCAATTCGCAAACCAGAAGTGACTACACACAACGCATGGTGTGAAGATGTGGCATTGAAGTTTGCGGACTATTTTCATGATATACAGGCAGAACCACTCAAAAACTGTTGCCTATATATTCAGGCAATCATCAAAGATGGTGTGTATTATTATACTGATGCTGATGTGTGTATTCCCAAGGTTTATGCTCGCGCATTAAGACACCATTTATCGGAACATCTACGTTTCATGTTTGATGCTGCCACCGATGTTACCATTCCTAGTGAATATGTGGTAACTAGAACTCTGACAAGTCTTCGTGGACCTAAAGAAACCCACAGAGATTTGTTGGAAAGTCGCGTAGGACAATATGAAGGTTTTTATTGGATTCAGCGGTTTAACTTTAATCCAGCCGAAGAGGTTGGACGATATATGCTGATTACTTCAGGTGATACTGAACAAGAAGCAGTGGAAAAAATGGCAAATTGGGTTGAATACCTAACAGTGGAGTAACTATGTTTAAGAAAATTATCGCCCTACTCGCAATCTTCGTTGCGAGTCCAACTCTTGCGGCTGACCACATGGACTTGCTTATCAGTTCATATTCTACCGAAGATGGTAGTCCAGTTCGCATTCAACATGTAATGACGCACCGTTTGGGTGTGGATTGGTTAAGTCTGAGAGGAATCAGTAATCTAGATTTAGATAGTGATGCTAATTGGACTCGCATCCAGTTGAAACCTCGCGTTTTAGTGAAAGGATTTGAAGTGGGTAACTTCAGTTTTCATGCGGTCGATCAGCTTGAGTATTTTGAAACTCGACGTTTTGATCGAACTTCCAATCGCGTTGGTGCTGGAACGGAGTATCGCCTCAAGACACTTTCTATTGAGGTAAACTATATGCCATATGATTCGCTTACTGGTGATGATCGGTGGGATAGTTATATCAATTGGCGCAAAGGTAAATTTGCCTTTAACAATGTCCTTTGGTATGTTCCTAAGACCGGTGATCGTTATGAGCAAGCCACTTTTATTTGGAAGTTGAATAAACGCTTTAGTGTTCAGTATCAGAGACAGTGGTTTACTAAGTTAGATACAATTGATCGTGTTGGATTTGCAGTGAGGTTTATGAAATGAAAGAGAGAGGAAGGAGTTTAGCGTTGTCAACGTTCATTGCGTTGTATACGTCTTTGTTGGTATTAGCACCGATTCTGTCAAATCGTTTGGTCGAGATAGGACATTTCAAGATCGTGCTTGGTGGGTTGTTTGCTGCTATAGCCGCAGCACTACTTGATGTTATCAATAACAATTGGGGAATGATTAAGGCAAGAGAAACTGTCCTTGCGTCCCTGATAGTCAGGTTTACCACCTATGCCCTGATATTCGTAGCTATAATGTTTATACCGGTAATCCGAGAACCTGCTGGATTTCAGGATATAATTGTTCAAGCATTGCGTCTTTTGTTTGCCGCTGAAATTGCGGGAGTGCTTAGTCAATACTTTATTGATATTCCGCTTTTCAACTATATGAAGAAAAGATTCAAGTTCTTCCTTTTCCGTTACAATTTTTCGAATGTAATTTCTCAGATAATTCAAGGTGTTACGTTCGTTTACATTGGTTTCTATGGAACGGATAAAGCTCACTTGATTCCGCATATTATCGTTGGTGGATTTGTTTTGAAGTATGCAGTTCAATTCTCATTCTCGCCAATTATGGCAGCATTAGCATACTGGACGAAACCTGCGGATGTTCGTAATACCTGATAAAAAAATAGTAGTCCTATTAACCCCACGGACGGGTAGCCACACCCTGCACAACCTTCTTTGGGGGTTGTGCAGGGATCGTCTGGCTACTCCCCACGAAAAGGTGGCAGCGTTAGATTTCGACCTGAATGGAGATGCGCGGCATCTCCATCTAGGTTGGGCGCACATGGTAGTCACCTATCCAGACATTGATCTGAGTGACTATCGCGCATTTGCTTTTTATCGGCATCCTGAAAGTTGGTTCGTGTCAGCGTTGCGTTACATGAATTCTCAGGATCAGAAGACATTTCATTCGAATATGTCTCCGCGAGCATTTTGGGAATCCAAAAATCACAACATGAAGCGACAAATGAGCATTCTAGCTACTCGCGAAGGTCATCCGGGTCCAGATATCGAACTGTTCAATTACCACGATTTCAACAATGAAATTATACGATTGTTCAAGGAATTGGGGCGCGACATTACGGGGGAACATATTGACGATTTTACTCTAAATAATATGAATTATAATGGGTTTCATCGAACTTTGACGGACAATGATAAGAAACAAATACGCAAATATTGGTGGCAAGACTATCATTGGCTTGAGTATAAAGGCATTGAATTGCCTAAATAACTTATTAGGAGAATGTCATGTTCAAAAAGCCAATTATAATCTACAAAAGTCGCTATCTCCGCTGGATGCCATGGAATAGTTGGGTTCACGGAATGGTCCTATACCCGTTAGTCCTGTTTAGATTCCCTAAAGAAGAAGTTTCGGATAGTCTGTTTCGGCATGAACTACAGCACTTCTATCAGGGACAGAGGCTAGGGTTCTTTGGGTATTATTTCAAATACATCAAGTTGTGGATAAAGGGTGGATATAAAGCTCATCCGATGGAAAATGAAGCGGAAGAGTTTGAAAACACACCATTAACCCCCATCGAACGTAAGTGGAAGGAAAGTTAAATGGCAGTTGATTCAAGAGCAGCACTAAAAGATTATTGTCTGCGCAGGTTAGGATTCCCGGTCATTGATATCAATGTTGATGAAGATCAGGTTGATGATCGTGTCGATGATGCTCTGCAACGTTATGCAGAGTTTCACTTTGACGCAACGCATCGTGATTATCTCGCCATTCAAATGACTGAAGAAATGGCAACAAATGCCAGCAATACTGCCGGAAGAACCGGTGATTTGTACGGTGATTCGTATGGTTGGATTCCTATTCCAGCGGATGTAATTGGTGTTAGACGAGTTCTACCTATATCCAGTGACACGGTAAGTTCCGGGTCGCAGGGTTCGTCGTTCAATATCTTCGACTTGAACTATCAATTGCGTTTGAACGAATTGTATGAGTTCATTAGTTCTACTTACACCTATTACTGGATTGCGCGTTCACACATTCGTACATTGGAACTGTTGCTAGTTGGTACTAACCCTGTCCGCTTTAACAAGCATATGGGACGTTTGTATATTGATATGAACTGGCGTGGACCTGAAATAGCGGTTGGCGCATGGTTTATTGTCGAATGTGATCGTGTATTAGCCCCCGACGAATTCGTTGACGTATACAACGATATGTGGCTGAAAGAATATTGTACCCAATTGATCAAACGTCAGTGGGGCGAGAACTTGAAGAAATACGGTAACTATACACTTCCGGGTGGTATGGTTATCAACGGTCCACAAATATTCCTAGAAGCACATACAGAAATTATGCGTCTGGAACAGCAATTGCGCGACGTTTGGGAAGAGCCACCAAAACATGAGATAGGATAACCGATGCCTACTTCAGTCTATTTCAATAATCAGGAAGCATCCAGAGAACAATTATTTCTGGAAGATATGGTCATTGAGTCGATCAAGAACCACGGCATTGATATCTATTACATGCCACGCAGTTCCCGCGACTTTCCGGCTGGTCAACTTGATGATTACACCAAACACGTAAAGGGTGTTGATGATCTGTTTGGTGACGATCCGGTAAAGCTTTATGACTCAGCATACAAGATTGATATGTATCTTGAGACATTCAATGATTATGGTGGACAACAAGAGTTCTTTTCTAAGTTTGGTCTACAGGTAGAGAAAACCGCTCGCGTTGCGGTTGCTCGTCGTACCTTCGAAAAGTATGTTACGTCACGTAATCTACCAAAAGAAGGTGATCTGATTTATTTACCAGCACAACGTAAGTTGATGGAAATACGCTTTGTTGAGCGTGATATATCGTTCTTCCAATTGGGTAAACGTCTACCATACATGTATGTCCTGTCACTTGAGACATTCAAGTATAATGGTGAGTTGATCAATACAGGAATGACGGAGATTGATTTCGTGTGTGATGATACAGGACTGTCAACGAATTTCGTGGTCGATACTGATACTATGGGTGCAGAATCATATGTTCGTGGCGAGATTGCTTGGCAAGGTCCAGCCGGTGATTTTGCTAATGCTAATTGTACTGGTATTGTAACACAATTTAATCGTACTAAGAATCCTATTGTCAATGAATATGTTGACGGTGCTATGCCAGCCGAGACACTTCGCTTACGCAACATCAAGGGGGCGTTCACAGAAGGTCAACCTATCTACGGATTCATAACTGGCGCATCTGCTAATTTGGTCAGCTACAACATCCTCAAGACTGCTACCGAAGGTGAGGTCATGGATAACTGGCAGATCGAAGAAGAAGCCGATACTATTCTCGACTTCTCTGAAACTAATCCATTTGGTGAACCATAATGCTAACTCAGAGTGGAGAACAGATTCATTATTATCACCGAATTATTCGTAAGTTGGTGGTAGCATTTGGTACGATGTTCAATAACATGCGTCTGGTTAAGTATGATAAGACCGGAACAGTGGAGATTGAGCGCATCAACGTGCCGCTCATGTATGCGTCGAAAGAAAAGTTCTACGCTCGTATTGCGGCTGCGCCCGATCCATACAATCCAGTAAATCTTACTCTGCCGCGCATGGCATTTGAGATGAACGGTATTTCGTATGACCCACTGCGTAAGAAGAGTAACTTCGCGGACGATTTCGCAGAAGGGCTTCCTACGGGACTAAAGAAGATTCGCTCGACTCCGTATAACTTCGACTTCAACTTATACGTTTTTGTACGTAACACGGAAGATGGTGCGCAGATTGTCGAACAGATTCTACCTTACTTCACACCAGACTATACAGTTACACTAGACTTCATAGGGATCGAAGATTTCAAGCTAGACGTTCCGCTGGTCTTTAACTCTATCACCTATGACGATTCTCATGAAGGTGATCCTGAATCGACACGTTCGATTATCTGGACGCTGAACTTCACCGCAAAGGCATGGTTGTTTGGTCCTGTTGCTAATGTTTCGGTCATTCGAAAGGCTACAGCAAACATCTATGATAACACCTTTGAGACAAACCCACTTAAACAGATGGAACTCACTGGTGGTAATGGTGACTATAAGTTAGATGAACTTGTCTATCAGGGAGTATCTGCGGGTTCTGCTACGGCTACTGGTTTTGTACGTGAGTGGCGTTCTACCTCTCGTTTAAACTACGTAACAGTTGGTACGGTTGATGCTGCTAATAATTTGTTGACACAGAATACCGCAGTATTTACTGGCAATGTAGAACTCGGTAATACTGTATATCTTCAATCAAATACATATAACGTAGCGAATGTTATCAACGCTACTACAGTACAAATCGACGCTAATGTTCCTGATGCGAATGCTGCTAATAACTATGGCATTACACTCAGTCGCGTCGATACGCTCTATTCGAATACGATTATTATCTACGACACTAATGGAACGTTCGATATTGGTTCTCCGTTAGTTGGTGCTGTAACAGGTGCTAGATGGAATGTAGCTAGCTACGATATTGCTGCTACGCAACTGGTGAATATAACTGTAGAACCTGATCCTACTTCAGCTAACACTGAAGAAGAGGCGTTCGGGTTTACTACTACGATAACGGAATACTAATGAGTGATGTAAAGAATCATCTGGATGAAATTTTTGGAATAGCAGAAGAAGACGAAAAACCCTTTGAAGTTCAAGAAGTTATCGAAGAGAAACCGTCACAAGAAGTAATTCCAAAAGGCGAAACACTGCCCGTTGAAGTTGAAGAACAGACAGGCAGTACCGATCATGACATTGAATTTGACTATGAGTTGTCGCGTGAAACTCATCGTGATCTTCTAGATCAAGGACAGGATGCACTCACAAAGTTGTTGAAGGTTGCTGAAGAGTCGCAACATCCTCGCGCATATGAAGTCGCTGGACAACTACTAAAGAATCTGTCAGATATGACCGACAAGCTAATGGCTCTTCATGAAAAGAGAAAGAAACTTCAAGCTCAAGAGGACAAGGCTAGTCGAACCGTGGGTGGTGTCAATGTAGACAAAGCAGTCTTTGTTGGAACCACATCTGAATTATTGAAAGAGATAAAAAACGCAAAGCATGAAACTGACAAATGATCAATCATATCTTCGCAATCCTAAGTTAAAGCGCGTTGGTGTCAATGTTCCGCTAACTGCGGAGCAGAGGGACGAGTACGTCCGCTGTCATGAGGATGCAGAGTATTTCATCGAAAACTATGTCAGGATTATCACTCTTGACCATGGTTTGGTGAATATTGATTTATACCCGTTTCAGAAAAAGGCAGTTCCGCGAATCGTCAATGACAATCGTATTATCATCAAGGCTGGTCGCCAGATTGGTAAGACAACACTAACAGTCGGTATCATTCTTTGGTACGTTCTTTTTCAGGAAGAAAAGCTCGTTGCCATTCTTGCTAACAAAGCCAAGACTGCTCGCGAAATTCTGTCTCGCGTTCAGTTAGCCTATGAAGAGATTCCGTTGTGGATGCAGCAAGGTATCATTGGCTGGAATAAGGGTGACATTGAATTAGAAAACAAATGTCGCGTTCTCGCAGACTCCACTGGTTCTAGTGCTATTCGTGGTTTCTCTATCAACTTCCTGTAT
>Ga0102955_1000340_pt1 | contig 10053 bp, 7 predicted proteins | sample SalPonF2_A_D1_MG_FD_78512 | JGI IMG/M metagenome (GOLD analysis project Ga0102955, IMG submission 78512) | Salt pond soil microbial communities from South San Francisco under conditions of wetland restoration - Salt Pond MetaG SF2_A_D1_MG ... | reverse complement strand
TGATGTTAGCGGAATGGATGATCTTTTTTTAAAGCGGGTGCTGTTTGAGTGGCTTAGGGATCGTTAGAAAGAACAGGCGCATGCCGAAATCGCATCTTTAAAATAAATTAAAGATTGTATGGCAAACCTATTAATTTTTCAAAGATTTATTCCTGTTCTTACTTTACGAACCCTTGCCACGAGTTCACGCGGTTTAAAAAAAGATTATCCATGGAGCGACTATTTATAAAAACTTTCCGACCCCTCAACTATTTACAAGTGATTCAAAATATCTAGGAACCTTTGTCTCAAAGGTCATTTTCTCTTTTGTATCGGGATGTAATATGGTTATGGAGGCCGCATGAAGTGTAAGTCTCTTAATACCCTTGTCTTTTTCTCCATACATTTTATCTCCAGCGACAGGATAACCTTTTTCAGAAAAATGGACCCGGATCTGATTTTTCCTGCCTGTAAGCAGATCTATTTCAAGCAGACTGTACTTTTTTGATTCTCTCAGAACTTTAAACCCGGTCTTAGAAAGCTTACCTTTTTCAGGATCATCAACAGAATACATTTTATGGGCACGGTTTTCTGCAAGATATGAAGTAATTACACCCTCCTTCTTCGGTAACGTTCCGTGAACTACGGCATAGTACTTTTTTTTAAATCCATGCCACTCTTTTTGAAGATAACGCTTGGCATTTTCATTTTTAGCAAAAACGATAACACCGGAAGAATCTCTATCCAAACGGTGCACGATAAATACCCGGTTTCTTGATTTCCGATTCCCTTTTCTTACGTACGTATTTAAAAGATAATAAGCTGTATTTTCTCTGACCTTCTCAGTACTCACTGTTAAAAGACCACTTTTTTTATTCACAACCAGAATATCATGATCTTCATAGAGAATAGAAAGCCCCCTGGGCTGATATCTTTTGGGGGGGCTTTTAAAGCTTTTCTGACTTTCCCGCATAATGTTTACTAAAGAACCCGTCCGATATGTTTATAGTTTTCCAGTTATATTTTTAAGTCTCGAAACTCTCTATTGATAAGACAAAATCAATTAACTCTTCTCTATTACAATCAAGGGTCAAACATAGACCTGACCCCATTTCCTGAATTGATGATTTCGAATGTAAAAATCGTCAATTTAAAAAATCTTGAAACCATCATGGAATCGGTAATTAATATTAAGGGATCAATCTTCTCAAGGGGGAAAGCGGAATATATTTTGTTCTGACCTCACCAAAATTTTCGAAGTTTTCGATATTTGATTTTATATCGACCCAGTCCTCCTCTATTATTGATTCAGATTGCTGACTCTTTAAATATTTTTCAGAAAGTAATATATATTCCCTTTCAGGGACATTGTTTTTTAGTAGTTTATGAGCTAGAATCACATCACTGCCAATCAATTTAGTGGAGTTATGGATGGGGACTTCTTTACATACACCATAATGAGCTATAAACTTTAATGTTAAATTAGAAGCGGTCCTACAAGACCCGCATTTACAGAAAAAATCCCTCTCTATCGCCTTCAAATTAGTGTGAAAATCAATAAACATCCTTTTTGATTGTTGAATAACCTCTTCCTTATTAGGTGGCGCACCCTTAGAATAGAACAAAATGGCATCGCCTTCTATCTCTGACACCTTAAGTTCTAACGGATTTGAATCCAATATTACATTGATTAGGATGGAGATAATATGGTTGGTATGGTCAATTTCACATTTCGTTACAAATTTTGTAAATCCACTAATGTCTGGTATAAAAATTAAGGCCTGATTTTCCATATTCTTAAAGCTCCATCTATCCAAAAATTAAGAATGCGTCGTTAAGGGGTCAACCTCACTGCTCATTGTTAATCTCCCTTAGGCAAGGTCTTATGTGTCGTTCTGGCAAGAAATCTTTCTTATCCGGCCACACCTATCATGTTCATATCTACTAATGTGTGGCATTTGTGTCAATCATTTAAGACCTTGGGTGTAAGTTATCACAAAAGAGATTTTAAACCAACATGGGGAAATGGGATCACCCATTACTATCTTCCCTTTTCCTTAAGATGCGACCCCGCCCACCTCCTTTTTTGCTACAATTAATAATCCCTTGACCTGATTTCCTGACTGCTTCCTAATATCTGCTTTGGTTTCCTCTATTAATTGTAATCCATGACGCCTTAGGCAATCTTGAATATATGTCCGTGAGTGTGCATAGCGACCGCTGGGAAAGAGCCGGTATTCCATGCTGTTGTCTTCCAGTCTTTCCACTGAAAATGCAATGATCCCTCCGTAAACAAGATATGAAGATGCGGACCTGATGATCGTATCCAGATTCCCGAAATATACAAAGACGTCAGAGCTATATATCAGATCAAATTTTTGGGGAAAGCCCCAGTCTTCAAGTATGTCAAAAACCTCGAGCCGGTTGTAGATTTTCTTCTCTGCGGCCTTTTCGAGCATCTTTGACGATACATCGACGCCTATCAGTCTTTTCGCAAAGGGCCGATAGAGTTGAGCGCCCAGACCGGTACCACAGCCAAGGTCCAGAACATTCATTTCTTCAGCCAGATACGGGCGCACAAGGTCAAACAGGAGTTCAGGGGTCTTGTATTCCAGGTCTTTAACCAGGATCCTTTCAAAAGTCCCGGCACACCGATCAAAGATCCTGCGCACGTGTTCCACCGGGGCGGCATCAGGTGTTTCCGATGTCCCCAGGCTTTGGAGCATGAATCTTGCCGCCTCATCATCCGGCTTTGTCTCAAGCACCTTGTTGTAATGTTCCTCGGCTTCCTTGAATCGCCCGAGCTTTTGAAGAGAAATCCCGAGGTTGAAGTGGGCGGATGTATAATCCGACTGTATCTCAATGGCCTTTCTGTATGACTCTGAAGCGTTTTCAATCATATTAAATTCGTCCTGTGCCACGCCAAGGTTGTTCCATGCCTCTGCCATGTCAGGAGCGAACGCCACTGCCCTTCGAAAACAGGATATGGCTTCATCCTGGTCCCCGATTTCCCGATATGCGACACCCAAATTATTCCATGCTTCACCAATACCAGGCTGCTTTTCCAACATGGCCCTGTAAATACTTATGGCACCCTTGTGATCGTTCTCTCGCTGCAACAGCCTTGCCAGGTTATAGCATGCCGGAAAATAGGGAGGTCTAAGGTCGGCTGCTTGTCCAAAAACTTTCTTGGCCTTATCCGGCCGGGACTGGTCCAGGAATACCGTTCCAAGCGCATTCAGCACCTGTCCCCAATCAGGCTTTCTTCTCAATACTTCCAGATAGCCTTTTTCCGCTTCAGCAAGCCTGCCGTCCTTGTGGGCAAAAGAAGCTTTCTTGAAAACGTGTTCGGAATCGTCTTTCGTGCACTTCGACGGGATAGAATACTTTTTTGAGTGACGCTGAGTCACATCTTCATTTGTCATTTTTGGTCCACAGCATGGTGTTGAACGGTATTATGTTAAGGGGTCAAGTCTGCTTTTGACTCATGTTAGAATTTATAAAAGAGTCAAGATCGGACTTGACCCCATTTTTCGACAAATAACTTTTTTAGATCATTTTCATTCATATCATTAAGTATACCGACAGAATTCAGCCGCCCCGTGGAGCGCAGTGGAACGGGGTTGGATGGAATGAAAGGTTTGAGCTGAATCAACCACAGGTAATAGACAATGCCTTTATTCCACTTAGCATCAGTTTGATTAGCTCGCCTTTTTAACAAACTTCGTCAGAATTACAATCTGCTGGCCATTCACACGGCCCTCAATATGCTCAGAGTTATCTTCCACCAGCGAAATTCCGCGTACAACTGTGCCACGCTTAGCCGTAAAGTTAGCCCCTTTTACATTTAAATCTTTGATTAGCGTTACCGTATCGCCTGCTTCGAGTATCGCACCGTTACTATCGACATGTTTGACTGTATCTTCGTCACTTTTCCCTTCGCCCGTTGCTTCCGCCCAAGCTTGGGTGCCCTCATCTAAATAGAGCATATCCAGTAAGTCCTGCGGCCAGCCTTCGGTGCTCAGGCGCTTAAGCATACGCCATGCCATCACCTGTACTGCTGGTACTTGGCTCCACATGCTATCATTAAGGCAACGCCAGTGGTGAACATCAACTTTTTCCGGATTTTCAATTTGTTCGCGACATGTTTCACAAATAAGTGCGCACTCATCAGCACTACCGTCTGAATCGGGTGGAACTTCATACACACCCAAACTCTCTGTTGCGTCACACAATTCACATTTAGATTCGCTACGTGCATGTAATGCTTTTTCTGTACTCATTGTTTACTGTTCCTCAAAGTCTTTGGGGTCAAGTCTGCTTTTGACTCATGTTAGAATTTATAAAAGAGTCAAGAGCAGACTTGACCCCATTTTTCGGAGCGTAGCGGAGTAAAAATCCAGTGCAGTGATTTGTTACACGATTATTGGTATATTTTCCCATCATGATTTAACCAACCACCCTCATGACGACCGCTGGGGTCATGGTGGGTCCAATGTACCACCCCACCTTTAGAGTTCCATTCGTATTCGCCATAGAAGTTAATATGATCGCCTACGTTAAGAGTGCTAATTCTTGGTGCAATATCGATATTATGCGCAATTAAAAGAGTTTGGCCGGAATTTAGTTCAATAATAAATTTTTGGTGCCGACTGCCTTTTGTGTCATCTGGCAAATTTTTTACTACTTCACCTGAACCGCCAACTTGAATGTCACTTTGGTTATTTTTGAAAGCCTTCTCAATAGACAGGTCACTTGTAGAAATTTCAGAACCAAAAAATGTACCCTTAGAAAAGAACTTTGGTGCTTTTTCCAAAAATCCGTAGACTGCTATAACAACGATAAAAATGAGTAAGAGTTTTTTCACTTTATTTTCCTACCAGATTCGATACTGACGTGTAACGGTTGCAGATAACCAGCGGGCCAGATGTACCCTGAACCTGCACAGTCTTTTACGTAAAACCGCATAGTTTTTCCCGTCTGGTTCATCCGCCTGGTTATGCCTCCTCATCGTCAATATCTTTGATACCATTCTTTTTTTTTATGGCATTTCATCGGCTATGTCAATTACTTAGCGTGACCCGACCCAGAGATCCTATTAGCGTTTGAACGGATTTACTTGCCCAGGTATTCTATGAATGCTGACAGTGCAGTTATCTCATCTTTTTTAGATAATCCTCTCCGGATCTTCACCATCTCCTGAAATTCCGGGGTGTCCAGCAGGAGATGCTCTTTCCGGGTGCCGGATTGAATGATATTGATGGCCGGCCATAATCTTTGTTCAGCACACTTTCGGCTGAGTACGAGGTCCATATTTCCAGTGCCCTTGAACTCCTGGAAGATGATATCATCCATTTTGCTGCCGGTATTGATCAAAATTGTGGCAATAATTGTCAAAGATCCGCCATTTTCTACGTTGCGTGCGGCGCCAAAGATCCTCCTTGGCATTTCCATGGCATTTGCACCCAGGCCACCCGTCAAGGTCCGGCCATAACTTTGCGCTTCCGTATTAAACGCACGCGACATCCGCGTTAGCGAATCGATAAACACCACTGCATCAATACCCGTCTCAGCTAGACGAATTGCCGCATTCACGGTCATTTTAGTCATTCGCAAATGTTGAGAAACGCTCTGGTCAGCAGAGGAGGAGAGTACATAAGCATGTTTAAGCCCTCTTCTGAAGTCTGTAACTTCCTCCGGCCTTTCATCAACCAATAGCGCAAAGACCACCACTTCCGGGTGATTGGTTATAAGGGAATTGGCCATGTGTTTTAAAATGGTCGTTTTACCGGATTTGGGAGGTGATATGATCAAACCACGCTGCCCCTTTCCAATCGGCACGATCATATCCAGCGCCTTTCCCATGATATCATCCGGTCCCTGGGCGAGTTTAAGCCTTTCAGATGGACTGATACTGACTTCACTCTGCAGTGACTTTATTTTCGAAAATTCTTTTAATGGTATCTGATTTATTTTTTCAATTTCAGTGAGTTTCAAATTCCTCTTTTTACTGTCACCCCTGACCCCGACACCTTCAATAAAGACGCCTTCGTGTAGATTAAATTTTTGAATCAGGTTAGCCGGAACGAAAGTATCCTCCGGGTTCGACTGAAAATTTCTTTCAATCGATCTCAAAAAACCAAATCTCCGGTCCAATATTTCCAGATGTCCTTCTACGGGTTTCAACATTTGACTCCTAACAGTAATAATTATTAAAGGGCTGTGGTTGGCACTCGTTCTATGTAGTCAATTTGGTCCGCATTGCAAATGTACGGAGAGTAAATTGCCTTTTTTGCACGCGCCATTTGTCGTAGAGTTCCTTAATAGGGCAGTTTCAAGTGGAAAACCGGTCGATTAAGACCAATTCAGAGACGTTTTTAAGAAATTTATTTTGTAATGTCTGTTACTTAGCGTGGCCCGACCCCGAGACTCTCTTAAAACGTTCAGTTATCAGTTCATCCAGCTTCCATGAATTGGGATAAGTTTTATTGAAAGCGCTAAATTTCGTGACCCCATTTTGACAGATGAGTCAAGAGCAGACTTGACCCCATTTCCAGGCGCTCCCTGAGGTGTTCATTTCCCCGTTTTCAACGGGATCTTCGATCTGCGCTTGTCCGCCTCTGGAGGATTATTAAGAACTTGCAGCAAAATACTACGACTGCGTCCTTAAATGCCTTGTTGGAGCGAAGCGGAAATCCCGCTATCGGGGCAAATAAATACCTCAAGGGCTTGAAAAATAAGGCTAAAGTAAGAAAGGTGTCGCATTATGAATCTTCGTATGTTTACAAATGTCAACAGGAAGATAGTTGGCAAGTATGTTTAGTTTTATTTCACATATTATTTATTAATTGTCAATGTTTAAATATAATCAATTATTTATGACAAAATGGAGTCGAAAATGAGACTGTTGGATCAGGAATATACGGATTGGATTGAAAAAGGATATACTGGCAGGATCAATATATGCCGTGGGGATTGACTTGAAATTGTATCCGTTTGGTGTTCTAATAAAACCAATTTAATTTTCACCGCAAAGGCGCAGAGGGCACAAAGGAAAGATACTTTTCTTTTGCCGTTGAGAGGTCGGCAAAAGAAAAACATTCAATCGCTACGCAATATTTTTGGGTTCTAAATGCCCGCAGGGCAAGTTTCTTATTGTTTTCCGTCCTCTCAACGGAAAACAATAAAACAAATAACCTCTGTGTTCTCTGCGACTCTAATGAGCGAAGCGAATGGGCGGTGAGCTATCGTACTAAAACGGACAGCAGTGATATAATACTAAACTGAGCATTTCAAATAATGACAGGAATATAAATCAGGAGTCCAACATAAACATGACCCAAAATGAAAAATTCAAAGCGAGACTCGAAGAAATCAATCGACTGGCCGATGCCATTGAACGTCAGCGATCAAACCTTCAGGAAACCGCGGCACTGGATGCCGGTTTCCCCGTGAAGATCACCGGCATCGAGGTGGATCTGGCGGTGGACTATTTGCGAACCCTGGAAGAAGAAATCCCTTATGTCGAAAACGGCAAACCTTACGGCACGGTGGCCACCATATTTGCATACGACGCCCCGGTGGTGGTGCTGGCCAAACTGGGCGGATCAGCATTGCTGACGGGCAACCGCCTTCGGTTCGGCGTCTCATCCCAGACACCGAAAACCGCTGCGATTTTAGCTGAAATCTGCGAACCCTTTAACACCATCGACCCTATGATCGGTCTGGACAACCGGGAATTCGGCAAACGTTGTGTCGAGGACGACGATATCCGGGTCCTCTTTATTTCAGGGGCTTCGGCTGTTGGGGAAGTCTATCGGAAACAGCATCGATCTTTTGACAAACTCTTTTTTGCCGGCCCCGGCGGCATGCCGGCAGCCATTGTGTTCAAAGATGCCGATGTCGAAGCGGCAGGCCATTTTATTGCCCGGCGGGCATTTGTCAACGCCGGCCAGTATTGCACCACCCTGAAAAAAGTTTACATTCATCGCAGCATCTATGAGGCTGTTCGCAAAAAAATACTCGATACGGTTCAAGGCATGAAAGTGGGAGATCCTTTTGATCCGGATATTGAAATCGGACCGATCCTGGTGGAACGCACCCGAAAGATCGTTGAAAATGCCCTTGAAAAATGCCAGCCGGCAAAACTGATCACCGGATCCATCAACGAACATATGATTTATCCGCATATCCTTGAAACCCAAAACACCCATATTCCGGACCTCGAACTTTTCGGCCCGTTTCTTGTTTTAAAACCGTTCGATGATACTTATGACGCGGTCTCGGAACTGGTTGAGACCCGCTATGGCTTTCTGCTGGCCTTTTTCGGCACACCCACGGAACCGGTCAAAGCGCTCTTTCATTCGACTTTCGGCATGGTGCATGACAATCCGGATTTTACGTTCACGCCGCTGAGGCTGCCCTTTGGGGGGAAAAATGGAAGCGGCTGGATTCTGGAACGAAAAGGGGATGGGTATATTGAACGGGATGGGGCGTTTCTCTACAGCAAGGAGTTGGTTTCGTTTGACTAATAGTGTCTGTCCATAAAAGGGTCTTCAATAAAAATTGTTCACCGCAGAGCCGCAAAGATCGCAGAGTTTTTGGTTTTTCTTTTTTGCTTTTCGCTGACCCCGAAGGATAGGCTCCGCTATCTCCGGGACGGAGGACACGAAAAGCAAAATGACACAACCCTTCGGGTAATAATATGCCCGTATTTGCACCTTGCAACCAAAGAATCAATGCCTTTTGTCGTTTACGCAGCGTAAGCTGCTGAGTGCTTTTCCATTGCCGGCGTCCCTGTCCCGCATCAAGCGGGGTCAACGGCAATGGAAAAATTATTATTCTCTGCGTCCTCTGCTTGCCCTGTGAAATTCACGATAGTGAAGAGCAAGGCTCATTTCACCGGGGTGACTCGAGCGAAGCCCCGCTTTGCGGGACAGGCAAGGCGGTGATATAAACTCACATGAACTTATATTATGGGTCAGAACATTGAGTTAAAATATGGAAGGCAAAAAATCACCCTTCCCTTGTCGGACCAAACAGATATTTTTCAAATCCATGAACCGGATAAAAAAATAACGCCGTCTTTGTTCGCCACCAGGCTTAGTGATGAACTCGAACGCTTGAATCCGGATCTTTCAGACATTGCCATCGTTGTCGGCGATAAAACCCGACTGTGCGGTTATCCTGAATATTTGCCGGTTCTAATCGACACCCTGAAAAACGCTGGTGCTGATCCGGACCGAATGACCGTGTTTATCGCTTACGGCACACACGCTCCCCAGACAGATAAAGAATGTCTCGAAGCATATGGGGATGTCTATCAAAATGTCCGGTTTGTCCATCACGACTGTACGGATGACAAATGCTTTGTAAATTCCGGACAAACCTCCCGCGGGACATCGGTGCTGATTCGGCGCGATATTGTTGAAACCGGTTTTTTAATCACCTTCGGTGCTGTTTCTCATCACTATTTCGCCGGTTACGGCGGCGGCCGAAAGCTGATCTTTCCCGGACTGGGTCAAAAAGCGTCGATCTATCAAAATCACGGGTTGTTTTTGGATCCGGAACAACAAACCCTTTCGCGGTTTTGTCAGTCGGGTGTATTGGATAAAAATCCCCTGGCAGAAGATTTGGCGGAATTCGAAGCGTTTCGCCCTGCCGATCTGGCCATCCACGGCATCCTCGACAGCCGGGGACAGGTTTGTGATCTGTTGCCGGGTTCAGGAACCGATCATTTTAAAAACGCCTGTGCCGAACATGGAAAACATTGTGAAGTTGCCGTCACCGGAGACTATGATCGGGTCATTGCCTCCTGCGGCGGGTATCCAAAGGATATTAACTTTATTCAAAGCCACAAAGCCATTGAGCATTCGTCTAAATTTGTCCGTAACGACGGCATGTTGATTATCTTTGCAGAATGCCCGGATGGTGTGGGATCAAAAACCTTTTTACCCTGGTTTGAAATGGGGAGCTGGAAAAAAGCGTTTGACAGACTGGCCCGAAATTATGAAGGAAACGGCGGAACGGCGCTTTCCATGATGTCCAAATTAAAAAGAATCAGAATTTTAATGG
>Ga0102955_1000337_pt1 | contig 10092 bp, 8 predicted proteins | sample SalPonF2_A_D1_MG_FD_78512 | JGI IMG/M metagenome (GOLD analysis project Ga0102955, IMG submission 78512) | Salt pond soil microbial communities from South San Francisco under conditions of wetland restoration - Salt Pond MetaG SF2_A_D1_MG ... | reverse complement strand
CTGACTCGACTTGTTGATGAGAAACAACGAAAAAATCTGAAAATTTCGTTGTGTCTGCCGACGTTGAATGAAGAAAAAACCATCGCAAAAGAGATTCTGATCATGAAATCAGAGTTGATGACCCGCTATCCCATACTCGATGAGATCGTTGTCGTCGACTCCGGTTCAACGGATAGCACCAGAAAAATTGCAAGAGGATACGGCGCAGATGTATATAAAGCCTCAGAAATTTTACCTGATTTGGCAAAATTTAAGGGCAAAGGCGAAAATCTCTGGAAAGCTCTGTTTGTGACTCAAGGGGATATTATTGTTTACCTGGACGCAGATATTAAAAACATTCACCACAGGTTTGCCTATGGGCTCTTGGGCCCGCTCATTCTTTTCGACAATATAAAATATGTCAAAGCCTTTTATGACCGGCCCATTGCCATCGGAAAAAGCAAAATCAGACCCACCGGCGGCGGCAGAGTTACCGAACTTGTGATCAGACCTCTTTTTTCCCTTTATTTTCCGGAACTCACCCAAATATTACAGCCGTTATCCGGTGAATATGCCGGTCACAGGGAAATATTTGAAAACATACCTTTCCCCATAGGTTATGGGGTTGAAACCAGTATGATTCTAGATATTTATGAAAAATGGGGGCTTGACGTATTTGCTCAAGTTGATCTTGACAGGCGTATTCACAGAAACCAGGATACCCGGGCACTCGGGAGAATGTCTTTTGCAATTCTGCAGACCTTTATTAAACGCAAAATAAAATTAGGTATGGTGGATTATAGAGAGAAACTCTACAATGAGATGATTCAATACAATCTTATAAAAAATGAATTCGAGCCGGATATTTATAAAATTGAAGGGCATGAAAGACCCCCCATTATAGAAATTCCGGAGTATCGTGAAAAATTCAAAAGGATATCCTAACGTTGTCGAACTTAACGCTTGTTGACCGATACGATCGTAATCTGAACTACCTTCGTGTTTCCATTACCGACCGCTGCAATCTAAAATGCCTGTACTGTATGCCCAGGGAGCTCATTCCAAAGCTCTCGCATAGAGAAATATTAAGCTATGAAGAAATACTCCGTGTTGTCAAGGTGGGTGCGGCCCTCGGAATTTCTAAAATCAGAATAACCGGAGGAGAACCGCTGGTTAGAAAAGGTGTTTATCGTTTCCTGTCACAGTTGACAAGAATGGAAGGACTTCAAGATATATCTCTGACGACCAACGCTGTTTTGCTTAAAGACAACATCAGTAAAATCAGATCCGTTAATATCAAAAGAATCAATGTCAGCCTCGACACGTTAAATAAAGCCAAATTTAAACACATTACAGGATATGATTTTTTCGATCAAATATGGGAGGGCATTCATCTGGCTCGAAAAATGGGGTTTTATCCCATTAAAATCAATGTGGTGCCCCTTAAAGGAATTAATGATGAAGAACTGGTGGATATTGCCGGATTGTCCATTAAATATCCATTTCACATCCGTTTCATTGAATATATGCCCATGGGATCCAGTCAGATCAGCAGTGACCGCCATTTACTGGCGCCTGAAATAAAAGAGCGCATCCATCGGTTGGGTAAACTGATTCCGGTTGACAGAAGCTTAAACGATGGCCCTGCGGAACGATTTAAATTGGAATCGGCCCAAGGAGAAATTGGTTTCATTCGCCCCATAAGCCAGCATTTCTGTAGTACCTGCAATCGGCTAAGATTAACAGCCAGCGGTCAGCTAAGGCCATGTTTGATGAGCGACGATCAGGAAGATCTGAAATCATTGCTTCGACAAGGGTGTTCTGATGCTGAAATCGCAAAGGGTTTTCTTAATGCTGTTCGTCGCAAGCCGTCGGAACACAAGCTCATCGATGATGATCATGCCAGAATATCGTCCCAGATGTGTGCCATCGGGGGATAAAAGAAGGGATGTGTTATAAGTTTACAAAAAAAAGGCCTGGGCCGTATCAGTGGGAGGCTACATTTTCTCGCACAATTCTCGGTTTACGACCCAGGCGAATGAGATGACTTCACTCTGAAGTTTTTGTTGCGTTTGGTGATGTGCTAACAGAATTAAAAAAACGAATCAAGATTTTTTTTAATATCGGATGATTTTTTATGAAATTTTTAGGTGTTCACCTCTTTTTATAAGCTTTCGAGCTTTTCTTCTTAAGAAGAAATTGTAAAATCCCACCAAAATTCCTTCCGGAAGAAATACAAGTACCAGGCATAAAAAAATACCGTATGCAATAACGTGATATTGTTTGGCCACATGGAGTGCTTCGGAAATAAAGGTGAGAACTCCGGCGCCGAAGAGAGAACCCCAGAGACTTCCCATTCCGCCGACGATGACCATGGTCACCACCTGGATAGAATAATAGAAGTCGTAAGAGCTGGGACTGATAAAGGTGATGTAATGGGCATAAAGACTGCCGGATATGGATGCGAACATGGCACTTAAAACAAAAACCTTTACTTTATAATCAGCCGTGTTGATACCCAGGGAGTTTGCGGCTGTTTCACTGCCGTGGACAGCGCGTAGTGCTCTGCCCACTCTGGAATTTAGGAGATTTTTGGCAGCCAGCATGGAGAGAAAAACAAAACTCCAGATCAGATAAAAATTTTTAAGGTCGTTATCAAATGTCAGTCCCCCGATAGAAAGCTGAGGAATGCCGATTAGACCGTCATGGCCGCCGGTGAAATGTTCCAGCTCACCCATAAGGATATTGACAATGATGCCAAATCCCAATGTGGCCATGACCAGATAGTGCCCCCGAAGCCTTAAAGACGGGTATCCGATCAAATATGCAATCATCCCCGTTGCCAGCATGCCGACAAGCATCGCAGGCCATAAAGGAAATCCGTAATTAACGGTCAGAATTCCAGAAAAGTATGAACCAAGGCCGTAAAAGGCGGCATGCCCCAGTGAAATCTGTCCGGCAAACCCGATGAGCAGATTCAAGCCCACCACTACAATGGTGTTGAGACCAATCACGTTCAGGACGATAAAGTAGTATTTGCTCTCCACAAACACCGGCAGAATAATGATGATAATGGCCAATGCGGCAAAGCCGTAGATGTCTTTATGTTTAAAAAATACGTTCATCATTTGTATGTTTTCGTTCTTCTCCAATTTAGTTGGAGAAGAGGGTCCAAGGATTCGAGGGATCAAGGATTCAAGGGTTTGTTTTAAGAGACTTTATCAGCGCCTTAACATTCTATCGATTTCTGTGATGTCTTTTTTGGTGTACTCAATTCACCTTTTTTAATCTTCCTTTGGGAGTTTTGCTGTTATTTTATATATTCTAAACAGAATTCGTTATGACGTTTGTTAACTTTCAACTCTTTGTAATCCTAACTTAACTAAAACTAATCGGGAGATGATCTTTATGTTTTAAAAACTAAATTGAGCGATTGCCGAGTTTGCCGGTCGTAAGATCCCGCCTTTCGGGGAGATGCAAGGCATGAGACATGCAGCCGTAGTCGTCTACTGCAAATGTCTCATAACGCAACAGATTCGGTAAACTCGGCAATCGCTCAGTTTAGTTAGACTTTTTCCGCCTCCCCATACCCCATAATCCCCGTGGGTTTTAAAAATAAAACCAGAAGGAGAACGAAAAAGGCAATGGCATCCTTATACTGAGACGATATCAGACCTGCTCCTAAAGATTCCAAAATACCCAGAAGAATTCCGCCCAATATCGCGCCGACAAAGTTTCCGTATCCGCCAAGAATCGCTGCGGCGAACCCTTTCAATCCCAGCATGATTCCCGTATCATAAGATGTCGTGGAAATGGGCGCGATGATCATTCCGGCCACAGCTCCCAATGCGCCACTGAAGGCAAAGGATAAAAGGATCATACGATTCACACAAATGCCTGCCAGCGCCGCTGCCCTTCGATCGACGGCTGTCGCCCGCATGGCTTTGCCCATCAATGTGTTTTTGAAAAAATAACGCAGCATCAGCATGACCAGCACCGTGATTCCAACGACCCAAAGGTGCTGGGGAACGATGGTCGCTCCGCCCAGAAGATGAATCGGGTTTTCGCCGGAAAATGAAGGAACGCCGACATTATCGGTGCCCCAGACCTCTTGAGCGGCGCCCCTGATAATTTCGGAAATGCCAATGGTCAAAAAAATAAGAATAATAATTTCTTTTGACCGCGCATGTCGTATGGGGCCGATTTCTATCAAGGCTCCGATGAGGGCGACACCGGTCATGGATATGAAGAATGAGATGACCAGGTTGACCTTGAAAAGAACCACCAGAGAGTACATAAACATCCCGCCAAGAGATATAAACTCACACTGGGCAAAATTAACGATTCCGGTGGCATTATGGATGATGTTAAACCCCATGGCCACAATGGCGTAGATGGCCCCGATGGTCAAACCGGTGATAATATACTGAGCAATTTGCTGGGTAAAATCCATAATTATTTAGGTAATTGTAACCTCCCCCCCTTGATTTTTATCACCAGAGAAGGGGAGTTGTAAGTTCTGACACTTCAATTGATCGTAAACAAAATGGGGGGATATATTATTTATTTGATTTACTTAGCATTTTAATAGATTCGGATGAATATTGAGACCCCTCATATATCTGAGATATGAACTTATAAAAAAACCCATTTTGTTTACCTTTCAGGAAAGCCGATGACACCCCATATCCTTCGTTATCAAGGGTTCGCAGTAAACGACTACGGCTTCACCCTTGATGCCTTGAATCTGGGGCATCCTCGACTTTCGCTCAATTGAAGTGATAATGACCTTCTATTCGAGCAGTTTCCATCCCCCGTTGGTGGCTTTGATCATAACAATATCTTCCATGGAAAGACCGTTATGATCCTTTGGACTGATATTGTATATGCCGCTAAGTCCTACATAACCTTTTGTATTTTCAATGGCATCCCGGATTTTTGCTCTGTCGGGCCCAACTTTTTTAATGGCATTTATAACAATAAATGCTGCATCGGCCCCATAGGCAACCATGGTGCCGGGTTCATGATTGAACTTTTTCTGATATGCTTTCACATAGTCGATGATTTTCTTTTTCTGAACGTCGCTGTCGGGCAGCTGATCTCCCACAACGATTTTGGTAGACGGCATCATGACACCCTCTCCGGCCTCTCCGGCAACTTTCCAGAAAATAGGATCTCCGGAACCGTGACATTCAAATAGCGGCGCTTTAATGCCTAACTGCTTTACATTTTTGGCAATGATTCCCATGGCAGGCCCCACTGTCCAGGCGATAATCCCGTCAACGCCCTTTGCATTAATTCGGGTCAACTGTGCCGTCATATCAACATCTTTAGGCTGAAAGGCCTCTTGGGCAAGAATCTCAACCCCGTACTTGGGCGCCTGGACCTTTACGTTTCTGAGCCCGTCTTTACCGAATCCTTCGTTTGAATAGATAAATCCGATTTTTTTAATGCCGTGCTTGCTCATATACTGGCAGATCTTACCCATGGCATCTGCGGCCTTATATGGAGATTTAAACGTCCATTTGGGTAAGGATTTCGGGTCTTTTTTATCGAGCGGTGCAAAGAGGATGACATCCCCGCCCGAATGCATGAAAGCGGGAATCTTTTCTTTTTCAATAAATCCTCTCATCGCCATGGCCGTTCCCGTGAGTGTGGGTCCAATAATGGCCACCACGTCTTCAGCCTCTAATACCTTTTTTAGAGCCATAACCGCCTTGGTAGGGTTGCTTTCCGTATCTTCCATCACCATTTCCAGCATGCGTCCGTTAATGCCGCCCTGCTGGTTCACTTCGTCTATGGCAAGCATAACGGCGTCTCTCTGCGAGGTTCCAATATGTGCGGCACGGCCGGTTAAAGCAAATATTCCCGCAATTTTAATAGGTCCTGCACTATAGCAAAGTGATGATCCCAACATAAAACTCATGGTCAGCGCCACAGCAACGATTATCAGAGATCTTTTTTTCATTTTTTCCTCCTAATTCATTTGCGTATACATTGTTCGGCCATGACAAATATAAGTGTTTTCACCCCCTTTCTTTTTCATGACTTCGATTCGAATTCCTATCCCAAATAGGCCTTTTTAACGGCCTCGTTCTCCATAAGTTCAGACGCTTTTCCCTGAATCCGCACCTTGCCGGTTTCCAGTACGTAGGCCCGATCGGAAATCTTAAGGGCAGCTCTTGCATTTTGTTCCACCAGCAAAATAGTGGTACCTTCATTTCTGAGCTTTTCAATGATAGAAATGATTTCTTGCACCACAAGCGGTGCAAGCCCTAGAGAAGGTTCATCTAAAAGCAAAAGACCGGGCCGCCCCATCAAAGCCCTGCCGATGGCAAGCATCTGCTGCTCTCCTCCGCTGAGGGTTTCTGCACGTTGTTTAAGCCTCTTTTCAAGAACAGGAAAAAGCGCCAGAATATACTCAAAATCGTCCAGTATTTTTTTCTTGTTCTGTCTGCCCCGCCTTCTATAGGCACCCAGTTCAAGATTTTCTTTCACCGTTAAAGGGCCGAAAACATGTCGGCCTTCCGGAACCTGGATGATACCCAGCTCAACGATCTTTTCGGGAGATAAAGATAAAATGCTTTTACCTTTAAAAATGATGTTTCCTTTAGACGGCTTGATAATACGTGAAATCAGGTTGAGCAGTGTCGTTTTGCCGGCGCCATTACCGCCGATGAGCGCCAAAATCTCTTTTTCATCCAGTTTAAAGGAAACATCGTCAAGTGCTCGAACACCTCCATAATGGGCACTTATGCCATGGATTTCAAGCACGACCGGTTATAACTCCTTTCCCAGATAGGCCTCAATGACTTTTGGATTGTTCCGAACCGCCTCAGAATCCCCTTCAGCGATTTTTTCTCCATAATTCAAAACAGTAATCATGTCGGAAATACCCATAATAAAATTCATGTCATGTTCCACCAAAATCACCGTGATTCCCATTTTCCTGATCTTGAGAATCGATTGTGCTATTTCTTCGGTTTCCTGCAAATTAAGGCCGGCCACCGGTTCATCAAGAAGAAGAAGTTTGGGTTCCATGGCCAACGATCGAGCAATCTCTACACGTTTTTGATCTCCATAGGGAAGCTCGTCAACACGAACGTCGGCCTTTGGTTCAAGGTCCAGGAACGTTAAAACAGCATCTGTTTTTTCACGAATGCGCTTTTCTTCCTCCCACACCATGGGGGTATGGAAAAGACATTTCAAAAATCCGCAGCGACTTTTGGTATGAAGCCCCACCATGACATTTTCTCGAACCGTCATATGATGAAAGGTCTGGATGTTCTGGAACGTCCGTCCGATTCCCATATACGCCAATTGATACGGCCGTTTTCTATAAAGATTCCGGCCTTGGAAAAAGATTTCGCCGGATGTAAGAGGGTATATGCCGGTAATCAGATTAATCGCTGTTGTTTTTCCTGCGCCGTTGGGACCAATAATAGAAAAAATTAAACCGTCTTCCACCTTAAAGGATAACCGGTTGATGGCCTGCAATCCCCCAAAGTTTTTTGAGGCATTTGTCACTTCAAGGATGTACTTGGAATTGCTCACAGTAAACGAGGCTCTTTTTTCATCTGATTATTTGTAACACGTTAGCCTTTTGAAAATATTATCGCTTCAGGTATAATTAAATTTTTGCTGAAAGAACTCGTGGATAAGGGTTCATAATGAAAGAACCTGCCCGGTCGATTAATAAAGATCTCTGCATTAACAAGAAATTTTATCTATAAAGATAAATCGCCTATGGTTCTTTCAAAACGATCCCTAATCCACTCAGACAGCTTCCAGTCAAAAATTTAATCATACCTGAAGCTCCTTTGAAGTCGACTTGTTTCAAAGGACTATACTATTACTTAAATTTGTTATGCAAAATCAGGTATTATTTCTATGGTCAAACACCCGTTTGCTTTTTCTTTCGGTACGCGGCAGGGAGCCATAATCTATAATTTCCACCTGGCTCCTTACCAGTATCTTACGCCGGATTTCTGTTGCCACCTGTTCGGCCAGATGCTCATTATCCGTCTTGCTGGAATGTACAGCACGTTCCACCTTGATCAGCATCATGTCACGGCCGCTTTCACGCTGCTTGAGATGGATCTGAAATTCACTGCCGATGCCGTTGACACGGCTTAAAACATGATCGATCTGGCTGGGATAGATATTAACAGCCCTGTAGATAAACATATCGTCCGTGCGGCCGAGGATTCGGTCGTGCATGGGAAACGGCGCACCGCAGGGGCACATGGCGCCCATGAGCCGTGTAACGTCATGGGTTCGATAGCGAACCATCGGGCTGCCCTCTTTGCACAGCGTCGTCACTACGAGCTCGCCCTGCTCTCCCGGAGGAACCGGCTTTAATGACACCGGGTCTATGATTTCAAAAATAAAATGGTCGGCCCAATAATGGATTCCATTGTGAAGACTACAGTCGAGTCCTGTGCCCGGACCGTAAAGTTCGGTTAATCCGTAAATATCAAAAATATGCTCAACGCCCATGAGCTCGATGATTCGATCTCTCATGGCGTCACTGTGACGTTCCGCACCCAGGATAATCTTTTTGACCTTTATCTTGGATAATAAATTTCGTTTATGAATTTCTTCCGCCATGAGCAATGCCATGGATGCCGTGGAACAAAAAACGGTGGTCTCCATGTCTACCAGCATTTCACAGTGCATATCCGCATTGGCAGGGCCAAGGGGAATCGTCATGGCGCCGAATCTTTCACTACCGGCCTGAAATCCCACACCTGCCGTCCAAAGACCGTAGCCGACAGCGATCTGTACGCGATCATGACGGGTTAGACCGGCCATTTGATAACATCGGGCAAATAAGTTCGCCCACACGTCAAGATCTTTTTGGGTGTAGCAAAGCACCTTGCGTTTTCCCGTGGTTCCCGAAGACGCATGAATCCGAACAATATCCTCATATGGCACCGAACGTAAGGGGAAAGGGTATTCCTGTTGTAAATCATTTTTATCGGTAAACGGCAGAAGTTCGAGGTCATCCAGTGATTGGATGTCTTCAGGCTTAATGCCTGCGGCGTCGAACTTATTGCGATAGAACGATGAATGATCATAGACATGATTCATGGTCCATTGAAGGCCTTTAAGTTGGATCTGGTTTAATTTTTCTTCGTCCAGATCATAAGGGATGAATGGCATGATAAACTCCTCTCTCGGATAAACCGAAAAAGTGACTAAAGTTTGAAGTGAACTAAAGTGAGCAAAAGTTGAGGAACGCGCTTTCAGCGCGACCAATTATAATCAAAATTGATAGAACACCTTAACTTTAGTCACTTTAGTTCACTTTAGATCACTTTACACTTTTAAAACCTGTTTCAATTGCTTTTACGGCATCATCCAGCATTTGTTTCTTTTTTGCCAGACGTTGTTGTAAAACTGTTATTATATCTTCCAATGTGCAAAAAAGACTGTTTTCAAGAGTCCCTGATATTGCTGCAAGGGCAAAACCGAGAAGGATCAGGTTGACCGACTTTGGGTTATGAATGCGTTGTGCCAGGATCTCGGCATCAATGGTATATGCCGAGAACTCAGGTCCGACAATCGCATCTTCACGGCTGTTCACCGCAACCCATGCACCCGGTTTCAGAAAGTACCCGTGTCGGGCGAAACTGTCCGCCTTTAGCGCCAGCAATCCGTTTGCATTGCCGGGCCGTATCAGCGGGCTTGAAAAGTTTCCCACCTTAAGGTGTGATAATACCGTTCCCCCCCGCTGGGCCATGCCGTGGGTTTCCGATGTAAAGACGGAAAGCCCTTTCATAATGGCCGCTTCCGCCAGAAGCCGCGTGACAAAAAGGACACCCTGGCCCCCCACACCGCTGATGACAATCTGTTGTTTTATGGAATGGCTCGTCGATACGCCTTGTTCCTGATACAGGATATAGGACTCATGAATCCCGAAGAATCACTGCAATAGTTTGAAGTGAACTAAAGTTAAGGACTTCTGCCAATTATATTTTAATGACAGCGCGTTAGCGCTACCTCAACTTCCCCGTTTAATACGGGACAAATAGGCACTTTAGATCACTTCAAACTTTAGGCACTTTCAAAACCCTGGTCCTTTGAGCCAGGATTTTTTACTCCCCTTAT
>Ga0102955_1000335_pt1 | contig 10112 bp, 8 predicted proteins | sample SalPonF2_A_D1_MG_FD_78512 | JGI IMG/M metagenome (GOLD analysis project Ga0102955, IMG submission 78512) | Salt pond soil microbial communities from South San Francisco under conditions of wetland restoration - Salt Pond MetaG SF2_A_D1_MG ... | reverse complement strand
ATCGAAAAAAAACCTACAAACAGAATATGTAGATTCTCTGGTACTTCATTCACCAATGCAACCCCACGCGCTTTTGATGAAGGTATGGAACGCAATGGAAAAAATTCAAAAGACTGGTGGCGCCCGTCAGTTGGGAATCAGCAACTGTTACAATACTGAAACGATTAGGTCGCTCTATACCGATGCCAACGTAAAGCCAGCGGTTGTACAAAATCGGTTTTATCAGGAAACGGGGTATGATGAAGACTTGCGTCGCTGGTGCTCTAATCATAAAGTTATTTACCAGAGTTTTTGGACCCTCACTGCAAATCCTCATATTCTATCCAGCAATACCGTTCGAACCATTGCTCAGAAGTATCAAAAAACTGAAGCGCAAATCTTTTTTCGATATCTCAGTCATTCTGGTATTGTACCTCTTACCGGGACGTCTTCTGAGCAGCACATGAGGGAAGACCTCGGCATCTTTGATTTCGAGCTTTCTTCTGAGGATTTAAAGAATGTAAGTTTCCTGCTAAGTCAGGTATAATCCGTCGGTGGAACTCGACCCGGAAATCGCTGGCGCTCTTCCGCGCGTCTTACCTATCCGTTAGAAGGTTGGAAATGCTATGAAATTCAAACGATTATTGTGCCTCACGGCAATTTCGGTCCTCTTTTTGAATTTGGGTGTGCTGTGTACTAGTTCTGAAATCCTTGCAACAGAGACGGACGGTACGAATCGCTGTAGCAGCATTACGCTTGAAAATGCCGCCAATATTTTGGCTGTTTCTACTGATGATCTTCAGAAAAGTAGCCGCGATCTCATGGTTTCTCCTGAGGACCTGCAGAAAAAAATCTATAAGATACACCCATACAATTGTACCATCAGGTCAAAATCAAATTTTCTAAAACTAATCACCTATGTCACCTATGTGTACAACGACCCTGGAAAAGCACGCAAAGAATTTGACAAGATGCAAAAAAACTTTGAATCCCTCTCCAAGGTGGATGTTATACCAGATATCGGTGATGAGGCTTTTTGGGCGGGCGACAATCGTTTTCAACGAATGGTTGCCATAAAGGGCGGTGTTGTCATTGACGTTTTAAGCCCAAAGGAGTTTAACCTTCAAAAACAAATCATTCGTATAGTATTGGATAAATTTTAGGGGATGTTGTCAAATCTTGAATACTGAATAATAAATGATCAATCATGTATTTTGTCTAATCTGTCAGGTTGTTTCGTGTTAACATGCTGACAGGGGAACTTTGTCAAAGTTTGGGTAGAACCTATCTCAAAAACAATCTAAGTGCCCATGGCAGCGTTGCGACACGGTTCAAAATGTTCACATACTCTCATGTATGCTTCGCTTTTTCATATGTTACACATTGACGCCTACGGCGTCTTGCGCCCCTGAATGTCGGGATTTCGCAAAGCTCAACTTGCTGTTCGTAATCTGCATTTTTGAGATGGCTTGTAATAGAATAACACTTTATCAGAAAACATATAGCCCTTTTAAGGACGGTTTCGCTTTTATTAAGAACAAACTAACAGGGGAGATAAACGGGACATCCTATCATCCCCCATCCGATCGAGGTTTTTGAATGCAACAGCCGAACGATGATTATATCAACAAACTGATAGAAATGGTGAACACCAGCCCCTATCCCCGGCACCTTCGAATGGAACTGGTTTCGATCTCTGTGGATCAGTCTGTGGTGAAGCTTAAAACCGAGCAATGCCATTTGCAGCCATTCGGGATTGTTCATGGCGGCGTGTTGGCCACACTTATCGATACCGCAACGTTTTGGTCTGTATTTCTAAGGCTGCCTGAAGACGCGGGTTTGGTAAACATTGATCTCAAGCTCAACTATTTGAAATCGGTAAGCACGGGAGCGATGACCGCACAGGGGCGTTGCATCAGGGCCGGTCGATCCATCAATTATGCCGAAGCAAGTGTAAAAGACAAAGAAGGGAACCTTATTGCCCATGGGACCTCAACCCTTATGGTATTGCCGGGAAAGGGGGTTCGGGTGGGAGCCAAGAAGTTTCTCGATCAGTGATTTTATATACAGTCAATTGAATGATGATTACAGAATTGCCAAAAGGTCTAACGATCAGAAACAGCAGGCCTTCAGACCATAAGCGAATCATCTCTGTGATGAAAGACTGGTGGGGGGGAAGAGACCTGACGTGGATGTTGCCGAAACTGTTTCTTGTGCATTTTTGCGACACATCATTCATTATCGAAAAAGGTGACAACCTTATGGCTTTCTTGATCGGCTTTCTATCACAGTCGAAAGCAAATGAAGGCTATATTCATCTTGTCGGGGTTCATCCCAATTATCGAGGTGTGGGGCTTGGAGAATTTTTATATCATCGTTTTTTTCAGATTTGTAAAAAAAATAACCGTGACACGATCAGGGCTTGCACATCGCCCGTGAATAAAGGGTCCATTGAGTTTCATAAAAAAATCGGATTCAATATTTTGAAAGGGGATGCTGAAGTTGACGGTGTTCAGGTGTCACTGGATTACAATCATCCAGGCGATTCGAAGGTATTGTTTGAAATAAAAATTTGACGGCTTCGTAAAAAGTCCATTTTCTGCGTTGCGCTTCATTTCGTGTTCACTGCGGCGTACATAAGTACGCCTCATTCCACGAAAATCACGACGCCTTTTTATCCCGCAGATTTTATACGGGGGAACTTGAACTTTTTACGAAGCCGTCTCAATTTTGACTTTTTACGAGTTCATCAAATTTAGAACCTCGAAATACATCTAATTACAAAAAGCAAGCAGGGCAGGTAAAAAAATAAGTTAAATAGTGTCCATCCATAAATGAGAATTTTTGTTTAAGATCCCCCGCTGGAAAGAACGGGATAAAAAGGCATGCGAAAAAAATAACCGCCCCGTTAAAGTACCGGGACAAGCCGGCATATATTTAATATTCCGAGGATTATTTTTTGAGCATAACGCAGATATTGGGCAAAAAGACCATTTATGGATGGACACTAACTGGCATCTGGAACGACGAATTCTTGCAGAGGCAGCTCACCTGTGGATTTAAACGGAATCGTCGAAGGCATTGTACCGCCTCCAAGCCGAAGACGTCCTGTGAGCTTATATCCGAGTTTTTCGGTTTCCGCCAGACCTCGCAATACCCTCACGACGTCTAAAACCGATGAATACAGCGTCATGGGAATAAGGGCTGTTTCATAAGAAGGGATATTTACTTTGACATTGGCCACGCCGGTGGCCAACCGTTTTCCGTTGAGTTCGAGATCGCAATTGAGACCTTTGATTTCCAGTGGGGTGTCATTGGTGTTAAAGACGCGCATTTCGATGGTAAAAACCGACTCAAAGATCTTTATTTCCTGAACGTTAAAATTTGCAAGGGTTATTCGGGGGGAATCCAACTGCTTACCCCATCCAGCACAACCGGACAATATCAAAAGAATGACGATTAACCCACCCAACAGGCTTATGTATTGCCGTAATGGAATCATGTCCTTATCCGCCTTTCCCATGTTTTGACGCACGGCATTGCATGGACGATTTTTTGATCTTTAACATCCATCAATTTTCATTCAAGATTCAGGTTATATAGCAAATTCCCAATACCTTCACTATAGGATAACAAAGACATTTTCCCAATACCTTCACTATAGGATAACAAAGACATTGTGTCAACGAAACGGGATTTAAAAAGGGGGTTGTCTGCCCGCAAATTTGGCCAAGGCTTTTCCTATTTGTGCTTCAGTGAAGGGTTTTTGAAGGATATCATTGACCCCTGAGGCATATGCCGTTTCATTGTCCTGGCCCTCGTTCTGGGTGGTTACCATGATGATGGGCAGCTCAACGTCGCTGTACCATTGCCGGACTCCCTTGGTGAATTCGATGCCGGTGATATCGGGCATGTTTAAGTCGGTGAGGATCACGTCGGGTTTTTCTTTTTGGACCCGTTCCAGAGCGTTGGCAGGGAATTCGAACAAATGGGATTCGCATCCCAAATTGTGGAGCACGGTTCTGTAAATGTTCAGAATCATCTTGGAGTCGTCCACGGCAAATATCTTCAGAGTGGCTTTTTCTTTTGCTGCCTTTTCCGGTGTAATCTGTTTGGCAAGATCATTATGTCCTGCCTTTTCAAGGATTCTTGCAAAGTAGGATCGGACTTCAGGATGGGTTTTGTCGGTCAGATAATCGATGGCCGGCGTTTGAAAATAATCCTCATCCAAAAGGTCCAAAAAGATGGTGTCACACTGGGAATCAATGATGGTTGTCATGATTTTCAAGGCTTCCGGGTCTTCAGAGCGGATTAGATTCCGGATACCACCGGCCAGAGCGGCATTGTAGTGGCGATCGATGGCTTTTGCTGCTGCGTTTCGAACGTTATCCACAGGGTCATTCAAACCGGCGGCCAACGTATAAACCCCTTTATCCAGCGGCAGCCTTCCCAGGGTTTCATACGCTGCAAATCGAACATTCGGATCTTCAGGCTGATGGTGTAGAAGCTTTCGGATGGCTGAAATGGCTGCGCTGTCTCCGATGTCGCCGAGCACGTTCAAAGAGTGAATGATCAGATCGGGATTATCAACAAAAAGATTCTTGATCAAAATACGAATGCTCATCACGCCGACGCCACCGAGTTTTTGCTTTACGGCGGTGCGTAAATGGGCGTGTTGCGACCCAAGTGTTTGATTGAGCATTTCCAGTGCTTCCGGAATCTGGATTTTGGCAATAATGTCAATGATCATAAGGTCCAGGTCAGAGTCCCCGCCAAGCCTGTCGCCCAGTTTCTGTATGGCCCCGGGTGTGGCCAGTGTACCCAAAGTGCGTATGGAAGCAATAATGACCTCATAATTACTAGAATATAGATATTCACTCACAGCGGTAACCGCTGAAGGGTCGGCGATCATTCCCAAAGCGATGATGGCCGACTCAATGATTTTGACATCCTCTTCGTTGGTCAGGATATCCAGCAAGATCGGTACAGCCTCCTCAAACCGGATTTCTCCCGTGGCCTCTACCAGAAGTGCCTTGACGGGGGATTCTATTGTATTCGATAGCAAATCCGAAAGGATTTCCGGACCATCCAGTATCTTTGAAAACAAGGTCTCTTTGAGTTGTGGAAATGATTCGGTAACGTCCGGGTTTTCAGCGATGACACCTGCCAGCAGGGGAATCGCAAAATCATCTTCTGCCCGACTGACTTCAAACAAGGCTTGTTTTTGGGCCTTTCGACTCACATGCTCCAGAGCGGAAAGAACGAGTTTCGCCTTGATCAAGTCCTTTTCTTTTATATCGAATCGAATCTCATCCAAAAGATCCTGTTCATTGATTTTTGCCATCCGCATTTCCTTTTTCTTAGTCAGATAAAGCTTGTTCGCGTTCAGGTTTAACAAAAGAAGGTGCTATTGTTCAGAAATATTTTGAGCGGCTTCCAAGACCTTGCCCATGATTTCGTTCATGTCGTCTTCTTGAATACCCAAAAATTCCATGGCCTTGTCATCCATCTGATACAACGTTCCGTCTATACCTAGTCCCAGACCCGTCATCATCGCGATGGCATCTGCCACATGAACGATGTAAGCCAATTTGCTGCCGTTTGACCGGGATGGGTGGTGGTGATATCGTATGGCAACGGTTAAGGGTTTCGGTATGTTCCAGGTTTTGCATACCTCAGATGCGACTTCTGTATGGTCGAGTTCCAAAACTTTCTTTTCAGCATCCAGAAATGTGTGTTCACCATCGGCCATAAATTCCTCAAAGAGTTCCCACCTCTCCTGGATATACGAGTCAAGAATGAGTTTGCCGGAGTCATGAATGAGACCTGATGTAAAGGCGTCGTTTGATAATGATGGTTCTGTCTTTTTGGCGATAATCCTGGAACCAAAGGCAACTGCCAGAGAGTGTTTCCAAAGGGCTCCTGCATCCAGCCCATAGCCCACCAGACTTTTGCTCAAAAGGCTGGCAGTACCCCCCATGGTAATGAGTTCTCCTAAAGTTTTATGTCCGAGGACAAGAGAAGCGCGTTGAATGGAGGTTACCTTACCGCTATACCCGTAGTATGGAGAGTTGGCCAGCTTCAGGATCTTGGCGGCAATGGCTTGATCGGTTTCAAAAAGATTTGCAAGCTCTTTAAAGTCCGATTTCGGATTTGCCATAATCTCACGGGCCTTAAGGACCGTTTGAGGCATGGGCGGTAAATCCTTCACGTTCCGCAAAATTTTCTTTTTTAAAACCTGGCCGGTTGGGCGATCGTTTTGCTTTTTTTTACTACGAAACTCGGAATTTATAGCTGACTTTGAGGTGAGATCGAGTTCGATGGTTCCCTTGCATGCCGGACAAGGAAAAGCGATCTTTTTACCCATTGGGAGACGTTCATCAGGGATGTCAAATACTTTGTTACAGTTCAGACAGTTTACCCGCATACAGAACCCCCTTGAAAATTATGGCGCTTTGAAATAATGAAACCGACGGTTGTCAGGGAATGAGTCTTTTGTATCAGACCAAGTGTCTTGCACAAAATATGCCAAAACTGTGCATGGGAAAAATCGACAATAATTTCATAACACATTTAAATTATATACACAACCGATGGTTAAGGATTTGACGAGAAGTGTTACAAAGTGTCATATTCCTGACGCGCAGCTTTTTTCTATTTACCGATGGAATCCGTATAATTTTACCTTAAAAAATTTCCTGGTCTTTTCCTCTGTATTGGTGTTGTTGAAAATTAAGGGTGCGAAGCTCAAATAAACGAGGTGAATCATACCGGCAGATCGTTTGCTCAAGAAAAACCTTGACACATTTTAAAATCCGGTCTGTATATAAAACATGGAGCAAGTAATAAATTAAAACGGCCTGCTCCCAAAAGATCAGGCTGCCGGCGAAAGTGTAAAAAGGAGCGTTAAGATGGAAATGATCTCAGTGGAAAATCATGGCAAGGTTGTGTTTGCAAAGCTGAATCACGGCGTTTCCAATGCATTGAACCCAAAGGGGATTAAGGAACTGGAAGCGGTCTTAAAGCAGGTAAAAAACGATTCCGGTATAAACGGCTTTGTTCTGGGGAGCTCCAATGAGAAGTTCTTTTCCATCGGTTTTGATATTCCGGAGCTGTTTGAGATGAACAGGGATGATTTCAGGGGTTTTTATCGTGTGTTCAATAAGGTCTGTTTGGATCTGTTTACACTGCCCAAACCCACGGTTGCGGCAATAACGGGCCACGCCATTGCCGGTGGGTGCATTTTGGCACTGTGTTGTGATTATCGGTTCATTGCAAAAGGGCACAAGTTGATGGGCCTAAACGAGGTCAAACTGGGCTTGCCGGTTCCGTATCTTCCGGACAGGTTGCTACACGCTCTGGCAGGGGTTTGCAAGGCACGTGAGATGATGGAGAGCGGCAAGTTCTATCCATCGAATGAGGCACTTGAAATGGGCATTGTGGATAAAATTCTACCCATCGAGAATGTTGTGAAAGCGGCCATCGAACACGCCGACACGTTGGGGTCGCTGCCCAAGGTGGGGTATGAGATGATCAAACAGAATCGGGTGGAGGTGATCGAAGAACAGGTGACGGCCCGTCAGGATGAGAAGGAGGCATCTTTCATCGAGAGCTGGTATTCGGATGAGGCGCGTAAATGCTTGGAAGAAGCCATGAAGAAATTTTAAACGCCAACCTTTTTTAGGAACGGTTCCCACGGATTTTTCGCATTACCGATATTTTTGTTCAAGATCAAGCAGGGTCTGTTTCACTTCAATACCGCCGCCGAACCCGGTCAGTTTTCCACTGCTGCCGATAACGCGATGGCATGGAATAACAATAGGTAGGGGATTTCGGGCATTTGCCTGGCCCACGGCCCGACTCGCTTTTGGATTTCCAATGTTTTTGGCCAGTTCTCCATATGAAATGGTCTCTCCATATGGAACCTGACGAAGGGCCGTAAGTACCTTTTTTTGAAACGGTGTCGCGTTCAAACAAATGTCCAGGGAAAACGCTTTCAGTTTCCCCGCAAAATAAGCTTCAAGCTGGCGCAACACCTCTTGAAGGGGGTTGCGCTTTTTCACCCAATCGGATTCCGGCATAGCGGGATTGGCCCCTTTTGGAAAACTGATCAGACATGTTCCTTTATCGTTTCCCGCCACCAGAAGCTTTCCCACAGGACTTTTCATATATTGATAATAGATCATTGAAAAACTTCCTTTTTTTTCAAAGGCTTCTGAATAAACAGATAACTCAGGTTTCGTGCCTGAATATTACCAAAAGCAGTTAAAATAACAGGCTGATATAAATTTTTTCGGTCTTTTACGTTGTATTGGCGTTGCTGAAAATCAAGGATGCGAAACTTGAATAAATAAGTCAACTTGTTTTGTTTTGGAGCTGTGAAATCAACCATTCATAATAAAAAAGCCGGGATATAATTCCCGGCTTGTTATTTTTTGGCTCCCCAGCACGGACTCGAACCGCGGACTCGATGGTTAACAGCCATCTGCTCTGCCAACTGAGCTACTGGGGATTAATTGAAAAAAATTAACCTTATTTAAACTATAATCAAAACTCGATAATTAATTCCGACATAATGCCGAGTCTCTGCCAATTGAGCACCAGCGAAATCCCGCTTTGCGGGGCTGAGCTACTGGGGATCAAATGTAAACGTAATAAATAATAAAAACTATATATCAAGTCAAGAAAAAATGTTTCTTTATTTGGTTGCCTATTTTCAGCTTGGTTTTATTCTCAAAGAAAGCTCATCAAGCTGGGCCTTGTCGGCTTCCGAAGGGGCATTGGTCAAGAGACAAGCCGCTTTCTGGGTTTTCGGGAAGGGGATCACGTCCCGTATTGAAGATTGTCCGCAAAGGATCATCGCCAAACGATCAAAGCCGAATGCAATTCCCCCATGGGGCGGTGCACCGGAATCGAGTGCCGACAGCAAAAATCCAAACTTTTCCTCATAGGTTTTTCGATCCATACCCAATGCTGAAAATACCCGTTCCTGCAATTCCCTCTGGTGGATACGGATGCTGCCGCCGCCAATTTCCGAGCCGTTTAACACCAGATCATACGCCCGCGATTTAACGGAAAGCGGGTCTTTTTCCAGCAGATCATAATCTTCTTCAAGGGGGGCCGTGAAGGGATGGTGAAGGGCCTGGTACCGTTTTTCATTTTCATCGTATTCCAGTAATGGAAATCGGGTGATCCACACAAAACTGAAGGTGTTCTCTTGTATCAACCCAAGTTTTTTCCCGAGAAAGTTGCGAAGATTTCCCAGTGCCTCGTTGGTGACTTTGGGCTGATCGGCCACAAAAAATACGAGATCGCCAGGCTGCATATCGATGCGCTGTGCCAGTGCCTGTTTTTCATCCTCATTAAAAAACTTTGCAATGGGAGATTGCCAAGAATCTTCATGCACCTTGATCCATGCCAGTCCCTTTGCTCTGTAAACGGCGACAAGCTCGGTCAGATCATCGATTTCTTTTCGTGTAAATTTGATGCAGCCTTTGGCATTCAATGCCTTGACAATGCCGCCTTTTTTGACGACATCGGCAAAGACCTTGAACCCTGCATTTTCAACAATATCTGAAATGTTTACAAGCTCCAGATCGAATCGAATATCCGGTTTGTCCAGCCCGAAACGGTCCACGGCATCTTCATAAGAAAGGCGCGGGAAAGGGGTTTTAGGATCGATGTCCAGAACGTCTCTGAAAAGTTTGGTCATGAGTCCTTCCGTAACATCCATTACGTCGTCTTCCCCGACAAAAGACATTTCCATGTCGATTTGGGTGAACTCCGGCTGGCGGTCCGCCCTGAGGTCTTCGTCTCTAAAGCATTTCACAATCTGGTAGTAGCGGTCAAACCCGGAAATCATTAAAAGCTGTTTGAAAATCTGGGGTGACTGGGGAAGTGCGTAAAAAAGACCCGGGTTCACCCGGCTGGGCACCAGATAGTCCCTTGCACCTTCCGGAGTGCTGCGGGTCAGCACCGGTGTTTCAATGTCGATAAATCTTCTGCTGTTCAGGTATTGCCTCACAGAGGTGGAAGCCTTGTGCCGGTTTATAATGTTTTTTTGAAAAAGCGTTCGCCTGAGATCGATATGGCGAAACTGTAACCGGATATTTTCCGAGACATCCACACTGTCT
>Ga0102955_1000329_pt1 | contig 10251 bp, 11 predicted proteins | sample SalPonF2_A_D1_MG_FD_78512 | JGI IMG/M metagenome (GOLD analysis project Ga0102955, IMG submission 78512) | Salt pond soil microbial communities from South San Francisco under conditions of wetland restoration - Salt Pond MetaG SF2_A_D1_MG ... | reverse complement strand
TTCACGAACCTGTTGTTGTGGGAAGGCTTCGAGAGCACCTGGCCGACGAATGGCCCGGGCAATGTCGGTGGCGAGTACGAGGTTATGCCGCCGCTTGGGCTACCTCTTATCAACACCGCGTTGCTGCTGTCGTCATCGGTCACCGTCACTATTGCTCACCACGCATTGATCGCCGGCAAACGCGCACAGCTCGCGACATTCCTGGCCGCGACATTCCTGCTGGGATTCGTGTTCGTGTACCTGCAGGGCGTCGAGTACGTCCACGCTTACCAGGACTTGAACCTCAAGCTGAGCTCGGGCATTTACGGCTCGACGTTCTTCATGTTGACGGGTTTCCACGGCATGCACGTCACGCTTGGCGCCATCATGCTGACGATCATCTTTTTCCGGGTATTGAAGGGACACTTCTCGCCGGACAAGCACTTCGCTTTCGAGGCCGTCGCCTGGTACTGGCACTTCGTCGACGTCGTGTGGATCGGCCTGTACGTATTCGTTTACTGGTTGTAGCAGTTAGTTGCTGGATGCCGAGGCAAGCTTCCAGCGGATCAGAAAAAAACGGGCGCTTCGGCGCCCGTTTTTTCCTCAGGCTGGCGGGTTGATCCAGCCGAAGAAATACGAGGCAACGAGAAACAGGATAAGGATCAACGACAGCGCCACCCGCACTTGCAGCGCTCGTAGCATTTTTGGCGAGTCGGCATCCTCTCGACGCAGGTAGAATAATCCTGTTCCCAGGCTGACGATGATTGCAGCCAGTAACACGTAGATAATCAATTTCATATCAGCACCTCAGGTCGCGCAGTATAACGTGAACACCCAATCGAAAAAGCCGCTGCCTTCCTGGCTGCCGCTGCTTGTCGGCGCAATTCTGATCGCACTGTTTGCCGGTCTCGGCGCCTGGCAGATCAACCGCGGCGGCGAGAAACGTGTCGAGCACCAGTTATTTGAAGATGAAGCCGATTTCGCCTCCTGGCACAACGGCCTGGACGTCACGCCATACCAGCGCCTCGAGGTAACCGGCACCTATGACAGTGAACACCAGGTCCTGCTCGATAACATCATTGTAAACAGCCGCTATGGCCACTACGTCATCACGCCGTTGCGCGCCGTCGGTGACGGGCCGGTCCTGCTGGTCAATCGTGGCTGGATCGAACGCGCGGATGAATCGCCAGACGAACGCCAACTCGGCGTGCCCACCGAGTGGGTCACCGTTCGCGGACGCGTGGGTCATTTACCTCGCGCTGGCATGAAGATGGGCGACGCCTTCACGCCAGGTGACGACTGGCCGAAAAATGCCGTGTATCCGTCTTACGAGGAAATGGCCCAGGCACTCGGTACGGATGTACAGCCGTTTGTGTTACTCATGGATCAAGGGGAGCCGCACGGCTTCTCTCGCCAATGGGCCCCGAGCGGGTTCGGCCCCGACAAGCACTACGGCTACGCGCTGCAGTGGTTTGCAATGGCCGCCGTGCTCTCGGGTCTGCTTATCTGGAATCACCGCAAAAAGAAGTTCATTAATGACTGAAACCAAACAAGGCAAAGGCCGCATCCAGCTGCTACTCATCGCCGCCGTTTTTCTCGGCCCGCTCGTCCTTGCCGCCTGGCTGTACTTCGCAGGACAGGACCTGACGCCCGAAGGCCGCACGAACAACGGCGCGTTGCTGCAACCCATCGTCAACCTGCCTGAGGCGCTGCCCACCTCATCATTGCACTCGCACAATGACGGCTTCTGGGTGTTGTTGTATGCGAATGCCAGTACCTGCGATGAGGCCTGCGAATACTCTTTGTACACCTTGCGGCAGTCGCGACTGATGCTTGGCAAGGAAATGGACCGGCTCGTCAGGGTTTTCTTGCACGGGGATACGGCCCCCGATACAGTGCAGCTTGCTGAAGCGCATAAGGGCCTCGTAACGCTGCAGGACAGCAGTCTCAGCGACCTGCTGCACAGCAAGAAACCCGAAGATCTTGAAGCCGGTGGCTTTTACCTGGTCGACCCCCTTGGAAATCTTGTCATGTATTTCGAGCCCGATATCGAACCGAGCGCCATGGTCGAGGACATCAAGCATTTGCTCGAGCTATCACGCATCGGATAGACGGACGGCACTGTGGATACGACGATAGAAACAGGCACGGGCTGGCGCGACTATTACGAGCTGACCAAACCGCGGGTCGTGATGCTGATCGTGTTCACCGCGGTCGTTGGCATGTTCCTGTCCGTACCCGGCTGGCCCGGCACCGGCGCAGTGTTATTCGGCACCCTCGGCATTGGCCTCGCGTCTTCGTCCGCCGCCGTCTTCAATCATGTCCTGGATGCGCGTATCGACATCCAGATGATGCGCACACGTGGCAGGCCATTACCACAGGGCAAACTTACCGAGAAGAAAGCCCTGATGTTCGCTTCCGCGCTGTGCGTGATTTCGATGATCATGCTCGTGTTCCTGGTGAACCCGCTGACGGCATTTCTTACGTTCATTTCGCTGATCGGGTACGCGGTCGTGTACACCGTCTGGCTCAAGCGCGCAACGCCACAAAACATAGTGATCGGCGGTGCTGCAGGCGCTGCGCCCCCCGTCCTTGGATGGACAGCGGTGACGAACGAGATTCATGCGGGCGCGTTGCTGATGTTCCTGATTGTGTTTGTCTGGACGCCTCCGCACTTCTGGGCGCTCGCAATTGCCCGCAAAGATGAATATGCCAAGGTCGATATTCCAATGCTGCCGGTCACACACGGCGAGACATACACCCGGCTCAATATTCTGCTTTATACGATACTGCTCGTGCTCGTGACGATCCTGCCGTACCTGATTGGCATTAGCGGTCTGATCTACCTGGCGACGGCGCTGGTCCTCGATGCCATCTTCCTGAACTACGCAATACAAATGTACCGCAAACCCGACGACGCCGAGTTGCCGATGAGAATGTTCAAATACTCGATTGCCTATCTCGGCTACCTGTTCGCAGCGCTACTCGTCGACCACTACCTGCTGTTCCAGATTAACCTTTGAGCTGGTCACCAATGGGCAGGGTACGGATACGTCGACCGGTCGCCATAAATATCGCGTTGGTCAATGCCGGCGCTGCCGATGGCAGGCCCATCTCGCCAACACCGGTTGGCACGTCGTCCCAAGGCAGGATATGCGTCTCGAATTGCGCCGGCACCATCGAGATGCGGGCGAGCGGATAATCATCAAAATTTGACTGCTGTACTGCTCCATCCCTGACCGTGATTTCAAGTCCAAGGGCGGTACTCAGGCCGTCGATCGTGCCGCCTTCCAGTTGAGCCTCAACTGCATTGGGGTGCACAGCCAGTCCACAGTCGATCGCTGCCACAACACGTTCGATAATGAGATCGCCGGCATCGCTGACCGTAACTTCAATCGCATGGGCAGTGTATCCACCAAACGTGAAGTGCGTGGCGATGCCGATACCCCTGCCTTTTGGCAATGACTTGCCATAGCCGATTCGCTCAGCGACAAATTTCAGCAGGCGTGACAAGCGCCCGGGGTTGAATGTCGGGCCCCCGTGATTGCCGTACTCGAGTTCGCGGGCTTCGCCCAGCACGTCCAGTCGAAACTGCAACGGATCCTGACCCGTCTCGTGAGCAAGTTCATCCAGGAAGCTCTGTACGACAAAACCATTCACATTGTGTGCCGGGGCCCGCCAGGACCCGCGGGGCAGGCCGATAGCATTATGAAAATATTCGAGTCGCATATTGGCTACAAAGCGGCGCGGAAAATCGTCCGGATATAGCTCCGACTGCCACAGGTTTTCCTCGGGCATATCCGGTCGCCGATAATACTTACTGCCACTGGCAAGCCGCTGTGTCCAGGCGACCATGCGGCCTTCCTCATCAAGGCCGGCACGCATCTCATGCAGGCCGCCCGGGCGGTAGAAATCATTGCGCATGTCGTCTTCGCGAGACCACTGCAGCTTGATTGGCCAGCCCGTCTTCTTCGAAATCATGGCCGCTTCAGCAACATAATCGTTGGTCAGTCGCCGACCGAAGCCGCCGCCGACGCGTGTCATATCGACATGAATGTGTTCCCGAGGCAGCCCCGTGACGGCTGCGGCTGCACGTGACGCGCCCGATGGCATTTGCGTTGGCGCGATGATGTGGCAGCGATCCTCCTGCACATACGCATAGCAGTTCTGAGGCTCCAGCGAAGCGTGCGATACGAAAGGCACTCGGTACTGTCTTTCGATAACTGTGTCGGCGGCGGCGATCGCGCCTTCGTAATCGCCGTCATCCAGCACTACCTGGCCTTCGGTGCGCAGCATCTGTTCATTTTCCTGCCAGAACCTCTCGCTGCTGTCGTCCGCGCTCGGGCTCTCTTCCCACTCGATACGCAGGGCGCTGCGTGCCTTCATTGCTGACCACGTCGATGTCGCAACAACGGCAACGCCGCTAGCCAGGATGACATATGGCTGTCCCATCTCGGGGCCTTCGATTGTGAACACATCGAGCACTCCGGCCACCTCGCGAGCAGCGGTGTCGTCGAAGGACTTCACCCGCGCATTCAGCACCGGGGCCCGCGCAATAACGGCATAGCGCATGCCGGCTTCCGCCGTATCGATGCCGTACTTGCTCTTCCCGGTCACTATTTCACGCGCATCAACAGTGCGACGAGCGGTGCCCACAATGCGATAGTCCGCGATGTCCTTCAGCGGCGGCGGCTCGGCCGGAAGCTCGAGTTCGGCCGCGGCGGCGATCAGGTCACCGTAGGGAATCTCCCGGCCTGCGCACACCACGACGCCCGGTCTGGTCGAACACTGGTCTTCTGTAACGCCCAGCCGATTTGCCGCGGCGCGAATCAGTTGCCTGCGGGCGACAGCGCCGACCTCGCGCATGTAGACCCAGTTACTGGTGAGTCCCGTACTGCCACCGACACCTTGTCCGCCGTACTTCCATGCAAAACCATCGGCAGTCTTCACAATGCCCAGCGGCATCTGGCGAACACTGACCCTGGACCATTCGACATCCAGTTCCTCTGCCACAAGCATGGGCAGCGCGGTCCGCACGCCCTGGCCGATTTCCGGTTGGTTGCTGCCGATAACGATGCTGCCATCGGCATCAATCTGTACGAAGAAACCAATCCTGCGCTCATCGCCATCCGCCGCCGTGAGCCGTGGCAGACCAAGAACCAGGCTGCCCGCCACGCTGGTCCCGACGATGAGGAACTGCCGCCTGCTCAGGCAGGCCTCCTGGCTGCGCGCGCTCATGCCGATCTTCCTTCGGCAATAAGCTCGGCGGCACGGTGAATTGCCTTGCGTATCCGCGCATAAGTGCCACAACGGCAGAGGTTCCTGATATTCGTATCGATCTCTTTATCGGTGGGCTGCGGAAAGCGTTCGAGAAAATCTACTGCCGCCATGATCTGCCCCGCCTGGCAATAGCCACATTGCGGCACGTCGAGTTCCAGCCAGGCTTGCTGGACGAAGTGCAGCCCCTTCGTCTTGCTCGCGAGCCCCTCAATCGTCGTCACCGACCGATTGGCTATTGATGCGACCGGCATCATGCACGATCGTCGGGCGCGACCACCAACATGCACAGTGCACGCTCCGCAACCCCCCCCGCCGCAGCCAAACTTCGTGCCGGTCAACTGCAAATGATCACGAAGAACCCACAACAGCGGTGTGTCGCCCTCGCCGTCAAACGTTACTTTCTCGGAGTTAACAGTAAAGCTGATCATGTTTTGCTGCCCTCTTGCTCCAGGTCCGCGGCGAATCAATCGTACATCATTGCGATCGATGCTCGCATCCACTGCACCGTTCAACGCGACGAGGCGTGCCAGATCCACGGTGAAGCGTCGCTATCTCGTGAACAGGAGAGTGCGGGGCCCAGATACCCGACACGGCAACGGCCGATCCACGTCGCTGGGATGAGATCTGCGCCTATTATGAGATTACGGAGAATTACGGACAGCCATGAGTCGCATTAGTGGTTTATCATCGCTTCGCCGCAGTGGCCGGAGGGCCAGCTTCGGGACATCAAAACCAGACCAGGAGTCGATTCAATGTCCACCAGCCTTGACCTGTCCAAACTCAGCCTCATGGACGCCCTAGATCTCGCAAAGCTGATCGAGATGGAGGCTTGCCACCGCTACCAGATGTTCGCCTCGCAGCTCGGCCGCACCGGCGGCTACGATGCCGGGTCCTTCTTCGCCTCGATGGCCGAGAACGAAGCCAAGCACGGTCAAGACCTGGAAGCCCGGCGCAAGGAATTGTTCGGCGATACGCCAGCGCGCTTGACGCTGGACGACATTTACGACGTCGAGGCCCCTGAGATGGGGGCGCCGCGCCGCGGCATGTCTGTCGTCCAGGCATTCGAACTCGGGCTGGAGGCCGAGAAGAAGGCCTACGACTTCTACGACATGGCCCTGCCAGGCATCACCAATGAAGAGGTACGAGACCTGTTCACCGAGCTTCGCGACGAGGAAACCGAGCACGTCGAAATGCTCAAAGCGGCCATGGCCAAGCTACCTGAGAGCGCCAGCCAGGAAGTCGAATTCGACCTTGACGAGACCCCTTATCTGTAGAACCTGATTCCGATTCATTGGGTTTTTGCCGGCGGCTGACAACCACGAGCAGCCGCTGGGACGTCTGCTCGTGGCAATGTCCGATTACTCGCCCTCAGGAGGGAGGACGAGGTCCATGATGTCGTAGACGATTTCGTTGTCTGCGTCAGTCAGCTCCCAGTTGCTTGCCATCACGATGCCGATTCCATCATCCGGCGACAGCATGATGTAGCTTCTGAAGCCAAGGTCCGAGCCGCCATGTGAAACCTCCCAGGTCCCGGACTCCTCATAGATAAACCAACCAAGCCCTATCTCGTGATCCGTCGTGACGGTCCAGAGCAGGTCATAGCTCTCATCAGAAAGAATGCGGTGACCGTCAAGCTCGCCCCAGTTGAGGTTAACAAGCATCCAGCGAGTCATCTCGGCGACACTCGAGTTCAGGGTTGAGCTTGGCGCGTGGCGGCGGTTGTACGGGTAGACGGAGCTCACCCTGGCTGGGTCCCCTGTGTGCCCGGTGGTCCGGAGCTTCTTGTCGATCTCCGGGTATATGAACGAGCTGTTGACCATGCCGATGGGCTCGAGAATATTGACCCGCATGTACTCTTCGAAACTCAGACCCGAGACCTTGGCGATCAAGTCTCCGAGTACATCAAAGGCAATGTTGCTGTATTGCCAGTCGCTACCCGGGGCCCAAAGGAGCTTTTCGGACGACAGGGACCGCACGTATCGCTCCGCAGCCCCTTTGTCAAACTGCGGCTTGTCCCACTCGTAGTCCTCAACGTCGGGCATTCCGGCAGTGTGGTTGAGCATTTGTCTTATCGTGATATCGCTGTAGCGTTCATCGGCGAGGCGAAAGTAGGGCAGGTGTTTTACGACCGGGTCGTCCAGCTTGAGCTTCCCTTTTTCGACAAGCTGAACGATGGCCGTTGCAACGAAGGGCTTGGATACGGACGCAAAATGGAAAATATGATCCGGAGTGAGTTTCTCTTTCTTCCCCAGCTTGCGAACCCCGTAGGCCCGACTGAAGATCACGGCTCCGTCATGAACCACCGCCACCGCAAGTCCAGGAATTCCGGCAGCGCTGACCTTGTCCGCCAGGTAGGCATCTATCTTCGCTTCTGTTGACGCGGTCTGGGCCGATACCGCCCCCCCGGAGAACAACAGGCCGATGACCACTGCGATGCCGAGACGCTGAATCCACTCAATCAGTATTCGAACCTTCACCGGCATTCCTCAACAGATCAATGCAACGAAAAAAGTATAGCCCATAAACCAATATGCCAAGTTCGTTCGGGACTGGCGCGTTTCAAGTGGCTAGACTCCGGGTAATCATGAGCTCCGACGCCAACAAGCAGACCTTCGAGAAACTGGTGCGACCACACTTTGACCGGCTGTATCGGCTCGCGTTTCGCCTGACCGGTCGCCGCGCCGAAGCTGAAGACCTGTTCCAGGACCTGCTGATCAAGGCATTCGGAAATCTCGATGACCTCGTCGCCATTGACGCGCCCGGGTCGTGGTTGTCCCGTGTCATGTACAACCTCTTCATCGACCAGCGGCGGCGTCTTGCGCGGAGCCGAATGCACACTGTCGAGGAAGGTTTTCTCCCGGCCGAGGGTCTGGACGGATTCCCCGGTGATCAGGACCCCGTTCGTGACAACCAGCGCCTTGAGCAGCTCAGGTCGCTCGACCTCGCGCTCGCAAAACTCAGCGATGAACACCGTATCGTCGTGCTCCTCCACGACACTGAGGGCTATAAAATCGATGAAATTCATGAGCTTACCGGCACGCCGGTCGGCACGGTAAAATCCCGGCTGCACAGGGCCCGTGCCCGCCTGCGGGAAATCCTCACCGACGACGGAACCTTTTCCTGACCGCGGGCGTGTAAGGGTCAGACAGGACAAGATAATGCATACAAGCAATACGGACAGGCAGGAGCAGGAACTCCTCGAGCTGCTAAAGGACTACCCGATGCCAGAGGCGACCGCGGGCTTTTACGATCAGGCCCTGATCCGGGCCACTCACGAAGGGTCGCGCCGCCAGCGCAATCGGTGGCTTATTACCGGGTTCGGCTCGGCGGTTGCCGCCGGCCTTGTACTGTGGCTGATTGGCGGTCTCTTCCTGACGGCACCCAACCTGCCCACACACGATGCCAGCATTCCGGGAATTGCCATGACGCTCGAGGAACCGCGCACCGTCAACCTCGTGTTCGCATCGGCCGCGGCGCTCGATTCGGCTACGCTGACCGTTACCCTGCCCGAAGGAATCGAGCTTGCAGGGTTTCCGGGGCGGCGTGAAATTGCCTGGCAAACAAGCCTCGTCGAAGGCAAGAACCTGCTGCCGCTCGAACTCGTTGCTTTGACGCCTGCCGGCGGCGAGGTGCTCGCGCGCCTGGAACATAACAATCGCAACCGTACTTTCCGGTTGCGCGTAGACGTGAGCTAACGGAGTAAGCCATGAAACGACTGAACCTCTTGTTTGCCGTGCTTGTGTTGACGCTACTGGCGTTCGTACCTGCGACGACGCGTGCCGACGACGCTCTGGACGATCTCGACGTCACATTGATCGTTCTCGATGATGTCAGCGACCTGGACGAGGCCATCGCGGAGATGGAGGGTCCTGACGACGATGATGTCGAGGATGAAGACTGGGAGTACGAGGACGAAGTAGATGAGGACTACGACGAGGACGAAACCGACGTAGAAGACGAGTCCGAGGAAGCGTTTGAGGACGAATCCGAGGACGGGTTCGAGGACGAGTTCGAGGGCGACGAGGAAAACGAAGAAGAAGAATTTGAGGAAGAAGACGACTTCGAAGACGGCGATGACGTAGACGACGACGATTTCGACGATGAGGATGACGACGACGACGAAGAGGACGACGACCCTTCCGATGATGACGCCTGATCCTTGCCAATCGCCAATAATACAGGAACCCCCCGTTCAGACCCTGCGCGGGGGGTTTTTCTTGCGCCACGTCATAGTTTCGACGTTGTAAATACCGATATGCTCTGCATCTGACATAACGCTCAGCCCGTCAATTCATGCAAAACCGCTTCTTGATTACCGTGCTCATCGCCCTGCTGGCCGCCGTTGGCGCAATCGCGCCGACGGAATCTGCACGCGCGATGACGGCTGAACAATATTTCGCGGACGGCAACCGCCTGTTCCGCGAAGACCTGTACTGGGCCGCCCTGCTGCGTTACCGCCAGGCCGGCGAAGAGGGCATGAACACACCCCTGCTGCACTACAACACCGGCATAGCCCATTACCGTGCCGGTCAGCACATTCGCGCGCGCGATGCACTACTCGAGGCCGCGGAAGAGCAGACGCTGCGCGTTGCGGCCCACTACAACCTGGGACTGAATGCGTATGCCCTCGGCGACGTCGATGAAGCTCTGCGGTGGTTTCGGCTGGCGCGCGATCAAAACGTCGACGAGAAACTACAGAAATACGCGGTTGTTGCCATCTCGCGAATCCGCAAGGCACGCGAGAAGCCTGACGAATATGAGGTACGTGTAGCCGAACGCAAGAAAGGTCGCGAATTCACCAACCTCGAACTCAGGGCATTCGTTGGTTTCGGTCATGACGACAACGCATTTCGATCACCCGACCAGCCCTATATCGATTATTCCGACCCGACCCAGCCCGTCGTAACGCCCCTCGTACAGAGCGGCGCCTACATGCCCGTAAAAATGTCGGCGAAATACATTGTCAACAGCTTGCCATTCGAGGGCTTCTAC
>Ga0102955_1000328_pt1 | contig 10258 bp, 10 predicted proteins | sample SalPonF2_A_D1_MG_FD_78512 | JGI IMG/M metagenome (GOLD analysis project Ga0102955, IMG submission 78512) | Salt pond soil microbial communities from South San Francisco under conditions of wetland restoration - Salt Pond MetaG SF2_A_D1_MG ... | reverse complement strand
TTCTTCGATGAGCGCGCGTAGGCCATAGCCTCTGTTCTGCGCGCTTCTGTTCGTGACTGGCATCATTTCACCCATAATATGGCACATTATCACCTCTTCCGGCAATCCCACCTCTGGCAATCTAGCCCTGATCACAGACAGGTTTCCACCAAGGGGAGGAGCAATCACATGGCTGATGCGGGCTGCGTCAAAGTCTCACACGAGGGTCCAGTAGCGGTTCTGTCGATGGAGTTCGCCCCGCACAACCTGCTGGGACTGGATCTCATGGCAGGGATGCGCGCCGGGCTGAATGCAGCACAGGAAGCTGGCGCAAGGGCAGTGCTGCTCAAAAGCGGCCTACGCCATTTCTCGGCTGGTGCCGATACCTCACTGTTTGTGGACGCGCTCGGTCCGGATGGTCGCCTGTCGGTATCGCCACTGGCTTTTCTCCAGGAACTGGAAGCGTTTCCCCTGCCAATCGTGGCAGCCGTGCAGGGTGCATGCATCGGTGGCGGGCTGGAAATGGCGCTGGCCTGCGACTTCATTATCGCCGGGCGTTCAGCCAAGATCGGCTCGGTTGAGGCCACCATCGGCCTGAACCCGTTGATGGGTGCCATCCAGCGCCAGGTTCAGCGGGCCGGCATCGCCAGGGCAAAGGAGATGGCCATGCTGGGCCGGCGCTACGACGCGGAAACAATGGAGAAATGGAACATCATCAACCGGGTGGTGGAGGATGAAAAGCTGGACGAGGCAGCCATGATTCTCGCGCTCGAACTCGCCAACGGGCCAACCCTGGCGCATCGGATCACCAAGCAGATCGCCAACCTGGCCGCAGCCCACGGTGTCGAGGCCGCAGATGACGCGATGGAGTCGTTACAGCTGCCGCTGTGGTCCTCGGAGGACCTGAAAACCGGGCTCGAAAGCCTTATGACCCAGGGACCCGGTCTCGCCGTGTTCAAGGGTCGCTGACAATGGCTGCCCCTCTGGACGGCATACGTGTTGTGGATTTCTCCCGTGTTCTCGCGGGTCCATTCTGCGCCAAAACCCTGCAGGATCTGGGGGCACAGGTCACGAAAATCGAGCCGCCCCGCGGCGACGTGTCGCGAGTGGCGGCACCGATAAATGCCAATGGGGTATCCGGCTACTATGCCCAGCAGAATGCCGGCAAGCGCAATCTCTCTATCGACCTGAATAAGTCAGACGCTCGCGAGATCGCCTATCGCCTGTGCGACCAGGCCGACGTTTTGGTAGAGAACTTTAGGCCCGGCACGCTGGCTTCGTTCGGTTTCGGCTACGACAGCCTGAAAGCCCGCAACCCCCGACTTATCTACGTGTCGATATCGGGCTATGGGCAGGGAGGACCCTGGCGCGGTCGCATGGCCTACGCGCCGACAGTGCAGGCGGAAGTTGGTTTCACGCACCATTCGTTGCGCCACTTTGGCAACAACCTGAAGGCCCCGCAAACCGATGCGCTGAGCCATGCCGATGTCTATGCGGGAATGGAAGCTGCCATTGCCGTGCTCGCTGCCCTGCACCAGCGCGAGCGCACGGGCGAGGGCCAGCACATCGACGTGGCGATGGCCGCCACCCTGATGGCAGTCAATGAACACGCTCACATGGATCTGAACAACCTCGATCCCGGCGATGATCCTCCGATACTCGGTGCTACCGACGGATCCTTCTTCGAGGGTCCCGACGGCGAACAGTTCATGAGCGCCATCAGCCTGGTGAACACCATCACGTTCACCTGGTTCCTAGCCGCCATGCGGCGGCCCGACCTGATCGATGATCCTCGGTTCCGCAGCTCGGCTCTGCGCCGGAGCAACATCGACGCACTGAAATACATTGTTCAGCAGTGGATCTGGACATTCCCCGATATGGCATCCCTGGACGCCCAATTCGATGAGGCAAAAATCGCTATTGGGGAAGTGCGAAGCATGGATCAGGTGGCCGAAAGCGAATGGGCCGATTACTGGGGTGCCACCTACCGGGTACCCGACCGCCAGGGCGGCGAGTTCCGCCTGCCTGCCAGGCCATGGAAATTCTCTGGCGCGCAGTTCGATCAACCCGGCGCACCCTCGGAACAAGGCGAGCAGAATACCGACATTTGCCATGAACTGGGCTTCAGCGACGACGACATCGCCCGCATGCAGGCCAACGGCAGCCTGGTGGATAACTTCACCGCCAAGATGATTGCCATGGTCAGCGCCCAGCTCGACGCCCGCCAGGCCCAGTATGGGGAGCACAGTGATGAAAAGCCTGCATGACAGATTGGAAAAGCAGAGAGCTGCTGCCCGAGAAACGACCGGCACAGCCGCACAGCGCATCGCGAAGCTGAAGACACTGCGAAAGCAGATAGGCCGCTGGAATAATGACAACCAGATCGTAGACAACAAATCCCTGTACGACGCGGCGATGAAATGGGCCAATCGCCTTGCGGCAAGTCCTACTCGCGCCTATTCAGCATTAAAGCAAGTTGTGCGCGAAGCTGTGGAAAGAAGGATCGAGCAAAGGTTCCTTCTTGAGCAAATTGAGCCCTTCCTGGTCTAGTTTCCAGGCAACACCTAGTAAAAGTTTGGGTCTATGAAAAAATACTATCGCGACAATACATCATGGGTTGAGCTGCAGCGCTTCCTGCCTGCCGAATACCGCTGGCAGGACGACTATGGCCCAGCGGAGGAATTCAGACCTTGGCGCAATAGCACCCTCCATGTGGAGCGGTTTGCGAACCCGGACGCCACGCACAAGGTTATCCTGCTGCATGGAGTTGGCACGAACAGCCGCCTGCTCAACCTGATCGCCGGTGCGCCGCTGGCCCGGGCGGGGTTCGAAGTGGTCGCTGCCGACATGCCGTTTTACGGTATGACTGATAACCGGGAGACGCGCATTTCCTGGGACGACTGGGTGGAGATCGGCGCCGAGTTGGTTCGCTCGGAAATCGATAAGGACGGCAAGCCGGTAGTGCTGTATGGGCTGAGCGCCGGCGGCATGCTGGCCTACAATATCGCAGCCGCAACGCGCAAGGTCAGCGGCATCATGGGTATGTGCTTCATCGACGGAGGCTCACCCCTGGCCCGCCGTCGTATGTCCGATCGCCCTAATATGGATGAGATCTCCTTTAAGATGCTGCCGCTGTTACCGGCAGCGCTCATTGGACGCATACGCGTACCCATGAAGCATTTGGTCAAGATGAAAGCTCTGGTTAACGATGGGCAGGCACTGAAGATACTGTTGCGCGACAAGTGTTCCGCTGGCGCGAGCGTCAGCCTGGAATTTGTCAATAGCATGATCCAGCATCAACCGGCTATCGCGTTTGAGGACTTCGACCTTTGCCCTATCATCCTGCTGCAACCAGGTGAAGATCGCTGGACGCCTTTTTCCGTTACCGAGCCCTTCTGGGAACGGGTTAGTGCGCCCAAACAGATGGTTACCCTGGGCAAAGCGAGCCACTATCCCATCGAGCAGCCAGGGCTGGATCAGATGAGCAATGCTATGGTGAATTTTATCCGATCGATATGACCTGCTGCAGGTCTTTTACCCGCAGTGTAAGTCACGAACTTTTTTCCAGAAGCGGATCGTTAATCGCCACCTGAGGACGCCGCTCCTCTAGAAAATATACAACGTTAAGTTGAACTTGGAACACGTTCGGAGGAGGAGCAAACATGCGCCTAAACTTGGAATCCAGTACGCAGATTTTAGCTAACACTAAGCATTTGCCGGGGAATTTGTAGATGGCGAAATCAACGCAACCGGGCGCGGTAGATCACCTGCCCGTGTTCGTCACGGCACCGGGAGAGACTGATGTTCTTTTCATACTTATGGCAGTCTTGGTGCTAGCCGCAGTGATCGGTCTGGGTGTCATTTACTTAAGGCTACATGCGTTACCGGAGCAGGTAGCACATCGGGGCCAAAAGGTTCAGTTTGAACTTGTCGCAGTTTTGGCACTGCTGGCGCTGTTTACTCACAACCATATTTTTTGGATCGCAGGGCTGTTGCTCGCTCTGGCCCCATTGCCGGATATCAAGACGCCGGTGAGCGCAATCGTTGCCTCGCTTGATAGAATCGCCAAAAATACCGAACTCGAGAGCTCAGCACCGCCGCCGGCAAGGGATAAGCTGTCGTTGGACGACGATCAGCCTATACCGCACAAAGGGGACTAAGCGATGCTGGAGCTTTTTCTGTGTTCGATATTTACCATCCTGCCGGATTACCTGGTTCGTCGTTACGTGCAGGGCAAACGGTTCGGGCGGGAGATTACTCTATTTTCGGTATGGTACGAGCTGCGCTGGGGTATCACGCTATGCCTGATTCTGACCGTAAGCCTGATAACGGCGATTTTCTACTATCACCCCTCGACAAAATCCGCCACGTCCGTGTTCCGGACCGTGGCTGTGCTACCGCAGATCAACGGTCGAGTGGCTGAGACATTCGTCGAACTCAACCAGCGGGTGGAGAAAGGTCAGCCCTTGCTAAGGCTGGACAGTTCCGAGCAGCAAGCCGATGTTGAGACTGCCCGCCGGCGTATAGCGGAGATCGGGGCCGACATGGTCGTGGCCGAATCCAGGCTCGCGGAAGCGGAGGGCCGCATTATCCAGGCGCAAGGCAGGCTGCAGCAGGCCTTAGATGAGCTCGAGGCCCGTTCGCAAGCAAACCTCAAAAACGCCGGCACTTTCTCGGATCGAGAGGTCGAGCGGATGCGTATCCGTGTTGACACAGAGCAGGGCGCCCTGGACTCGGCACTAGCAAGCCGTGACGCCACCCAGTCGGAAATTGAATTCAAGCTCCCCGCTCGGAAGGCGAGCGCTGAGGCGGCATTGGAGGAGGCCGAGATCGAGCTCGAGAAGACTTTAATCGTGGCAGGGACAGCCGGTACCGTACAGCAATTCGCGGTAAAGCCGGGCGATGTGGTCAACCCGATGCTCAGACCCGCCGGCGTGCTAGTGCCGGATCTCGAGGTGACTCGAGTGTTAGCCGGTTTTGGGCAGATCGGGGCTCAGGTGTTAAAGGTGGGCATGATCGGCGAGATAACCTGTATCGCTAAACCCTGGCAGATCGTACCGGTGGTGGTGACCGAGGTCCAGGACGTTATCGCCGCAGGCCAGGTGCGCTCGACCGACACTTTGCTCGACGTGCAACACTTCGCTAAACCGGGCTCCGTCACCGCCATCATGGAGCCACTCAACCCCGGCCAGCTGGACGACCTGCCCCAGGGTGGAAGCTGCATCGCCAATGCCTATACCAGCAACCATGAAGCTTTGCAGGACCCTGATATTGGCACCATGCGCTGGCTAGGGCTCCATGCCATCGACACCATTGGCGTGGTCCACGCAATGATTCTACGCATACACGCCCTGCTCCTACCGGTGCAGACCTTGGTTCTGGGAGGGCATTGATTTTGAAAAAACAGCCAAAGATTACCTGACGTTCCGATATGGCCGGACGAAGCTAACGTCAAAGTCCCACCTGACCCGCTTCACACAAAAGAGAGTTTTCTACGATGACTAAGAAACACAATCAGATAAAAGCGCTTGATCGCTTTGTCGCAAGTGCGTTGATGTTGATTACCCCTGAATACAAGGCTGTCCGAAATGCACGCCTCAAGTCAACAGTGCTCATGCATGCCCAGCAGCATGCTTTTCATATCAAACCCGAATACATGCAGGTAGAGGGCAAAAAAATTCGTTTCGCGCGAGGCGGCGTCGAAGGCAAGCCGACCATCTTGCTTCTCAACCCATTGCCACAAAGCATCTTTTGTTATGAGCAAATCTGGCCGCTGCTGTCCCAGAATTTCCAGCTCTTTGCCTATGATCTACCCGGGTTTGGGGGCAGTGAAGGCGGCGCCGAAGTGATGAATACCGAAAAGCAAAGTCAGATTCTGGCCGAGTTTATCAGTCAGGTGAATATCTCTGATTTCCACTTGGTAGGCCCCGACATTGGTATGCCAGTGGCGCTTCACTACGCGTTGCGAGACGACTGCCGTGCAATAAGCCTTGTAATAGGCGATGGCCCATGCGTATCACCCACATTTAATGGTTCCATCATAGATCGCATGGTTGATTCGGCTTTGTGGCGTCTCATTTTTCGAATTGGTGGAGCGGGAACATTTGTGGCGGGGGCAAACAAGCTTTGCTATGTCAATTACACCCCATGTCCTGAAGAGCTCGCCGACTACGTTTCGTCTTATAAAGGCAGGATCGGCTCCGTCATGGAGTGGTTTCGCAACTATCCGGAAATAATCGACTCAATCCAGCCGCACTTGTCAGAAATTCAAATACCCATGCAAATTTTCTGGGGAGACCTCGATCAGTTGCTGCTCGTCCAGACGGGCAAAAGAATTCACGAACTTCTTCCAAAAAGCAAACTTACTGTTTTCGAAAACTGCGGACATTTTTCATACCAGGACAGAAGCGATGAATTTGCTTCAATGGTTTCTGAGTGGGTGGTTGAGAACAGTTCCAGCTGCTAAATAATCACATCGAGGAGACCGTGGACGTCTTTTTTCATACAATTGAGCCTGTTTCGTTATGAACATCTATCGCCGAGCCGCGATTACCGCCGCGCTATTTGCACTTCTATCCTGTACAGACGAACCCCACCAAGGTTCGACCGCAGTATCCGAAATTTCCGCCAAAGTAGATGCGTTAGATGAAAAAATAAAGTCCGCGATAGTTGGGTATGACTGGAAGCTAACCCTAGATCATCACAGAATGGCCCAAAAGGAAAACTCGTATACTCCACCCTCTATAGCGACGATTTTTTCTGACCCTGACGTTAATTCAAGGATCCTTCAGAACAATAGTCAATTGATCGCGCTCGATCTTCCTTTCAAATTTCTGGCATATGCTGAACCTGGTGGTAATGATGCGATATTGGCCTACACTTCTGCCGAATTCATCGCGAGCCGCCATGACTTACCTGCCAGCTTGTTGGTGGAATACTCGGAGAGACTAGATTCCGTTTTGAACTTAGTCGAAAACTCCACAATATCAGAAGTCGAAACAGAACAGATAGGAAAAGACTTCGCGATCGTAAAGATAAAATCTGATTTCGACTTCGAACCCACGATAGAAAGGCTGAAAGAAACTATTAACTCACTTCCGGACACAATATGGTTTGGTGAACTGGACTACCAAAATGATGCTAAAAAAATTGGCATTGAGTTAAATCCTACACGGCTTCTATTATTTGGGGCTCCTGAGCCAGGAGCTAAAGCGATGAATAGCACGCCCAAATTGGGGCTCGATGCTTTTTGTCAAAAACTACTCGTGTTCGAAGATAAAGGAGGCGCTGTCTGGGCTGCCTATAACGACATAACCGCCTTTTCTAATCTTTATTACGATAAGGCAACCCTTCCTCAAAGGCTGATTAAACGGCGACTTAAAAGCACAATTTCCAATACTCTGGAGCAGAATTAGGAACTGAATTTTTCACAGCAACGTCAAGAGTGGAAGTTATTTTTACATTGGGAATAACTGAACGATTGCGGACACACTGCTATCGCGAACAAAATACTCTGGGATGAAGTGCAGTCCGCTCTCATGGGTAACCGTTACAACAAGGCGGCCCGGGCAAATGTCAGGTTTCCCAGATTGGACGGGGTGACCTGCGCCAGAAAGAACAGAAAGTAGCGACGCGGACATTTCTGGTGCCACCGAGCAGAGTGCCACCCGGGACAAGGTGAAGCGAAGGATTCAGCCTCTGTAATTGCCGACATCGCTGAGAGCATGATAACGCCTGTCGCTAATATACAACTGAGCCCTAATTTTTAGGCTCAGCCATCATATCGGCAGGTGGATGATACTGCTGACGATAAAGAAACGGAGGGTATTTATTATCAGTTGGGAAGCGCAGCGGCATATCCCACCACAGGCTTTCTGATGACGAGCGATCTCCGAGAATTACATTGTTATTTGGCAAATATTCATTTTCATAGATATCAACCAGTTCTCTAAGTAATTCAGGATACTGTCCGGCAAGGTCATGCTTTTCAGCCCAGTCGCTGGTCAAGTCAAATAGTTGCCACTCGCCTGTTCCGTACGGACGCCAGTTATTCAGCAGCTTCCATTTGCCTCTCCGCAAGCCCTTGGAGCCCATGAGTTCCCAAGCAATCCAATCCTGGTCGGTGCGAACCTGTGCATCGGGGTTGTTCATCATACCCAGCCAGCTTCGGCCTGCGGTATTCCCATTAGGATTTTCCTGCTGAGTAAGCTCAGCGAATGTGCTCATGATGTCACTGACATGCATCAAATCCCTGCGAATACTTCCTGCAGCATGCTTTGCGTGCGGCAACTTCATTATCAATCCGTTACGAATTCCCCCCTCCGCCGCATAAGATTTGTGCCCATAAAGCGGTGTCGTCGAAACTTGCGCCCAGCCAGGGCCATACTCAGGGTAGGAGTTGGGTGTACCAAGTACGTTAATGTGATGCTCTTGCGACCAATGCATGGCTCTAAAGATATTGTTCTTTAAGCCTTGCTGTGTAATAGATTCAAATGTCGTATTACCTTCTGGTCCGTTATCACCAAAGAATACAAAGATAGTATTTTCATACTGGCCGATGTCCTTCAAGTACTCAAGAAATCTACCGATGTGATAATCCATATTGCTGACTAGCCCTGCATACAACTCTTTGTGCCGGCCCAGCGTCGCCCGTACAATTGGCGCCAGAGGTTCTGAATCAGGGAGGTACCAGTAACGTTCGGCAAGCTCGGTACCTTCTGGGAGAATGCCTAACTCCTTTTGCGCTTCAAAGCGGGCCTCACGAATAGCAGTCCAGCCAATATCATATTTGCCCCGATACATGCTCCTCCAGGGCTCATCAACATGGTGGGGATCATGTGGAGCTTGATATGCCAAATACGCGAAGAAAGGTTTGCCCTCTTTTCTTCCGTCCTCAATAAAGGAAATCATTTTGTCGGTATACGTGCGTGAAGAGTAATAATCCTTTGGCAAGTTCTTCAAATACTTCCCGTCTTCAGTGAAGATAAGCTTCGGATTCTCCATGTAAATATTCGTCATGCTGTAATGGCTGCCGTGGCTATCAGCCATGACAAAATCACGATCGAATCCCCGTGCTCTCGGTATTAGATCGGGGGTGCGCCCCAAATCCCATTTCCCGGTAGTATAGGTCGCATAACCGGCTTGTCGCATGACATCACCGAGGGTTTTGAATTCGGCTCTCAGCCAGCTTTCATAGCCCGGCTTGCCTATCTGGTTGGGCGCGGTGAGAATACTCATCGTACCGGCGCCAGCCACATGATGGTCAACGCCGGACATCAGTGTGACCCGGGTTGGTGTGCACATGGGGTTGGTGTAGAAGTTGGTGAAACGTATACCTTCTTCAGCGAGTTTATCTATGTTGGGCGTTTCTATCTCACTGCCAAACATACCCGTGTCTGCAAAACCCAGGTCATCAGCCAGGATGATGACAATATTTGGTGGCTTAGCCTTATGGGTACCCGAACTGCGAGAATCCTGCGTCCAACCCGGGGTTGAGGACAGAGCAAGAGAAAGAAATACTGTGATATATATTTTCAATCGGTATCCCACGGTATATGCGCCTTTATAGTTTCGATGTGCTTGTTTTGTATCCAGCACTGCCATAGGTGTTTGGTCGTTGCATTTTTCTGCTGGTCATTTAAGTGCGGGCTATCCGGAGTAACTTTGAAATCCCTAACTGAATAACGAAGCCAGCGATTGGTTCGCAATCGGAAGCAGAGTTACGGTGCAACCTACCAGTACAGCCCAAAGCACACGTTGCGTGAAAGCAGATACAGGCTTGCCGACTGAGGCACGCTTTTTGACATACCAGATAATAAGTCCGGCACAGACAGCCAACTCAATAAAGATGCCGATAACGGGAGCGTTGTTGTACAAGCCCAGACCGAAGACAGGCGCATCAGGAGATGACGGGTGGCCGAACCAATAGTGCTCAAACCCGACCAACAAGTCCATGGCCTCGTGCAGTAGGGTGAGACCTAGAACTATTATTGCCAACCTTGGGCTTTTGAAAGCCACTCCCGCTATAACGGTAAATAGCGTTGTCCAAATCAAAACCGGGGCGACATCATGACTGTATGTCATGTCGACAACCATGTGTCTGAAAGATGCGTCAAATATTCCCCTGGGCTCTATCGTCTCCACGCCGAGGAGTACCAGCGTCACCATGATGAAGTCCAGCGCCTGGGTGGCAAGCAGGAAAAACCAGAACGGTGCGAGCTTCCTGTTAGAGTCGTAAGCGTAGGGAATGAGGGCTGTCGCGTAGTGTCCCATAACCATG
>Ga0102955_1000327_pt1 | contig 10289 bp, 7 predicted proteins | sample SalPonF2_A_D1_MG_FD_78512 | JGI IMG/M metagenome (GOLD analysis project Ga0102955, IMG submission 78512) | Salt pond soil microbial communities from South San Francisco under conditions of wetland restoration - Salt Pond MetaG SF2_A_D1_MG ... | reverse complement strand
CTCTACGAGCCGGAGGCCTTTGTCAAAGGGGGAAGATGACTTGTTGCATGTGAGATAGTCCCATTTGCTGCCCCCCTTTTGTAAAGGGGGGTTGGGGGGATTTCGTTCGCGGGCACGGCTTTGGTCTCACCACAAGCCGTGGATTTCTGAATTGCCTCCCCGTGAGGGCACCACCCTTTCGGGTTAGCTCGTGGACCAAAGCCCCCGGCTATGCTGGGGGATTCTTTACTCTAATTGTTGATATGCAAAATATGTGTTAGGATGCTGAAGCCTTAACCCGGAATACAATATTTGTTAGCCACGATAGCTTTAGAAAATTAGACTTGAGCGCAACAGGCATTTGAAATGATACCAAGAAGACTTTATTTGATTTTTCTACTGCTCTTCTTTATTGGCAGCTGTTTTCCTCAAGAATACGCATATAATTATGACAAAGTGCCTTCAGATGATGAGGGTAGGGTTCTTCTATACCTTCAACCTCTGCCGCAGGAGGCTTCCAAGCTCCGCTTCATAATCGACGGGATTTCCGCTGTTAGAGGTGACGGCACCAAAATACCCCTTTCCTTGTCTTTCAAGGAACTGACAGGGGTAAAGCTTTTAACAGTTCAGAAATTACTGGCCACGGGGGTCCTGCCCCAGGGCTCATATACAGGGCTTTCAATTGCAATCAACAAGGCATTCCTCCAGGGAGAGGAAGGCGAGGCTGACCTATTTATCCCGGCGGAGCCGGCACGGGCACAGCGACTTTTCGAGGTGAAGCGGCGAGGGGCACTTACCCTGTTTCTTTCCTTGAATGCTTCAGGGATTATCAGCCGCGGTATCAGCTTCACCCCTGACTTTTCCCTGGCAACTTCTGGGGGGATTCTCATAAATCTTACCGGCTATGTGAGCAATTCTTTTTCAGACATCATCTCTGTCCTCAACAAGAAAACCATGGAGGTTGTAAATGTTATAGCCACCGGCAGGGGACCCAAGGGGATAGTTCTCGATCAGAGGAGGACACGGGCCTATGTGGCTGTATCTGGAGATGATGCGGTGGAGATATATGATGTATTCAGTGGCAAGACTGTGGGCAGGATAAAACTTAATTTTCGAGATAACCCCATGGAGCTTGCCCTCACCCCGGATGGAAGGACTCTGGTTTCGGTCAACCACAGCTCCAATACGGTGAGCATAATTGATGCCCTATCCAAAACTGAGGTTAGGAGAGTCAAGGTCGGTGATGGGCCGACTTCAGCGGTGGTGGCCCCTTCAGGTTTCAAAGCCTACATTACCAACTCCCGCTCGAACACGGTTTCTGTGGTGGACTTAACCCAGAGGACGATTACGGCAACTATATCGGTTGAGGGATCTCCCCTAAGAGGCGCCTTTAATCGGGTTGGCGACAAACTCTACGTCATTAGCAGGGATTCGCCCAATCTTTCTGTAATTGATCCCTCACGTTTGACGGTGACGGAAAAAATTTTTGTTGGCACCGGGGCCGTATCCATAAAAATCAATTTCCTCACAGGTTTGATATTGGTGGGCAAGAGGTTTGGGGGGGAGATTGCCATTGTGGACCCTTCCTCTTCGATGTTCATAGATTCCATCGGGGTAGGAGGCAATGCCGCCTACATGACTATTGATCGCCAGGAGAATACTCTTTTTGTGGCGCTTCCGGAAAGAAGAATGGTGCAGAAGGTCAATCTAACCAGCAAAAAGATTATGGCTGAAATAGAAGTAGGTGAGGGGGCTTACGCAGTCGTTGTCATGGGTGAGTAATAGTATATGTGCCGGGCCGTTTTCCTTTTTATGTGGCTATTAGCGGTTATGCTCTTTTTCCACGGTCTTCTAGCACAGAAAGTCTGTGCCGACGACATAAGCCTCAATGGCGAAATTACTTACCAAAATCTTGATTCCACAACCACCAACAAGATCACCGGAGAAAAGTTCGACAGTGACGCCTATTTATTTCTACAGCAGTACAACCTGAATCTATCGAAGACCATTTACCCCTACCTGACATTTGAAACCGGAACCCTCTTTGAATTAAACGAAACTACCAACAGAAGTGAAGGCTCAAAAATCGAAACGGATCAGAGGATACTAAAACCATTTGTGGAACTCAGGCTGGACAATCCCATTTACCAGGCTTCCTTACAGTATACCCGGACGGAAATCCATGAAAGCACAACAAACACCCCTAACACCGAGGACTCCAGGGACGAATATGATGCCCTCTTCGGCTGGAGGCCAGTTGACCTTCCCGATGTAGTTTTGCGCTATAGCTACACCCATACCTACGACGACCCGGAGACCGTGGACCTCGTGGACAAGCTGCTTACCGTCGAATCCAACTATACAGCCTGGAGAAAACTTCGGCTCAACTATTTTTATTCACGAACAGAGACAGACAACCGCTTAACCAGTTTTGATACCCTGGAGCAAGTCCATTTTGGTAGAGCAGAGTATTCGGACAATTTCTGGGACGGACGGCTTTTCTTTGATACCAGTTACAGGATAAATTACAACATCTTCGAGTTCTCTGGGGCCCCAAGCGCCCAAGCTCCGCTCTTGCGCTTTCAGGGACTTTTTTCTCTGGATAACACCCCTCAAGACGGCCCTGCACTCACTGTCAATAATGCTCTGGTTGATGGTAATCTTACTGCTTCAACTGGCATAGACATTGGCTTGGGCGGCGATGAACTGACTTTGACAAACATCGGGGTAGATCTGGGCTCCTCGGTTGAGGTAAATGAAATAGAAATATGGGTAGACAGGCGCCTTACAGATCCGGTGGCAAATTCTTTTTCCTGGTCTGTCTACACCAGCCCTGATAACACAAACTTCAGCACCTGGACCCTGGTCGCCACAGTATCTCCGGCTCCCTTTGGAACTTTTGACAATTCATTCTCGATATCTTTTTCTGCCGTAAATACACGCTTTATCAAGGTTGTGACCAGACCGCTTTCTCCCACAGTTCCTGGTGCTCCCAGTTTCCCCAACATTTTTGTCACAGAAATGCAAGCATTCGGCACGGTCGCCGGGGCATCGTTCCAGGAAAAACAGAAGAACATTGACTGGACTTATGATCTCAACCTGAGAGCCAAGGTCACCGACAAGACCACGCTAGGCTATAATTTTTTCTACAATTTTCGGGATCAAGATCCGATTTCCAATGAGAGGACCGAACTGTCCAACACCCTATCCCTCAATCATATTTTCAATGAAATATTCAGCACTGCTGCCAGGCTGAACCGGACCGACACAAAGGAAGAAAACGGCGTGGACATAGTTGAACACAATTATAGTCTTTCCATGAAGGGTGCCTATCTGCCAACCTTCGACCAGACCCTTACCTTCAGCGGCAGGAGCGAAAATGCAGAAGATGATTCGAGCGATAACGTTTCGGTAATTCTCCGCAATAACGCAAGACTCTATAGAGGCTGGAGCGCCCTTCTCGATTTAGGTTACAACTGGGACAGACCCGCGGGCAGTGATGAGACGGATCAGAGTATTCTTTTGAGAGCGGGGACGAATTTTGTACCAAATCAAATGCTTACTATCAACCTCGATTATCTGCAGAGAGAGATCATAGAGCCTGAAAAAGATTCCAGGTATGATTTTACTGTAGAAGCTTTTTTTGTACCGACTGCAGCCTTGTCCTTTAATGCCAGATTTAATATCGTGGACAGGACAGGCTCTGAAACAAGAACTCTTCAAAATTATGTGGTTAGCTGGTCACCTTTTCCTGAAGGCGCACTTCAGTTCTTGTTCACCTACAACGAAACCTTGGAATCTGTTGAAAACCGGAGAGACACAACAATAGGTCCGGGCTTAAGTTGGACCATATCCAACCATTTTTTCTTGGAAGCGTTTTACAATTATCAAAAAACGAAAACCGACTCCGTGAAAACAGAGTCCAACAACTTATTTGCTAAGTTCAGGCTCACTTTCTGAGTGTTGACGGAAATCGTGGAATAAACCTTACACAAGTTTTTTTTTGCCACCACCTTTTCAACATTTTTTGTCCCTGTTGGATGTATGCCAAACAAGTTGACCGCCATAGCAAAGTGGTATATTAAACAGCAGGTTTTATATTTACTCTGACTGAAACAGTTTGACCACAGCCTGTGTGGTGAGGAAGTTCTTATGACTAGAGTGGCTAATCTCGCAAACTTCAAGAAACTTGTCCTCTCTTCACTTATCATCTTTTTATTTGCTTGCGCTCCCGGCTCCAGCCTTACGTATTACCACGATCCGCAGATGGATTTTGCAGCCGTACGGAGCGTCGCTGTGATGCCTTTTGAGAACCTCTCACGTGAGTCGCAGGCGGGAGAACGGGTGAGGGATGTCTTTGCTAACAGCCTCTTGTCTACCGGGGCTGTTTACGTGATCCCGGCCGGTGAGGTTTCTCGTGGAATTGCAAGGGCAGGAATACTCAATCCGGCTGTTCCCTCCGGGGAGGAAATCGCAAAATTCGCCGGGATTATCAAGGTGGATGCCGTAATTACCGGGACGGTAACAGAGTATGGAGAGGTAAGGTCAGGAAATGCCACTGCAAATGTTGTATCAATGAACGTGCAAATGATTGAAATACAGAGCCAAAAGATCGTGTGGACAGCATCTGCCACCAAGGGCGGCATAAGTATATGGGATAGGCTTTTCGGCGCAGGCGGCGAGCCGATGAACGATGTTACCATGGCGGCTGTAAATAATGTTCTCGACAAACTTTTCCAGTAAACTATTCAGTATACTTTTCACAGTTATTATCTGCCTTTCAGGTTGTTCATCGACAAATAACCGTGCGATACGTGTGACTGACGACCATCCTGCCCCCGAAAAAAAACTGCTTGTCGCGGTCTTGCCGGTTACTAACCTCAGTTCCACTCCTGCCCCCCTCGGAGAGATAAGACAATTGCTGATGAGCAGTTTCAAACAGCAGGGATTAGACATTGTCCCCGCTGAAACCCTGGAGAGGTTTATCGTAAAACACCGTGTCCGTTACATGGGTGGCCTAAACGAGATGACAGCAAGAGATATCAGGTATGAGATCGGTGCCGATGCAGTTTTGATCACTTCTGTGGATCTCTACAGCGAGGTTTCTCCTCCCAAGGTCGCTTTAACCTGCAGATTGGTTTCCACCGGACACAACCCGGAAATATTATGGATGGACGGTGTAGGCCTGGCAGGTGATGATACGATAGGAATTCTTGAACTTTCCCTCATCGAAGATCCTCGAAAACTTCTAAACAAAGCCGTGCGGTACCTGTCCACCTCCCTGGCAGGATACCTCTCCGGTAAGAGATACTTGTCAGTTAGCCGGAGGCAAATAATAAAGTTCTGGCCAAAGGTATTTTACCGTTCTCCCGTTTTCGAGCCGGGCTGGAAATACACTGTGGCGGTGGTACCGTTTTTTAACCTGACTGAGAATAGATACGCTGGGGATATCATGGCTCTCCACTTTGTCAAGGAGCTACTAAAATCAGAGAACTTCGCTGTAATTGAGCCCGGAATAATTAGGCATCTGCTCCTTCAAATGAGGATCACCATGGATGGTGGCATATCTATTGCTGACTCACATGCCCTTTTTAGCAGGTTGGATGCCAACCTAATTCTTACAGGTAAAGTCTTTGACTATCAGGACTATCTAGGACTCTCTGGTAAAGCTAAAGTGGATTTTTCCGCCCTGATAATAGAGCGACGGAGTCGAGAGGCAGTCTGGACCAGCAGAAGTTTTAGTGAGGGCGATCATGGCGTTTTCTTCTTCGATTGGGGGAAGATAAATACTGCCCACGCTATGGCATCCGAGATGGTGCAGTCTGCCTTGGAGACGCTGGTTGAGTAAAAGTGGAGGAGTTGTTTAGACCTTATTGCTAGTGTCCATCCGGAAACTCAACACTGTCATTCTGAGTCCTTCGGCAAGCTCAGGGCAGGCTCCGCAAAGTGAGCGGCGCTCTGTCATCCTGAGCGCAGCGAAGGATCTTGAGATTCTTCGTCGCTTTGCTCCTCAGAATGACAACCGAAGAGCAAGTTTCCGAATGAACACTAACTAATTTATGCCGAATTTCTTTAGTTGGTATCTGAGACTGTCGTAGCTTATGTTCAGGAGCTTTGCTGCATGGGTCTTGTTTTGATTTGCCTTTTCCAGCGCCTGCAGGATCAGGTCTTTTTCCAGCTCCTCGAGGGATATACCCGATTCGGGCAGGATAAATCTCCCGTTTGTAGAATGGTCTGCGGTCATGGTTGGCCGAGAAATCCAAAGTGGAATATGTTGGGGTTGTATTTCTTCGGTATTCTCGAGCACAACAATCCTCTCCACCAGATTCTTCAGTTCCCTCACATTACCCGGCCAACTGGCGTCAATTAAGAGTTGTTCTGCTTCCGGGGAGAAATCCTTGATCATGTGCTTGTTATACTTGGAGGCAAAGTGTGAAAGGAAGTGGTTGGCAAGCAGTGGTATGTCGTCTTTTCTCTCTCTGAGTGGCACTATATGTAGGTAGAGTGGACTGAGCCTGAAAAATAGATCCTTCCTGAATTCACCCTTTTCCACCGCCTTCGCCAGGTTTCTATTGCTGGTGGCTATCACCGTTGCCTCTACGGCTATTTCCCCTTTTCCTCCAACACGTCTTATTGTCCTTTCTTCCAGAACTCTTAAAAACTTGCTTTGGAGGTCCGGTTTCATGTCACCTATCTCGTCAAGGAGAATTGAACCTCCCTTGGCCTGCTCAAACAGCCCTGTCCTGTCAGACTTGGCGTCTGTGAATGAGCCTTTTTCATAGCCAAAGAGCTCACTCTCCAGAAGGGATTCCGGCATGGCAGCACAGTTGATCGAGACGAACGGCGCCTGCCAAGAGTCGTCGGTGCCAAACATTAAATTGTGGATGTGCCTTGCCACAACCTCCTTACCGGTTCCACTTTCTCCGGTGATAAGAATTGCTGAGACTCCAGCCTGGGCAATCTTTTCAACCTTGTTTTTCAGTTCCTTTATTGCTTTTGACTCTCCCACCAATTCCTTCTCGAAAAATTGGGAATAGGCTTTTCTGAGGTATTTTACCTCCTGTTTGAGATTTTCCTTTTCTATGATGCCATTGATAACTATTTTCACCTCATCGGTGTTAAAGGGCTTGGTCAGATAATCAACAGCGCCCAGTTTCATTGCCTTCACCGCGGTCTCAGCAGTATCGTCCGCTGTCAACATAACGACCTGTATATTAAGCTCGCTCGCCTGAATCTCTTGCAGGATATCTATCCCGTCTCGGCCGGGCATTGATATATCAAGCAATAATATATCGGGTGCACAAGACTTGATTTTATCGATAACGCTGTCTGATTCTGTCTCCTGATATATCTCGTAACCTTCCTTCTTCAAAGCCCTGGCGAGCACCGAGACAATGAGCTCATCGTCATCCAGCAGAAACACCTTCCCCTTGTCTTTCATGACACCTGTTCCTTTTTCTTTTCGTTCACGTGGAGAAAGATGTTAAACACGGTTCCCTTCCCTGGATCACTCTCTACATATATCTGCCCCCCATGCTGTTCGACCAGTCGCCTGGTTATGGACAAACCTAAACCGCTGCCTTTTCGTTTGGTGGTGAAAAAGGGCTGGAAGACTTTGCTTTTTACGCTTTGCTCCATCCCACTTCCCGTATCAGAGATGGTTATTTCGATGGAATCTAACTTTTTATCATAGGAAGTCTTGGTAGCCAGCATGCCGCCGTCCGGCATGGCTTCGACTGCATTGAGCAGAAGGTTCAGGAATACCTGTTGCATTTGCATGGGGTCGGCCATCGTCTGCGGAAGTTCTGGATCAAAATCCTTAAAAACGTTTATCGCCGCTGAGCTCTCTGACAACAGAGACGGATGTCTCAGCGCAAAGGTAATGGTTTTATCAAGGATGTCATTTACGTCTACAAGCGCCAGTTGAGGTTCCGGCGGTTTGGCAAAATTCAGCAGGCTCTTTAGCAACAATTCTATTCGTTTAATCTCCTCAACTGCTTGTACTACTATGGCCCTGTCTTCCTCTGGGATACTTGCTTCATCGGCAAGTACTTCCACTGATCCCTTGATGCCGGCAAGAGGGTTTTTGATTTCATGGACCAGCCCTGTTGCCCATTCACCCACCATTTTCATCTGTTCCGCCCTTTGCAGTGCGTCCTCTACCTTCTTGCGCTCAGATATGTCCCTGATCACATGGATCAAGCCAACCACCTGGTTATCACGGTCAAGTCGTGGCATAGCTCTTATCTCGAGGTACTTATTTAAATGAGGCTCAAATATTTCAAAGGAATCAGACGTTCCCGTCTCCAAGCAAGCGCAACTGAGACAATTTTCAGGCGGACAGTCCGTTCCATGGTAATACTCATAGCATTTTATTGCCTTTGTAACTCCCACGGAAGGCAGTCTGAGCATTTCTCTAGCTGTTTTGTTGGCGCGTATGATATTGAAATCCTTGTCGTGGATAGTGATCATATCGGTAATGGTATCGAAAGTATCTTCCCAATCAAGTTTTGACTGGAGTATGTAACTTTCCATTTTTTTTCGGTCTGAGATATCTCTGTCGACGGCCAAGATATATTTGCGACCCATGTAGGTTAACGGCCCGGCACTAATTTCAACGGGAAAAATCGTGCCATCCTTCTTGAGGTGATTAATTTCTGCACTGATCCACTCTCCATTCAATATACGCTGAATGCGCTCCGGCGCATCCTTGGCGGCATCCGGCGCATCCAGATCTTTTACCAGGTTGAGCTGCAATAGTTCATCAAGGGTGTAGCCGTGCATTGCCGCTGCTGCCGGGTTGGCGTCCACGATCTTGCCGGGGTTTTCCCCCTCACCTTCCACAATGAAAATGGCATCCCCTGCACTTTCGAACAGCGTTCTGTAACGTTTCTCACTCTCCTCCAGTTCACGTATGTGGTGTTTGAGCGAATCTGACATCTCATTAAAAGATGCCGCCACTTCCCCGAACTCATCGGCCAAACCCTCTATGCGGTAATCCAAATCACCGTCTTTTATTCTTGTCGTTGCTTGTGAAAGCGCCTTCACCGGTTCTGAAAATCTCCTGACAATAACAAAGCCTAAACCGATGGTAAGAAATGGGGCCAGAATCACCATTATGTAAAGTATAATTTTTGTTTCTGAAATCTCTCTAAAAGAAGATTCAGTTTTCTCGGCAAGTCGTGCATTTGTGGTGTGCACCATGGTATTGACTTCTGTCACTAACTTTTCCGTGGTATGGAAGGCCTTGTCGAACTCTATCTCTGTCCTGTTACGATTGGCCCTCATGGTCAAGTATCTGCTTAGTGAATTCTTATATTCGGCAATATCACTTTTCAGATCATAAAGCCTCCTCAGCAAATACTCATTTTGCTTACTTCCTTGCAGCATAGCCGCCGACTGATGGCAGCCCATACACCTTGCCATGCTCTTATCTAGAAATCTGACGTTGTCGATAACCGTATCGATACTTCTTGCATGTTGTGTGTTCTTTAGGCTGAGATCGGACTGCACCTTTTTCAAATAGATCAATAATTGTTCCCTGAGGATTTCAATTTGATGGAGTGATATCACATGATCCAGCTGTGATGTTGCGGTCTCCATGCTGATGATTATATAGGTGCCGCCCAGGATAAAACCCAAGCAAATGATGGTTATTGCTGTAATAATTATTTTCTTCATTACTCGTTTTGATATTGGTAGGTGGTCAGATCCAGACCGATTTGTTTTGCATATTTGTATACATTGGCGTAATCACTATCCGTAGTTTCGATGAATCTCATCGCACCCAAGTCTTTCAACACCTGAATCCCTTGGCTTTCATTCTGCATATTGAGCAGCGCCTCTTGCAGTTTATTCCTGATAGCATGGTCAAGGTCATTCCTTACCGCCAAACCATTCTCAGGTACCTCAGGCGACCTGGCCAGGATGACCAATTCATCTTTTACTCTGCTATCAGCGGCTGCAAGCCTGGCGAACACGGTATTCTTTGCAGCTCCTATCTCAGCCTTTTTGTTGAGGACATCATAGATTGCATCCTCATGGGTACCACTAAAATATGTCTCTTTGAAAAAGGTCTTATAATTTTCGATTCTGTGCGCTCTAAAGAATGCCAGGGGAAGGAGGTAGCCTGCTGTGGTCGCCCGGTCCACAAAGACGAAGCTTTTTCCCTTCATATCTTGTACGCTTTTGATGTCGCTGTCTTTTCTCACAAAGATGAGACCATAGTATGTGGATACGCCTCCAACGGTCTCTGGTCTGGCGATGGCTTCAACGCCCAGTTTTGCATGCGCCAGTGTATAGGTGAAGCT
>Ga0102955_1000325_pt1 | contig 10313 bp, 3 predicted proteins | sample SalPonF2_A_D1_MG_FD_78512 | JGI IMG/M metagenome (GOLD analysis project Ga0102955, IMG submission 78512) | Salt pond soil microbial communities from South San Francisco under conditions of wetland restoration - Salt Pond MetaG SF2_A_D1_MG ... | reverse complement strand
ACCCGCGACCGCGTGATGCCGATGAGGAATACGGCTGCGATGGGCGGCGAAATGCAGGCCTGTACGCTGTGGATATAGGTAAATAACTGACCGGACACCAGGTCCATCCCGCTGCAAGGCGTACAGTGCGGTCCTTGCCGTGCAATCGGAGGGTGATGCGGAAAAGACGTTGCGGCTACCACCAGGTGGCGTAGAGCGCGATCAACATCAACACGACGCCGAGGCCCGCGATGTTGAATCCGCTGCTGGTTGCAGTGTCCACGTCCTTGTACTCGATGGCATCGGGGTGCACCTCGACCGGTTGCGACAGCGAGATGATCATCCCGGTGGCGATGCAGAGCAGGAACACCAGCCCAACGCGGTCGATGAATGGCAGCTCCGGCCACAACAATTTCAGCGCCACCGAGAAAATTGCCGAGCCCAGTGCCGTACCGAGCGCGCCGTTGGCGGTCGTGCGTTTCCAGAAAATGCCGAGAATGAACAACGCGCATACGCCAGGCGTAAAGAAGCCGGTGAACTCCTGAATGTATTGAAATGCCTGGTCGAATTGACCGAGCAAGGGACGAGCGACGATCACCGCAATCACGATCGCCGTCAGGCTCGCCAGGCGGCCGACCCGGACGAGGTGATGTTCTGACTTGTGGCCGTTGCCGAAATGACGGTAGAGATCCATTGTAAAGATTGTGGAGATCGAGTTCATCATCGACGCGAGTGACGAGACGATGGCGGCGATCAACGCCGCGAACACCAGACCCAGCAGCCCGGCCGGAAGCAGGTTCATCAGGGTCGGATAAGCCTTATCCGGTGCCTCGAGATCGGGCGCGAGCATCACGGCCGCCACCCCGGGCAGCACGACGATGACCGGCATCAGCATCTTTAGATAGGCCGCGAACATGATGCCCTTCTGCGCTTCGCGTGTGCTCTTGGCGGCGAGCGCGCGCTGAATGATGTACTGATTGAATCCCCAGTACGACAAGTTCATGATCCACATGCCGCCGACTAGGACCGAAATGCCTGGCAGCAGCGCGTAATGCGGCGAGTCTTTCGTGAAGATCATGTCGAACTTCTCGGGGACTTTGTCGACGAGCATGGCGAAACCGGCTAACGGACCGGCGCCGCCTCCGACTTCGTCGAGCGCGATCCATGCAATCAACAGACCGCCAAGGACCAGTAACGTCACCTGGATGATGTCGGTCAGCGCCACCGCCTTGAGACCTCCGTAGAGCGAGTAGGCGGTCGCGAACGCGGCCAGGCCGACAAGTCCCCAGACAAGATCGATACCGGTGACCGTGTTCACCGCGAGTGCACCCAGCCACAGGATCGAAGTCAGGTTCACGAACACGTAAACGCCAAGCCAGAAGATCGCCATGACGCTGCGTACCCGATGGTCGTACCGCTCCTCGAGGAACTGCGGCATCGTGTAGATTTTATGTTTCAGGAAAACCGGCAGTACCCACTTGCCGACGATGATCAGCGTCACAGCCGCCATCCACTCGTAAGCGCCAATCGCGATGCCGAGAACCCAAGCCGACCCGGACATGCCGATGATCTGCTCGGCCGAGATGTTGGCCGCAATCAGCGAGGCGCCGATCGCCCACCAGGGGAGCGCCCGGCCGGCGAGGAAGTAGTCACTGGTGTTCTTGGAATGACCGGCCTTTTCCCGGGAGACCCATTGCGCCAGCACCAGCAGCGACACTGCGTAGACGGCAACGACTGTCACGTCGAGAGTGGAAAGCTTCATCCGGTTGTCCTTCTTCTATTCATGCTGTCGGCAACGCCCATGGTCAGAGGAGGGTGCCGCGCGCTAGCCCGATTCCGGGTCGCCGTCGTGCGACCTCTTCGATCGCCGGACATTCCCGCCATGAAGCGGGTTTGTCCACAGTGCTATCGGTGTCTTTGTCTCAGACGGTTTTTTCACCGGGCAGACAATAGACCTGAAATGATAGCGCTGTCAATTCAGGTCAGGAATTGTCCGACGTTGCTGTTTCCATCTCACCATGTAACGAAAATGTTAAAAAAATGTAGAGTCAGATCAGGCGGTTATCGCTCCAGTTTCAGAAATATAAGAATTCACTAATGTTGCTATGCAGTATTGACACCGCTGTCATAGTTGCTTATACGCAGGATTCAGTGACAGCGTTGTCAGGAATTTTTTGACGCGTGGCGTGTCGGCACCGGTCCCCATGAGACCGACGAGCGAACCCGCCAGGCGGCACAAATGATCAACCAGAAAGCAGCCACAGCTGACCATTCGAGGTAGTCCCGTGCACAGCCAGAAACCCAGATTCAACCGTCCAGTCCACGGCCTCGATGGCCGCAATGTGCAGCCGCACGCAGACACTGCGTCACCGATGGCGCCGGGTCGCGTCCTCTTCGCGTTGATCGCGGCGCTCGGACTCGCCGCCTGCGGCGGCGTCGACGATGACACGCCATCCGGCTCGCTGGTCATTCCGGACATCGAGTGGCAGCTGGCCTTCGAGGACGAGTTCGAAGGCGACAGTCTCGACACGACGAAATGGAATATCGACACGGGCGACGGTTGTCCAGATCTGTGTGGCTGGGGCAACAACGAGGAGCAGGTTTACTCCGAGGACAACATTACCGTCGCCGGTGGCATCCTGACGATCCAGGGTCGGCAGGAGGCCGATGGCACCTATACGTCGGGGCGGGTAAACACCAAGGGCAAGTTCGACTTCCGGTACGGCAAGGTCGAGGTCAGCGCGCGCCTGCCGGCGGGACAGGGGGCCTGGCCGGCGATCTGGATGCTGCACAGCGATCCGACCATCTACGGCCCGTGGCCGCTCTCCGGCGAGATCGACATCGTGGAGGGGTTCAACCTCGGCGTGGACGGCAACACGGCGACCCAGAGCACGGCCCATTACGGCCTGGCAACACCGCCGTACGACGGCACGTCTTCGAAATACGATACCGGCGTGTCGCCCGATATGGGGTTCCGCGTTTACACGCTCGAGTGGGAGCGCGACAAGCTTCGCTTTTTCGTCGACGGCCAGCATTTCCAGACCCAGAACGCGCAGAACTGGTACACCTACTTTCCGGAGGGTGCGGACGGCTTTTACGATGAATTCGGCCCCTACGATATCGGCTCGCGCGACGCGCCGTTCGACCAGCTCTTTCACCTGATCATGAATTTCGCGATCGGCGGCAATCCGGTCGGCGCCCCCGATCCGGGCGCTTTCCCGCAGAGCTTCGAAATCGACTACGTGCGTGTGTATGAATGCGCGAACGCCAACCCCGAGACCGGCCGCGGATGCGGTACTGCCGACCCCGATGTCGTGCCGCTCAAAGACAACGATGGCGGGCCGCTTGAGGATCGCGAGACCGCGCAGCCTTACCTTGAGGCGCTGGCGCTCTACATAGATGGACCCGAGACCATCGAAATCACGGTGGGCGATGAGACCTCGACGAACATGCTGCAGGTCGACGGTTTTACCGGCGAGGGCGCCACGGTCATCAACGATCCGGCCTTCACCGATCCTGACGATCCGGAGAACACTGTCTGGCGGGTTGCAGTGTCAGGTGGTGTCGCAAACGCTTATCTGGCATCTCAGGATCTGACGGAAGATCCGATCCTCGACACCGGTTTCGATTTCTCCGGTAACCGCCTCGGCGGGATCGGTGAGGAGCCGGTCGGCGAGGTCGTTTTCGACATGTGGGTCGAACAGATCGACATGGATACGAAGCTGCTGATCAAGCTCGACAGCGGCTTCCCGAATCTCGGCGAGATGGTCATACCGTCCTCGGAACTGGCGATTGGCGAATGGAAAACCTATTCGATCAAGTTCGACATGTTGCTCGAGAACCCCGGCTTCGTCGATCAGGGGGGCGAGGGTGTCGACCTGGAGAATGTTCTCAACCCGTTCGTAATCGAAGTGCAGGACGGCGCCGCCGAGGTCTATCTCGACAACATCTCGGTGACCAACGCCTGCAAGGTCGTGGGCGGCTGTGGTGCCGACCCGCGCACCAAGGGGCTGCCCGACGTCGTCGTCTACGACGATGCGGTCAACACCGACGTCTGGGGCCGCGGTATCGTCGGCTCCGACTCCGGCACGGGATACGTTGACTACTCCGATGGCACCGATCCGGCCAACAAGGTCAACTGGCGCGAGATCGATGCCGACGAAGAAGAGCGCGGACGGGTCATCGAGGTCACGTTCAACGACAGCGATGCGTTCGGCGTCTGGTTCATCGGCAGCACCGGCACCAACCTGGCGGCTTATAACGCCGGCTCGGTCCAGTTCGACGTCAAGGTTGTCGACTACGGTGACAACACCGTGGGCATGACCTTCAAGATCGACTGCTTCTTCCCCTGCGGCAGCGGTGACGAGCCTCTCGGTTTCATCGCCGACGGCGAATGGGAGACGGTCACCTACCCGGTTTCGCGGCTCCTGGATGCCGCTGCCCCCCCTGCCACGGGGCTGGATCTGACCACTGTTAATACCGGCATCGTGCTGTTCCCGACGACGCAGGCGGGCGGTATCACGTTCCTCGTCGACAACATTCGCTGGATCTCGGAAGGGGGCGAGGCGCCGCTGGCGCAGATCGACCTGCCGGTGACCTTCGACGATCCGCTGGTCGATTACACGCTGACCGACTTCGGCGGCGCCTCGTCGGTCGTGGTCGAAGATCCGGCCAATGCCGCAAACAACGTCGCGGCGACGACCAAGAACGAAGGGTCTCAGACCTTTGCCGGCACGACGATCGGTGGCAGTGCCGGTTTCGCCAACCCGATCCCGTTCACGGCCGAGGAGACGTCTATGAACGTGGACGTGCGGGTGCCGGTGGCCAATATTCCGGTCAGGCTGAAGGTCGAGACGGCTGACTGTCCGACCGACGCCAGCGACCCAAGTTGTTTCGCCGAGCTGGACGCCTTCCCGATGACGGCGGACGCGTGGGAAACCCTCACCTGGGACTTCAGCCTTGCCGGCATTGATACCAGCAAGACCTACACGAAGGCGACGATCTTCTTCGACTTCGGGACTGAAGGCGACGACTCGGTGTATTACTGGGATAACGTCGTCTGCGACCGTCCTGCTGAGTCCAGCGAAAGTTGCAAACTTGCCCCGACACCGCCGCCCGAAATCGGGCTGGCCAACGGCGGCTTCGAGACGGGTGATTTCACCGGTTGGACGATCAACGCCGGGGACAACACGGTAGGCGCGCCGGGTGCTGGCGCGCGCTCCGGCGCGTTCGCGGCCCAGCTCACGCAGACCGGCGGCGGCGGGGTCCCGGAAATTCGCCAGACCTTCGCCGCGAATCCGGGTGACGAGATCAACCTGTCCGCCTGGATGCTGACCGAGGCGGCGCTGCCGGAGGGGGCGAGCTTTGGCCTGGTGAAGATCGTGTTCCAGGATTCTGCCGGCAACGACCTGTTACCGGAGTCGGCGAGCATCGGCGTCATCAATACGGACTTCCCGGGTATCGAGTCGCAGCCGTTCCTGAACAGCGCGAGCCCGGTCGACACCTGGGTGTTCTCCGAAGCACAGGGTGTCGCTCCTGCGGGCACCACCCAGGTGGCATTCCTGCTGCTCAACGTGGACTTCGCGGGCGGTGAGAACCCGATCTGGTTCGACGACGCGCAGGCCTCGAAGGCGACGGGCGAGTCCGAACTGGACAACGGCGATTTCGAGACCGGCGACTTCACCGGCTGGGACGGCACGGGTGACAATGTGATCGGTGCACCGTTCGTCGGCGCGCACTCCGGTTCTTTCGCTGCGCAACTCACGACGACCGGCGGCGGCGGCGTCGCAGAGATCGGCCAGACCATAGCCGCCAACCCGGGCGACGAGGTCAATCTCTCGGTCTGGATGCTGACCGAGGCTCCGCTGCCTGTTGGTGCCAGCTTCGGTTTGGCCAAGATCGTGTTCAGAGATGCTGACGGCAATGCGCTGTTACCGGCGTCCGCGAGCATCGGTGTCATCAATACGGAGTTCCCGGGCATCGAGTCGCAGCCGTTCGTCAACGATGCGACCCCGGTGGACACGTGGATATTCAGCGAGGCCCAGGGCATTGCCCCGGCGGGCACCGTCACGGTGTCGTTCCTGCTGCTGAATGTAGACTTCGCAGGCGGTGAGAACCCGATCTGGTTCGACACCTCGCAGGCTACGGTCATCAACGGGGAGCCGCCGCCTCTTGCCCAGATCGACCTGCCGGTTACCTTCGACGACCCGCTGGTCGACTACACGGTCATAGACTTTGGCGATCCGGTTGCGGCCGCGACCGGGTTGGGTGAGGACCCGGGTGACGCCGGCAACACCGTGGCGATCACGACCAAGCCGGCAGGGGCGCCGTTCTGGGCCGGCACCACGATCGGCAACCCCGGTTTCGCCAACCCGATCCCGTTCACGGCTGACTCTACGACCATGAGCGTGGACGTGCGGGTGCCGGCTGCCGGGATCCCGGTCAGGCTGAAGGTCGAGACGGCAGATTGTCCGTCGGATGGCAGTGACGTGACCTGTTTCGCCGAGCTGGATGCATTCCCGATGATGGCGGACGCGTGGGAAACGCTGACCTGGGACTTCAGCCTCGTCGGCATCGATACCGCCAAGACCTTCGAGAAGGCGACGATCTTCTTCGACTTCGGGACCGACGGAAACGACGCGGTCTATTACTGGGACAACGTGCGATTCGGCGGCGATGCACCGCCGCCAGGCATCGAGCTCGCCAACGGCGGCTTCGAAACGGGTGATTTCAGCGGCTGGACGGTCAACGCCGGGGACAACACCGTGGGTGCACCGGGTGCCGGTGCACGCTCCGGCGCGTTCGCGGCCCAGCTCACGCAGCCCGGCGGCGGCGGGGTTCCGGAAATCCGCCAGACATTCGCCGCGAGCCCGGGCGACGAGATCAACCTGTCCGCCTGGCTGCTGACCGAGGCGGCGCTGCCGGACGGGGCGAGCTTCGGCCTGGTGAAGATCGTGTTCCAGGACGCCGCCGGCGTTGACCTGATACCGGAATCGGCGAGCATCGGCGTCATCAATACGGAGTTCCCGGGCATCGAGTCGCAGCCGTTCCTCAACAGCGCAAGCCCGGTCGACACGTGGGTGTTCAGCCAGGCACAGGGCGTCGCCCCGGCGGGCACCGCCCAGGTGGTGTTCCTGGTGTTGAACATCGACTTTGCGGGCGGAGAGAACCCGATCTGGTACGACGACGCGCAGGCCCTATTCGTTGGAGCAGGACCATGATCCTTCGCCGTGGTGTGCTTGCAGATGCTCCCGACCCAGGGATGCCGGCCCGGAGCAGAGAGATGTTTATGAATTCCAAATATTCAGTTTCTTGTAACGAAATAGAAACCTGCACATTGAGCAATCGAGGGGTTGGAAGTGCAATGATCAACGTACGTGCGTGTTTGTGGCTGGTTATGGCCCTAGCCCTTGTCGCTCCGTCGTTCGGCTCTGCTCAGGAAGGAGCGGAGCCCGATTCGCTGGAGGCCGTTCGCGAACTCGAAGGCGAGGGGGACGAGGATCAGACCGTCAGTTCGCCTGCCGAACTCGGCACCGTCAAGGTGACGGCGACGCGGCGGGAAACTGACCTCAACAAGACCTCGATCGCGGTCACCGCTTTAAGCCAGGAAACACTGACTCGCGAAGGCGTCAAGGACATCCGCGACGTCGGTTCGCTGGTTCCGAACCTCGACATAGCATTTTCGCCCTCCGACACCGGTGTGCAGCTGACGATCCGTGGCATCAACAGCAATAACTTCACCGAGATATCGGATCCGAGCGTTGCGTTCCACGTGGACGGCGTCTACTCGCCGCGGCCGCAAGGTGCCGTTGCGCTGATGTATGACCTCGAGCGCCTGGAGGTGAGCAGGGGCCCGCAGGGCACCCTGTTCGGTCGCAACTCGGCGGCTGGCAGCATCAATGTCGTCACCGCCAGGCCAAGCTTCGAGGGTGTGTTTGCCACGTTCGGCGCGGAAGTGGGCAACGAAGGGCAGAAGAATATATTGGCTACGTTCAATGCCCCGCTCTCGGACACGATCGCTGTCAGGGCGAACTTTTTCGGCGAAGAACGCGATGGGTTTGCCGACCAGGACTCCGGTACCAAGGACCTCGAGGGCCGCGGCCTCAGCGGGCCCGACGGAATTCCCGACATGGACCAGCGCTGGAACGAGGACGTCGACGAAGACGATTACTACGGCAACGCCGATCGCTGGGCCGCGCGCATCAGCGCGCTGTGGGATCCAAGCGACGCCTTCGACTGGCGACTGACCTACGAGCACTACGAAGACGAAGCTGCCGGGTGGCCGATCGCGCCGGACTGTGACCGCAACCCCGACCTTTGCGAGTACAACGACGGCGGCATCGATTATGTCGATCCCAACATCCCGGGATATCTCGACATGACGATCGACAGTGTCCGCAGCCACCTGAAGTGGGCGATGCTCGAAGACAACGACTGGTTCGGCGATGTCGATGTGATCTACAACCTCGGCTGGGCGCGCCAGCAGCGCCGCCAGCAATGGGATGGCGACATGGGATGGCGCGCCGTGCCGGGCGCGACGACCGGTTGGCTAAACCAGCAGCCGCCGTGGCCCGAACTCTATCTCGCCACTGATGACTCCGATTACAAGTCGTGGTCGAACGAACTGCAGCTGCAGGGCCTGATCGGACGGGTGAACTGGATCGTGGGCGGCTTCGATTTCCGCGAGGACAATGAGATCACGTTTGACGTCGAGCAGCCGTTTTGCTGCTCCAGCGGCGGTCTCGGCGGTATCAGTTTCATTCAGCCGGATCGCGACCTTGAGTCGCAGGCAGTCTTCGGCACCGTCACGTGGCATGCCACCGACCGCTGGCATTTCACGGCCGGTATCCGTTACACCCACGATGAACGCGAGGACAGCGGTGGCCGCAATATCGGTTGCTACGGTGGCGGAAACTGCAGCTGGAGTGGCTACGACGCGTCTGGCGCCAGGCGCGTCGAGAACGACGGCTTCCCCGATGACGATCAGCTGGACGAGCTCATCCTCCCCCTATACACGAGTGCGGATCTCGGGTTCGGCATGGGGTCGCAAAACCGCTCCGAAAACTACGAACTATTCGACATCAATGACAACCAGGAAGACTTCACGAACACTGACTGGCGCGTCGGCATCGATTTCGACCTGAACGCGAGCTCGTTCTTCTACGGCACGGTGGCGACCGGCTCCAAGGCAGGATCGTTCGGCGACGGTGTCGACGTATGCCGCTGCGGTCGCATCGAGTTCTTCGAGTTCGACCCCGAGGAAGTCACGAACTACGAACTCGGCTACAAGGGCAGGTTGTTCGACAATACGCTCAACATTCAGTTCGCGGCGTTCTACACGGACTACGATGACAAGCAGGTTTCGCAATTCCGCACCGTCGGCTTCGTCGAGGATCCGCCGGGCGAGGTGCTCGATCCGCCGCAGGATATCGGCACGCTTGTCACGACCAATGCCGGTTCGGCGACCATCATGGGTGTGGAGCTCGAATTCAATTACATACCACCGTGGAGCGGCGGCAGATTTTCGGGCTTTTTCGCCTGGCTGGACACCGAGTTCGACAGCTGGCCCGGTTATGCGGGCGAGGCCTATTTCTGCGACCAGCGCGCTTCGATCGGCGAGCAGTATGCCTGCGTCCCGCAGGACGATGGCTCCGGGCAAAGCGACATCGAGGGTAACGAGCTGCCGTATGCGACCCCGATGGAATTCACACTGAGCTACAACCATGACTTCCTGTTGGGCAACGGCTCGCTGGTGTCGCCCTTCGTCAAGGTCCATTGGGAAGACGACACGCATATGACCGAGGGCAACTTCGACGACCTCGAAGAGTTTTCCGACAAGCGTGAATCATTCGCCACGCTGGATATGACTCTGCGGTATACATCGCCGGATCGCGCCTGGTTTGTCGAGGCGTTTGGCTACAACGTCACGGACGAGCGGTTCCAGACCTATCTTTCCGACTGGGCGGACGCAGGTCGTCCGCTGTTCGCCTGGAACCGCCCGCGCTCGTACGGTGTGCGCTTCGCTTACAACCTGAGCCCGTTCTGAACACGGCGCTGTAGTTTGTCGCCGGGGTGGTTGTTGTGGCAGACGCAATCCACCCCGAGTCCGGCGATGTTGACTGAGCCCGGTTCGCTATGTCGTGCCAATAGCCGATTGCTCTTCTAGTGGATCGGTTGACAGGGTGCATGGCAAAGGGAATGCGCGAATCAGGAAAACGCGAAGCGGTCACTTTTTACAGATCGCCTGTTATCACGCATGTCCGTTTAATTGGATTGAATCGAATGAAATCAAGCTTCATTGCAGCGTTGATGTTCGCCGCGATGGCCGGTGCATT
>Ga0102955_1000323_pt1 | contig 10315 bp, 9 predicted proteins | sample SalPonF2_A_D1_MG_FD_78512 | JGI IMG/M metagenome (GOLD analysis project Ga0102955, IMG submission 78512) | Salt pond soil microbial communities from South San Francisco under conditions of wetland restoration - Salt Pond MetaG SF2_A_D1_MG ... | reverse complement strand
AGAGGATGGGGACTCCGAAGGAGAAATCTCAGGGTTATAGGTGTCAGGTGTCAGGTGTCGGGTGTCAGGAAAAAGAAACATAGAAGCTGAAACCTGTCGAAGATCCCGTCTGAAGCGGAGCGGCAGCGGGGAACACTGAAACCTCCATCCGTCCTGAACACTGAAACCTTAGTCATTGTGATTTGGAATTTCTATTCCCCGATACTCCAGTACTCCAAAACAGCTCGCAATCTTTAGATGTTGAATAAAGCCCAGGAGGCCAACTATGGGTGAGCGCAAGAGACTGTTCTTGCTGGTTCTCATCATGACAACCGTGTCTATGGTTGTTGTCGGAATCACCATCTACGTCTTGTATGGCACCTCTTTTGAGCAACAACGAGAGAGACTGGTGGAGACTGCTCAGAGTCAGGCTCGTCTGATAGAAGCCATCGCCCGGTTCGATGCCACCAATGAAAGAAACGACCCCGGATTTTATCCTGATGGTGCAACAGTGGCTACCTTAAGCCAGATCATCGATGCCCACAGCCACTACAAGGGCTTTGGTGAGACTGGAGAGTTCACCCTTGCTCGTCGTGCTGGGGATGATATTTTCTTCCTGCTCAGGCACCGGCATCATGACCTGGAGAAGCCAAAACCAGTATCTTTTGACTCAAAACTGGCCGAACCCATGCGACGGGCGCTGTCGGGACTGTCCGGAACTGTGGTCGGCCTCGACTATAGGGGAGAGATAGTCCTGGCGGTGTACGAACCTGTGACAGAGTTGAACTGGGGGATTGTGGCCAAGATTGATCTGGCAGAGGTTAGAGGTCCGTTCGTCAAGGCTGGCATAATTGCCATCTGTGCAGCACTTCTCGTAGTCCTCGTCGGGGCAGTTATTTTCCTTGGCGTTAGCAATCCAATGATTAGGCGGTTGGAAGAAAGCGAGAACCTCTTGCGGGAACAGTTCGCAGAGCTAGATCATATTTACGCCAATGCCCCAGTCGGGCTGTGTTTGATGGATACCGACCTGCGTTTTGTACGTATAAATGAGAGGCTGGCTGCCATTAATGGAAAGCCCGTATCGGCACACATCGGTCGAACCCTTGGGGAGGTCATTCCGGGCATCACTCCTCGAATAGAGCCGATCTATCGCCAAGTAATGGAATCCGGTGAACCGTTCCTCAACTTTGAGGTCCGCGGCGTTACGCCCGGGGAACCCGAGGTTCCACGGCACTGGCTGATAAGCTATCACCCGCTCATGTCGGAAGAAGACACGGTCCAGGGCGTGAGTACGGTTGTACAAGATGTAACCGAACTCAAGCAGGCGGAAAATGAACTGAAATGGGAATTTGGTGTGAATGCCGCTCTCTCGGAGCTATATAAGCCGCTGATTTCGCCTTCTTCTTCAGTCGCAGAGATTACGACTACGATATTGGACCAAGCCAAGAGGTTGACCGGAAGTCCACACGGGTACGTCTCCTCTATTGACCATACTACTGGTGATAATGTTGCGCATACCCTTACCGAAATGATGGGAGTTCAGTGCAAAGTTGAGGTCGAACACAAGAAAATTGCCTTCCCGCGGGGAGATGACGGGTTGTACCAAGGACTCTGGGGCTATTCGTTGAATACTCTACAACCTTTCTTCGCCAACTCGCCTGAAACATATCCAGCATCCACTGGAATCCCTGAGGGACACATACCTCTCAAGAGCTTTCTATCTGTACCGGTCATGTTGGGCGGGGAGTTAGTTGGTCAAATTGCTTTGGCCAACAAAAAGAAGGATTATACCGAGCGAGATCTCGAAGCGATTCGTCGATTGGCCGAGTCCTATGCCCTAGCCATTCAGCGCAGGCGGGCGGAGGAGGCACTGCAAGAAGCCCACGCCGAGCTCGAGATGCGTGTGGAGAAGCGCACTGCCGAACTGGTTAGAACGAACGAGCAGTTGAAAAAATCAGAGGATGAACTCCGGATTCTCTCTTCTCAGCTTCTAACAGCCCAGGAGAATGAAAGGGCACGGATCGCCCGGGAACTCCATGATGGCATTGGCCAATCCTTGAGTGCCATCAAGTTTAGAATTGAAGATGCCCTTGGACAACTGGGTAAAGACGTAGCCGAGTCAAGTGTCAATTCATTGAACAGTCTTATTCCGGTAATTCAAAGCACCGTTGAAGAAGTTCGAAAAATAACCATGGCCCTGCGGCCATCCACCCTGGATGACCTGGGTATCTTGGCAACAATCGCTTGGTTTTGCCGTGAGTTTCAAGAAACCTATGCAAACGTCAGAATCCAAAAAGAGATCGGCCTAGGAGAAGCTGACATTCCTGAATCGTTGAAGACTGTTATCTATAGAGTCTTGCAGGAAGCCCTGAACAACGTGGCAAAACACAGCGGCGCAGACAGCGTCACTATCTTCCTGACGAAGAGAAACGATACCATAGAGTTGACTATTGAGGATAATGGTCGCGGCTTCGACCTTAAGGAGGCGCTCGATGTCGATGGCTCCAAGAGGGGCTTCGGGCTCGGGAGCATGAAGGAACGACTAGAACTCTCCGGAGGGTCTTTTTCCCTCGAGTCAGTCAGGCGAGAAGGAACCACTATCAGGGCATCTTGGCCGGGCTAAAGAGATTCAAAGGTTAGGATTGCAGATTTGAGATTTTAGATTGTAGATTTGAAAAAGGCGTAAACGTTCTTAAATTCGCAATTGTCCTTCGGACTCCCACCCTTCGGGCGGGTTCCCAGTTTCGAAATCCGCAATTCGAAATTCCTTCACCTTGTTATCAGCCCTCTTTCCATGGCATAAGCTGTCAAGGCCGCAGCACTGTGGAGATCCAATTTCTTCATGAGGTTAGCCCGGTGCTTTTCTACCGTCTTTACACTGATGTACAGGTAGGCGGCAATCTCTTTGTTTTTATGGCCCTCGGCAATAAGTTTTAGAATTTCTCGCTCCCGCTTGGTGAGTGTGTCCCACGGTGAACTCGACGCAAAGCTCTTCCTGCCCTCGAGATATCCTTCTATTACCATTTGCGAAACGGAGGGACTGAGGTAACGCTTTCCCCCTAGAACGATCTTTATAGCCATTATAAGTTCCTCAGCCGAAGCATCTTTCAAAATATATCCGTCAGCCCCAGCCTGCAGAACCTCGAGAATGAATTCTTCTGCCTTGTGAACCGTCAGGGCCAAAACCTTCGTCTCTGGAGTACGTTTCTTGATCTCTCTGATGGCCTCAACCCCATTCATCTTCGGCATGGAGAGGTCCGTCAGGATAAGATCGGGTCTGAGTTCCTCCACCTGCCGAATGGCTTGTCGGCCATCTGCTGCCTCCCCTACCACTTCGAGATCCGATTCAGCGGAGAGCAGGGCCCGCAGCCCCTCTCTGAGAATAGTATGATCCTCGGCAATAACGACTCTGCGTTTTGCTTTCACCAGTTTCACCTGAGCATAGAGTTGGCGGTCTTTTGTCAGAATACAATTTGAGGAGAAAACTGTAAAGCACTTGCCGGCAATATAAACCCTAACGTTGCATACCTGCGCCAAGAAAAAACGCGCAAGAGTGCCTCAGATGTGGCTGCGCACAGGCTCGGACAGGTCGAGGCGTACTTTACCGTACGTTAAGTCCTGTCTGAGGCGAGCACAGCCGTCCCGCCATGGGCGGGACTATCGCGCGAGCGCAGCGGTTTTTGCCGGTGTAGGTATGCAACGTTAGGGTAAACTCAGCTGCAAACCTATCTCCCTGGAAAATACAGTGTAATATTTCCATATCTACTGTCTCCGCCCCATTTCTACTCATTGGGTGCTTGTTGTAGGGTGTTGTAGCATCTACCGGCCATACTTCCCAAAATCACGCCCGTTGTGGGGTAAAACCAGATGTTCAAGACATTGCTTGTTGAGGACAACGCTCCTTTTCGTCAGTCCCTCAGGGAGATGCTGTGCGAACGATTTCCTAGAATGGTTGTCGAGGAGGCTGAGGACGGAGAGGAAGCACTGCAGAAACTAGAGGGTCTGCGCCCTCATCTCGTTTTTATGGACATAAAATTGCCCGGGGCAAACGGCCTCGAGATAACCAGAAAGATAAAGGGACGTTATTCAACGATACAAGTCATAATCCTAACAAGTTATGACTTGCCGGAGTACCGAGAGGCTGCAGTCCAGTATGGAGCCGATCATTTCCTTTCAAAAGAATCGTCGAGTCGAGAGGACATTTTAGCATTAGTCGACAGTATTTATTCTGAGGATGGCTAGCCCTACATGGGAACCGTTGGCGGAATACAGTATTTCTGCCCTGAATTTACTCAATGCACCTGATTTACTTCTCAGACAATTTCAGTAGCCTGGGAGATATTTTGCCGTCTCCCTTTTTCAAATACAGGTTAATACGGTCCTTTTCTCTATTCACTTTTTATTGTGGAGTGTGATCATGTCAGTTTCTCTCAATCGTTCGGACTCGAAGCTTACCATTCAAGATCTGTATCCGGACTATGTTTGGAACAATGGCCCATCTGATTCTGTGGAAGAGTGTGGGGCAATTGACAGAGAGCAACAATTGGATCGAGCGGAACAAGAACAAGATCTTCTCGGGGAGAAAGATCCCCTGGATGTCAGCATGACCTCGGACACTGAGGAAGACGATTTTTTTCAGACCAATCTCATCAATTGCTACCTTCAAGATGTCTCCCGATTTCACCTGCTCACCCCTGAACGTGAAATTGAGTTGGCGCGAACCATTAAGGAAGGTCAAGAAGAAGTGGTCAACATGGTGGTCACCTACTGCGTTGCAGAAAAACACTTCGGCGACTTTCGCAAAAAAATTCTCAAGTGGCAGAGCGAGGTGGAATCTTATCCCGGACTGCGCGAAAAAATGGTGGAGCACATTGTATCGACCCTGGAACGTGGCGCCGGCGGCAATGGCGCAGCTGCAATATGCCAGAGACTTCTCGCTGAGGTTCGGGCCGTAGTTGCCACAATCAACACGGCCAAGGATGAAATGGTCAAGGCTAACCTGCGGTTGGTGCTCAGTATTGCCAAGCGGTACCGTGGTCGAGGTCTGAGTTTTTTAGACCTCATCCAAGAGGGCAACATGGGACTGATCAGGGCGGTCTCCCGATACGATTACACCAAGGGTAACCGTTTCAGCACCTATGCTACCTGGTGGGTGAGGCAGGGTATTATTCGAGCCCTTTATGAAAAGACCAACACTATCCGGCTGCCTGTTCATGTCATCGAGATGAAAAGCTCCTTCCACAGGATTGTGTCCGAGCTTGCCGAAGAGCTTGACCGCAAACCCAGTCATTTAGAGATTGCCGAGCGCAGCGGATTATCTGTTGACAAAGTCACGATGCTCGCTCAGTTGTCCACACGGCCAGCCTCTTTGGAAGCGACGGTTGGCAACAGAGATCAACAGTTAGGAGATTTCATAGAAGATAAAAGAACTGTGTCACCTTTGGAAGGAATCAGCCAACAGGAATTGGTTGAGGTCACCCGCGAGGTTCTGGCCTCTCTGTCTCCTCGAGAGGAGGGAGTGTTAAAATCTCGTTTTGGTATAGATGGCAGGCCCACGCAGACACTCAAGAGCATCGGCGGGCACTTTGGTGTCTCAAAGGAACGTATCCGACAGATCGAAAAGAGGGCCATCCAAAAACTGCGACACGCACCGCGCTCAGATCAACTCAGGTGCTTTCTTGAATAAAGAATCCGGGCTTGCATTCTGGTTCACTTGGGGGTGAGCACATTGATTTCCCACAGGATCAATTCTTGTTTGGTTTTTGCTGAGGGTGAATGCCCCCATAAGCTGACCATGGAAAGGGTCTATATAATTTCGCACCTTATGGACCCCGTTGGACTCCGCCGGGCACGGAGCAAATGTTTCAGATGCAAACTGTATAGAAAAATTCGATATTATCCCACTGGTCTAGAAATAGACGACCTCCACTCAACGAAAAAAGATAATGACTACGGTTTCACCTGGTCTATGAAGTAAGAGTCTCTTCTTTCCCCTCGAGAGTGGCTCTTCTGTTTATTGGGTTGATGACTCCGACGAAAAATCATGGAGTTTTTTTTGTTTCCACATAGGTTCCAGCCTTTTTGAGCGCGTCTTCCATCTCTTCGACGGTAATCACTGTCGGATCATAATTGACTGTGTTTATCTCCCGAAAATAGCGAAAGCCTTTTGTGACTTTGCTTACTCCTTCAAGCCCTTCCAGGGCTTTTTTCCCGACATCATATCACTGTACGTAAAATGTTGCGGTGGAGCCCAAAGGCTCTTCTGCTCTGGGGGAAGAGCTTACTGTAAATAACAACATGTACGAACAAATGCTCACAACCAAAAGCTTGATAGTAGGCCTCTTCATAGTCACCATAGTGTCACCCTCTCATCTGCAACACTCCGATGGGGCGGCTTGCAGGCGAAAGAGGATAGAATCAAAAGCCGCCACAAAAAGTGCCCCACCCCTGCGACTCCGGCAAGGGTGGGGCAAATCCAGGGAGGTTTCAATAGGATAGGGTACATACGGGGACTTTCCAAACCCTACCCGTTTAATAGTATAACCTGGAAATACAAGGGAGTAAACAGGCACAAAGCTAAATAGTTTTGACAGTAAAGATGGCGAGGTGTTGAAGGAATAGAAAATACAAATCACAAAAACTGAGATTTCAGGTTTCAGTGTTCTTGTTTTTCTTCCCTGACACCTGACACCCGACACCTGAAACCTCCATCCAGGCTAGAAGGTACAAGCAAACATATGATAGACTTCAGCATGGAAAATGATCTCAGAGAATGCATTTTATGCGAACACAGGTGCGGTGTAGACCGTTTAGCTGGCGATCTTGGCGTCTGTCGCATGTCTGCTCCTGTAGTCGCATCGAGGACTCTCCATCCTGCTCCCCCCGAAAGCTATACCATCTTTGTCGCGGGATGTAATTTCAAGTGTTTGGGTTGTCAAAACTGGACCATATCCCAATATCCAGACAACAGGATGGCTGTGGATGGATACGTGGATCCAGGATCCCTCGCCAGAGAATCCGTTAGGATGATTCAGTCAACCTCAGGAACTCTTATGGGGGCTGACAGGATCTTTTTCTCTGGCGGTGAGCCCACAATCCACCTCCCTTTCATTGAAAAGGTTGTGGACGAGGCCCGGCGCCTCAGCCCCAACCTGAAGGTCAATTTTGACACCAATGGTTTTATGACTGAGAAGTCCCTCCACAGAGTTCTTGACTTTACCACCTCTCTAACCTTCGATATCAAAGCCTTCTACGACGACACCATGAGGGCTATCTCCGGGACGGCTGTTGGCCCCATCTTGAGAAATGCTGAAATAGTAGCTAGAACCGCCAGTGACAAGCTCTGGGAGTACCGGATAGTTATCATTCCTGAAGTGAACGAGGAGGACATTGAGCCACTTTGCCGATTTGTCGCTTCCATCTCCACAAAACTTCCTGTTGCTTTTCTCGCCTTCAGGCCAAACTACGTTCTGGATGAACATCATGGGGCAACAAGAGAGCTCATGAAAAAATGTGTTGAGCTGGCAAGAGGGGCCGGGTTGAGAAACGTCACCTATGCTGGCATGACTAATATCCCGGGAAAGAGAGGTGTTCTCTTGGAAGAGGTGGAAGGGATCTACGAGAGGGCAGGTGCTAAATTGGCCGCTTCGTATGCCTGTTCAAAGGGCTGCACCACTCACCCCAGGAACTGTGGTGACTGCCCCTCCATGAGCGAATGCCCTCTTAAGAAGTATATACCTATGAGGAGTTGCTAGCCCGTGAAATGGGGAGATTATTGCGAATTTCGGACTCTCTTATATTTTGAATATCGAAACTGGGGACCCGCCCGCAGGGTGGGGAGTCCGAAGGACAATATGGAACAAGGAATTTCGAACAGCAGAAGTTTATAAAAAAAGGACAATATTTTTCACTTCGATATTCTGCGGTTCCTTGTTCTGCGGTTCTGCGGTTCATGTCCTCAACGACTTGATAGCTGATAGTTGAATGATACTCGCTAAGAGGGGAGACCTGATCATTGGAGAAAGATGATGTCAATAGCAAAAGATGAAAATATCGTTTTAGCTGGAGATATAGGGGGGACCAAAACGAATCTGGGTCTCTTCTCTCGAGGTAAGAGACGTCCTGTGGCAAAGGTAATTGAGACTTATCCCAGCCGGGAGGCACCGCACCTGGAATTTATTATCGAGCAGTTCCTAAATAAACATCGTGTATCCATTAAGAGTGCGTGCTTTGGCATAGCTGGGCCAGTGATCAGTGGTCGGAGCCAAACTACAAATTTACCCTGGGATGTCTCTGAAGCAAGAATAAAGAAGCGCTTCAAGTGGTCGCAGGTTGGTCTAATCAATGACTTGACTGCAACCGCTTATGCAGTACCTCTTTTGAACAGCCGAGAGCTTCTCTCCTTGAATAAGGCGAAAGCGAGGAAAGAACAGAACCTCGCGCTTGTAGCCCCGGGGACAGGTCTGGGAGAGGCACTGCTTATTTTTGGGGAGGGGCAGTACATCCCCGTCGCTTCCGAGGGTGGACACGCGGATTTTTCTCCGAATAATGAAGCAGAAGTTGAACTATGGCGCTACCTTTCCCAACGTTTTGGGCACGTAAGCACGGAAAGGGTATTATCGGGTCCTGGGCTGGTGAATATCTATTCATGGCTTAGGGATTCAAAACGCTTCAGTGAACCTGCCTGGCTGGTCAGGAGCATGGAGGAGATTGATCCAGCAAGGGCAATCGCTGAAGCTGCACTAACTGAGAAACATCCCCTGTGTGTGGCGTCTCTGAATGCGTTTGTCTCCATATTGGGGGCTGTTGCTGGAAACCTGGCCCTAACAGCTATGACTACTGGAGGTGTTTACCTGGGGGGTGGGATACCGCCAAAAATATTACCCAAACTGGAAGAGCCTATCTTCATGAAGGCTTTTACCAACAAAGGTAGGTTCAAAGAGTTCCTTGAGAGAATACCCGTTCGGGTCATTCTCAACGATAAGGCTGCCCTGCTCGGCGCGGCGCACTGTGCCTTTGGTCGCTTGCCCCAGAGAGTATAGGGAGGTACTTTCGAAATGTTTAGACTCTATGCCCTACCTGTCCTGCCTGTCCCGAGCGTAGTCTCGGGGAGCTTGCCTGCCCTGAGCCTGTCGAATGGGTCGAAGGATGCCCTTGCCTTCTTAATCATTGAAAGCCGGGTAAGGCTACCTGCTGAACAGGGGAAGAACGGCTGGAGCGAATAAGGTGAATGGACTTAATGTTACATGTGAGGCTGGGGTGAGGTGTGACTAACTCTGTCAATTTGTAGATAACTACTAGAATTGGCTGATATTACTGTTATTTTTTTCAACAATTTATTATAAATAACGCTTACTCTCACAGTATTAACTGCAAAGGTAGTTAATATAACTTGGAAAATAGCTGTTTTAAAATTTTTCTTTGACACCTAATGGATTTTGCGCTAAGGTCTCATGAGTAAACTAAGATAGATGTAAATTAATACTATATATTAGCACATTTTTTCATACTTGCGTGTTTTACAAACATTATTGCTAACTCACGTTTCTCTTTTGTTACTCTCTTGATTCGACCACACACATTGATTACATTAGGTTTTTCTTTATCTACAACCATCTCATTAGTATAAAATTGTAAGTTGACTGTCTCGTCTTTATTAAAATTAGTCCAATTGTCTAACTTAATCAGGGCACCGTCTTTACTTACATCGACAATAGTACCTTGAGTGTTTTTTCTCGGTTTCTTGTTACTGACTACAACTTTGAAAGGCCTTGTCACTCGACGGTACTTCCTCTTCTCTTCGCGATAATATTCGCATTGGTCGCAAGTATCAGTCGCAGCTTTGAGTTGAGAGGGCTTGAGTAATTGAGGAATCAAGTAGGCCTTATCCATAGTTGATTGCTCTGGACATTGCCCACTGCAGTAATAATGACATCTTTCCCAGACTGGCTCTTTCATGGTGCCACCTCCACTTAGAGAGTCAAGGTCCGGAGGTTGGGTGTTCAGATTGAAGAATTAATTTCTGTGGTTCGAGGAGAATGTAAGATCGCAAATTTTGAAGATAAGCGGTAAACCTCCTAAATCCGTATTAAATTACGTTTTGCTCTCAATGTAAATACGAAAAATTCGTAGATTTGTTAGTTTTTTGTCAATTTTTTGTTAAATTCTTGTTAATAAGTGTCATTTTCACATATAATTTAAGGATCTGATGACTAGTCTTTCATTTTTCGTAAGGGTAGGGCATGGATTCTTTTGAAAGAAGGAAATACACCAGAACACTCAATAACTTCAGAACGAAGATTAGGCTTACTCGCACTTCTGAAGAAGTTGACGGTGT
>Ga0102955_1000321_pt1 | contig 10340 bp, 8 predicted proteins | sample SalPonF2_A_D1_MG_FD_78512 | JGI IMG/M metagenome (GOLD analysis project Ga0102955, IMG submission 78512) | Salt pond soil microbial communities from South San Francisco under conditions of wetland restoration - Salt Pond MetaG SF2_A_D1_MG ... | reverse complement strand
CAAACCAGCGGCCGAGGAAGATAGCTTCGTGCATTTCCTTAATCTCACCAGCCGACACCGAGCCTTTATACCCGGCATTGCCTACGGCGTTCTCACCAAGAATGTCAGCCATGTAGCGAACGAATGGGTCCGGGTGGTCGGACAGTAGCGCGTGGCTATCAATCCTACCCTTACCAATCAATGCAGCCCGAGGACGCTGGCCAACGAAGTCAATCACTTGTTCAGAGAATACTTCAGGGTCGTAGTCAGCAGTCGTACCAACCTGCGCTGCACCCATCGACTTCGTTTCAGCATCGCTTTCAGCTTGCCGCTGAGCATGTAGCTCTTCAGCTTCTTTCAAACGTGATGCAGTTATCTCACGTTCGGTTATCAAGTCACGCAGTTCAGCATCAAGATTGTCGAGCGTCGCATTGTAGCGGGCGTTCGCCTTATCTAACTTCTTCTGCTCCTTCGCTATCATCTTCGGAAGACGCTTCGTCATGAAGCGCTCGAAGTCTGCCAGCTTAGGATTGATACCGTTGAACTCGCGTGCAACCGCTTCAGCAAACTTATCAAGCTTGCCGTCTTTCGTTGCGATGTTATCACGGATGCTTGCAAGGAACTCACGCTTGACTGTGTTGATTTCCCTCTCAGCTTTCGTACGCGCAGCTGCACTGGCGAATCCCTTTGCAACCTTGGCACGATACTCAGCCAGTCTCTTCGACACGGCAGGAACGCTCTCGGCAATCTTCAAGCGGCCAGGAGCGGGTACTTCAGTCTTCCTCAGCTCGGCCACACGCTTGTCGATATCAGCGATGCGTGTTACCGCAGCTGCATCAGGAACGTGTGGCGCGCGTGCTGCAGCGGCTTGCTGCTCAGCTTCAAAGGCCTGACGGTTCAAGCGCTCGAGGCGTTGCTCTTGGACCGCATCCTGCATTGCCGATGACAGCTTGGACATCTTGGCAGGAGGCAGCGTGCCGGTGAGCGCCTTCTCGACGTTCAGCTTGTCCAGCTCTTCAGCGCCCTTGTATGCCAGCGCCCGGGTCTCTTTGTCAACCTTGTCAAGCAGTGTACCCTTACGGATTGCTCTGCCTGCCGTAGCTGCACCCAGTGTGCCGCCGAGAATACCAGCGCCGAAGATGCCCATCAGAGCATCCTCAACGCCGCGTGTTTCATTGGCTTGAGACATCAGCGTTTCATACACGCCAGCCTCGAGCATGTTGATGCCCATGGCGCGCGCGGCGATAGTCATCCGCGCTGCCTTGGCACTCTTACTCAACATCTGAGGAACAGCACTCAGGCCCCAAGTACCGGCCGTAAGTGCGAGGTTTCCTTCCTCGAAGACATTGGCAAGTACGCGTACGCCGGTTGCATCCCAGCCATCAGCTGCCAACTCTTCATTGATTTGCGTCTCTTGAAAGAAACGGTCCTTTATCCATGAAGCCTCTTCAAGGCTACCAGCTGTCTCCCAATTAGCAGCCAGCTGGTCCTTGTAAGGCTCAGGTACATCAGCCATGAGAGTATCATAGTGGTCGAGGATATTGAAGTCTGGGTCTTCGTTCATAGCAAACTTGGCTTGCATAGCCATGCGTGCCATGCCCGGACCAGCTGCATCAATTTCCCGGGACATGCTCCACGTTTTGCCGAAGCTGTTCTCAGGGTCGACAGGCTCTACAGCCTCCGGCTCTGGAGCATCGACTCGCGCGGCAGGTAGGCTTTCAGAGTATTCATCTTCCTCTGGACGTATCCAACCCGTAGTGATATTTCCCATAATTGATTTCCCTTAGTTTAACATATCTTTATAACGCTGCTCGCGCTCCTTATTGCGAAGGTCATAACCTTGAGCAGTATCCTTTGGACCTTGAGCTTCCTCAAGTTTCATCTTGCGAACGGTGTCCTTCCTACCCTCGTACTCGTCCTTCAGTTCACGGATGTTCTTCGTTAACGGCCGGGGAGGATTTCCGGTACGAACTGGAATACCAGTCTCACCATTCACAACAACCCAATCATGCGAGCCGGGGTTATCCTGCGGAGGAACAAGGTACACATGGTCAGTGCCATAGTAGTCCTTGAAGCCCGGGTCACTAATCAGAGTCTTGCTGTAGACACTTACTTGCTGCTTGAAGTTCTTCGGCAGCGGCAGCTTACCAGTATAGACATACACTCCAGTCGCTTGTCCGTCCTTTGTAGGAGTCGGAGTCTCATAGAACGTATGCTGTTTCATGAAGGAATCCCGAGCAAGCTCGAGTGCAGTCGCATCATCAGCACCAGTGCGGGCGTAGATGTAGCGAGCTTCTTCAATAATCTGGCGCTTCGCATAGCCCAGGTTTTGCAGTGAGACAGTATCGTCCCAGAACAGACCAGAGCCTTCGAGAGTACTCAGCTGTGAAGTCAGTCGCGCCCTGTTTTCCTTCGAGCGTGTTGGGTCGTAGAACTCACGCATACGCTTCTGGCCTTCAGCACCTGACAGTTCCTTCATGGAAGACAGCGCAACCGCTTGCCCTTCATGCTTGGCAATCTTGCGGAACATTGACAGCTCGTAATATCTGTCATCACCAATCCACGCCTGAGTTGCCTTAGGGTCCAGAGCGTCGGCCTGCGTGAACAGTGAGTACGCATTCATGAACACAGCCGGGTTCGCCGGTGTGCCTGCCTGCATAGCCTCGACATACGGAGTCGGGACGAATCCTTTCTCGTTAGCCACGTCAAGCGTTCTTGCAAACACTTCAGCTTGGCGGCCGAGGTCTTCTCCAGCTCCTTCCATAGAACCGCGAGTCATCTCATCGAACTGGTCCTGCATACGCTTGTCGGTCACTTTAGGATTGTTTATCGTTCGCGAAGCGTGCGGAGTGTCGCTTGCAATAAACTGCCGAGCCTGATAGTTCAGCTTGGCTTCCTCTTGTGCCTCGCGCATCTTAGTCAGCATCGACTGTGCATGGGAATTGTTATACTTCCCAGTCTCCAGTACCTGCTTCTCGACGTGCTGCTCCAGCCCGACCCAATCTTCCTCCTGAATCATGCCATAAGCAATCTTGTCGAGCTGATATAGCTCTGCTTGTGAAGCCGCATTGGATTCATCATCAAGTGCGCGTTCGACCTGTCCCTTCAGCTGGACAATCTTGTCATGATACTTGGGATTGTTAATTAATCCCGGCACCATCTCACCAGTTTCAGCATCCTTGTATGGCTCTTCGAACATGCCATAACCATTAGTGCCGATGCCAAGGAACTCAGGGCGAATCTTACCAACTTCAGCTGCAGCAATCAGGTCAGCCTGAATCAGCTCCTGAGCATTGAGACCGGATTGCTTACCGATAGCTCTATGCTGCGCGCGTATCTGGTTAAACTCTTCGATTGATACCGGCTCTTCAGTCGATACTGCATCGAGGTATCCGCCTCGAGTTGCCTCGAGATGATTCGATGTCAGCTTCTCGCGTGCGATTGTGAACTGGTCCTTGCGAATCTTCTCGCGCAGAGCAGCTTCACCCGGCACCATTACCTGCGAGAACGCAGCAATGAAGTCAGGGTTCTCTTCGCCCTCGAGGCGTCCAAGGTTGGCAGCGAACAAAGCGTCTATTGCTGTGTCAGTAACGTACGCTTCAGGGTTAGCTTCGATCTGGTCATAGATGTTGCGCTTCATGCGCTGAGCTTCAGCAAGGCCACTCTGATAATTAAAGCCACGTCCACGTTGGGTGTTGGCGTCTATATCATTATCAGTTGTGTACTTAGTCCACTCTTCATCAGTCATCTCACCTAGCGAAATGCGCTCGGCCTGGCCAGTCAGGTATTCCTGATTGTCCTTTACAGCTTTCCGGTCCTTGTAAATCTGATTCATCACCGGCATCAAGCCTGCCATTCCTTTGGCAACTCCGGCGAGCTTGTTCGCACCCTTCAAGTTCGGCGCGATGTTCGGTACGGAGAAGTTCGAGGGGCGAGCGGCAACAACCAGCTGAGGCGATTGCATACTCGTCTCGACTTTAGCGCGGCCTCTAGCCTGCTTTGAAATCTTCTGAGGCATTATATTCTCCGGTTATACTTTGGTAGTAGTCACAGGCGGCGTACTAGGTTTCAGCCATCCTGCATTGTTTGCGATGCTCAGCGCATCTCCAATCAAGTCCAAGCCCCCTTGGAGCTTACTCGTACTGGTGTACTCGGGTTCAGCTACTTGTCCTCCAGACTGAACTGCGCGGATATCGCGGTTAATTTGCTTCTGGAATAAATCGTAGTTGTAAATCTCAGCGCCTTGTGCGCGAGCTTGTTCAAAGAAGGATTGTGTGAAGGCCACGGTTACACTGTTACCAGCGGTACCTGACTCTCCGGCACTTGTAGATAACCGTCCGCGCATGATTAGACCAGCGCGGGCGATGTCACCCATATTGGTTGCGGCCTTGGCCAAACCTTCTTGCTTTGACTCCATAAGGGCGTCAACCTGCGCACGAACGCGGCCCTTACTCCAAGCCTGCTGCGTCTGGAATGCTTTCCTCTGCGCCTTCGCGGCTTTCTTGTTGGCCTTGTTCCCCATAATAAAGTTGCCAACGCCGAGACCAAAGCTTGCAGCTGCAAAATATGGCATGTGTTTCTCCTGAGAAGTCGGCCAGCGTTAACTGGCCTTCTTCGTTGTATAGTTTCCTGTCCACTCAGCGCTGACCAGTTGGGTCGGCATGTGAGTGTCATTGGTTAAGGTTATCGTGACGCGCTTTGAGTTCGCCATTATCGGGAACTGGAATGTTCCTGTACCGATTGAAGGCGTACCGATGATAAGCCCGAGGTCGCCGAGAGTTTTGCCAGAGTAGACGTACTCATACGCTGAGGCGCCAGGGCGCGGCACAACCGTCGCCTTAATATAACCAGTGTCGCTGTAGCGGAGAGCCATGTTCCTCAGGTGCAGGTGACCATCCAGCATCGGAGAGCCTTCAGCATTCTGACTATCCTTCCGAACGAACTGCTCAGAGAATTGGAACAGGAACTCGTATGGCTGACCAATGTAACAAGGGTCTGCTGACCAATCACCGGGAACGGTTATAGTGGTCGCTGTTGCCTTGACTACTCCAGTAATGAGACTGCCATCACCGTCCCAGTTGCTGCCTTTGACTACCTGCAGCTCCATGTCCGTGTTATCGAACGGAAGTGTGAAGGTCGTCAGGTCAGTACCTGCACTGTAAACGCCAGTCAAAGAAACGCGGCAATCCAAGCAGACAGGGAATCCCATGTCAGCGATGCTCGGGTCATTGGCAAGGTCAATGCGCAACAAGTGTACGCCATCAATCCTGTCCACAGTCAGGAACAAGGAAGACTCGAGCATCTCCATGTTCAGTATGGTTACCTGATTGTCAAGTTCCCAATATGACCATGACGTTTGAACCTGCTCGCCATCTTGCCACAGAAACTTGTAGACATAGATGCGCTGCCGGTCGCCTTCAGTCAGCACGAACAATGTGTCGAGGTCTTCAGCCAGCGCCATCTTATAGACGCCTGCCGGGACATAGTTCGGCACCAGTTGTGTAATGTCAGATGCGACGTTAACAATCTCAGCCGTGTTCGATACCATGTACTCACGGATGCTTGCCCAGTTCGGAGTCTCCGACGGGAAGAAGATCGAGTTGCCGATTGTCACCGGCTTGCAGTCTGCGTTCGCAGCGTACGTTGTGGACACATCAATGACTGCCGTAGAAGGCGTCAGTACTTGTCCTTGCGGCGTACTCATAATGAACTGAGTCGCATCACTGAATAGAGCCAGTGAACGGTTAAACGGTATCGCGTTCTTCAGCTCAGACACGCGGACGTTAGCTGCCCTCAAATCAACAGGGTCATTGTCCAGCTGTGCAGTTGCGGTCTGTCCGAAGAAGTTCTCATAAACCGGCCCTGATTGCGATAGGATGCAATACTCACCGGCCAAGAATCCAAGGCGATTGCGATGAAAGAATACATCTTGTATGTAGCGGTCAATGAAGCTTGGGTCCGGCACAGTGACAACATCACCAGCGGCTCTGGTTCCCCAAGTCACGGTAGTAAATGTGAACTGACCAGTGCCTGAGTTGTACGTCAGCTGGTGTGGCATCGTGGTAGCTGCAATAGTTGTCAGCTGGCCAACGCCGGGGACTTCTTCCCATACGCCGGTCGTGCCATTCCACTGCATGTAGTGGCCTTGAGCCTTCACAGTGCCATCACCGACGACAAGATAAGTGTCGCCATTAGTGGGCGCTGCGATTGCCAGAAGCGCGGCCGTATCCTGGATTTGACCAATGTATGTTCCACCGGCTACAGTACCAGCCTGTACTACTTGAAACTCTTTGTTCGCTATATATGTGATGCCTTCAACAGTAACTGTAGCGAATGCCTTGGCGGCCAGTCCAGTACAGTTCAGGTATGCCTTACCTGTAGGGAAGTTCACAGTAACAGAGTTGCCGTCCATGTCGAACACGGCAAGGTCGCTATCAATTATCACCAGCACAAACTGTTCAGTTGCGGACCAGTTCATCACCGACATATAAGCCGATGTGTAATTGGAGCCTGACAGTTTCTTCAGGTGCTGGTAAGGCATGCGCTTGATTAAGCCGTCTGCCAAATCGGAGTAGCCGTTCACCTGCGCCTCGCATTGCGAAGGATGCCGCAAGCTAGGTGCCTGCTGAGATACTCCGTTGAGCAGGCTCGCAATGGGTCTACGCAGTGCGGTCATTACATTCTCCTAGTCTTTAACCTGCCGATGCCGTAGTGGTCACTATCGAACATCGTGCGGTCTGAGTTACGCATGTCGTGGCGGTGGGCAGTTGCCTTCGCTTCACGTTCATCGTCTACTGTTAATTGTGAGCCAGTGACATCGCCCTGCAGCCTGTTGGACAGGATGCGTGCGGCGCGCACAGCGATGTAGTGCCGGACATATTGCGGCAGGTCTTCATAATCAAATTCCCACAGCACTTCACAGGTCAGGTTATCAGTGAACAGGAAGGTATGGTCAGTCTTGTTGTACAGCTTGCCCTGTCGCACTGTAACATCGAGGCCACCGGGCATTGTATCCATGGTAATTATATTCGAGGTGATAACAACTTCATCGTTGATATCAGGGATAACCGTGTAGTTCTTGTCGGTATTAAATTCCCAGCCCTGCGCTTGAATAGCCCTAGACACTTCATCCAGAATTGTCTCTGCGGTCGAGACATAAACGTCACCAGCCGCACCAGTCAACGAAGACACAGGAACTTCGCCGACGTTCGATAGCATCAGGTTGACAGCTTCAAGCTTGCTCAATCCAGCCATTTATATTCTCCAGAAAAAAAAGGAGGCACCAATTAAGGTACCTCCTTGTTGTATTACTCAGCGTACTTGACGTAGACCCACACGTCGAGGTCCGCAACAGCACCAGCCACAGAGGCAAGTACCAGCCGCAGGGTTGTATCCCCAGCAGTGTTAGTGTAGTAGCCGCCACCGTTTGCAGTGATAGCAGTCACGCCGGAATCGACGTACAGCGTACCATCAGGCGAGACGGAAAGCGTCAGACTACCAGAGTCCCAAGTGCCTTTCGCGAAGACAGCGAGGTCGCCCGGGCGGGTAAGAACCACTTCAGTATTACCATTGTCGGTCAGGTTCTCAGCAGCAAGCAGCACTTGGCTCATCACAGCCTTGGCCTTGATGGTGATAGTGATGGACGCACTGGCAGTGGCGACAGAAGCGATAGTGAACCGCAAGTCCTTGCCGTATGCAGTGAAGGTGCCAAGATAGCCGTCGCCGGTCGTCTTGGTGAAGCCGGGTACAGTTACCCAAGTCGTGCCACCATCGAAAGAAGCTTCGGCAGTCAGGCTACCAGAGTCCCAAGTCTCGGCGTCAGCGATATAAACGTCAACTTCATTCACGTCACCCGGCAGTTCTACGGAAGCGGTGCTACCGTTGTCTGTCAGTTCGGCGAAAGTGTTGTTCAAAATGTCAGTCATTATATTCTCCAGAAAAAAAGGGAGGCACCAATCGGCACCTCCCAATTTAGACTACTGCTTATGCAGAGATAAGTTCAACAGCGCATTCAGGACGCAGGATGCCGTGGCCAAGCGCATACTTGGCAACAACCAGCGTACCCTGACGGCGGATGTCGTAGTCCATTTCCATCGCGAGGTCAAGCAGCTTCACGGTGCCGATGGCAGCCTTGTGCATAACCAAACCTTGCGTGTTGGAGAAGTCGCCCTGATAGGCGGCAGGACCAGTGGCTACGTTCGTGCTCGGCAGGTGATTGCTTTTCACAATCTGAACGCCAGCAACGCGCAGTACAGTACCGTCAGCGTAGACACCAGCACCACCCCAGTCACGGTTAATGACGTTGGTAGTCTGAGCAGCGAGGTAGTACTGAGCAGGACGCAGAACGGCAACACGATCCATATCAGGAACGTCTTTCTCGTCCAGTGCCTGAGCAGCGGCGAAGATACCAGCAGCGATAGTAGAACCAGTCGTGGCATAGCCAGCGTTGGTCAGCTGTGAACCACCGTTACCACCAGTGACAGTCGCAGAAGCGCGAGCGGCCAGACAGCCAACCTGAGCAGAGTTCTGGTCGAACTTCTTGGACAGGGCGCGACCAGCTTCAGTCGAGTAGGTAGAACGATAGTCGTAGTGATTCTTGGCTTCGTCAATCAAAGGGACGAACACGTCAGCAATCAACAGGTCGTCGATCGTGATAACACGCTCGTTGACGTTGCTGGTCTGGCCGACGATTTCTGCACCCGGAGTATGGTAACTTGCGTTAACCTTCCAAGTTGCAGGGAACTGAGCAGACTTGCCGCTCTGGATGTTGCGAATAGTTTGCAGCGCTTCGAAGACATTTGACTCTTCGTAAGCTGTCAGGACTTCACCACCGAAGACCTTCAGGAACAGAGCATCGGTATCGCCAGCAGAGTTGACTTGACCAATGCGTAAGGGAGTTGCAGCACTCATAATTAAGTGTCCTTGATTCAATAAGTTAGAGGAAAGTTGTGCCTCGGAACTTACTCGGAAGTTATCTGCGCGTCGAGCATCCTCGAATGTCAACGGTCAGGCTACTGAAATTTGTTCGGGCATCGCCCTGAGCGAAAAAAAGGGGAGCCGATTAAGGCCCCCCGAAGGTATTTCACTTACACAGGGAGAGGTTGATATGACCGGAAAATCGTTTCCGGGTATCTCTGTACACCCTATTAATTTTTCTACCAAATATTACTGTTGGCCAGCTTGGTTTCGACCTGCTTGCGGAAGGCCGCGTCGGTCTTGTACCGTGGGTCTCGCATGTCGCGGGTCATTTCCGCCCTGCTTTCGTACCCTGAGCGCACTGCGGTCTGGTCTCCAGTGCCTTTCAGCAAGCTTGGAGCCGTCCCCCGGCGTGCCTGAAGCCCGCCGACAGCCATCTTCACGGCCTCGATCGAGCCACCGGCCATGATGTTATCGTACGCATCAATCTCAGCTTCCGACAGGTTGGCAGTGGCCCATTCCATCAGCGCGCCATACTCTTCAGCACCGCCAACCTCAGAATAAACCTGAGTAATCAACTGGTTACTGATGGCTTCCTGGCCGAGGACGTAGTTGTCGAGGAAGTCCCGAGCTACGCCCTTCTCTTCGAAGGCCTTGTAGGTCTCGTCAGAGATGGTGCGGTCGTTCTTGATGAACTCACTGACCACATCGTCCATGGTGATGGTGGTTGTCGGTGCTTCCTCAGCATCTGCTGCCTCAGGTGCAGGCTCAGAGTTGGCCTGAGGCTTCGCCTGAGCGCCGCTACGGGCCTTTTCCAGCTCACCATAGGACTTGGCCAGCTTCTCCGTTGCCTCTTCTACAGTGCCTTGTCTGAACTTCTCAGGTATGTAGTCCGGGTATTCGACAGCCGCAGCTGCCTCCGGCTTGCCTTCATCACTCGGCAAGGAGTCGGCGTTTGGTGATACTTCAGCACCTTTGCCGGACGATTTATCCAGAGACGCACGGAGTGACGCCACGTCTTGACCGGGGAAGGTGGCTGCCAGCTGCTCATCAGTGTACTCTTCGGACATTACCAGTCCCTCCGAATCGTGCCGTCAGGCAATGTGATGGTACCGTCGGCATTCTTTACACTGACGGTCTCGTCTACTGGTACGTCCTGTACATTATTAGTGGACGTGTCTTCTTTGTGTACATCACGCTTGACCGCAGGCTTAACCTGCGGCTTCGGCGTGGAGTGTACGGGCTTGGCGTTTGCCATATATGACATCTCCTACTGTTGGCGGCCAGCAGCTTGCACTTGTGCCTGCAGCTGTGCCTGTTGTTGTGCCTGTTGCTCCCGAGACTGCTGTACTTCCTGCTCGGAGCGGACAAGACCCTTGGTGTCGATGTTGAGTGCTGCAGCTGTACGCTTCAGGTACTCGGACACAGACAAGTATTCGGCCAGT
>Ga0102955_1000319_pt1 | contig 10395 bp, 8 predicted proteins | sample SalPonF2_A_D1_MG_FD_78512 | JGI IMG/M metagenome (GOLD analysis project Ga0102955, IMG submission 78512) | Salt pond soil microbial communities from South San Francisco under conditions of wetland restoration - Salt Pond MetaG SF2_A_D1_MG ... | reverse complement strand
TCGGTATCCCAATAACTCTCTCCACGATAGAGTATTTCTCCTTTGGCAGGTTGTTTCAGTCCGATCATGCTTTTCAGCACAGTACTTTTGCCACAGCCACTGCCGCCCATGATGATAAAAACCTGGCCGCGCGGAATGGTGAAATTGAGGCCGCCCTGCACCACAAAGCTGCCGTAGGCCAGCGTCAGGTCGCGGACCTCGATTTGCGGAGCTTCGGTATCTGCGGAGATCATTGTCAAACACCCAGTGTAATGTAGATTACCGTCAGCACCGATGCAGAAACGATAATCCAGACAATCCCGGACACGACCGCGGATGTCGTTGCCGTGCCGACGGCCTGCGCACTGCTTCCGCACTCCAGCCCGCTCTTGACACCGGCAATGGCAATGACGATTCCGTAGACCGTGGCCTTGATCAGCCCGGTGACGATGCTGCCGATAGTCACGGCGCTTTTGGTCTGGACCCAGTATTGGGTCGCGCTGACATCGAGCATCGACAACGACACCATCATGCCGCCCAGGATGCCGACTGCGTTGGCATAGATCGTCAGCAGCGGCAACATCAGCACAAGTGCAATGACCCGGGGCAGCACCAGAAAATCCATCGGGTCCAGGCCAAGTGTCGTCAGGGCATCCACTTCCTCATTGACCTTCATGGTGCCAATGCGGGCGGCAAACGCGGCCCCGGTGCGTCCGGCCATGATAATCCCGGTCATGATTGGGCCCATCTCCCGCACCATGCCCACTGCCACAAGGTCGGCGACAAAAATGCCTGCGCCGAACTTGTTGAGTTGGATTACGCCTACGAATGCAAAAATGATACCAATCAAAAAACTGATCAGCCCGACTATCGGCAATGCTTCGGCGCCCGCTTCCTGCATCGTGACCCAAAGATCGTTGCGCTGATAGTTGGCCTTGCCGGTGAAGAAACGTCCAAGCGACTCCATAAACTTGCCGAGAAACGCGAGCGACGATTTCAGGTTGCCGATGGCACGCGAGGTGGCTTTGCCGATCCGAATGACGAGGCTGCTTTTTTCGTCGGATCGTTTTGCGCCCGAACGCTCACCTACCGCAAATGCGAGGTGCAGTAGCTTCGCGGCCCCTTCCGGCAGGCCGCTGTGGTCGATCTCGATATTGTGTTTGTTGGCACTCTCTTCGATTCTGGAGAGCGCGACGATCAGCCCGGTGTCCCACCCGCCGAGAGCGGTCGTGTCAAATTTGATACGACCGCCTGCGGGCAACGACGCGATCGCATCGAGCGCCGACCGGGTCTCGGGCAGAGTCTGGCCGAGTTCCCAGTCGCCGGAAAATGCCACGACGAGATCCCCGGACTGGGTCTTGCTCGGTTGCAGCGCCGCCGCGGAGGGTGCTTTTTTATCGTTTGTCTCCGCCACCGTATCCGGTCCTTGACTATCCGACGAACTTTGGGCCGCAAATTTTCAGGCATTAGAAGCTAACACAACGCCTTGCGATCGGTCACCTATGACACTCCAGCGCAAGCGGCGGAGGCCGCAATTCGGAGCGGGGCGATGACCTAAACCGCAAGCGATCGATCAGATCACGACACCGTCAACCACGCGTTGAGAAAGCAGACGGCGACCGGACCAGTAGCTTAGCTCTGCCGGAACGGTAATATCCCAGACTGCGAAATCGGCGCGTTTGCCGGGTTGCAGCGTGCCGCGATCCGTATCGAGATCGAGCGCCTTGGCGGCATTGACCGTCACGCCACGCAGCGCCTCGGCCGGGGTCAGGCCGAACATGACACAACCCAGGTTCATCGCGTCGAGTATCGAACAGAGCGGCGACGTGCCGGGGTTACAGTCAGTGGCAACTGCGATCGGCACGTTGCCTGAGCGCAGCGCCGCAACCGGCGGCAATGTGGTCTCACGCAACGTGTAGTACGCCCCTGGAAGCAGCACTGCGACCGTCCCAGATGCAGCCATGGCGTCGATGCCATTCTGGTTGCAGTATTCCAGGTGATCGGCAGACAGCGCCCGGTGTTTTGCGGCGAGCGCGGCGCCGCCGCTGTCGCTCAACTGGTCCGCATGGAGTTTGACCCTAAGTCCGAATTCGCGAGCCGTCGCGAACAGCCTCTCTACCTGGTTTGGGGTGAACGCGATCTCCTCGCAATAGGCATCCACCGCGGAAGCGAGACCGCTTGCGGCGACCGCGGGCAGGTCCTTGGCGCAGATGCGTTCTATGAAGGCATCGGCATTATCTGAGAATTCCGGTGGGACGCTGTGAGCCGCGAGATAGGTAGGCGCCAGGTGAAAGCCGGCAATATCGGCGAGCGCATGCGCCGCCCGCAACATCCGCAACTCGGTTTCGAGTTCCAGTCCGTAACCGCTTTTTATTTCGACCGTGGTCACGCCGCTGGCCAGCAAATCCCTAATCCGCGGCAATGCGGCATCGATAAGTTCGCGCTCACTGGCGGCCCGGGTCGCTCTGACCGTGGCATTGATGCCGCCACCCCGGCGCGCAATCTCCTCATAGGTTGCGCCTTTTTGCCGCTGTTCGAATTCTCCTACGCGGTTGCCAGCGAATACGACGTGGGTGTGGCAGTCGATCAGGCCGGGCGTGATCCATGCGCCATCGAGATCGAAAACCGTACCGGCCTCGTCGCGTTGCGCGGCGTCCAGCGCCGTCACCGGACCGAGCCATGCGATACGGCCATCACGCACCGCGAGTGCGGCGTCACGCAAGATCCCGTAGTCGCTCGTGGGGCCGGTCATCGTCGCCAGATTGACGCCGGTCCAGATGCTGTCGAAGGCCGGAGTTCTGTTGCTGTCGGTTTCTTGAGTCATTTAACGCGCGGCTTTAAGCTCGGAGACAAGCATAACGTCTGGAAACGCTCAAATGGAGTCTCTTTTTGCCCGGCTTGCATTGCTGCCGGAGGGCTGGCGCGAGAATGTGCGGATCGGCCTTGCTGCGGATGGCACGATTGCCGATGTCGAAACCGGCAGCGAGGCGGTAGCCGACGAAGGGGTCGGAATACTGATGCCGGGGTTTAGCAATGTTCACAGCCATGCGTTCCAACGCGCGCTCGCCGGTCGCGCCGAAGTAGCGGGCGACAGCGACGACAGTTTCTGGACATGGCGCGATCTCATGTATCGGCTGGCTGATCGCCTTACACCGAAGGATCTGACCAGCATCTCCCGGCTCCTGTACGTGGAGATGTTGGAGGCCGGGTACACGGCTGTCGGGGAGTTCCACTATCTGCATCACGATCCGGCAGGTGAGCTCTACGAGGAACCGATTGCGATGTCGCTTGCGCTTGCTCATGCAGCGGCCGAGGCGGGGATCAGCCTCGCATTGCTACCGGTGCTTTATCGCTACTCAGATTTCGGCGCGCGGCCGCCGGAGCCGGCGCAGCGACGTTTCTCGACGACGCCGGAACAGTTTGTCGCGATGGTCCATCGCCTGCGCGACCGGCTCGATGACTGCATTGTCGGTGTCGCGTTCCATAGCCTGAGGGCGGTGGATGTCGGCAGCATGCGAGATGTGATCGCTGCGCTGGGCCAGCATCCTGGATTTCCGGTTCATATCCATGTTGCGGAGCAGGCGCGGGAGGTGGAGGCCTGTCTGCAACTGTGCGGCCAGCGACCGGTAGAAATGTTGCTGCTCGAGGATTTACCGGATGAAAACTGGTGCCTGATTCATGCAACCCATATCAACGATGCGGAGCTGCGGGGAATCGCCGCGAGCGGAGCCGTGGCAGGATTGTGCCCGACGACCGAAGCCAACCTGGGGGACGGCATCTTTCCGTTGCGCAGTTTTCTCCAGTGCGAGGGGCGGTTCGCAATTGGTTCAGATAGTCATGTGAGTCTGGATCCATTCGAGGAACTAAGATGGCTCGAATACGGTCAGCGGTTGCGGAGCGGCAAGCGGCTGCGTGCGGTCACCGGGAACGGTCGCCACGCCGGATTCGAACTCGTTCGTTCGGCTGCGGTGAACGGTGCTGCGGCGCTGAGCCTGAACGCGGGTCAGATCGCGCCCGGGCAGCGAGCCAATCTGCTGGTGCTCGATCCGAATGCGGCGCTGGTCGATACCGTAGGCGAAGACAACATTCTCGATGCGCTGGTATTTGCGCCGCGCCGCGCGCCGGTAGACAGCGTGATGGTGGACGGGCGCTGGGTATTGCGTCAGGGGCGCCACCCGTTACGGGATCTTGCGGTGGCCGAATATCGTGCCTGCTGCGAGCGCCTGCGGCTGGCCTGAGCCCGGTGGCAAGGCACGAAACGCTGTTGGAGATAGTCGATGAAAAATGAGGGTACGCGTTCGAGGAAGCAGACTGTGCGGGCGCCGCGCGGCGCCGCGCTGAGTGCGAAAAGCTGGCTGACGGAAGCGCCGCTAAGGATGCTGATGAATAACCTCGACCCGGAGGTTGCCGAGCACCCCGAATCGCTGGTCGTCTACGGCGGTATCGGCCGCGCGGCGCGCAACTGGGAATGTTTCGACCGTATCGTCGATTGTCTGCGAGTCCTCGAGGTCGACGAGACCCTGCTGGTGCAGTCCGGCAAGCCGGTCGGTGTATTTCGCACCCACGAAGACGCGCCGCGAGTACTGATCGCGAATTCGAACCTGGTCCCGCACTGGGCAAACTGGGAGCATTTCAACGAACTTGATCGCAAGGGCCTGATGATGTTCGGGCAGATGACTGCGGGTTCATGGATCTATATCGGCAGCCAGGGCATCGTCCAGGGAACCTACGAAACATTCGTGGAGATGGGGCGTCAGCATTATGCCGGCGACCTTACAGGGAAATGGATTCTGACCGCCGGGCTGGGCGGCATGGGCGGCGCCCAGCCGTTGGCCGCAACGATGGCAGGTGCCTCCATGCTCGCTGTCGAGTGCCAGCCGGACCGCATCGCGAAGCGCATCGAAACCGGGTACCTGGACCGCAGCGTCGAGGACCTCGACGAGGCGCTCGCTGTGATCGATGCGGCCTGCCAGAGCGGCACAGCGATCTCGGTCGGGCTGCTTGGCAACGCGGCCGAACTGCTGCCCGAGCTGGTTCGCCGCGGGGTGCGCCCGGACGCGGTCACTGACCAGACCTCGGCGCACGATCCGGTCAACGGTTACTTGCCCGAAGGCTGGACGTTGGCGCAATGGCGCGACGGACAAACCGGGGATCCGGATGCCGTGGCGGCAGCGGCACGTAGCTCGATGGCAAAACACGTGCGCGCAATGCTCGCATTCCAGCAGGGCGGTGTGCCTGTGTTCGACTACGGCAACAACATTCGCCAGGTGGCATTGGAGGAGGGCGTCGAGGATGCGTTCGCCTTTCCCGGATTTGTACCCGCCTATGTTCGCCCGCTGTTTTGCAAGGGGATCGGTCCGTTTCGCTGGGTTGCCCTGTCGGGCGACCCGGAGGATATCTACAAGACCGATGCGGTAGTGAAGGAACTGATTCCGGACGATGCCCATCTTCACAATTGGCTGGACATGGCACGGCAACGAATTCAGTTTCAGGGTTTGCCGGCGCGAATATGCTGGGTCGGTCTCGGCGATCGCCACCGGCTTGGGCTGGCGTTCAACGACATGGTCAGGAGCGGCGAACTGAAAGCGCCGGTCGTGATCGGGCGTGATCATCTCGATTCGGGTTCGGTTGCGAGTCCGAATCGCGAGACCGAAGCAATGGCGGACGGTTCCGATGCGGTCTCGGACTGGCCGCTGCTGAACGCGTTGCTGAACACCGCAAGCGGGGCGACCTGGGTTTCGCTTCACCATGGCGGTGGGGTCGGCATGGGGTTCTCGCAGCATGCCGGGTTTGTCATCGTCTGCGATGGTACCGATGCGGCCGCCCGGCGCATCGACCGGGTTCTGTGGAACGACCCTGCGACGGGCGTGATGCGGCACGCCGACGCCGGATATCCGATAGCCGTCGAGCATGCCCGGAAATGCGGACTCGATCTGCCGATGCTCGGTGACGGATGATGGCCGTACTGTGGCAGATTTGACTCACGCTGCGCGGTCCAGTTTCGTCCACGGCTCGGCAGGTACCGCGGCGTGACACTCTTTGACTTCGAGGCCGGGGACACCCCGCTCCTGGTCAATGTGCCGCATGCCGGCACCCGAATACCGGACGACATCGCGGCGCGTATGACGCCTGCCGCCAGGGCTCTTCCCGACACCGACTGGTTTGTCGATCGGCTTTATCGGTTTGCCCGTGAAATGGGCACAAGCATGCAGGTTGCCCGATACTCGCGCTACGTCGTGGACTTGAACCGGCCGCCCGACGATGCGGCGTTGTATCCTGGCCAGCCCAAGGTCGGGCTCTGTCCGGCCACAACGTTCAGCGGCGAAGATATCTATCTCGCGGGTGCCGCACCGGATGCCGTGGAGCACCAACGGCGGGTTGCGGTGTTCTGGCGCCCGTACCACGAACATCTCGCGGCACAGCTCGAGGCACTCCGGGCCCGGCACGGGTTCGTGGTTTTGTGGGACGCCCATTCGATTCGGTCCGAGGTGCCACGGCTGTTCGAAGGCCGGTTGCCGGATCTCAATCTCGGGACCAATAACGGCCTGTCCTGCGCGCCCGGTTTGCGCGAACTGGTTACCGCAATCTGCGCGAACTCGACCAGGTTCAGTTCGGTTGTCGATGGCCGCTTCAGGGGAGGTCATATCACTCGCGCCTATGGCCGGCCTGAAGCGGGCTGCCATGCATTGCAAATGGAACTCGCCCAGGGAGCCTACATGGACGAAACTCCCGGAGCGGAATTCGATCGAGCCAGCGCGGCAGAACTGCGGTCGCTGCTGGAGTCGTTGCTTGCCGGTGTCCTTGCCTGGTGCGCATGCCGCGCTCCCAGGGTCTCAAGGGAGTAGGGGGCCGGCGCAAAAAAAGAGGCCGGGCTATCCTGCCCGGCCTCGATCTAAAACTAGCTGGCAGCGTCCGTCGTTACGGCAGCGCGGCAACCCAGGAGTTGTCCTCCAGCCACTTCTTGCGCAACTGAGCGAGCGCACCGGTCTTCTCGAATGCGTCGATGTAGTTGTCAATGATATGGGCGAACTGCGGATCCCTGGCCGACACCGCAATGCCGATCGGCTCGATCGTCATTGGCCGGGTTAGCGTCGTGAACCCGGCATCCGGAAAGCGCAGAATCGACAGCATGCAGATCGGCATGTCGGCAACCATCGCATCGACCTTGTTTTCAAGGATCATGCTGACGCCTTCGTCGTAATCCGCAACGGTCGTGAGCTGCGAGTCCGGGAGGTTTCGCTCCACGAACTGCTCACTGGTCGAACCCTTCAGTGCGGCGAGTCGGATGTTGGCGTTGTTGATGTCTCCGGCTTCCTTGGCCCGGGCAAGCGTGTCCGACTTGGTCAAAATGGATTTGCCTGACAACATGTAGGGTCCGAGGAATGTCGCCTCGCGTGCGCGCTCCTTGGTGATCGCCATGCCCGACATCACCATATCGACGTCGCCCTTGTTCAGCGCGCCAAGCAATTCGCCGAACGGGCGCTCAACGATTTCGATTTTGACGCCGAGCGCGCCGGCCAGCGCACGGGCGAGATCGACTTCGAGCCCGATGAGGCTGCCATCGCGGCCCTTCGCATTGAACGGAGGCTGATTGCCTGACATGCCGACGCGAATCGTTTCGCTTTTGATAATGCGATCCAGCACCGGGCTGTCGGCAGCAGCCGAGATGCCGGCGGCGCCCATCAGGCAAACACCTAGCATCATGGGCAGAACTTTTGCCCTCAGAAACTTCAACATTACGATCTCCTTGAATTTTTGATCGGCTCGAAAACTGTTTGAAAATCGGGCCGGATGCGCATTTCACCATACGCAGAGTTAATTGCAAGCAGGAAGATGTCGCCGGCATTGGCCGACGGCGCCGCCCCGCGCAAATCGTGGCCGGTTGCCGGGCGGTTTTGCGGATGGGTCAGCCAAGATGGAACATAAGAGCTATAAAAAATAATAAAAACATAAGATAATGAGTGATAACTAAAGTCAATACTACATTTATATTGCAAAAAGAAATACCATCATCTCCGGTCAGTTGCGGACGTTACTGCGAGACCTTTCTAGTGGTCCTCTTTTAGTTTCTCGACGTGCAGGATCAGCGCGTCGGTCGTCTCCTTTAGCAGGTCCAGTTCTTCAACCGACAGATCGGACTAATGTTCGAGGTTGTATTCGATCGTCCCGACGATCTGGTGCGCCGGACGCTGTAGCGGACGCATGAAATGGCTTGTGATCGTTGCGACAAGAGTGCCGAAGAAAAGCGCGGAGCCGATCACAATCCAGCCGCCCCCGAACAATTTGCCAGCGGCTGTGACCGGCGTACCGGCAATCCCGGCCGTCGACACGGCGGCGACGCCCCAATACAAGGCGTCGCCGAAATTCTGGACGGCGGTGGCCGGAGCGCCTCTTTCTGCAAGCCACAGTCCGGATGCGCTGATCAGCCACAAACGAGCAGTATCAGCATGATCGTCAGAAATGCAGTCCGGGTAGCGATCTCATCGACGTATCGATCGATTCTCGGGGTTGGCGCAATACGCAAACGGGGGCGCCGGATTTTGCGCTTTTTCGTGGTTCGGGGTTTGCGGCTGTGGCGGGCGCTCATAGTAATCTCCTCACGGGTCGAAAAGGGCGACGCGGCGACGGAGCGGGTCCGGCCGCGCGATTGCGCCGGAGCGAAAACTCGATAGAGGTGAATGGCGGCGCGATCCGGCAACCAGGGTGTATTGAAGTTGACCGGGTATCCTGCAACCATCATTGCGTCATGTTGCGAACTGCAAAACGGCGGAGAATCCGTTGACTGAACTCAGCGACCAGTATCTGACCACGCGCGAACTTGCCGAGCTTCTGCACATCAAGGAAAGGAAGGTCTATGAGCTTGCCGCATCGGGAGAGGTCCCGTGTTCGCGCGCGACCGGTAAATTACTGTTCCCGCGGCAGGCGGTCGTCGCATGGGTCGCAAGCAAGAGCGGCGGCAGCATTGGAGAACCGCTTGCAGCACGGCCGGCGGTTTTTCACGGTAGTCACGACCCCCTGCTCGAGTGGGCATTGCGCGAGTCGGGTTCGGGCCTGGCGATGTACTGGGACGGCAGCCTGGACGGACTCGAGAGGTTTGCGCTGGGCGAGGGTATCGGCGCCGGACTGCATATTTATGACGAACTCGTCGATGACTGGAATGCGCCGCTGGTCGCGGCCCGGTTTACCGGCTCGCCCGTGGTGCTTGTCGAGTTCGCATGGCGCGATCGCGGGCTGATAGTTGCTGCGGGCGAGGCGCCGCGATTTCCCTCGCTGGCGGCGCTGGCCGGCCGCTCGGTTGTGGCGCGGCAGCCTGAAGCCGGCAGTCAGAAGCTGCTGGAGCAGCTTTTGCCGGGGAGCGGGATCGATGCGGGTCAGATATCGTTTGCCGACGTTGCAAGAACCGAGAGCGATGCGGCGATTGCAGTAGCCGAGGGCAGGGCAGACGCCGCATTCGGACTTCGTGGGCCGGCCATGCAGTTCAGCCTCGATTTCGTGCCGATCGTTCGTGAACGATTCGATCTGCTGCTCGATCGGCGCGAGTATTTCGAACCGGCTCTGCAACGGTTTTTGGCGTTCTGCCGATCCGCGAAATTTGCCGCAAGAGCGGAGCAAATGAGTGGATACGATATTCGCGGCTTCGGTACCGTTCACCTCAACGGCTGATTTCAGTTTTCTACACGCTCAAGGAGCCGCCTGGCTCTTGCCCTGCGCATTCGGGTAGAACAACTGCTGGCCTTGAAGCTGGTAACCAGCGATGGCGGCCTGGCCTTCCGCGCCGAGAATCCATTCGATAAATGCCTGGCCATCCGCGATGTTGGCCTTGGAGTGTCTGGCCGGGTTCACGAGTATCACGCCGTATTGATTGAACAGCGGCGGGTCTTTTTCGAACACGATTTTGTGGGTGCGTTTGTTGCTGAAGCTGATCCACGTTCCACGGTCGGTGAGTGTGTAGGCGCCCATGCCGACAGTCATGTTTATCGTGGCCCCCATACCCGAGCCGGACTCGAGGTACCAGTCACCGCTGTCGGCCACCGGGTCGATTCCGGAGGACAGCCACAGTTGCATTTCCTTTTTATGGGTGCCGGAATCGTCGCCGCGGGATACGAATTTCCTGCCGGATTTTGCGATGGCCTGCAGCGCCGCGGCTGCGGTACTGGTTTTTGCAACCTCCGCCGGGTCGTCGGCCGGGCCAATGAGAATAAAGTCGTTGTACATCACATCGAAGCGTTCGACGCCATGTCCGGCGGCGACGAATTCCTCTTCGGCCTTGCGCGCATGAACGAGCAGCACGTCGCCATCGCCATTCGCGGCATTTCGTATCGCCTGGCCGGTGCCGACTGCGACGACATGAACCGTTATCCCGGTGCGTTCGGTGAACAGCGGGAGAATTGCGTCGTACAGGCCCGAATTGGCTGT
>Ga0102955_1000316_pt1 | contig 10436 bp, 9 predicted proteins | sample SalPonF2_A_D1_MG_FD_78512 | JGI IMG/M metagenome (GOLD analysis project Ga0102955, IMG submission 78512) | Salt pond soil microbial communities from South San Francisco under conditions of wetland restoration - Salt Pond MetaG SF2_A_D1_MG ... | reverse complement strand
TTATACGGGCTGGCGTGCACGCCCCGCAAACCGATAGGTCCCTGCATGGTGTCTGATGAAGGCGCCTGTCGTATCTGGTGGTCGTCCGGCAAGCGTGAGAACGAGTGGGAAAGCGACAGGACGGATGGTGGGAGTGACTGAACCTGCGCGTAATGCAGGCGACGCGATTGCACGGCGAATTCGCCTGCGAGGTCATGTTCAGGGAGTCGGGTTCCGACCGTTTGTCTATCGTCTCGCGCTCGAGCATGGCATCGCCGGGCACGTGCAGAACCAGCTCGGCGAGGTCCAGGTGCTTGCCATGGGCGCGGTAGATAGCATCGATGCGTTCATGCACGACCTGGTGGAACGGGCACCACCGTTGTCGTCGCCTTCAATTGCCGAAGTCGAGGCTGTTTGTGCCGAGGTTTCCGATACGTTCGAGATCATAGACAGCCTGGCAGGCGCTGACGCACAGGTTTTCGTGCCGCCCGACTACTTCATGTGCGATGACTGCAAGCGTGAACTGCAGGACCCGTCAGACCGCCGCCATGCCTACCCGTTCATCAACTGTACGCAATGCGGTCCGCGCTACACGCTGATCGAAGCGCTGCCCTACGATCGCCCAAATACGAGCATGTCCGGATTTCCGCTGTGTCCCGCCTGCGAAACTGAATACCTGGACCCGGCAAACCGGCGATTTCATGCGGAGCCTGTGGCTTGCGCAACGTGTGGTCCGCAGGTGAGTTTCGAAGAGCAGGATGACGATACAGTCAACGACACAGCCCGGGCCCTTGAACGCGCGGTCGAAAAGATACGGGCAGGGTACATCGTTGCCGTGAAAGGTATTGGCGGCTATCACCTGGTTTGCGATGCGCGCAACGAGTCGGCGGTCGCCCGGCTGCGCGATCGCAAGCGGCGTCCAGACAAGCCGCTCGCAGTCATGTTCCCGGTCGCTGGAAATGACGGTCTGGATGGCGTGCGCGACTACGTTGAAATGACGGCTGACGAGGCAGCGATGGTGTCCGGGCCGATAAGACCGATCGTTCTCGCGACTCGCCGTGCCGGCGGTGGTTTGGCGGACAACGTTGCGCCGGGGCTGGATGAGATCGGAGTCTTTCTTCCTTACAGTCCGATGCACCAGTTGTTGCTCGATGCGTTTGGCGGGCCTGTTGTGGCAACGTCGGGGAACATCAGTGGCGAACCTGTGCTGACCGACAATGCAGAAGCTTCGACGCGGCTTCGACCGGTTGCAGACGGGTTTCTGCAGCACAATCGGCCGATTGTCCGACCGGCCGATGATCCGGTGTATCGGCGTATTGCGGGTGACGTGCGCCCGCTGAGAATCGGGCGTGGTTGCGCGCCACGTGAATTGACTATTCCCTGGCGGCAAACGGCACCATTGCTCGCGGTCGGCGGCCACATGAAAGGCACGGTAGCCCTGAGTTGGGGCCGGCGGGTAGTCGTCTCGCCGCACATAGGCGAAATGGACAGTCCGCGTAGCCTCGATGTATTCGAGCGGGTTGCGAGCGATTTACAAGCCCTGTACGGCGTTGCAGCGAAGCGCGTCGTGTGTGACGCCCATCCCGGTTACACGACGCATCGCTGGGCACAACGCCAGGATCTTCCGCTTGAAACCGTGTGGCACCACGACGCACACGCCAGTGCCGTCGCAGCCGAACTCGATTTACCGGGTGACTGGTTAATGTTCGCATGGGACGGCGTCGGGCTTGGGCGCGAAGGAACTCTCTGGGGTGGCGAGGCGCTACTGGGTCGCCCGGGTAACTGGCGGCGATTCGCGAGCTTGCGCACGTTCCGCTTGCCTGGTGGTGACAAGGCTGGGCGAGAGCCCTGGCGCAGCGCTGCGGCTTTGCACTGGGAGTGTGGGCGAGAATGGACCGCAACGCCCGATGCTGACGGAATGGCAAAAGCGGCCTGGAATAACGCACTGAACTGCCCGACGACCAGTGCGGCAGGGCGCTTGTTTGATGCCGCCGCGGCAGTGGTCTGTGATTTGCCCATCGCCAGTTTCGAAGCACAGGGCCCGATGATGCTCGAGGCGCTTTGTCGTAAACCTGCCGACGCGATCGAGCTGCCATTGAATGCGTGTGCAGACGGTGTGCTCAGGACGGACTGGGAACCGATGCTGGGCATGCTCGCGGACGTGACGATGGAGCCGGCGCTGCGCGCCGAGACGTTCCATGCGAGTATTGCCAATGCCATTCTCCGGCAGGCAGAGGTGGCACGTACGCAACACGAGATTGCGCAGGTCGGAATGTGCGGCGGTGTGTTTCAGAATCGATTCCTGGCAGAGCAAACCATGGGGCTGCTGCGAAAAGCCGGCTTCGATGTTTACCTGCCACGGCTATTGCCGGGCAACGACGCTTCCCTGAGTTATGGACAAGCGGCGGAACTCGCCGCACGCGAGGCAGAACAATAATGGACGACGACCGCATTTCACTGGCTCACGGAAATGGTGGCCGCTTCATGCGTGAACTGATTGAGGACGTATTCGCCAAAGCCCTGTCGGCGAGCGAGCTCGATGTACAGGCCGACGCCGTGCAGATCGACCTTGGTGATGGCGAAGTCATGATCACAACCGACGGCTTCACCGTGCAGCCACTGGAGTTTCCGGGCGGTGATATTGGCTCGCTGGCAATTCACGGCACGACTAACGACCTGGCCGTGTCAGGTGCCAGGCCGATGTACCTGACGTTGAACGCGTTCATAGAAGAGGGATTCGAGGTCGAGATCCTCGAAAGGATAGTAACCAGCCTGGCAGAAGCCGCTGTTGAGGCGGGCGTTCGCATCAGTGCCGGCGATACGAAGGTCGTCCGCCGTGGTGAAGGTGGAGGCATCTACCTTGCGACAACGGGAGTCGGTGTTCGCTTACCCGGCGTAAGACCGGCGATGGACAAGATACGTGACGGCGATGTCATGCTGGTTAGCGGGCCTATCGGCGATCACGGGACGGCAGTTATGCTGGCGCGAGAGGAGTTCGGGCTCCGTGGCGACCTCGTCTCTGATGCAGGCCCGGTTATGTCGCTGACCGAACCGCTTCTCGCACTTGATGGTCTGCGCTTCATGCGAGACCCGACGCGTGGCGGCATAGCCTCCATCGGGCACGAGATACTCAGAGCAACCGGACTCGGCGTGCGATTCGAGGCGACGGTTCCTGTTCGTGAGCCGGTGCAGTCGGTATGTGACATGCTTGGCTACGATCCTTACTACCTGGCCTGCGAAGGCCGGGTTGTTGCCATCCTGGCACCGGACCAGGCAGACGCCGCGCTCGAGCTCTGGCGCAATTTGCCGGCTGGCAAGGATGCCGCGCGGATCGGTCGTATTACAGCGGCAGAGCAGCGCGTCATTCTCGAAACGCCGCTTGGCGGTGAGCGTTTCCTGGAAGAACTCGAAGACGATCCGCTGCCGCGGATTTGCTGAGCGTCACTCAGTTTCGAGTTCTATTCTTTGCAGGATCATCTCGTCCCCACTGATCACGGTCGTACGGAAATCGCCGCAGTCCCCACAGACCAGCCGATTGGCTTTGGCCGCGGTGTCCGTCCCGCACGCGTCGCAATGGACAGTGATGTCAGCCTCTTCGATGACAAATTCGGCGTCCACGGCGATCGTGCCCGCCGAGGCCATCGGCCAGGCATTGCGTAACAGATCGGATTCGACGCCCGAGAGCGGGCCGACCTTCAATTCGATCCGCGAAACGCGGCTTGCACCACGTTCCGTGGCGATCGCCTGTACCTGCTCAAGCAGGGACAGGCAGACCGAGAGTTCGTGCATGAGTAAGGATTCAGACGATCTCGACGAGTTCGATAGCGAAGGTCAGCGGCTGTCCGGCGAGCGGATGATTGGCGTCGACTGTTATCGTCTCATCGGCGACGTCGGTGATCACGAGATTCATGACCTGGCCATCCGGGCTTTGACTTTGCAGTTGCATACCGACCGCGGGTTCCATGTCCTCGGGTAACGCACTTTTCGGCACCTGCTGAATCAGTTGTTCGTGGCGCTCGCCATAAGCCTGGTCGGGTTGTATGGTCACAGACTTGTTCTCGCCGACAGCCATGCCGTCCACGGCGGAATCGAAGCCCGGGATCACCTGGCCGCCGCCCAGCGCGAATTCGAGCGGATCGCGGCCGTCCGAGCTGTCGAACTGGGTGCCGTCTTCCAGCGTGCCCGTGTAATGAATACGGACAGTATCGCCCGATTTCGCCTGCGTCATAAGAGTTTTCTCCTTTCAAAGTGCGCACTATAGCAGAACGGCAATATTGCGATTCGACATGGAATCCCGTACTTATTGCACTGTTTTACGGATAGTTACAATGAAGATCGGCGGGGACGATTACCAGGATGTGATGGATGGAGTGGATGCGCTGCTCGATAAAGGAATCGCACGCGAAGACCAGCTGTACGTTACGGGTGGCAGTGCCGGTGGCATCATGACCGCCTGGATAATTGGTAAGAACACGCGTTTCCGAGCGGCTGCGGTGGTCAAGCCGGTCATGAACTGGATCAGCAAAACGCTCACGGCTGACAACTATTTCTACTACGCAAACTACCGGTATCGGGGACAGCCGTGGGACAACGTTGAAGGGTTCATGCGCCATTCGCCGGTTACGCTCGTTGGGAATATTGAGACACCAACATTGGTGATGGTCGGTACCGCCGACATGCGGACCCAGTGAGCTGATTACCAAGGTCGATCATATCCTCGCCTGGTTTGCGAAGTTCCCACCGAAGTAGGGCAACTACCTATTTGCATCGCCGTACCCCGGGTTTAACGTAATGCTGGGGATTTGTCTATCGCAGGTGATGCAATGAACGAGTCTTCAACGCCCGAAAACGTCGTCGAACTCGACACTTCTGTTCCGGTCTGGGACCAGTTTTTCACGGTGGCGCCGCTGGTTTTGATTGGCACCCGTGATGACGACGGATCGATCGATTTTGCGCCCAAGCACATGGTTACGCCGATGGGATGGCAAAATTACTTCGGCTTCGTGTGCACACCCCGGCATAACACTTGCAGCAACATAGAGCGCACCGGTGAGTTTACGGTCAGCTACCCGAAACCATCGCAGGTCCTGACCACGAGCCTCGCGGCATCGCCGCGATGTGAAACCGGAGAGAAGCCGGTACTCGACTATTTTCACACATTTCCGGCTCGGCACATCGATGGTCAGTTCATCGAGGACGGCCAACTCTTCTTCGAATGTCGTCATTACAGAACGATCGGAGGATTCGGTGAAAACTGCCTGATCACGGGCGAGATCATCGCAGCCTATGCGGACGACGATTACCTTCGTCATGCCGAATCGGACGATCAGGAGACGATTCACGATTCGCCGCTCTTTGCTTATCTCGCCCCCGGCCGGTTTTCTGCGATCGACAACTCGAACGCATTTCCATTCCCGGAGTCCATGAAGAAGTAGCAACGACATGTGCGCCACCAACGCGGCAATGGTTCTCGACTTTGTCAGGACACAGCAGCATGTGCTGACGGACCTGATCAGGGACCTCGTGGAAGCCGAGTCGCCTTCGGCCCGACCGGATACTCACGACAACGTTCGTCGTGTACTGCGTCTTGCACTTGCGAGCGTCGGTTATGAGTCCCGCGAAACAGCGGGACCGGATAAGCCAAGGCATGTCTTTGCCAGGCCAGCAAAGCGTCGGCGCAGGACACCATCGCAGCTGGTTCTGGGTCACTACGATACCGTTTGGCCCGTAGGTACGCTGACCGAGCGACCCTTTCGCATTGATGGAAACATAATCCACGGCCCTGGTTCTTTCGACATGAAAGGCGGGCTGGCGCAGCTCATCGTTGCACTTCGCGCGATCCGTGACCTGCGCCTGGAAACACCGGTACAGCCGATAGTTTTCGTCAACGCCGACGAGGAAATCGGTAGTCGCAGCTCGACACGCTACATTCGCATGCTGGCACGACACGCTAACCGGGCGCTCGTGCTCGAACCTGCCCTCGGAGAGCGCGGAGACATCAAGACCGCGCGAAAAGGTATAGGGCGGTTCACTGTGACTGTCTTTGGGAAAGCGGCACACGCAGGACTCGATCCCGAAGGCGGAGAAAGCGCAATTCTCGAACTGTCACATATCATCCAGGCGCTGTTTGCGTTGAATGACGTCGAGCGCGGCATAACGGTCAATGTCGGCACTGTTGACGGCGGAATCCAGCCAAACGTCGTCGCGCCCCACAGTAAGGCGGTCGTCGATGTACGTGTTCCGACAGTCTCTGCCGGTAACGAGATTGAATACATTATTCATTCGATCAAGCCGCAAAACCCGGAAATTCGTCTGCATATTGAAGGCGGTATCGGCAGGCCCTCGATGGAGTCGACGCCGCGCAACCAGCGGCTGTGGGAACGTGCGCATGCGATTGGCGAGGAACTCGGCATGGAGCTCCACCAGGTCCGAGCCGGTGGCGGGTCCGATGGCAATACAACCAGCCAGTTCACGGCAACCATCGACGGCCTGGGTCCCGTGGGAGATGGGGCACACGCAATTCACGAACACCTTTTGATCGACAAGACACTGGAGAGAGCAGCACTGTTGACCATGTTGTTGACCACACCGGCAATGGTTGGCCGATAGCGAAGGACCGGCAATGAGCACACGAGTTTATGGCTCGCTCGCCCGAATAGCGGACTTTCATGACAGCAACTATGCCATTACGGAAATGCCGCGTTCCGAATGGGCGATGGGCGATTACATCGAAGGCGTGGTCATCGGCTCGCCCACGACGTTGTATCGCATGGAGGACCGCGCCGGCCACATGGTCAAGGTCGAGCCGGGTGACTGGGTTGTAGGCGCCTTTGGCGATCGTGCGGCAACGCTGGAGGGCGTCGGCAGTTGGCGGGATATTGGTGACGACGGCGAAATGCATGCGCTCACCGCCGCCGGCCTCATGGGGTTCTATACATCGTTTTCGACACTGCTGGTTGACCCGCTCAAACTGAAGTACCGGGGTCACCTGTGCCGCGGCGGCGACAAAGTCCGTATGCAGGAATTTGCGATGCATTGCAGTGGCGATGCGTTCTCCGTTCCAACAATTTTGCTCGTCGGTACCTCGATGTCAGCCGGAAAGACAACAACGGGCCGGCGCGTCTGCAAGGAACTGGATCGTGCAGGATTGAACGTGGTCGGCACCAAGCTCACGGGCGCGGGCCGTTACCGCGATATTCTCAGTTTTCTGAAAACCGGGGCTTCGGAAATATTCGATTTCGTTGATGCGGGTTTGCCTTCGACCGTCGTTCCGGAAGATGAGTATCGCGCTGCCATTCGCCCGCTTCTAAGATGTATCAATGAGCTCGAACCGGACTTTCTTGTCGTGGAGGCCGGGGCGTCTCCGCTCGAGCCATATAATGGGGAAGCGCTCGTCGATGAGCTGGGAGAGAATGTGGTTTGCACCATCTTGTGCGCATCGGACCCGTACGCAGTGGTTGGCGTCGAGAAAGCATTTGGCCTGCGGCCGGATCTTGTCACCGGGCCGGCAACACAGACCTCCGCCGCCGTTGAGCTCGTCTGGAAGCTGAGCGGGCTACACGGGATAAATATCATCGATCCTGCAGCAAAACAGCGGTTCCACAATTTCCTGGAAGACAAGCTGGGGCTGAAAGCCGAAATGAAAATTGCCCGGTGACAAGCACCGGGCAAAAGGTCGCTGATCGATAGGGGGGGTATTAATCGACCAGCATTAGTTCATTGTCTCCAAAGCGGTAGCGGAACCCGATCCCGACTGCGTAGACGTCGTAGTCATAAGGGTCTGCGCCCATCGTCAGGACAGTTGGCAATGTGGTCTCCGATACGAGCGCCCAGTCCTGCATTTCGAACCGCTCATAACGCAGATCCAGGGTACCGGCCAGGCGATCCGAGAATTGGTAGCTTGCCTCAATCCGTGCAGAGTCCAGCGTCGATTCAAGGTCGGGCAACTCGCTCGGGCCACCACTCAGGCTGTCGAGGGAGATTGCGGTGTTGCCGTCGGCACGGTTGTAACTGAAGTCCAGGTCGAACCTGCCATCCGTCGGATGCCAGCTCATGCCGACGCCGATATGGTCGAAATCGTCCTGGTGAAAAGCGCTCCAGTCCCACCAACCGAATTGCTCAGAGCCGGTCTGATGCGCTTCGATCTGGTCGTGTCCGTACATCAGGTACACGGCTGCCTTGTCCGATATCGCCCAGCTGAGGTCCAGTGTGGCGCGCATTTCTTCACTACCATTCAGCCCGACAAGCGAGTCCTTGTAGTCGTCATCGGCAAACATCACGGTGGAGCTTAGCGACAACGGGGAGTCTAGCGGCGAGACTGTAAGAGCAAGCTCCCCAAACTCGCGGTAGCGGTAGGCAAGGTAATACTTGCGCATTAGCGGATTCTGCCCGAGGCTGATAGCGACTGAGTCGTCATAGCGATCAACGCCACGCTGTTCCGTACCGCCTTTAGCCCTGATATCCAGCCATGTCGCCGGCCGCCACCGAACCTGGCCCCAGCCGCGATCAGTCGTCTGTTCTGCGACTTCCTGGTAATCGCGATTAATCTCCCTGCGTTCGTAGCCGCCCGACAGTTTCAGATTTCTCGAAAAAGCGTATTCGCCGCTGAGCGTCATATGCATGCGGTCGTAACTGAAGGGCGTGTTCTGCTCGATCTCACCCGACTGGAACGCGTCCACGATCACACGATCCCACTCGCTGACCCGTGTCTTGTTATCGCGCTCATCGTAGCGATAGCCGAACTTCACCCGCGTTTTGGCGAAAGGTCGCGAGGTGACAGTAAGTCCGTAGTTATAGGTGTCGACCTCGGCATCGAGAGACGCCTGCGGCAGCGGCGTCGTTACGACGCTCGGATTGATCGTGTAAGGCAACAGGCTCTGGTCCTGTTCACCGCTCCCGGACGCAGCAGAAAACGCAATGATCGTATCCCAGGTCGTCACGCGGTACGTCCCGGACAGTGACAGCTGCTGAAAGTCGTTGTCGGGTTCGCGCGCCATGCGCAAGGTCGAGGTGTCCGCACCGGCCAGGAAAGGCGTATCCCAGGTCAGCGACTGATTCTGGTTGGTGAAGAACGAGCCGTAGTAGGCAAACGTAAGGCTGAAGTCGTCCGTTGCGTATTGCACGCCGGCATCTATCTGGTCTGTTTCATAGTCGATCCATCGCGGCAGGAATGAGGCCTGGGTGTAGGAACCCGCACTCGTGATATCGATGCCGTCCCGCGTCTGACGCCGGAAGTCCGCAAATACCCGAAAATCTTCGCCGGGTACCCAGCCTGCGCCGATGTCGAAGATACTCCTGTCTGTGCCGATGTTACGCTGATACAACGACGAGGAGAGTTGTGTCATTTGAGTCGTCGTACCCGCTGGCACCCAGCCTGAAGGCAAAGTCAGCGTGTCGTCGGATGCCTGCACAAAAATCGTTCTTGCAGTGTCGAAACGCCTGAAGGGCAATTCCCGATAACCGAGGCGGAAGTCGAATACACCCTGTTTGCCCGAGGTAATCTCGAACACGCGTGAGTCGAGGCCGAGATCCTCGATAGTCCAGTCGAGGCGATAGCCGTCCTTGTTATAGCGACCCTCGCCATCGACATTGGCGTAGATGCCTTTCTCGTCGTAGCCCGTGTAATTGCCGAAGCGCGCCGCGTCATCGCTGACGCTGGTTGCACCAGCGGCCACTTCGGCCCGGTAGCCCTGGTCGAACGGGCAGGATTCACAGGCCCAGTCGCTCGTGTCGACTTGCCCGAAGCTCACCGCCGGGGCCAGCAGGAGCAATGGCGCGACGAGTTTGTGGCGTGCTTTACATGTTCTTTTGATCATCGGTTCATGCTCCTATCGCATCAGCTTCGAGCCGGACGGATGATTCGAGCCGTGGACCTGATCGTGACAGTTCATGCACGTCTGCCCGAGCAAATACTGCGATGGAGCATTGCCCGGCAGACCACGATCGTCCTGAGGCAGGCTGGGGTGTCCAGCCTGCGAATGGCAGCTCTGGCATAGCATAGGTGCCCGCATGCTCAGCATGCCGGGCTGATTGGAACCGTGCGGGTTGTGGCAGTTGGTGCAGTCTTCGGCGACCGGCGCATGTTCCCAGAGATAGGGGCCACGCGTTTCCGCATGACACTCGTAACAGGTGCCGTTGACGGTGTTTCGCGCGAGCAAGCGCTCGGGCGCATCACCGTGCGGATTGTGGCAGCTCGTGCAAGCCATCTTGCCCTGGCGCACCGGGTGTGCGTAGGGTTTCATCGACTGCGTGCGTTGTTGCTGGTGGCAGTCGAAGCAGACTTCTGCCTGGGTCGATGTTGCGAGGATGGGGTCACGCTCGATATGCATCGTGTGGCAATCGGCACAGGAGATCGTGCTGTCGTCATGCGTACTGCCGTGCCACGCGAAACCCGTGTCCCCTAAGTGACACGCAACGCAATACGAGTTCTGGCCTGAAATCGGAGTCGTCGTTTTCGA
>Ga0102955_1000314_pt1 | contig 10525 bp, 9 predicted proteins | sample SalPonF2_A_D1_MG_FD_78512 | JGI IMG/M metagenome (GOLD analysis project Ga0102955, IMG submission 78512) | Salt pond soil microbial communities from South San Francisco under conditions of wetland restoration - Salt Pond MetaG SF2_A_D1_MG ... | reverse complement strand
TTGGCCTGTAGTTCCAGGAAGAAATTATCATTGCCGAAGATGTCGCGATACTCCATTGCAGCCTGTTCGGCCCGGGTATAACTGGCAGCCAACAGATGGGATGCCACCTCTCCATGTAAACAAGAAGAAAGGCCAATGAGCCCCTCGTGATAAGTGGAGAGCAGTTCCTTGTCCACCCTGGGTTTGTAGTAGAAACCTTCGAAGTTGGCGAGGGTCAGGAGCTTGAGCAGATTTCGATAGCCCGTATTGTTCTCAGCCAAGAGAACGATGTGATGGTTTCGTGCGGCACCGTGACTCGCTCCACGGTCCCGGCGGCTCTTTGGCGCCACGTAGATCTCACAACCCAAAATGGGCTTGATCCCAAATTCGTTGGCTTTTACATAGAATTCGAGAGCGCTGTGCATGTTGCCGTGATCAGTGACGGCGACGGCAGGCATGCCAAATCCCGCGGCGGTCCTGAGCATGTCAGTGATGCGGATGGCACCGTCTAGAAGGCTGTACTCGCTATGCACATGTAGGTGGACGAATTCCTTTGACGACATATTCGAGAGTCCTTAATTGACGAGTCTTTCCGTAGTTGGAGCTGATTATTTTAAATCCGAAATCCGAAGCACGAAGCACGAAACAAATCCGAAATATGAATTTTCCAATGTTCGAAACACTTACAAGCTAGAGTGTCAAACTGTAAATCAAAGGTTTTGGTAATTTGAAACTGGGGACCCGCCCGAAGGGTGGGGAGTCCGCAGGATAATTTTGAGAATTTAAGAATTGTTTCGGATTTCTAATTTACTGACTCGTTATATTACCCAATTCCCGGCGAAGATTCTCAACGGGGATTGGATGAATAAGCGCTTGTCCAATCTCAGCAAGAAGCACGAAGTGACAGATACCTGCTTGAATCTTTTTGTCTTTTTCGAGAGGAACGAGCAGCGTTTCCGGATCTATGTTCTGTGGTATGTCTGTGGGAAGGCCTAGCTTCTGGATGAGATCCAGAGCACGATCCGCATTATCCTCGCTGAGCCCGGCCCATTGCCGGGATAGTTGGACGGCGAGTCCCATGCCGATAGCCACCGCGTGACCGTGAGATATATTATAATTGGCCGCAGCCTCTAAGGCATGTCCTAAAGTGTGGCCGAAGTTCAAGATGCGTCGCAATCCACTTTCATGCTCGTCCCGATTCACCACCCGGCACTTAACTTCACAGGCCTTGGCGATGATAGTTTCCAAAAGCGGATTGCTGGTGTCAAGAAGGTCAGCCCCTTCCTTTTCCAGAATTGAAAAAAGTTCAGGATCTTCGATGAGGGCAGCTTTGATAACTTCGGCAAACCCATCGCGCCTGGCCTCAGAGGAAAGAGTGGTTAAGACATCAAGATCGGAGAGCACAAGCCGAGGTTGATGGAAGGCGCCTAACAGGTTCTTACCTGAAGGTAGATCGACACCGGTCTTCCCCCCAAGGGAGCTGTCCACTTGGGCGAGCAGGGTAGTGGGAACTTGAATGTAGGGGATACCTCGCATATAGATGGCGGCTGCAAAGCCGGTGATATCACCAACAACACCGCCCCCAACAGCGAGTAGTAGACTTCTGCGGTCAAAGCCATGAACAAGGAGCTGCTGGCAGAGGTCGAGGACCGTTCCTATGGTTTTTGCGCTCTCACCCGGGGGTAATGCAATTAAGGTTGTATCAATGGAGTTAGACCGCAGTTGATCTTGAAGTGGTTCGGCCACCAGCGGTCTCACCACCTCATCAGTCACCAAGCCAAAAGATGAAAAGCTCCCCAGTCGTTGTATTTCGCTGTGAAGACTAGCTAAAATACCCCGACCCACTAGTACATCGTACGAACGGTCTGTTATGCTCTTTAATTCCAGCCGAATACGTTTCATCTTAAGCATCAAGTCATTTCTTCGCGCTCGCTTCGCTCCGCTCAGTCCCGCACCGCAAGCGGCATCTGCGACAAGCGGGTTCCCAGTTTGGCTTCGCCGTCAAGAGGGCTGCGCCCGTCATTTATTTTCATTTGTAGTTAGATGTCCTATTCGTTATAACCAATCATAATGAACTAATGGCAACAAGTGACAGCGTAGCGTAATGACAGCCACTTTAGTGGCCTAATGACAGCGAAGCGTACTGACTCTATGGCACCTATTGCCCACTGCGGTCTTGCTCAAGTTGTGTTCTCTGTTTCTCCGTCAGAATGGGGAGGATCTCATCGATCATCTGAGTGAATTGCGTAGGGAACAAAGCTTGCTGGCCATCACTCAATGCTTTTTCTGGCTCATGGTGTACTTCCACCATCAGACCGTGAGTGCCGGCAGCCACAGAGGCTCGACTCATTGGAATCACCTGGTCCCGGCGGCCGCAGGCATGGCTCGGATCGGCAATAACTGGAAGATGACTTTCTTTCTTAACCACCGGGATGGCACTCAAGTCCAAAGTATTGCGGGAATGGTCAGCAAAAGTGCGGACGCCACGCTCGCAGAGAATCACATTGTTATTCCCTTTGGCCATGACGTATTCGGCAGCCATCAGCCACTCCTGGATGGTCGCGGACAAGCCACGCTTGAGAAGAACAGGTTTCCTGGCCGCACCAGCTCGATTGAGCAAGGAGAAGTTCTGCATATTACGAGCGCCGATCTGGATGATGTCGGCATACTCTTCCACCAGATCACACTGTTCGCGGTCCATTGCCTCGGTGACAATGTACAACCCCGTTTCCTCTCGCACCTTGGCGAGGATCTTCAACCCTTCTTCTCCCAAGCCCTGAAAACTGTAAGGTGAAGTGCGAGGCTTATAAGCACCGCCCCTAAAAAGGCGGGCGCCTTGGCTCCGAACTGCGCGGCCAATAGTGAGAGCCTGTGTCTCGCTCTCGACTGCACAGGGACCAGCAATGATCACGAAGTGGTCGCCGCCTATGGAAACATCACCTAGCTGGATTATAGTGTCCGCTTGTTCGAACTCCCTACTAACGAGCTTGTAAGGTTTTGAAACAGGGATGGTGTCTTTCACTCCGGGCAGGAGCAGAAAGGGGGCAGGATCGACTGGTCCTCTGTTTTGAAGAATGCCTATGGCGGTACGCTCACCGCCCGCTATTACTCGGGCAACATTGCCTTGCCGTTCGATGGCAACGACGACCTGAGCAATTTCTTCTTCGGTGGCATAGCTGCTCATGACCACCAACATGAGGATCTCCTTTCATTGGGAACCAAACCGAGCTCGGGCAAGGAGTGGAGGGTTAAAAAGACCTGATGAAATTCCGTTTCTCGCGGGTGAGCATCCCTCTAACATACGGGCCCAGTTGGTGTCAACGCATTAAAAAGCTACCCTTCTTCGTTCGCCGTAAGGAGCATAGAGCATCCTTCGACAAGCTCAGGACAGGTAGGGCATAGAGAAATACAGCTGGCAGGGGACAGTTTGCAGCAGGCAGGTAAAAATAGGGCGAACTACAATTTCGAAATTGTCCTTCGGACTCCCACCCTTCGGGCGGGTTCCCGGTTTCGATATTCAAGATTTTCTGGCCTCCTACCGTTTACAATAAATGACAGCGTAGCGTAATGACCTACTGACGGCGAAGCCAAACTAGGGACCCGCTTGCGGGCCTGAGCGGAGCGAAGCGAGCGCGAAGAAATGACCCAAATCGCCTTGCGCCGTGTGCCTCTTATCTCTTACTGGGGGTATAAGCCTCGAAGTAACATGGCCTCCGCCACCCGTTTCACCCCAATCATATATGAGGCCATCCGCATGTTCACCTTCTCGGTCTGGGAAAGATGCCAGACGTTTTCGAAGGCACGATCCATAATTCCCTTGAGCTTGGAATTCACTTCCTCCTCAGTCCAAAAATAACGTTCCAATCCTTGCACCCATTCAAAGTAGGAGACGGTAACCCCTCCGGCGTTGGCGAGAACATCAGGCAGGTGATACTTGCCCCGGTCATAGAGGATGTCATCAGCCGCCGGGGTTGTGGGGCCATTGGCTCCCTCAGCAATAATATCCGCCTTGATACGGTCGGCATTTCTTTCGGTAATCTGATTGTCCAACGCTGCCGGTATCAGAACCGTGCACTCCAGTTCGAGCAACTCCTCGTTGGTGATGCTGTCTGCACCAGGATATCCTTGCACCGTACCGGTCTCATTCTTATGTGCCGCCAAATCCCGGGGGTCTAAACCTTTGGGGTTGTAGACTCCACCTCTACTGTCGCTGGCTGCAACGATCGTGGCTCCAGCATCGTGGAGAATGTCGGCAGCGTGATAGCCTACATTACCATAGCCTTGAACCGCAACCGTTTGTTCATTCACATCTCGATTCAATCGTTTGAGCATTGAGTAGATGGAGAATACGCAGCCACGGCTGGTGGCCTCATTCCGGCCCAGAGATCCTCCAATAGGTATGGGTTTGCCGGTAACCACGCCGGGTTCTGCATAGCCAATGGACATGCTATAGGTGTCCATGATCCAGGCCATTATCTGCGGATTGGTATAAACGTCCGGTGCCGGAATGTCAGTCCTGGGACCAAATACGTTGACGAGTTCAGAGGTATAGCGGCGGGTCAAATGTTGCAGTTCAGTTCGGGACATTTGCTTGGGATTGCAGGCGACCCCCCCTTTGGCTCCGCCATAGGGGATATCCACCACCGCACATTTCCAGGTCATCCACATGGAGAGGGCGGTTACCTCATCCAGGGTGACATCAGGATGGTAGCGAATACCCCCTTTGGCAGGGCCACGGGAGGTGTTGTGGTGTACACGATAGCCCGTAAAGACCTCAACGCTGCGGTCATCCATCCGCACCGGGCAGGAAACTATATAACATCGAGCCGGAACGCGAAGCCGCTTGTGAATAGCTGGATCCAAGTTGATTCGTTCGGCAACCATGTCAAATTGACGGACAGCAACATCCAAGGCATTATGTGTGCCACTCATGGTTATTCTCCTTTCTAGAAACGCGCAAAGCGCATAGCGCAGAGCGTTTGTTCACTAATTAGCGTCCATCCAGAAACCCCGCAAATTCCCTCCCCCTTGACGGGGGAGGGTAAGGGTGGGGGTGAAAAATTAAAGGTACATTCAGCTACTTATCAATTCCCCCTCCCCTTTATCCCCTCCCACCAGGGGAGGGGAAGGGTATTTCTGGATAGACACTTATCATCTACCCAGTAATCTATGCAGGTTCCTCTCCTTCCAGGCTTGCAGTTTATGGTAATGGAGATACCGTGCTTCCAGTTGGCGGAACCTTGTGGTGTGGGCCATTTTGCGGCCATTGCGATGCTCAACTCCCAGGTGATGGTGTAGCATCTCGTGGTAAACGATACCCATGATCACATACTTTGGCACGTAGCTCTTATCCAGGGCAGGATGGACGCGAATTGTCTTGGTTCTGTCAGAATAGCTGGCAAGCTTAATGGAATTTTGGTTCCGGACCTTCCTGTTGGCTCCCCAGGTGATAGGGCAGTCAATCTCGTTTGCGAAGTATTCACGATTGACCTGGTCAAACAGAGCATTGAGATCGAAGAAGCGTCCCTTCGAGCGCACTATAGTCTGCCGGGCCTTACGAGGAGATTGCTTTATCTTATGTGAGTTGACGGCAACAAAGTTTCGCAAAACCGAAGGTGCTTTCCTATTTCGGCTCTTGACGAAGCGAGCCAGAGAATTCAAGACTTCACTGTCTGCCTCAAGGAACATGTGATGAAGACGCACTTTATAGCCACTGCCGGAAGGCCTGATGTGGATCATCGAGTGGGTGTTGTCGGTGATGGTGAGATGAACTGGTTTCTTAACCAGACGGGGGAGGTTCTCTTGGAGATGGGCCACATCCTTCCGGTTGAACTTTTCCATGCAGTTACTCTAGACTGTTGTCTTGCCTCCTGACGGACTTTTATGTGAACTTCTAACAGAAAATGGGTGACAAATACCAGTGTTAATTTCTATCCTAGCACGACGTCGAGGTTTCTTGTTGACGGGACAGATTTGAGACATGAGATTTGGGGTGGACCAGCACGGTTTTTGGGATCTCACATCGCACATCACATATCAGAAATGGGTCTTTGAGAGGTGATCAGATGGATCCGAAGATTAAGGACGCTATGCAACGGCAAGTGGAGAAAGAACCCTTCGCCAAGAAGCTCGGTCTAAAATTGATCGACGTGGACGAAGGCTATGCGCTTGTTGAAATGAAATGTACCACAGAGATGGAAAACATTTTCCAGATGACTCACGGCGGGGCCATTTTTACTCTCATCGACGAGGCCTTCGAGATCTCGTGCAATTCACACGGCACCGTGGCCGTGGCACTGAATGTAAATATTACCTACCACAAGGCCCCATCCCCGGAAAGCACGCTGCGGGCTGAGGCCAAGGAGGTCGCAAAGACCCGGAGAACAGGCAACTATTACATCACCGTGAAAGACGAGAAAGAGAATCTCATCGCCAGTTGCCAGGCACTTGCTTACCGGGTGGGGGAAAAGTTGCCTTTTCTCGAATAAAAAAGGGGATCAGAGGTCAAAATGGTTGCGAGAACAAAATTGGCTTTTCTAGCCCTGAGCTTTCTACTTCTCTCGACCACGAGTTTGGCTGACACCAAGCCAGATGCTCAAGCTCTGGCTCAGGTGCAAGCAGAAGCCAAGAAAGGAAACTATCAGCTTATCAGCCCCGCGACTGTCAGAGATCAGTTTGTCAAAGAACCCGGCTCGCTTTTCCTCGTGGACACCCGGCAGGGGTGGGAGTACCAGCGGGAGCACATTAAGGGGGCAGTGAACCTACCGGCAACTCCCAGCTGGTGGACTCAGTATTCTCCCTGGGCGCGGTCCGAGATGAAAAAGCTCCTGGGACCTGAGAAGAAGCGGCACGTAGTATTTTACTGAGACGGTCTCACCTGAGTCCGCAGCGACTCGGCGGCCAGGCTGGCCGTTCGCCTCGGTTATGAAAACGTCTATCGCTACGCTGAGGGGCTCCCAGATTGGAAAGAGATGGGCTTGCCCACCGAAAAGGGGCAGATCACTCTGGCGCAGCCCTCAGGAATCGGGGCGCCAGGTTCCACACTTTTTCAATCGGGCTTACTTCTGACCCTTGTGGGAGTCTTTTTTGGCGGCCTTGCCCTGAACCTCACTCCCTGTGTTTATCCACTGATTCCTATAACGGTTTCCTATTTTGGCGGACGCGGTACAGATAGAGCCGGCCTTCTCGCTGTTCGCAGTCTCTTCTTCCTCCTGGGTCTTGCTATCACCAACTCCACTCTGGGGGTGGTGGCTGCCCTCACTGGTGGTCTCTTGGGCTCGGTACTCCAGCACCCGGCTGTTCTTATTGCAATAGCCACGATTCTGGTGGGGCTGGCCCTGAGCTTTTTCGGTCTGTGGGAACTAAGACTTCCAGGATTTCTGACCCAGGCTGCATCCAGGTCGTATGGCGGTTATGGTGGCAGTCTTTTTATGGGCCTTACGCTGGGAGTGGTAGCTGCACCCTGTATCGGCCCTTTTTTGATAGGGCTGCTGACCTACGTGGCCAGCACCGGCAATCCTTATCTGGGGTTCATGCTTTTTTTTACGTTGAGCCTCGGCATGGGTATCCCCTTGGCCACCCTCGCTTTTTTTACTGGCAAATTGGATAGGCTACCCCGCTCCGGGGAATGGATGATCTGGGTGCGTAAACTTCTGGGCTGGGTGCTGGTGGCCATGGCCGCTTACTTTATTAAACCCCTTTTCTCTTCACACCTTGCGGGAATCATTCTGTTGTCAGCGGTCATTCTGGCAGCAGGAGTGCACCTTGGCTTTATTGACCGGACTACGGGCACCTTCCGTGGTTTTGGCTGGTTGAAAAAAGGAATCGGCATAGCTCTCATCTTGCTTGCCACCTATCAGATTGCCTCCACTGTCACCAGAGGTCCTGGCGTTACCTGGCAGCCCTACTCTGAACAACTTTTAAAGAAAGCTACCAGCGTGGAAAAGCCTGTGATCATCGACTTCTACGCAGACTGGTGCGCTCCGTGCCGGGAACTGGAGCAAATCACTTTTCACCATCCTGAAATCGTCAAGCTGGCAAAGAATGACTTTGTCATGATCAAGGTTGACCTGACCCGCAAGGGCGAGCCGCTCAATGAACATCTGCTGCGCCAATATGACGTCAGAGGGGTACCAACGGTGGTGTTTTTGGACAGAAATGGCAGGGAGCGGCGTGATTTGCGTGTGGTAGATTTTCTGCCTCCGGCGCAGTTTATAAAACATATGGCAGTTGTGAGGAGTACTGGTTCTTAGAGAGAAGAAAAACATACTGAAAGTAAGATTCTTTATGAACGAGCCTAACGTGAAAAAAGAGGGGACGTTCATGCGTTTTTCATCGGGCACTCAAAAATCGCATATACGCGTGAACGTGCCTCTCATTCTGATAGGATCTTCGAGAATCCGAGTTATTGGAGGAAGCCGAAGTAAGGTCTGTTTACCATAGGGATTTCCTATTTGACTAATAGGGCTCTTCGAGTAATAGTTGTCGCCAGTTGCCTGATAGTGGAGGGATGAGAATCACTAAACCGGGCCAGGAGATATCTATGAAGAGAAAATTCCTACCAATGGTCATTTTGTTTTGGATGATTTTGTGCTCTGCGGTTTTGGTGCTGGCCGCCTCGGATATACCGAAGAGTAAGCAAACGGTTTTGGGGCTTTACCTGACTGCGGAAGAGGCCTTTTCAAAATGGCATGTTGATTCCGAGAAGGTGGTTGTCTTAGATGTTAGGACGCCGGAGGAATATATTTTTGTTGGTCATGCGCCCATGGCCAGAAACATTCCCGTCAGATTCTTGAACCAAGAATTGACGGCCAAGAAAAGAAGACCTGTTATGGAGCCCAATCCTGATTTTGTTTCTCAGGTCCGAAGGGACTACAAAGCTAGCGATACGATTCTTATCATGTGCCGTTCAGGAGGGCGCAGCGCTCTAGCGGTCAATCTTCTAGCCGAAGCCGGGTTCCAGCAGGTTTACAACGTCACTGACGGATTCGAAGGAGACGCAGTCAAAGATCCTCAGAGCTACTATAACGGCAAGAGGGTCAAAAATGGCTGGAGAAATTCCGGAGCACCTTGGACCTACAAGCTCGAGCCTAACCTGATGTATCAGCCCTAAAGGGACGTGTTCTTACATTTGGGATGAACGCGGGGTCAGGGCACGATATGTCACTTTTCAAAAGAACATATTGGTCAGTTATCTTAATTTAGGCGCTCTAGAGCTAATCCTACCTAACCTCATAGATATTTCTGATAGTTGTTATAGAAAAAGATCAGAATTATCTATTTGACTTTCCCTGGAATTACCAATACATAGTGCAGACAATTACACTGTTGGCTTTCTATTGTCTCCAAGATGAACTGGAGAATCATCAAATACCCAGTGACCCTCATCGCCGTTAGACAGTTCATCCAGAGGAACGGGTTCATGCGTTGCTGCTCGCGATCGTTAATTATCCTGATTTGTGTCAGCCTTCTCCTCTTAGACCCCGTTTGGGGCGGGGATGTCCTCACAGCTTCACCTGCAATTCGTTTCCAGGAAGATGTGTTCACCTTCCAACCGATTTTGGAGGGCGAATCAGTTGATGTCACTTTCGAATTTAGTAATGGAGGTGAGGAGCCTCTTGTGATCCATGATGCAGTGACCTCGTGTGGTTGCACCACGGCAGACTACCCAAACTATCCCTTGAGGCCGGGCGAGAGCGGCAAGATCAAGACCACATTCAAGTCCACAGGCCACGGCGGTGAAAATGATATTGTGCTCCTAGTCAAAAGCAACGACCCTATTGCTTCTGTAAAGAAGTTGCGCATACGGGGAAAAGTGATACGCCAATGGCAAGCGCAGCCGGACCGATTTATTTTGACCAACCTGAAGCCAAATCGTAGGTACACTCGAAGGCTGCAGATAAATAACTTCATGGACGAATCACTACGGATAAGAGAGCTGGTCGCTGGGAATCCCCACCTCCGCCTCCTCTCCAAGTCAAGGGAAGTAGGACCAAGAGGGGAGGAAATAATTGCCTTTGAAGTGAGCACTAGGAATCTCGAGCCGGGGAGCATCCTTCAGTCTTCTATTCGGCTCGAGATTGTGAATGCCGAGATGCAATCGGTTGAGATTCCCGTCCTGATGAAACTGAAATGACCGATTGAAAGGGAGGAAATCTGTGAGAAAGGATGCTGTAGCTCTGTGGATATTGATTGTGGTTGCGATCCTTGCTTTGGTTTCAGGCTGCGCTAACTCTAAATCCGATCCAAAGAAAGTCGGTGTGAGTGAAGCCAATGTGCAAGCCGAGTTCCTGGCGATGAAAGCAGCCGGTGAGAAAGAACGCGGCGGTTACAAGCTAATGAGTCTAAAGGAGTTGAAAGCAAAATTGGACGCCAAGGAGGATATGCTTGTCGTGGACACCATGCCCTATGAGGCCAGCTACAAGAAACAGCACATTCCAACGGCAGTGCAATTCGAGTTCCCAATTCCCGAGATGACAACCATCGATCCGGCAATGGAAAAGCAATACGCCGACTTGCTTGGCCCTGACAAGGACAAGATGATTGT
>Ga0102955_1000312_pt1 | contig 10551 bp, 9 predicted proteins | sample SalPonF2_A_D1_MG_FD_78512 | JGI IMG/M metagenome (GOLD analysis project Ga0102955, IMG submission 78512) | Salt pond soil microbial communities from South San Francisco under conditions of wetland restoration - Salt Pond MetaG SF2_A_D1_MG ... | reverse complement strand
ATTTTCTTCTCGACAACGGTCTTCGGATATTCCTGCTCAACCGTAATCGCGAAACGCTCAAGGAATGCTTCGTTCAGGACGTTCGCACCGATAAAGCGACCTTCTGCGTCACCCTTACCTTTGGTGTTCGCAGTCGCGACAACGTTGAAACCCGGAGCGGCATGAATCACTTCACCGGTCTTCTTATCGAAGTACGGTTTGCCTTCAAGCACACCATTCAGGCACAACAGGGATTCTGTGCCGTAGTCTGTTTCATCAAGCAACAAGACTGCGCCACGACGCATTGCAGTGATAACCGGACCTTCGCGGCGAACCGTGTTACCGTCAATCAGTTCATAAGAACCGATAAGATCAGTCTCGTCCGTAAGCTTGGTAATATTGACGCGAATCAGTTCGCGACCAAGCTGCGCACATACCTGCTCAACCATGAGCGTCTTGCCGTTACCAGACAGACCGGTAATATAGATCGGATAGAACGCCTTGGAGTTCAGGATGTTTTTGAGGTCTTTGTGAAAACCAAACTGGCAGTAGGTATCCAGCTTGTCAGGAACAAACGAATCAGTGATATTGACTGCACGACGCGAGCGCATGTCAATAACCTGATGCTTTTCGGCAGTCGCAGACTGAACCATTGCGGCTTCCGCAACCGGCTCTTCGGTAGTCTCTTTGTCAGAGTTGGTGCGCTTCAACAGCGCAGCGCGAGTGCAAAGACGATACTTGCCACGACCAACCTTTTTCTTTTCGTTGCGGAGCAAGAAATAAGGAACAGGAAGTCCCTTGTGTTCGGCAAAGTCGAGAATCTGCTTTGACGTTACGGTATCACCGTATTCATCAATCAGGTCTTCGATGAACTGATTTTGTTCTTTCATGCTAAAATTCGGTCTACGTGCCATGATTCAATCCCAAGGTTTGTTTTTCCAGACTATACATATAGTATAGGAAAAGTCATATCAAAAGTAAATCCCGCTTTCCCCTTTGGTATCAAGGACTTAGAAACCCTACCTCGCTAATGATGCTGATTTTACACGATTTACCAGTTCCCACTCGTACTCTGTGAACTGTCCCGGCACAAACGATGCCATGGAATACAACTCTTCAAGGTCAACATCATAGATGCGATCAGGCAAAAGAATTGCAATCGAAGTGAGAATACCTTCCATTGAAGATTCATCCTCATGAAACTTTACCCATGGAAACGGATTAAGATGCGTGTTGAAAAACCGATACCACTCAAACATGCTCTCGGAGTTTCCACCATTCAAACAAACGATAGTCTTATCTTCTCTAATCCAAGTAAGAATCTTATCGAATGCTTCTTCATCTTGCTTGTACGTTGCTTCCGCATCGTAGTATTTATCCACCAATGCTGTCGCAGCATGACCGGACTGAATGCCCTGTTGAATGCTCGACAACATAAAGTGAGTGAATGTGTAAACTCTGTATTCTGTATTCATGCTGCGATTTCCTCTGAGAACTGGTTGATCAACATACGCTTGCCCTTCTTATTGTCTTGCGCTTTCTTGAACGCAGTTGCCATGCGGCGCGAAGTCCAATCGTTGTCAATCTCATAATCATCGTCTTTGACGTTCTGTTTCGGCATTGCGATAAAGAAATACTTATGGAAGCCAATGTGCTGCGTTGCAAAGAACTTATTCATCTTATAAGACTTCTGTGCTGCGTTGGCATCACGTTCATCATTGTTTGCCATGTAGTTACGCAGTGCCTTACGTGCTTCAGTCGGATTGCAAATGTAGTAACCAATATGCTTGCAACCAGTGATATTAGCAACGAACTCTGTAAGCTTCGATTGCTGGTTGCCATACGTACCATCAAACTCAACCTTCTGTTTGGTCTTGTTGTCAGTCATGACGATCTTATGACGCTTTTTGTCACTGTTATAATACGAATTACGCGGAACACCCGTAAAGTTGAAGCAATTTCCACCGTAACCATCTGTAAGATAAATTACATTCACGATATCCAGCTTGTGGTTGTTGCGGAATTTCTCAATCATCGGACGCGAAGTAAGCGTAGTCTGTGAGAACGGAGTCGCACCAAGTTCAAAACCTGCCGATCCCCAATGGAAGTAACTAAGCGCATAGCGACCAGTTGTTCCACGCGAGTTCTTGTAGTTGTAAGCAACTACCGACAACATTTCCATTGCCTTACGGTATGTCGTGTTGTTCAGGTCAGAACCGATCAGGTGACGCAGATGGAATCCACGATCCTTAATCGAAAACTTGTCCAGACCGGTTTTCTTGAACTTGTTCGAAAGACCAAAGTTATCCGGCAACGTACCATCACGCATCATAACGTGCAGGTTCGTATTCGAATCGCTGAATCCGTAGATATCGAACGGAACGCCAACCTTTTTACAGAACGTGGCAAGAATAAGAGCCTGTTCAATCGTAGGACCAAATACATCGTACATCGAACCAGACATATCAACGTACATGATCAGACCGTGGCTCTTGCCCTTCGGTACTATCGTGGCTTTCTTGAACAGGTCATTGCTGAACTTGTACTGATGCAACTTGTTCATGTCCAGTTCACCGGTCTTGGCTTGACGTTGGCGAGCATACTGTGAAGCATTCTTGCGCATTTCAAACTCTTTGACCAGCATGTTGATGAACTTGTTATTGGTATCGTGGAATTCCTTCATGCAACCCTTCGCAATCGGATAGTTGTTGGTGTTTGCTTCATCAAAAGCAATGAAGAACTGCTTAACAACCGCTTCACACGGTACAACGATATTTTCAAGAATCGGTTCAGGAAGCATGAAATGGTGATACTCTACGTTACTAACGCAAAGTTCCTGTTCACGATTGCGGAAGTTACGATCAGTGATCGACTCAGGATCATCTTCATCGTCTTCTTCTGCGTCTTCATCCGACTCGCCAGAATCCTGCGGATCAGAACCTTCATCATTTTCCTGCGTTCCACCTTCCTTGCCGCCTTTAAGATCGTCGGCATCAGTTTCATCGTCAGACTCTTCATCCGACTCTTCATCAGTCTCTTCGCCCGATCCACCGGTTTCATCCGACTCTTCATCTTCATCCGAGTCTTCATCCGAAGAACCAGAACCCTTACCGTCTTCCTCAGACTCTTCATCTTCATCCGACTCTTCGGATTCAGAAGTCGAAGCGGCATCGCTCTCAGCGTCAAGCTCATCATTGAGCATATCTTCAAGCGTTTCCGGGTCCATTTCGAACTGCTCTTCATCATCATCGTCAAACTGACCAAACTCTTTCATGAGTTCTTCGGTCAAGTCTTCCATGTTGTTGATCTTGTCTTGCTCTTCTTTCTTAACACGATCAAAGATTCGCAGCGACAGTTCCATAACCTGTTTCCACGTTTCCGTTGATTGGACTTCGCGCAGAATGTCACGCTCTTCATCTGTGAAAGGAACGTGTACGTGCGTACCGACTTTGCAGTACACATTAATACGGTCAATCAGATTCAGCTTGCCAAGGTCGCGTTCGATCTTCTTAATACCGAAGAAATCGCGTTCGTAAAGGTCTTTGTATGCGCGAGCAAAAGACTTGGATAAGCCGGGATACTTGCGCTTGATCATGCGTTCGATGCGAGCGTCTTCAACAACGTTCATGAACGACTTGAATGCTATGCCATGATCGTCAATCGCCTTGTGCCAACCTTCTTCGGGAGTCCACAAGGCATGACCGTTTTCATGACCAACAAGCATATCGTACAAGTAACCATCCATGTTTTCCCAAACTGGAAGGTACATTGTACGAGACTGAAGATCAAAAGAGGCAGTTTTAATGCCGCCCTTGTGAATGACGTTGATGTTTTCGCCAGCAAGAAGTTTGGCGAGAATTGACTTGGTTTGGACTAATTGGTTCGACATGTGTATCCCTCGACTGTATAACCATTATAGGAAATCAGCCGAGGAAACACAACCCCGGAAATCCCTTCAAAATCAATCAGTTGAAAGCGTGAATTTCTCAGGTACGTCTTTTTCTGCTGATTTTTCAAGATGTTGGACCCTCTTAGCAAGTCTTTCCTCTTGTTCTTTTATTCTTTTAACCTTCTTTAGATTCTGTTTGCGTTTGCCCATGGCAATTCGAAGTTTCGTTTTCGGAACCAATTCTGTGTAAAGTTTTCCATTCAAATGATCAAGTTCATGCAAAGCACACGTTGCGTAAATTCCTTCGAAACGTTTTTGCATTACCTCTCCATTCGCAGCTTGAAATTCCATCTCTACCCAATTAGGACGTTCAATAGGTAGGAACAAGCCGGGGAACGAAAGGCAACCTTCATTGATCTTTTGCTTCTCGCTTGAAACGCCGAGTATCTTCGGATTGATCAGACAATAACACTTCTCTTCATCCAACATCTGAATAGCAAACATTCGCGCACGTAAGCCAATCTGATTAGCCGACAATCCTAGTCCGTTATAGTGTTTGACTGACTCCATCAGGGACATTGCCATGTAAGCAACTTCCTGTCCCGGTATCTTTTCGAAGTCAACCTCTATACACGGTTCTTTCAGAATGGGATCATACTGACTTACTAGCTTGAGTATGCTATACTCGACCATATTACCATCTATGAATTTTACCTTTCTCTTACTCATGCTGCTGCTATCCTTGAAAAGTTTTGTTTCTTTTCGAACTTGAAGGACTGATTGAACTTATCGTGCAACTGGTCCTTGTGACTAATCACAAATATGTTTGTGTTTTCTGGCAACTGGTGTAGGATATCCAATAGCGCATCAGTTCCCTTTGCATCCAGACTTGAGTCAAATGTCTCGTCCAGAATAAGCAGATTCGTGTTTACGCTGTTTTTGAGTCTCGCTACTGCTCGCCACGTAAGCATGAGAGCGAGGTCAATCTTCTGCTTCTCACCTTCGGAGAAGTTTGCATATGAGAAATCATCCCTATGCCGAGACTTGATTACTTCCTTGAACTCTTCATCCATATGGAAGTTGACGAAAAAGTCCATAGCTGCAAGATATTTATTTACCAGTTTATTGATAATTGGTAGATACTGCTTGATAATACGAGTCTTGATACCACCATCCTTGAGCAATGTTGCAGCCACATCCAGATAGGACCGATCTTCACTAATACTCTTGCGTTGTTCGATGTAGCCCGTCAACTCGTCCAATAGTTGCTGTGACTGTTCTGCTGTGTCACCACTGATTTTCTTGTTTTCCTGTAGCTTGGTAATTTCCTTTTCCAACACACCAATAAACTTACGACTGTGAGCAATCGTGCTGTTTGTGTTAGCCACTTCCTTGTTTAAGTCCTGAACCTGCGACATGATCTTCGTAATTTCATTTAGACGATTGATTACTGTCCCTTGTTCTGTTTCCAGCTTTTTCAGCCCCTCGTCAAACTTCTGTACCTCACCATGACAATCTTCCAGACGATCCTCTTTGTGTTTCTCTGGAATATCCTGTTCACAAGTTGGACAAGAGTCGTGGTCCTTGTAGAAATCAATTTCCTTTTGAACCTTAGTCTTATTGCTCTGTATGCGAGTCTCGTACTGTAACAATTTGCGCTGTTTATCAAGCATCTTTTGATGATCGCCAATCTGGTCTGTTAGTCCGTCAATCTGACCATTCAGAGTTTTCAGAGTTTGTGATAGAGTTACTATCTCATGACGCGCATCCTCAATCTGCTCTTCTTTACCCTTGACCAACTCTTCCGTGTTGCGATTCAACTCTTCAATATGTTTCTTGTGAAGTGTAATCTTTTCCTTGGTTGCTTCAACACGAATCTTGAGTTCATTCAATTGTGTCTTGATCGTACCAAGACGTTCTTTGACAATGGCATTCATACTACTAAAAATTTGAATGTCGAGTAAGTCCTCAATGACCGCTCTGCGATCACCGGCTGGCAATTGCATGAATGGGGTAAAGGAAGAACTCCCTAGAATGACAATCTGCGTAAAGGACTTGTAGTTCATTTTCAGGATTTGGCGTTCAAGCATTTCCTGATAGTCCCTTGCTTTCGAATCTTGATTGACCAGTTTGCCGTTCAGGTGAATCTCAAACACGTTTGGTTTGATACCTCGACGCACCATGTAGTCTTTGCTGCCCATCGTGAACTCTAGTTCGACAAGGCAATTCTTGCCGTTGATGGAGTTCACTATCTGTGGCTTATTAATATTGCGATATGGTTTATTAAACAAAGAGAATGTAAGAGCGTCAAGCATAGTAGACTTACCCGCACCATTCTCACCAATGATCAGTGTATCAGGGTGTTGGTCTAGGTCTATCTCTATAAAGTAATTACCGGTGGATAGGAAGTTCTTCCAACGGATTTTGCGAAAGACTATCATTCGGTTGCTATTGCCTCATTGTAGACTTCCCTGAGTACGGATTTCAGTTTGTCTTTGTTTACATTCATTTCCAAACCATCAACTACCTTGTCAATGATTGTCACGGTGTCTTCTGCTTCATCAAGTTCTTCGTCCAATGTATCAAAATCCTCACCGAAGTTCTCAATGATCTGAACATCCAGCGGATTGACTTTGGCTAGTGAATCAACGAACGTTTCGAACAGAAAATCATTTTCCTTCTTCGCGACGATAACCTTGACGTATTTGTTCTCATACTTGGAGTAATCAGCCGAAGTAACCGTGTCGTAGTAAAGGTTGGTATCGTCATACTTGATCTTGAGAAAGATTCGATTCGGATTCTTGATGAATTCTATTTCGTGCGTCTTGGTATCGAACGTGTGGAATCCTCGTTCGTCACCATAGTCTGCCCACGTTATCTCCCCCGGAGTACCGGCGTATAGAATGTTATGATTCTTGGATTTGTGGTGAAAGTGACCACTAATGACCAGTTCGTACTTTGATAGAAATGAAGCATCATGACCACCCCAACAAATATTGCCACGATCCATTTCGAATCCTGACAGTTCAAAATGCCCTATACAATAGGGGTTCTTCGACTTCTTGATATGTTTGAGTATCTGCTCTTCGTTTTCATCACATATCCATGGAATAAGATCGAAGCGTGATCCATTACCAAAGTCTACCTCTACCGGTTCTCTGATAACGTGAATGTTCTCGTACTCTTTGAGTAGCATAGACGTAGAGTTTACTTCTAGTGTATTCTTGTAGTATATGTCATGATTACCGAGAATGGTAGTCATGGTTATACCCTTGTCCCGCAGGGGATCGAAGAAGTATTCTCTCGCCAGATTCAGTGTGTTGAAATTGATGTACTTACGACGATCAAACAAATCTCCCAACTGAATTATATGGTCAATGCCATTCTCTTCCAGATAGGGGAAAAATGTTTCTTCGTAAAATTTTCGATATACCGCATGAAACGCGAGGCTATCGTTACGCATCCCAAAATGCGTATCACCTAGTATGGCTAACTTCATTTAGTTTTTCCGTGACGGTCCTATGCAGATATTATACCACTATTCGATAAACTTCTCTACGCCTTTTTTCGCAGCCTTGGCTTTTTTCTTTGCTTTGGCTTCTTCGAAGTTCTGAATGAACTCTGAGATATTATCATACTGCTCGTACTGTCTCTGATTGCCGTTCTCATCCACTTGCTGTCCAAACTCATCAAGCACACCATACATCTCAGTAGACTTATACTTTACGTACAGTTGCTTCTTTTCCCTTTGTATTCTGCGCAGAAAGGCATAGTAGACAATCTGAGTGAAATAGGCAAAAGGGTTCTTCGACTTAGCAGGATTAAAGTTATCAGCATACATCACACAATTTTCAATTGCGTCACTAATCATTTCATCCCTGAAAGTGTAAGACAGGAAATTGGGCTTGTGAGACAGGTTCTCAGCGATCTTCATGAAGCACTCACCGACATATTCTGGTAAGCGCGGTTTGTCATCACCTCTGCGCTTCGCAGCCAATGCCAACTTTCTGTAAGCTACCATTTCCTTTAGGAATTTCTTGTTATCAATGTAATTTGTTTTAGCCATAACTAAACATCCTTGACTTAGTGTTAAAAGTGTGTGTATAATGAGCGTGTAGCGAAGGAAGAAGTAATATATTAATAATATAAGAATAGATGATCAATGGACTTCACCAGAGTCATCACGAATCACAAAGGGGATAACTTTCTTATCCTCTTTTTTTGCATCTGCAACTTTCTTCTTAGCTTTTTCAAGCGGAGCCACTGTGTAGAAGTAATCTGACAGTTCTTTGAACTCCGAAATAAAATCATCATTACAGTCCATTTCCACCATAATCATTTTCTTCTGTAGAACAAGGGTGTCACCTTTAGTTGCTACAGGGGGAATCCACTCACGCACATGCAGAAAAGCTTTTCCAAGAAAAGCACTGCTATCAACGTGAATGGCAAGAGGTCTTTTGACAAGATAATATAACTCATGGTCCTCGACCAGATAAGCAACGATATCCTCACCATTCATTAGCTTAAAATATGAAGGTATTAGAGTCTCTTCTTTTTTCTCTTGGTCCATTAGTTTATCCTTACGTTTAATATCTTGAATGGGAACTTCTCTTCACTGTACATCTTCACACGCTCTTCGAAATGTTTCAGTGTGAAGTTTACGTACTGACCTCTTCTGAGGTCGTCAGAAATATCATAAAGGGTGGCTTCCGTCTTGTTATCTCCCAACCTAAGTCCTCTTCCGATAGACTGTAGGGTACGTATCTTACTTTTGGTTGGGCTAGTAAAAACAACATTATGCAGATTACGAATGTTGATTCCAGTGGAAAAAGTACCATATGAAGCGATAATGATAGCATTGTCTTCTTTCTCCGTCAAACGACGAATCTCTTCCCTGTCTGCGGTAGCAGTCTTTCCGCAAACAAAAAAGATTTTACGTCCTTTGATTGTTTCACTAAACAGATCGTAAAGTGGTTTTCCATGCTTCTCTACGTAAGTATATAGGAACAACGAGTTACCCTCTATATTGTCCGCAAGATTACGCAGGAAACGATTTCTCCCACCATGGGAGACAATAAATTCTAACTCTGACTGATAATCAACACCAGCCATTTTCTTACGTGTGTCTTCATCATATTTGAGAACAACACACTTTACATTGAACTTTGCTAGCTTTTTGCGGTCTATTAGTTCCTTGGTGCTGATGAATTTCTTCGCAGGACCGAACAACCCTTCCAATACTAGCTTATGAACCTTTTCAGGGTTCATGGTTCCCGTAGTTCCTATACGGTAGTCACAATTCACCAGATTAGTCATGATACGCTTGAGTGAGCTAGCCTTGAACTGATGAGCCTCATCACCAATGACGTAATCGAACTGCTTGAAATATGCTTTAGGCATAGCATAAATTGACTGCCACGTACTGATCACTAACGGCTTGCTCGGCTCGCGAGTGTCGCCAGAATCGTAATAGACTCTCTGACAGTATTGTTCAACGTCCCAACCATAGTCCTTCATGTCAGCATACATCTGCTCGACCAGTGAAGTAGTTGGAACAATAAGCAATCCTTGCTTCTTACCTAGATTAAGAAGATTACGAACCAGAAGATAAATGATAAGTGACTTACCGGATGCAGTAGGGGATACTACAATACCACGATGTTTTATCAGCGACCAGATAAGTGCCATTTTCTGGTAGTCGTGTGGTACGTATTTTAGGTTTTTCGGTAGTGCGTATCTTAGGTTATCGTGTTGTGTACAATTACGAGTAACAGTACACTCATATCCATTTATCTTACAAAACTCTTTTACGTAGTCAATAAGACCAGCATAAATGCGGTACGTCTTCAAAGAGAACAGGCGAATTTTTCCGTCCCACTGTTTAGCCTTATACTTGGGAGAGAACTTTGCATCAGGCACAGAAAACGTAAAGAAGTCGGATAGCTCATACGCTATTCCCTCTTCACATTGGACTCTAGCCCATATGTTATCTACCTGTTCTATGTGTACCATGCATTAGTTCTGACCCATGATGAACTTCTCCCAATCCATGAAAGAACGCAACTGCCATGTGCGGTTGTTCAATTCTTTCAGAACACTGGTAGTAAAGGATACACATTCTTCATGAAGATATGTCTTCGCTTTCAAGCGTTGTATATCATCATCTGCATCCATGTAAGTTCCAAGGTCTGCCTTTAGTGTGAATGGGAACGGCTCCCATCCGAATTTTTCCAATTCTTCCTGAGTCAGCTTGCCGTTATAATACATCCATTTGACTTTGCGCATTTTGGATAAATCCATCTGCGCCTTCTTCAAAGCTAGATTGTGCTGAGACAGGATTTTGAGATATTTGTTATGAAGAACAGGAACACGAATAACTTCTTTTCCGGGTTCAGTCGAATCGACTTTGGAGTCACGTTCCCATTTTTCCATTACTTCTTCAAGTGTATACATTGCAAATCTCCAAGATCACTCATATCAATTATACCAGAATACAGGTATAAAATCAAAGCTTTTCAATGTCGTAGTACGAATATCTGAACGAAACATCAGCGGTTGGAATGTTTTCTGCGGAGTCCAGAGAACTAAATTGAATTCCACCTAGCTGTGTTGGGAACATATCTCTAAAAGTTACTCTTACTGTTGGATTGTTCTTATTAGAATAAATTGTAACTATACCATCT
>Ga0102955_1000309_pt1 | contig 10609 bp, 11 predicted proteins | sample SalPonF2_A_D1_MG_FD_78512 | JGI IMG/M metagenome (GOLD analysis project Ga0102955, IMG submission 78512) | Salt pond soil microbial communities from South San Francisco under conditions of wetland restoration - Salt Pond MetaG SF2_A_D1_MG ... | reverse complement strand
TTGACAATTACATGTTCACCAGGCTGCAGACCTTCTTCGATCACCCGCAGGCCGTCTACCAGCTGTCCCTGACGAATCGCCCGCTTTTCAACCTTGCTTTCGTTGTTGACGGTCAACAGGTAAGTTCCACTCTGATCGGCGCCAATGGCACGCTCGGACACCAGCAAGGCGTTTGCCTGTTTGCCAATCGGCAGGCGCAGGCGGGCAAACAAGCCCGGAATGAGCACCTTCATGGTGCCCGAATTGGGAAAGACGCCCCGTACCTGCATCGTACCGGTTGTGGAATCAACGCCCGACTCCGCAAAATCCACTATGCCTTTGTGAGGGTATCCCTCCTCATTGGCAAGTCCCAGAAACAGTTCCATTTCCGCCTTTGAACTGGGATCGGTATCGGGATTAATTCCTTTCTGGGTGATGCGTTCGCGGTACATGGCCATCACCCGCAGGAGGTCATTTTCGTTGAGGTTGAAATAGGCATACATCGGATCGTACCGCTTGATGGTCGTCAGCAGCGTGGCCTCGCCTTCACCCACCAGGTTCCCGATATCCACATAATTGCGGCTGACGCGGCCGCTGATGGGGGCCGTGATCCTGGTATAACCGAGGTTCAGATTCGCTCTTTCAAGCTTGGCCCTGGCTCGCTCGATCGCTGCCAGGGCAACGTCTCGTTCTCCTTGCCACGTAACGACATCCGTTTCACGCCCGGCGCCCTGATCAAAGACTCTTCTGGCACGCTCATATTCGATTACCGCCCGGTGGTGTTGAGCCTGGGCAGCGGTTAATTCGGCCTTGGCCGCGCTATACTCGGCCTGATATTCCCTGGGATCAATAACAAAAAGCAGATCTCTCAGGTCGACCCGGGTGCCGGGAGCAAAGTGCATGCTCTGCAAGAAGCCGGCAACCCGGGCACGGATTTCGACCTCCTCAACCGCCCGGGTTTTGCCCGTAAAATTCAGGTATTCGATGACTTCCTGCTGCAACGGCTGCGCCACGGTCACCTTGGGCGGCGGTGGCTCAACGTATTCATTGGGCCTGCTATCACAGGCCGCAAAGGTCCAGAGCAGCCCCAAAACTGCAAAAAGCCGGACCGCACACTTCAATTCAGATAACCTGGTATAGCCTTGCATATATTCTCTCCTTTAGCTGGTCTTATCTTTGGCCACTTTCTTCAGTTTCTCGTTGGCCCAAATGGCGACCTCCACCCGGCGGTTCTGGGCCCGGCCTTCAGCGGTTTCGTTGCTGGCGATCGGATCGGTCTTGCCGTAACCTTCGGTGGAAAAACGGGCGCGGTTGACATTCTGGGTGGTCAGATAACTGGCTACAGTCTCGGCACGCCGGCTTGAAAGCCCGAGATTGTATTCATCCGAACCGGTGGAATCCGTGTGGCCGGCCAGAAGGATATTGGTATCCTCGTATTTGTTCAGGATGGTGGCCAGCTGCGCCAGTTCCCCCTTGTAAGGATCCTTTAAATTGGATTTGTCCACGTCAAACAGAATGCCGGAGCTGAAAGTAATTTTAATGCCTTCGCCGACCCTTTCAACCCTGGCCCCTTCGATGTCCCGCTCGATCTCAGCGGCCTGTTTGTCCATATAATTGCCGATAAACCCCCCGGCCACACCGCCCACGGCAGCGCCAATCAAAATTCCGGCCACGGTGCTGCCGGTGGCGTATCCGATAAGCCCTCCGGCCGCAGCGCCGGCACCGGCACCAATAGCGGCGCCTTTTTGGGTGCGGCTCCATTCGGCACAGCCCATTGTTACTGCCAAAAAAGAAAAGATTAAAAATAAAGTGAATATTCTTTTAATCATCATGTTATCCTCCACTATTATCTGGATTTCAAAAAGAGTAGTTCTAAATTGGGTCTAACTGCTTCCAATGTCAATAATACTTATGGTGCCTAGACGATGCAAAAGTATGCTGTTGGTCATTTAGGTTCATACGACCCCAGCTTAGGGGGAAATAAATGTTTCTTCAAGTAATTTAATTGCTTGCGCACTAAAATGGGAGCAAATTAGTCTGGTAATTATCAAATTAATTAAAGATGATCGAAAATGAAAGCTCCGAAAATTTGTAAATCGGGTAGTAAAAAAGTTGTATTTGAGGAAAAGGATCAGGTAGCGGCCCGGAAATCTGACCTGGCCCTTTTGTCAGTCACCAGACCGCTCTTACTGCTACTTACATCCAGCCGGCGCCTTGGCCGAACGATTCTCCGGGCCAATGGCCATACCGCAGACATCACTCCCGTCACCCGGCAGGTCCTTGCTGAACAGCCGGCGCAGGGGAACAGTTACCGGACTGGCAATGAATCTGATGGTGGTGCCGAACAACCCGCCGGCCTGGATACCCACTCCGAAATCGGCAAATTTTCCCCGGACTTCCATGGGGGTGGCCAGGCTGAAAAATTCCGGTTTTTTGGGCGTGGGAGCCATCTTCAAGTCGATGGTCTCTTTTTTGAAGTCGACCTGGCCTTTGCCGCAGATTCTGATTTTGGTCGTATCTATCATAAAAATGTTGGGAGTCAGCAAGCCATCCTTCATGGTCCAGCGGCCGATGACGCAGTTGATTTCGGAAGGCTTCTTATCTTTTCCGGTAGCAACGGCAGCGATAATATTCACCGCCCAAAGGTCTATAATGCCGGCTTTGAGGTTCTCCAGGCGACCGGAGAAATCAAAATAGCCGTTGCTGTTGGCCATCAGCTTTTCAAAACTGTTGGCTGACGATTTGAGATCCACATCGAGGTTGACGGTGCCGCCCATGTCGGCCTTCGGGTTTGCCCGTCTGACCAGAACACCGAAGTCAAAATTTTTCATCAACATCCGCAGCGAAGCTTCCGGGGCCTTCGGATCAGGTTTGAGAGTGGCCGCCATGGTGTATGAGCCTCCCGGAACGTTGAGTTTAGCGGGGTCCAGGGCGAACTGTCCGTCTTTCAGGGTGGCCGTCAAAACCCCGCTGCCCAGTGCATCGGCCCCGGACATCACCTTCTGTGCTTTGACATTCATCCGAACATTGATCTTTTTAAGCACCTTCGGGCTTAAAAGCTCTTCAGCCACTTGATCAGCGGATAATTTTTCTTTATCGGTCTTCGCAGTTTCAGGCTTTTTATTCCCGCCTTCGCCACCATCCGGTTGGCCGGCATCACCTTTTTCCGGTGACCAGTCACCAACATCAAAATCATTGAGCTGGATCAAGGGTGAATTGAGGTCGATAACCACATCCGGCTTGCCCTTGGTGCGATCGGCCGTCATTTTGCCGGTCAGCTTGCTTTTGCCTACCTGAAGAACCAGGTTCGAAAGCTCCAGCCGGTCTCGCTGCAGTGCGAGTTGGGCGGCGACCGTGTATGATTTTAGCGGCGGCAGGTCTAATTCCAATAATCCGTTCAAACTGTCCAGATGCTCTCCGGTTACCGCCGCATTTAATTGCAGGCTCCTTAATGCCCGGGCCAGATCCACTGAACCTGCAAAATCGAATCGGGTTTTGGCTATCTCGTTTTTGATCTCCATCCGGGACCTGCTTTCCTCCACCAATTCCTTCAGGGAACCGATCTCGATCGAGGTGACATAGGGTTCATTTAACAGCATGCCCTTCATTGAAAGGATGAAAGGCCTGCCGGGAAGCATATCCCCGGTGCATTCGTCTATTTTGAACTGCAGCGGTTCGGCCAGGCCGGGTCTGCGATAGTCCACCAATATGTCTTCCAAGACCAGTTTGGCCAGCACCAGGGAATCGGAGGTCAACTCCAGTTGGCTTTCTTCCGAAGACGGTTTCGGTTGAGGAGGTGGCTCGGATTTGGATTCGCCCGGGGTTTGAGAGGACCAGTTGACCGCGCCCGTCTTATTTTCCACGAGCATGACGGCAAGCCCTTTAACCTTGAATATAGCAATTTGAATCTTGCCCAGCAGCAACGGCAGCAGACGCACCTGGATCTTGGCGGTTTTCATCTTAAGGAAATCGCCTTTTTCAAAGCCCTTGGGATTTGATATTCGCAAGCCTTCCAGCGAAAAAATTGGCCGAACTGATGTGGTAATGACGATTTTATCATCAATTTTGACCGTACGACCCAGGGCCAGGGACGCGGTCGACTCCACAATGCCTTTGTAACTGCTCAGATCTATCGGAATTCGAATGATCGCCAGGAGGATGATAATTAAAAGGAGGCTTGCAATCAGGCCGCCCAGAATATACAAAATCCAACCCAGGGGTTTGGAAACACGCATAATTTTGGTTCCTTTTCTTAAGGTGTCAATGATCTTGTAAAATAAATGATAGGGCCTTGTCAATAATGCGGATAATGAGTTTTCTTATTGACAATTTTGGCTTTCATGAGCAATATAAAGTAGGTTTACGATTTACAAATGTCACATTTAAACACTACCGGACCAAATGATAAAAAAGGGGATTTATGAACGAAGGAACCGTTAAATGGTTTAATAAAAAAAAGAATTATGGCTTCATTGAATCGGATGAAAATGTAGAAATTTTCTTTCACGGTTCGAACATTGCCGACCACGGCTTCTTTGGTTTGACAAGCAATGATCGCGTTACCTATGAAATCAAAGAAATGCAAAACGGACCACAAGCTGTTAGGGTAAAAGTGAAAAGTTAGTCTTGCACTTAAAAGCGTTTATTCGATCTTCCATCTTTTGAAGCGCAAGATACGCCTCATCCAGAGATACCACCCCAAATTGGATGCCATCACCCGGCTTAATCTGACCCAACGCCGGGAGGTCTGCTGAAATTACCGTTGCTATTTTGCGGTAACCTCCGGTAACCGTCTCTCCCAGGATAATAATGGGCTTCCCATCCCCCGGAATTTGGATGGAACCCGAAATTACGCCTTCCGAAATGATCGACGCTTCAATATCCGGCTTACACGGAATCTCCTGCCCCTCCAGTCGGATACCGGTTCGATCGGAATCCTGAGACATTCTAAACATACTGTTTAAGAAGGCATGCCGGCTGTCATCCGGGAAATGATCATCCTGGGGGCCCCAGACCACGCGTAATTTCCATTTATCTGAATAACGGGGAATCCAGTCCGGGTTGAATTTGCGCCCGGCGCCATTCATTGGCCCGCAAGACGCATCGCCCAGCAGGATATCTTCTTTTTTACAAAATCGCCCCTGGTAGCCCCCGAATCCGGAAGGAAGGTTGGTTGACCGGCTGCCCATGACAGGCGGCACACCGATTCCACCCCCTACGGCAATGTAGGCACGAAATCCGCTGACCGCATTGCCAAAGGATAAAACGTCATCCTTCTTGAAAGCATACGAACGCCACAATTCGATGGGCTGCTTGTTTCTCTTAGGTTGCAGATCACCGCCCGTGACGGCCATAACCACATCGGTTAAAACCCTGATGCCGGGACCCATAAGCATTGTTTCCAGACAGGCATGATTCTCACTGTTTCCGACCAGCAGGTTTGCAATTCGCAACGAAAATGAATCCAGCGCGCCGCTGGGCGCAACACCGAAACGGCCGTAGCCGTATCGGCCAAGATCCTGAACAGTCGTCATGATCCCGGGAGATATAATCTCTAATGTCTCTATGGCTGCCATTGGGATGCTTCCTCCGAGCTAATCGCTTGAAAACGGACCCGGTCTCCCATCATCAAAAGGCTTGGCGGCTGCCCCTGCGGATCGAAAAGATTCACAGGTGTCCAGCCGATGATCTGCCATCCACCGGGACTGTCGACCGAGTAAATGCCGGTTTGTTTCTGAGCAATCCCCACCGACCCTCTGGGAACGAAAATCCGCGGAGTTTTGCGACGGGGAGTGGCAATGGCAGTCGGCACTTCTCCCAAATAGGGATAGCCCGGAGTAAAACCGATCATGTAGACACGATAGGTCGGCCGGGTATGATAATCGATGACCGCTTGGGGGGTGATGTGATGATATTGGGCAACGCTCTCCAGGTCCGGTCCCTGACTACCGCCGTAAACAACCGGAATTTCAACCGTTCGTGGAGTCGGCAGCTGGGCAGGATCTAGGCCTTGGCAAATCTCGTCAATCTTGCGTTCGAGATCGGGCGCTGAAATGAACAAGGGATCATAAATCACCAGCAAGGATCGATAGCTCGGAACCAATTCTTTGACCCCATCGAATTTATGCAAGTCCAGGGCGACAAATAATTCCTGGACGCCCTGGTTGACGGAAGGGCTGATTTCATCGCCCAGTTCGACGAGCAGGGAGCGGTCGCCCATTATACGAAAAATTGGACTGGTGTGTTTCATCCTGACTAAATTTCTTATCGCAAAACTACGAGGGTTAATGCGGGAGCGGCTTTCAGCCGCGATTTAAGATTTCCTGAATATTCTTCGCAGCTGGAAGCCGCTCCCACAGGATTGGACTTACTTTTTTCATGAATCATAGAAATGTTGCAGCGGGCGCAATTTCAACACCGGAAGTCAACAGAGCCTCCCGAATATTTTTGACCAGTGCCAGCGCGGACGGGTTATCACCGTGCACGCATATCGTATCGGCAGCCATATCGATTTCAGAATCGTCTTTACAAACCACTTTGCCTTCTTGGACCATTTTTAAAACTTTCTCGGCCACCATCTCATGGTCATGAATCACCGCACCGGGCTGCTTGCGAGAAACCAACGAACCGTCTCGATTGTAAGCCCGATCGCCGAAAAATTCAAAGCCCATCCGGATTCCGTGTTTGGTACCGATAGCTTCCAGCTCCGACCGGTTGGATCCGGCCAGCACAAATAAAATGAGGTTTTTATCCAGTGCGGCAATCGCTTCGGCCACGGCATCCCAAATTGCGGGATTTTGCACCGCCATGGTATACAACGCACCGTGGGGTTTGACATGCTGTAGTTTCATTTTCTGGGCAACAGCAAATGCCTGAATCGCACCAACCTGGTAAGTCACATAATCCTTAATTTCTTCCAGCGAAGCATCCAGGTTGCGTCGACCAAAGCCGATCAAATCAGGAAATCCCGGATGGGCGCCAATGGCAACCCCGTTTTCACGGGCGATGGCTATGGTGCGCTTCATCACCGTGGGATCACCGGCGTGAAATCCGCAGGCGATGTTGGCGGAACTGATCAACGGAATGACGTCTTCGTCCATTCCGAGTTTATAATTTCCAAAGCTTTCCCCCACATCGGAATTAAGATCAATTTTATTTGCCGGCATTTCTCTACCTCCGTATTTTTCGATAATGTATCGAAAAATATATGACACAAATCACTAGCTAATTCAAAATAAAAAAGGGAATAGGCAACTACCTATTCCCTTTAAAAATTCAGAAAAAAGATTTTTAACGTTTCGAAAACTGAAACCGGGCCCGGGCTCCTTTTTGCCCGTATTTTTTACGTTCTTTGACCCTGGGATCACGTTTGATAAACCCGGCCTTTTTCAGCGTCAGTCGAAAGTCGGGATTGATACTCACCAGCGCCCGTGTAATTCCGTGTCGCACGGCTCCGGCCTGACCGGCAATGCCGCCACCAACAACCGTCGCTTTTACATCGTAAGAACCCAGCGTGTTGGTAAGCTTGAAAGGCTGAAAAATCTCTTCCCGGGTAGCTTCAATCGGGAAATATTCCTCCACCGGACGATTATTGATAACGATTTCTCCGCTGCCCGGTTTCATCCATGTTCTGGAAATGGCAGTCTTACGTCTGCCGGTGGCATAATGAGCATTTTCCTGGTTCATTTAATTCCTCAAAATTATGTGTTGGTTTATAAAGTAATAACCTCTGGATTCTGTGCTTCATGCGGATGCTGATCGCCGGCATATACCTTTAATTTCTTGAACTGCTGTTTACCCAGCCTGTTTTTGGGCAGCATGCCCTTGACGGCAAAACGGATAAGATCTTCAGGTTTTTTTTCTTTAAGGTCCCTGGCTGAAGTCGATTTTAAACCGCCAATATATCCACTGTGGCGGTGATACTGTTTTTGATCTAATTTCCTTCCCGTAAGCACTATTTTATCCGCATTAATCACGACGATCCAATCACCGGTATCGACATGGGGCGTGTACAAGGGGTTGTGCTTGCCCTGAAGGCGAGAAGCGATGGTGGTGGCCAGACGACCCAAAACGGCTCCGTTGGCATCAACAAGGCCCCAATTGCCCTGGTTATCCGATTTTCTGGCACTGTAGGTATATTTTTTCACTTTTGGCGCTCCTAATATTAATGAATCCGGCATGTTTAAACAATTCTACGGCATGTGTCAAGAAAAAAATTTTATCAAATCGCATTATATTCAGCTACCACCTCTTTACACAAAATAGAAAAAAGGCTAAATGATAATATAAGAAGAATCGAGCCCTATTCAAGAAGAAAAAAGCAAATTCGGGGCTTTGGCCCAATTGGAATCATTGTAGAAATTCCAAGGTATCAAACGAATGGAAAAATTGGAATTTGAGGTTAAATTTTTTCTCCCTGACATCCAATTACTGCGTCAAAACATCCTTAATCTGGGTGCCCGATCCCAGGGAAGATTTTTTGAAAAAAATCTGCGATTCGAAGACGCAAACAAAACCCTGAAGGCTAAAAAATGTCTCCTGAGGCTGCGGCACGACCAAAAAACAACCCTGACATTTAAATCTACGCCGCCGGAAGGCAGTGATCAGTTTAAGGTTTTAAATGAACTGGAAGTTGAGGTCAGTAATTTTCCCGTCATGAATGCTATTCTGGAATCTCTCGGGTTTCACTGTGAACAGGTATATGAAAAATGGCGTGAAACCCTTGTCATCGAAAACACCCAATTCTGTTTGGACGCCATGCCGTATGGAAATTTTCTTGAAATAGAGGGAACTAAAAAGGATATCAAGCAGTACGCTCAGGATCTGGGGCTTCAGTGGGGCAAAAGAATTCTGGCCAATTATTTAGAAATTTTTGAAATTCTAAGAAAAAAATTTGACCTCAAATTCACAGACGTAACATTTCATAATTTTAAAGATATCGACACGCAACTTCAAAATTATTTACACTTGATAGAGGCTGGTGATTATCCAGATTAAGAACCAAAAACAAACTCGATACGGGATACGCGATGCCCGATACTTGTCTGATAACGTGTTACGAGTTAAGGGTTGCGTGGTGACAACCCGGCCAATCCGAAATCAAATTCTTCTGTCATCAGTCCTCTGACATCTGTCCTCTGCCTGCCGCGGCGAAGCCGTCAGGCGAAGACGGGTCTTCTGTCATACAACTTCAGCATTTGGCATTTACTCCGCAGGCGGTTCCTTCAGCGTTTCCATAAGGGCGTCCTGGGACGGGGGTGCTGCAGTCTCCGGTGCAGGGGTCGGCGCCAAAGGCGGCGGTACGGATTCCCCTGGTATAGCATGCAGGGCAGGTGCTGGTTCAGTATCTTTCAGCTTGTTTGGCGGCAGCTTGACCGGATAAGTTTTCTCCAACAGCAATTCCCCTTCCTGCGTAAACACATAAATTGAGGCAGTTTGAAATTTTTCCGGGAATTTGGGGGACCGTGCTGAAAATTTCATGGTTTTAAAATAATTTATGCCAAAAGAATGGCCACGTTGTTTGCCTGTTGGACGTCCGTCCACCAGCGGCATCCAGGGGATGGGCAGCCAGTTGGTCTGCTCCCCTTTTAAGACCACAATTGTGTAACCGGAAACTCGCTGGGAATTTAGCGTCGTGTTTTTAATTTTGAACCGGACCCCTAACCTGTTGGTGTCGGACAAATTGGATATTTGAAAATTCTCAATGGCAACACTTAATCCCGAATCGATTGGTTGGCTGTTTTGTAAAGGTTCGGCCTGCTTGGGTGCCGGCTGCTTAATTTTTTTTGCGGCCAACTGGTTGGTTATAGCATCATTATCGGAACGGCTTGGTTCCTGATTCGATAATTTATTATCGGCAGATTTTTCCGTTTGGGCGCTTAAATTTTCCTGGACCCTGGATTCGGCCAACACCAACCGGGTCATCAGGATGTCTTTATCATACCGCAGGGTGTCTATACGTTTATTCAACTTTTTCAAATCATCTTTAAGATCGTGATTGTCCATAATAATTTTTTGGTTCCAAACAAAAAGGCCCGCAGAAATTGCAATGGAAACAACCAGCACAGAAAAAAGTAGTATTACCATGCTTTTAAAGCGTTTGATTGTTATGGTCCTACCGTGATTCCCGATGAACATCAGGGTCCAGCGTTGATCCTGATTTGAACGTTTTTCAGCTTTAAGGGAACGGCCGCCATGATTTGCGTTTTTCTTTAAATATTCCATCATTGTATATCAAGATATCCTGTATATCGAAATTTTAATGAACGGCCCCGCCGCAAGCGACGGGGTATCAATCAGAATATTCATAATCGCCCCAAGGGGCGGAGAATTAAACCCTTGTCCGCCTCCGGCGGATTAATTTTTATAAAACCACCCACACATTTTCTCCCTTTTCAGCATTTAAATGTTGTGCGGCGTTGCCTCCATTGATGGCGATCTCAAGATAGCCGCGGCTCCCAATTAGGGCCAATGGGGTATTTGGTCCCCCGCTGGCGTAAGTCTCAGATAAGCCTTTGACGACATTGGACCGGATTCTAATCCGAATCTCTTCCTGCGGGCCGGCATGTAAGCATTCGGTCAGCTGAACGGATTTAATGTTGGTTATCAAATTTCCGAAATGATCTAGGGC
>Ga0102955_1000307_pt1 | contig 10664 bp, 11 predicted proteins | sample SalPonF2_A_D1_MG_FD_78512 | JGI IMG/M metagenome (GOLD analysis project Ga0102955, IMG submission 78512) | Salt pond soil microbial communities from South San Francisco under conditions of wetland restoration - Salt Pond MetaG SF2_A_D1_MG ... | reverse complement strand
GACCCCCCACCGGCAGGACTGCGGCCCAGTGAAGTGCTCCACGATCCCGGCGTCCGCATCTATGCTGAGGACTGGGGACGGCGGGGCGATCTCGGCATCGTCGCCGTGGTGAACGGCGCCGACGCTGGCGCCTGCTGGATGAGGGTGCTGCCCGAAGGTGTTGGCCTGGCTTCGATCGATGATACGACGCCGCAGCTTGGCATTGCGCTCGAACCGCGCTATCAGCGACGCGGCCTCGGCGAGCCGCTGATGCGCGAGGCACTAGGCCGCGCATGGCAGGCGGGACACGAGAAGGTATCCTTGACCGTGCATCCCGAGAATCCGGCTATTCCACTCTACGAACGCTGCGGGTTCGGCAAGGTCGAGATTCGCCGCGGATATCACCTGATGGTCGCGATCCGACCGTAGCGTCTTCATGCTACGCGGTACGCGAAAGCGGTCCAACAGCCCAGCAAGACCGCTCCCATTCGAAGGGCAGTGTAGACAGGAACAAGCCGCTAGCGCCCATGTCGCGGGACCCGCGCTTCCTGCTCGACTTTTCCATCAATATCGAGATCTTCCCGGAATTCGGGAATCCGCATTTGGCCAAATGCAGACGTTCGATGTCGTTGCTCCTGTCCCATACCAATGTCCGCTGTTGGTGAGACCAGACATTCAAATGTTAGCGTGGAAATCTGGTCAAAAAAACGTCCGCTAACCACCTCAAAGCTGCCGTTCGCGGAAATTAGGCTAAACTGTCTGCTCTTGAGCCGAAGCCGCCGTTCGCGGATTCAAGAAAATGTCTCAACTAATGCAATGAAATACAGCGCCAATAAAAACCTGCTGATTCTTGCGGTGACAATGGGAGGGATCTCATCCATCGTGTTTGTGTGGGCGGATCATTCAACTGAGACACTAGCCGAGACGTTGAAGTTACCGGCCAACGCCGTGGGCGCGTGGCTGATGATATCCGCGCCGTCGGAAGTACCAACGCAACCTCTTAGTTATTACCTTTCTCTCCCAAGTTAAATAGAGGGCCGATCTCGTGGAACAGTTTGAGTACGTAATGGTGCTTGTATCGATCATCGTTGCTTTGGCAATAACGCATTTGCTAATGGCGATTGCAGAAACAATTCATCGAATCAGGGGTTTGGGAGAGCCGATAAAGCTGGATATCGTCTACTCTCTGTGGATTGGCTATGTTTTTATCTGGCTGGTGTCATTTTGGTGGTGGGAGTTTAAGTTTCAGGAAACGGCAGTCGAATGGTCGCTGGGGCTTTATTTCTTCATTGTTTCGTATGCAGCCCTGTTGTTCCTATTGGCAACGATCCTGGTTCCCCACCGAATGCGCGGAGTGTCGAACGGATATGAATATTTCATGCAGGGTCGGAAGTGGTTCTTTGGTGTCCTGATACTGATAGTTCCACTAGACTTTGCAGATTCGATGTTGAAGGGTGACGACTATAATTTGCGAGCGGCATATGAATTCCAGCTCTTCGGCAAGTCGATTTGGATCTCGTGGGGGCCTCCACTAGTAGCGTACGTTGTGGGTATCGTCGCCAAGCGTCGAGCGTTTCAATTAGCAGCCGCAATCCTCGCGTTCACCGGCCAGTTGATCTATCTCTTCCAGGAACTTGATGTGCTCGGCTCGTGGTAAAGATGCGCCGACAGGTTTTCGGAGATTTGATCAAATGTCGGTCTCTCCAATTCGTTGAATGAGCGTCCGCTAACCGCCCCAAATCTGCCGTTGGTGCAAATTAGGCTAAACTGTCTGCTACTGAACCCGTTGCGGCCGTCGTACTCCCCAGGAGAAGAACGCGCTGGTCTAGCTTCTAACTTAGCTCATATTGAAAATTCGCACGCTTACGAGCAAACGAAGTTAGGGATACGAGCGCGAAGATGAGTGCGGTCAGAACCATTCCTCCAACCGTAATCAAATTGAGCTGAACGTCAGTGAACCCGTCAAGAGCCCAGATCCTATTGTCGACCGGATAATTGACTGTGAAATTTACCAGGCCGTGAAACCATATGGCGAGGATGATGCTGCCATGACTCCAACGCCAGATTTTTGTGAGGACGTACGCTAGCGAAAGAACGCCAACCAAATAAGAAGGCAGGAAAAACGCGACATCCAACCCACCCCTCCATTCAGGAACCCCAAGCATGATAGGCAAGTGCCACAGCGCCCAGAATACCCCGAGCAACAGGCTTGCCTGTATGTCTCCGGAGCGTTTCAGGAGTCTCGGAAGAGCGTAACCTCGCCACCCTGGCTCCTCGCCGATAGGTCCTGCCCCCATAAATGCCGTCGCTATTCCGTTGACAGAAGGCATAACAAGCAGTGTCACATAGACAAGTGATGCCGGGTGTTCGGGAAGCGGCGACACGCCCAAAACGGTCAGGATCAAAAAGTACGAAGTCGGAAGAACGAAAAGTGTAAGGATGTATACGATTGGATGAACCTTGAACCGGATAAACCCTTTCAGCCAACGGAGCACATCTTCTCTTGGGTTTGGCCCCATCGCCATCATAAAAAGGGCCGCAGCAAATGGGCCGAAGGAGGCAGCGACTATATATGGCATCAATGCCTTAGTGGTGACTCGCGAAGGGATGTTGACTAGATCGGAAATAGAGCCCACTTCGCCGACGACCACGAAGCCCCAACCGAATGCGCCCCATGACAACGCATATGTGAGCACGAAGAACCAAAGTACCGGTTTCTCACGCAGCATTTTCATTATTACCCCCAGTGGTTGAATGTCATGCTTCTGAGTATCAGCCGAGAGTGGCACATCAATGGCTGCATCGCCACTGAACTTCCGCTCTTGGCCGTTAGCTGCCGTTCGTGGAAATTAGGCTAAACTGTCTGCTAATGACCCAAAGTGGACATATGCAACTTCTCAGGTCCGTGATTGTTGGACAACTTCATAAGCGATGAGGAAGATCACGATATCTCTATGGGCGATTGTGGTCCTTGTATCGGCTGCTTTCCTCGTCCTCCGAACGCCGGATAGTAATCCAGCCGAAATGCAGACAAAGTATGGGGGTGTCGACTCCAAGTTTGCTGATACAGTCGGCGGCATGTCCGTGCACTATCGGGATCAGGGATGCCGAGATTGCCCCGCAGTTGTTCTCATACACGGATCCAACTCTTCTCTTCACACGTTCGAGCCACTAGTTCGAATTCTCGAAGCTAAGTACCGCCTCATTTCCTACGATCAACCAGGACACGGTCTTACCGGCCCGCATCCGCTCGATGACTATTCCGCGCAAGGCATGTTTGAGGCCATCGACACTGTTGTTGATGCGACGGGCATTGAGAAGTTTGCGATTGCAGGGCATTCGATGGGAGGCTGGATTGCATGGAGATACGCATTGGAGAAGCCCAATTATCTGTCCGCTCTGGTATTAATAAGTTCTTCAGGTGCTCCGCCGTCGCCGCATAGCGAGAAGCCCAGGCCGTATATCGGCGCCCGCATCGTGCGGAATCCCATTGGAAGGTTTCTTGCTCAACACATTACGCCAAGATACTTGGTCGAGCAGTCCCTGTTTGACAGTATTTCCAATGATGCCCAAGTGACGGAGAAGATGGTGGATCGCTATTGGGAAATCTTGCGCCTCCCTGGTAATCGACGCGCTGCTGGCCTCCTGGCATTAGTCGACAGAGAGCCCGAATATGGACAGCAGTTGAGTGAATTGAGCTTGCCAACGCTTGTATTGTGGGGAGAGGAAGACCTGGTAGTTCCGCTGGATAATGCGACGACGTTTAGCGACCTAATTCCAAGGTCGGACCTACAGGTTTTCAAAGGCGTGGGACATGTGGCAATGGAGGAAGTACCAGACCATACCGCAGCGGCGATAGACAAATTTCTAAGTAAGGCTCAGTAAGCAGAACTGAATGATCGCTTCATGCGAATTTTATCAGTCAGAAAGACGGCACCGGGCTTTCCGTGTGCGGTTCTCGTTTCCTGTCTTATGCACGGCGTCAGCAATTGACGTGGCGGTGTATGGCCGCCCCTTCCAAATTGGTTACCTCGGATCAGGCCCTGAATCCATACGCGAAAAGACGGCGCCGTGGGGAATGCTTGCGCCGGTTTTGCCATGCGGCCATTGTTCCCGCGTCATGTCCAGACCGGGATAAGCTGAACCTGGGCTTCGCAGATCTTCAATAATTGTGAGCTTGCCATTTGTGGGGTCCAGTTGAAGGAGCACGACTCTGCCTGCGAGCCAGCCCTTTCTGCCTGTAAGGGCGATGCGGTTTCCGCCCACTTCACCAGATATCCAGTGTGGTCGAACTGGTCCATCGAGAACGAGTTCATCTACTTCCTTGGGATGATACGGATCCGAAACATCCAGCACGACAAGCGAACTGGTGCCCTCATTTGTTTGCACCCAGTATTTTCCGCTGCGCCAGGGCACACTGCACTGGTCACCGGCGTCGTAAGATGTGAATGGAAAAGACTTGACCAGGGTCACCTGCGGATTCTCGGTGTCAATATCCGAAAGAACATACATGCCGCAGCGGAATGTCGTAACGATGACCGTCTTGCCATCTGCCAGCAAGCGTGCTTCAGCCACATCCAGATTCTCGTCGCCTCGTGGCCCCGGTGGTAACAGCACAGTGTGCAAGAGTTTCAGGTCCGACATTCTCCATATCTGCACTGACCGACCTTCCAACTTTCCCCACATATCACCGGTCGTTGTTACGACTCGGTCGATCGTGGCAATCGGCGTTACGCTGTATGGTCGAAGCTCTGGGTCCTTCTGATCGGCGGCATCGCTGCCGCGAATATAGCCACCCATCGGGTCGAGTTCGACTAGACCGCCTGCTTCCGAGTCCTTCTCACCCTTATTGTGAAACGTCGCCAGTACCGTCCCAGTAGGGGTGCGCTCAAAGCTGTGTGGGTAGGTATAAGGCCCGGCACTAGTGAATGCTGATGCCACCACGGGCCGAAGTGGATTAGCCACGTTGATGACAAAAGACTTACCAGTCATAAATCCATTGACGAAGAACAAATCGCCTTCGGGCATGAAATGCTCGGTGTGGTGAGCCACCGCAATCGTACCGACTTCGACAGTGGAAATGAGCTGACCGTATGATTGCGATGCAGGATTCACGTCCCAAACCGAAACGAAATCACTATCCGTGCCTCCCGCATCGGCCGCCCAGACATAAAGGTATTCGCTAAATTCAGTGGAAATCGTCTCGTCAGCGGTAGCGGTTAGAGCGACAAGCATTAACATGTGGAGTAAACCACCTAGAAGCCATTTCATACTGTTTAGCCCTTTGGAGAAATACATTGCGGTGCCTGATTCTGGGACATTGGCTGCGAGGTGTACAGATGCGAGGTATGTATCCGTTGGATATTAGAGTGTCCGCTTTTGGTGAAACAACACATTCGTAGGTACTAACGCCTCTTCGATTCTGTTTCCGAAGCTTCGATGTCAGCAAGCCAGGAGATCCAGGCGGCTTCCAACTCGCTTGGGGTTGCGCCATAAATTGCTAGTAATAGGTCTCCTAAATCCACGTCCGGGCTGGGCCGGGCTTCTCTGTAAAGTTTTTCGAATTTCGAGAGCCCGCCCTGATGTAAAAGAAACTCGATAAATGAGCCTGCAGCCGGATAACCAAAGTCAGTTGCTTGGCCAGGCGTGCCAATCTCGTGTCCGAGCAACTTCTCCAGAGGCACTGAGACTCCAGCTTCTCGTAGTTCGCGCGTTTTTTGGTGGCACATCATCGGATCTGTGGCCTGTGCCTGCGCGTACATGGCGAGGCCCTCGGCAAGAAAAGAGACTGTCTCCCCCCAGCTCCGATCAAATAACGAATGAGTGTGCTCGTGCACGACTAGTCCGAAATCCGGCCGCTCCGAATTCAACAGGTACGAGCCGGTGGCGTCCGCGAAACCAGCGCCCCAATGGGGGGTATAGAAAACCTTGGCGTCATACCCCTTGAAGTAGACTGCCGGTGTTTTGGTCCACGTAACGCCGGTGCCGTCGAAGGTGTCGAGTATGGACGCCACTGATCGCTCGTTAAGACGGAGTAGTTCGGCAGCCTCCACTTCGTCTATTGCACTCTGCCGACTCAGTAAGACAATATTGGACGACTCAAGCCGACGAAAGCGCCCTTCGAAGTAGCACCTCAATCTAGGCACCATGCGTCCCAGGCGAGGGGCTTCGCCGCCCTCCATCCACCGTTGCAGATCCTGTTCGCCCAGAGGACTGTGGGCCTCGAACAGTCTTCGTGCAGTGTCATGACTCAATCCGATCACTGGCACAAGATCCTCGAATTCTTTCATCAGCTCGGGCTTGAGGACCGGATAGAAGACACGTTTGTCTTTTGGAAAGACCGCAACGGCAACTGCACCCTTCCGGGCCAGCATCATTACCCGCTCCTCGAACGTAGCGGAAGAGGTGGGCTGAAGCGCCATAAGGGCTACCGAACCGCCGAGATCGGGCACTGAGTCAGTGTCACTTTCAGTTTCTGCCACTCCTTCGCCGATAAAGACTAGATGCGAGTCAAACTGAACATCGCGCGAATAGCCCTGCGTTCCGGCCGGAGCCCGCACAGGAGCGGTCACGATGGCAGGAATGAAAGGAATTTTCTGGCTTGAACCTCCCGGTTGGTAAGCGGCACACTCTGCCCAGGGAATCTGGCTTCCCAAGTCATGGAAGTAGCTTGGTGACGGTCCCTGGGCAAATGCGTTTGTGCTGGCAACAAAAATCAACACGACAACAAGCGTGCATTGCCACAGGAAATTCATCGCCTTACAAATTTGTCCGTTTCGAAGATTCACATATGGCATATGGCGTGCTCTTTCCAATTCAGATGGCGGTCGTCTTAACGGCAGGTAATCAATATAACAGTTGTGGTTTTGCTTCAAATCGAGGCTTCCGTAGAGTTCGCTTTTTCGCCGATCAAGATCAGCGAGTTAGGTGCACTTTTCCTCGAGTATAAGGTTTAGGTGCTGCAAATCTCGCGGGTTAAATCCCGATGACCACCTCTGGACATTAGCCGCCGCTCGGATTGCTCCTATTCTGATGCCTTGAACGTCCGCTATCGGTGAAAGCTGCCGTCGGTGGAAATTGGGCTAGAATGGCGGTTAATGACGCGAAGCGGACACGTCAGATTTGAGAGCCTGCCATGAAGGCCGATCGTCATGGATTATCGGGGTTGGTTGACTGCCTGTGAAAAGACTATTTGCCATCTTTATTTGCCTGTGGCTTACATCTTCTGCCGGCGCTGAGGAATGCCGCACGCTGAGTGTTGTCGAGTGGATCTTGGGTGAGTGGACGACGACTCCGGACCGAGTTGTCACACGCGAGAGCTGGCGCCGAGTCAGCGATGCAACCTTTGAAGGGGAAAGTACCACAAGGTCGGTTGCTGACGACGATATGGTCAATTACGAGACACTTCGCCTCGTGGCCATGTCGGATGGGGTGTTTTATATAGCAAAAGTGACCCACAACGAATTGCCCGTGCCCTTCCGGCTCACGCAATGTTCCGAAGGGGTCGCTATTTTCGAGAACCTGGCTCACGATGCACCGCAGCGTCTGATCTACACGGTTTTGGAGGGTTCGGCACCGGGCGACGCCGAGTTGGAGGTGAGGGTGGAGGGAGATGGAATGAACGATTTTTCCCTATTGTTCCATAGACTGTAAAGCAGACATTAGCGTGGATCGCATGTCCGCTTACCACCCAAAAGCCCTCATCTGGCTACATCGGTCCTGAAGGGCTGCTCATGACCCAAACCGGACATTTTCTAATGTGAATCGGCGGCGGGTGGCGGGCCCATAATTGCAGCATCCACTTTTTCTACCAACGTGGTGCCAGCAGGGAATTGCCACCTGACTCTTTGCCAGTCGCTGCCGCTCAGGTAACGTCGCGCCCAGTCGTCGAAGTAAGCATCCCAGCCTCGGAGTTCGTCGTCATCCATCAGGCCATCTGCCGCACGAGCCAGCAATTTATCCCAAAGATCAAGGGTGGAGGTCAGGTAGGCGTCGTACCGCCATTGTTCAGCCTCCGATAATTGAGCAGTCTGACTTCGCCCTCGTATTACAATGTCTACCCACTCCGGATCGCCAGCAACCGACATTTCAATCTGGCGAGCTCCTTCATAGATTGTGTTTACTTGAGACGCTCGAACTTCCGCCGTATTACTACGGATTCCGACGGCGACAAAAACCAGTGACACAATGATTCCGACGGTACCGACTATTTCTGCAATTGCTACCGTTCCCGCCAAGTTGAGTCTTTTCACGTAATCGCTCCTGATTTCCAGTGCCGTCGTCAGCATAATTTATAAACATTCAGCCGGCCATCCCAGAGTCCGCTCCTCGCCATTTTCTGTCCTTCAAAAAAATGATTATGGGGTCGCATGGTCGAGTTAGACGCTATCTGGGCTCCTAAGTACAACCCAGAATTGACAGTTGCTTCTCACCCGTCAAAATTTCTTGGTCAATAAAGGCAAACCTGACCAAAGTCAGGGACGCAAAGCCACGGGTCCTCGTTCCCTCCGCGACGTCTGATCGCCACGAAGGGCCCCAAGATCGCCGGGCTGCCCAGGGAGTGTTCCAAGCGGCGATCGCTTTCCTTGAATTACCGGCCGCGTAGGAGGTTGACCATGCCCCTTCATTTGAAACCGTTGGATCTTTTTGAAAGACTGAAAAGCTACAACTCTGTGCTAATCGTTTCGTGTCCCGTGTGCCCGCCGGCCAGCTTGGCGAGTGACAACGACACACCGCTCATCCAATTCTTTAAACACGGCATCAAAACGCCTGCCTTCGAAGAATATGTGGATGAGCTTAAGGAGTCTCTGGAACGCGAAGGGATTAGAACGGGCGTGTTTACTAGTTATTTGCCTTGCCCGACAACCTGCATGTGGACGCCTGGACAGCGCAAGCGCTTGCTGAGGCGTGCCAGGGAGTACGATGCCGCATTGGTCATGGGGTGCACGTCCGCACAGTGTACCGTTGAGGAGACGCTCAAGGATACGGATTGCGACGCGATTCTGGGTATGCAGCTGGTTGGAGTCACTAACGCAAGACTTAAATTCGAGTTCCCCCTGAATATCATGCTCGACAGCCCCATGCGAGTGGCTGCCAACGAGCGAAGGGAACACTCACGATAGGTAGGAGTGCCAGGAGATGTGTTTCTTCTTTAGCTTTATGCCAGCTACTTTCTGGCTCGTCGTCGGATATTTTGTTTTGTATTCGGCAACCAAAGCGGAAGGGTCGGTAGGAACTCTCGGGCGCGCAGTTGCGACCTGGATATTCCTGATATCCGGGCTGATTCTGATGGCCGGTGCCTACGTTACGCTGAACGATATGTGCCCAATAGAGGGTTTCATGCGATGGGCGAGTTGACCGAGGACTCAAGTGATGTCAGAGATTCGAAAATGGTGCTGCGGTCCTGATGGCCGACCTGATTTTGACATTCAAAAGACCTGTATCGATCGCAGGACGAATAATGGAAGTCCAGCCGAAATAGCGTGTGACGCGGTGTGCGAAGCCTCGAATGTCTGCTGTTGACCATTAGCAGACGGTTGCCGTTTCCCTGAAGTAGACACTCGAGCGGCAGGTTTCGAGAGAAGTAGCCGCTCAGCCTGGGTCGCAAGAATAAGGGCAGGACTCGTCGTTCGCGGGGTATTGGTGGTTTGATGCCAAGCTGCGGCGAGCCCTGATCCGAACTAGTCCCTGCGCCGGTCTATCCGCATCAAGACACCCCGCTGACTCGCCTAGTGCAGCGTGTATTCGTCGATGACCTTTTCGATGGCCTCCGAGCAGACAACACAAAAGTCCGGTGTCCGCGTGAACATGATGCAATTCTGCTGGGAGCGGTAGATACCTTCGGCCATGTAGCCGCCGCCCTCAAACGCACCGACGAGTCCGTTCTGGCCGGATTCTTCGAACATGGATTCCACGATGTCCTGGTTAGTCTGGAACAGGTCGTTCATCTCCGCCTCGGGCACATTCTCGGCCCGCATGGCTGCTCGCTTCTCCTGGTAAGCAATGGAGTGCTCCTCGTATGCCTCCTTGGGCCACGTTGAGGGTAATGGCGTATTGGGCGTTGCGAGGTGCTGCCACTTGAGATTCTCGGGATCGAGCAATGCCGTGATGTTCGGTTCATACGGTTCGATTATCACCTCGGGTAGCTCATAGGCGATCGAGCTCGTGTAGTACTCGTCGGCCAGTCCGGCAAAGTGATGGCCGAACTCATGCACAAACAGGTACGGTGCCCACTCGCTGTTGGCCGCGGCCGTGCTGAACAGTCCGTAAATGCCGCCACCACCGTAGACCTCAGAGTTAGTCAGTATCTCGATGAAATCGTAAGGCGTCGATGAGGCGATGCGTCGCATCGACTTGTTGTCGAACGTCAGTATGTAGCGCTCCGAACGGAATGAGTCGTAGGTTGCACCGATCGGCGAGTCACGAAATACGCCGGTCGAAGGACGCGAGACGCCCGACTGGGGGGCGGCCGGTGCGAGGGCCCAGATATTGAAATCGTCCTTTCGCTCCCTGAACGGGGAGGTAGCGAACAGTATTTCTGTCAGTTCAATTGCCTTGGCAATAAACGCTTCCTGTTCTCCGGCCGTGTAGCCATCGCCCATGAGCAGCAGGTCGACCTTGTTGGCGGGGTCGCCACTCTTGTGTATTACGACGACATCGTCGGCATACATTGCGGATTCACGATG